>Ga0224512_10000866_pt1 | contig 30828 bp, 30 predicted proteins | sample SF_May12_sed_USG_4_FD_169103 | JGI IMG/M metagenome (GOLD analysis project Ga0224512, IMG submission 169103) | Sediment microbial communities from San Francisco Bay, California, United States - SF_May12_sed_USGS_13 | ecosystem: Environmental > Aquatic > Marine > Sediment | place: USA... | reverse complement strand
GGTGGGCGTTTCCGCGACGGCCTCCTCGCGCGCCGCCGCTGCCGCCTTCTTGCCGACCCGCAGGGTCTCGATCTCGGCGCTGGGCCGGGTCTTGGACCGCTCCGCGCCGTCTTCCTCGCCCTCCTGCTCCTCCTCTGCGCCGCTGTCGAACTGAAGGCCGAAGCGGACCGAGGGGTCGGCGAAGGCGATCACCGAGTCGAAGGGCACGCTCAGATGCTCCGGCACGTCGGAAAAGCTGAGCGTGACGCCGAAGGACTCCTCGCCGACCTCGAGGCTCCAGAACTGGTGCTGCAGCACGATGGTCATCTCGCTGGGAAAGCGCTCGTGCAGGTGGTCTGGGATCTCGACCTCGGGGTGGTCGGTGCGGAAGGTGATGTAGAAATGGTGCTCCCCGGGCAGGCCGTGCTCGGCCGCGTAATCGAGCGCCTCGCGCAGCACGCCGCGCAGGGCCCGTTCGACCATGACGTCGTATTTGAGGCCGTCGTCGACCATCGAGTGCTCCGGACCCCCGCCGTCTCTATCCTTGCCCGCGCCGCCGTTTTCCGTGCCCGGCGCAAGGACGTAAAGTGGGGCAACTTCTGTTGCCAGGTGTTGCCCCGAACCCCGCCTCGACGTGTGAAGGCCGAGGGCTTAGCTTAGGCTTGCCAGCCGCCCTTAGGCAGCGAGGCGCGCCTCACGGTAGTTGTCGTTCGCAACTATCGAATGGCCCGATAACGGCGGTACCATGCCGGGCGCCGAACATGCCTTTACCACGCGCGTCGATCCTGTTTCGCCCCCATAACGAGGCCCGTCTTGGCTGGGCCTTAACTGGGATTTGGTGGAGGCGCCGGGTACTGCCCCCGGGTCCGCAACGCTTATTTCGCGTGCCCGTTTAGCACCGTAGTCGGTTTCCCGACCCCCCTAATATAGGGACTTTGCCGCCCCGGCGAAAGGAATCAGAGATAGGAATTTTGTCCGATTCCGGTTCGGGCACGCACCCCCGACAGATAGGTGGAAATCAGATCGTCGGCCATGTCTTCGGCGGAGACGCCGGCGATCAGGTCGAGCTTCTGCGACAGGGCGAGGGAGGTGATGCCGTGCAGGGCCGACCAGAGGATGCGGGCCGTGCGGCGGCAGGCCTTCCCGTGTTTCGATCCGAAAAGCGGCGCCAGGACCTCCTCGACCGGCGCGAAGAGCCCGGCGATGCGGGCCGCGTACCAGTCGGGCAGGGGCTTGCCTTTGGCGATGCGGTGTTCGAAGAGGGCTCCCCAAAGCCGTGGCGCGGCTCGGGTCTCCGCGATATAGGCCCGCGCCATGGCGCGCAGGGCTGGCTCCGCATCCCGATGCCCGGCCCGCGCCTCGTGGACCCGGGCCAGCAGCAGGTCGAGCGTCTCGGCATTGGCCTGGAGGATCAGATCGTCGAGATCGTTGAAGTGGTTGTAGAGCGTTCCCGGCGAATAGCCGATGTCACGCGCGATCTCGCGCGCGGTGAGCCCCGTCACGCCGCGTTCGGTCAGCAGGCGGCGGGTCGCCGCCAGCGCCATGACGCGGATGGCTTCCGGGCTGTGGTCGCTGCGCCGGCCCATTGCCTGTCTCCCGAAATGAATTGAACGCCGTTTAAAAATTCCTTGAACCGGGGCTTGAGTCAACCCAAGTGACAAATTGAACGATGTTCAGAAATGACGGCCTGGAAGCGCCGTCTATTTTTCGATCAAGAAATGAACAATGTTCAGTAAAACGGGACTACAGGAGATGTGACATGTCGGCACAGCAGATTTCGCCGCTCCGCAAGGCCGTCTTGCTGGGCGTCATCGCCTTGGCCGCCATACTGGCAGCCTCGCAGGCCCGCGCCGCGGGCCTGCTGCGGCCATCGGACGGCAGCCTGCCGCCCTTGGAGATCCGGGATCATGCGGTCTCGGTCGTGATCGAGGACGGCTATGCGGTCACAACGGTGGAGCAGGTCTTTCGCAATCCCAACGGCCGCGACCTCGAAGCCATCTACTCCTTCCCCGTGCCCGAGAAGGGCGCGGTCGCCGAGTTCACCTACTGGATCGACGGCCAGCCGGTGACCGGCGAGGTGCTGGCCAAGGAGAAGGCGCGCAAAGTCTACGAGGACCAGAAGGCGGCGGGCAACGAGACCGCCCTGGCCGAACAGGACGGCTACAAGACCTTCGACATGGCGGTCTGGCCGGTCCGCGCCGGCGGCGACGTGCGGATCCGTCTGGCCTATATCCAGCCGGCTCATCTCGACACCGGCATCGGCCGTTTCGTCTATCCGCTCGAGGAGGGCGGAGTCGACGAGCAGCGCCTGGCCTTCTGGGCCGCGGAAGACGCAGTCACCGGCCGCTTCAGCTTCGACCTGGCGCTGCGCTCGGCCCATCCGGTCGAGGCGCTCCGCCTGCCGGCCCATCCCCAGGCCGTGGCCGCCCGGGATCCGGACGGCACCTGGCGGGTCCACTTCGACAACGGCGCCGTCCCGGCCCAGCCCGTGACGGAGGAGGGGACGGTGTCCCTGTCTGAAGGCGGGACCGTGCAGCCGGCGGCGCTGGCCAGCCTCTTCCGTCTCGACACCGACGTCGTGGTCTACTGGCGCCTGGCCCAGGGCCTGCCGGCCAGCGTCGAGCTGATCGCCCACAAGGAGGCGGCCGAAGCCCGCGGCACCTTCATGCTGGTGCTCACGCCGGCCGACGATCTGCGGCCGATCACCGCCGGCAGCGACTGGTCCTTCGTGCTCGACAAGTCGGGCTCCATGAGCGGCAAGTGGCACACCCTGGCCGAGGGCGTGAACCAGGGATTGGGCCAGCTGCGGCCGGAGGACCGCTTCCGCATCGTCACCTTCGACCAGGCGGCCTATCCCTTGACCCAGGGGTTCCTGCCGGCCACGCCGGAGCACGTTCAGCGCGCCCTCGCCGATCTACGCGCGCTTCAGGCCGACAACGGCACCAACCTCTACGCCGGCTTGAATACCGGCCTGCAGCAGCTCGACGCAGACCGAACCTCGGCGGTGCTGCTGGTCACCGACGGCGTCGCCAATGTCGGCGAAACGCGCCAGAAGGCCTTCCTCGACATGGTCGGCCGGCAGGACGTGCGGCTCTTCACCTTCATCATGGGCAACAGCGCCAACCGGCCGCTGCTCGAGGCCATGACGCGGGAGTCCGGCGGCACGGCGCTCAGCGTCTCCAACAGCGACGACGTCATGGGCGCGGTGCTCTCGGCCACCGGCAAGGTGACCCACGAGGCCATGCATGGCGTGGAGGTCGAAATCTCCGGCATCCGCACCGCGGACCTCGCGCCGGGGCGCATGGGCAGCCTCTACCGCGGCCAGCAGCTCATGCTGTTCGGCCACTACTGGGGCGAGGGGCCCGCCGAGGTGACCCTCAGGGCCCGGATCTCGGGCAAGCCGGTCACCTACCGGACGCGCTTCGACTTTGCGGCCGTCGCGACGGCCAATCCCGAGATCGAGCGGCTCTGGGCCTTCGCGGCGATCGAGGAGAAGCTGCAGGAGATCGAGGACTTCGGCGCCAAGGCGGATATCGAGCAGGCCGTGGTCGACCTCGGCGTCGAATTCGGCCTGGTGACGCCCTACACCTCCATGGTCGTGGTCCGCGAGGAGGTCTTCCATCAGCTCGGCATGGCGCGCGCCAACCGCGACCGCCTAGCCGTGGAGCAGCAGGCCCGCGAGCAGCGCGCGGCCCAGGCGGTGCAGAGCAAGCGGGTCGATCAGGCCCAGCCCATGTTCCAGGGCCAGCGCTCGAGCTACGGCGGCGGCAGCGGCGGCGGTTCGGGGTCCATGGACCTGCTGGGCCTCGTCCTGGTGCTGCTCCTTGTAGCGGTGCTCTGGACCGCCCGCGAGCCGAGCCGGCGGCGGAAAAAATGAGCCTCTCTGCCCGCTGGACAAGGGGCCGGCGCGGCTGGCGGCTGCCCCGGCCCACCCTTTGGCTCGCTGCGGCTCTCGCCGGCCTCTTCCTCGCCTTCGGTGCCGCGCCCGAGGCCCTGCTCTACGACCGCCAGGCGATCCAGGACGGCGAGCTCTGGCGTCTCTTGACCGGCCACCTGGTCCACGCCGACCCGGTGCACCTGGCCTGGAACCTGGCGGCTTTCCTCGTCCTCGGCGCGCTCTACGAGACCCTGGCTCGCCCCTCAGCGGCGCGCTATCTGGGCCTGCTCGCGGCCAGCGCCGTTGCGATCGACGCCTGGCTCTGGTGGGTCGAGCCCGGTTGGTCGGTCTACTGCGGGCTCTCGGGCGTGCTCAACGGTCTCTTCGCCGCCGTCGCCCTTGCCCTGTGGCGGGCGACCCGCAACCCGCTGGCGCTGCTGCTGCTCGCCGGCGACTTCGGCAAGATCGCCCTCGAGGCGGCCCAGGGCGGCGCCCTCCTGGCGACTTCGAGCTGGTCCTCGGTGCCCGGTGCTCACCTGGCGGGTCTCGCGGCGGGGCTAATCCTTTGGCTCGGCAGCCGGCCAGACAGGCTTTGGGCTCCGTTTCCTAGGGATGGGCATTGAGGCAAAGGAACGCCGAAGTTTTCGCGCTTATCCCCAGGTTCCACGCGATTCCCCTCTCGGGCGACTCTGGCCGATGGGGTAATCTACGCTCCATGACAGCGAAACACGCAGAGCCGGCCCCCAGGCCGGCAGGGACGGAGGACCAGGCCGTGACCGCGCCCTCCGCGGAGAACACCCCGCCGCGCAAGCTGCTGACCGAGGCCCAGGAGGCCGAGGTGCGCGAGCTGCGCGGCCAGACCCAGCAGACCCGCCGCGCCACCGTGCCGGCGCTCGAGGAGATCCTCTACGCGCCGCTGCCGGCGCTCGACCACGGCTTCATCCGGGTGGTCGACTACATGGGCGACGACGCCGCCATTGTGCAGGCGGCGCGGGTCTCCTACGGCAAGGGCACCAAGCTGGTCCAGAACGACGCCGGGCTCATCAACTACCTGATGCGCCACCGCCACACCACGCCCTTCGAGATGTGCGAGCTCAAGGTCCACGTGAAGCTGCCGGTCTTCGTGGCGCGCCAGTGGATCCGCCACCGCACGGCCAACGTGAACGAGTACTCGGCACGCTACTCCGTGCTCGACAACGAATTCTACATCCCAGCGCCCGAGCATCTGGCGGCCCAGTCGGCGAGCAACCGCCAGGGCCGTGGCGACGTGCTGCAGGGCGCCGAGGCGGCCCGGGTGTTGCAGTTGCTCAAGGAGGATTCCCAGCGCTGCTACGCCCACTATGAGGAGATGCTGAACGAGCGCGAGGACGGCAGCGTGATCGACGAGGGTCGCCAGGGGCTCGCCCGCGAACTGGCGCGCATGAACCTGCCGCTCAACGTGTATACCCAGTGGTACTGGAAGATCGATCTGCACAATCTCTTGCACTTCGTCTCCCTGCGCGCCGACAGCCATGCCCAGTACGAGATCCGCGCCTACGCCGAAGTGCTGGCGGATATCGTCAGGCGCTGGCTGCCGATCACGGCCGCGGCCTTCGAGGGCCACGTGGCGAGCGGGGTCAAGCTCTCGGGCTCGGCCCTGGAGGTGGTGAAACGCCTGGTCGCCGGCGAGGCGGTCGCCCAGGAGGACTCCGGCCTCTCCAAGCGCGAGTGGCGCGAGCTGATGGGGGTCCTGGGGCGATCCGAGACGTGACGCGGCGCGCCGGACTGTTTTCCATCTTGCTATTCGGGCTGGTGCCCGTTTGGGTCTCCGGCTGCGCGGTCAGCCTGGGCGGCTCCGAGGCCTCGTCGCGCGCCGACTGCGCGCGGCGCCACGCCCCGGGCACCCAGGGCTACAACCGCTGCCTGCGCGACCGCGAGGGCCGTGCCGTGCTGGAGAACTTTGGCATCCGCGGCAGCCGCTAGCCGGGACGTAAAGCCTTTGGTTTGACGGCGGTCAGCTCCCCGCCTGGCCAAGCAGGTCGCGTAGGTGCGCGTTGACATCGGCGCTGCGGTGGCGCGCGACGTTGCCGCTCGGCGGCAGGGCCTCGTCGTAGAAGAACGCCGGCAGCTCGTCGTCCGCCTCGGTGAAGCCCGCCTGGCGGTTGAACTGCCACTCGAGCCGCAGGGTTTCGCGGCCCAGGTGCTCGATGTCGGCCGGGCCGAAATCCGTGCCGTGGGCGTCGTTGAGCGCCGTCGCGACCAGGTCGTAGCTCTCGTTGGTGACCGAGCGGCCGAACAGGCAGAGCCCCAGGGAATCGGCCGCGGCGCAGGCGATCTGGATCTCGAGGCTGGCCTTGACCAGCTCCTCGGTCGGCTTGCCCTTGCACTGATAGCCCGGCAGGTTGCCGGCGGTGTGGTCCGCGCCCTGCGCCGTGACCATCATGGAAATTCCGGTTACCTCGATGACCCGCGGGTCGTAGGCGCTGATCCCCTGCTTTTTGATCACGGGAACGCGGGCGGCCTTGTAATGGGTGCCGACGCGGGCCGTGCCCTGGGCCAGGAGGCGGCCTCGTTCGGTGCCCCGGCGCATATCCTCCAGGGCCGCAGCCATGAATGCGGAGTCGCCGAAGGTGCCCTCGCCGGCGTCCATCAGGACGCCCAGCGTCGCGCCGATCTCGATGGTATCGACGCCGAGGTCGTTGGCGATATGGTTCAGCCGCGCCACGTCGTCGGGGTCGTCTAGGCCGCAGTTGGTGCCGATCAGGCCGAGGGTCTCGTATTCCAGGGGCGAGACCATCTCTTCGCCCTTGTCGTCCACATAGACATTGCTGCAGCGGATCAGGCAGCCGGGCATGCAGGCGTGGGTCGGCTCGCCGCCGCGTGCCAGGTTCCGCTCGCGGATGTGGTCGCCGCCCAGCTTGAAGGGCCCGCTCTCGCTGTCGACCAGCTGGCCGGCGGTGAAGTTGCGGGTCGGAATGCCGCCGATGCGGTTGGTGATATCGCCCATCATGGCCGTGCCGTAGAGGCTGAAGGTCTCGATGGCCGGCTCCTCGCCCAGACGCCTGCCGTACTCGCGGACCGCCCCCATGACCTTCTTGCGGTCGTGGAAGCTCGGCATCTTGTGCTTGTCGACGACGATGGCCTTGACCTTCTTGCTGCCCATGACCGCGCCGACCCCGCCGCGCGCCGCGATGCGGACGGGCCGACCCTCCGGGTCGGTGAAGGCGATGCCGGCCACCAGCCCCTGGTACTCGCCGACCGGCCCGCAGATGCCGAGGCTGACCTTGTCGCCGTACCTTTCGAACAGCAGCGCCGCGGCTTCCATGTTGCCCTTGCCTAGGTAGGGCTCGGCGCGCTCGAAGGTGACCTCGCCCTCCTTGGGGATGCGGATGACGACCCAGTCCGACGCGGCGCCGTGCAGCGTGAAGCCGGCGATCTCCAACTGGCCGAGCGCGAAGGCGAAGGTGCCGCCGGCGTTGGATTCCTTGATGCCGCCCGTCAGCGGGCTCTTGCAGCCGATGCTGAGGCGGTTGGCGTTGGAGAAGTTGGTCCCGGCGAAGGGCCCGGCGGAGAAGATCAGGGGGTTCTCCGGCGACAGCGGGTCGAGCTTCGCGACCCCGCCCTCCAGCAGGGTCTTGGCGATGTAGTAGCGCCCGACGCGGATGATCGCCTCGCGGTGCAGCTCCTCGCTCGCCACGGATCGCTCCGCGAGGTTGATGTGAAGGTATTTACGCATCTCGACGTTACCCTGATCGTGAAAGTGATGAAGGCGCCAAGCGCCGCCACGGCCACCCGCCCGGCCCCTGGGTTACCGGTAAATTGGCAATTTTGAAAGCCTCGTTCCACGTCTTTCCGCCAGCCACACCGTGAAACTCCGGCGGCGAGACGCCCGCGCTGCGGGTTAAAACGCTGAAAACGGGCCGCCGCGTCGAGTCCGCGCTCCTTTGCGGAGCAACCACCGGGCGGCTTGTCAATGGGCTATACTCGTCTGACGGCGTGTCGGGAGGCCGGAAATGCGCTATAGTGAAGGAGGCGAGAATGACCGACCAGGGTAATATCAGCGGCTTTTGGGCGAAGGGCGATACGTTAGGTCGCATTCTCGATGTCTTGGACAAAGCGGGCTTATCGCTCGACACGCTCAGCATTCACGATCTCGCGCCGGTCGATCATCTGCACGCGCGGGGGCTGCCGGCGACGGTCGACCTCGCGGATCGCCTGTCCATCGCGCGCGGTCAGCACATCCTCGACATCGGCTGTGCGGTTGGCGGCCCGGCCCGATACATGGCGGAGCGGTTCGGGTGCCGGGTATCGGGAATCGATATCACCCCGGGCTTCATCGAGGCAGGCGAGGAGCTGAACCGGCTCACCGGCATGGTCGACCGAGTCGATCTTCGGGTTGGCGACGGTGCAACCCTGCCCTATGAAGACTCACTGTTCGACGGCGCCTACACGCAGCATGTCACCATGAACGTGGCCGATCGCGCCGCCTTCTTCGCCGAGGCCTTTCGGGTGCTCAAGCCGGGCGGGTTTTTCGCCCTGTCGGAGCATAGCATGGGGCCCGAAGGAGACCCGATCTATCCTCTGCCCTGGGCCGATGAAGCCGCGACGAGTTTCCTGATAACCCGGACGAAGACCGAGGCGCTGCTCTCCGAGGCCGGCTTCGAGCGCATCGAGACCGTCGACACCGGACCGAAATACGTCGACGGCTACCGGAACATGCTTGCCAGGATCGAGGTGGACGGGCCGCCGATTCTGGGTCTGCACGTCGTAGGCGGCGACGATATCGCCGTACGAGCGGCGAACTCCACGCGCAGCATCGAGGAAGGCCGCACATTTCCCATCGAAGTGGTTTGTACGAAGCCAGGGTGAAGGTTTTATCCGGACACGGCTCCCCGTTCTGACCACCACACGACCTTTGAACCATCGCAAGAAAACGGATTTCCAGATGAGGTCCGGTGGGGTCACCTGCCCGGAACGCCCGCGAGGGAGGAAACCATGAAGCAAGTCTTCGCAACGCCCGCGTTCTCACACTTTCCGAACGATTGGCACCTGTCGCCGGTGATCGACACCGGTGATTTTGTCTTTCTTTCGGGAGTTACCGGGACGCATCCCGATTTATCGGTTGCCGATGATCCTGAGACACAATTCCGCGATGCATTCGGTTCTCTGAAAGCCGACTTGGCGGTCGCGGGTTTGAACTTCGATCATGTTGTTGAGATGACCACCTATCATGTCGATCTCCGGGAACATTTGGACGCTTTCGTCAAAGTTAAGGATGAGTTCGTCACGGAACCCTATCCTGCGTGGACAGCGATCGGTGTCACCGAACTGATCACCGAGGGCACACTCATCGAACTCCGCGTGATCGCGAAACGGACCTGAAAAACCAACCCGTCGCACTGTCGGAATGGGCCAAGACCGACCGAGAACCTTCCGCCTTTGATGGGTGATCCGGCTGAGGAAAACGGACAGACTTACCCTTGCCGATGACCGCGCCCTTGGGTCACCGGCGGGTTGCTGTGGAGCCCGCGGCTGCCAGCCCGTTCGCGCGGGCGGCCCACTTTCTCACCGATAATCTGCGGTCTCCTCCAGCAGCCAGGCGCGGAACGCCCGGGCGGCCGGCGCGAGGGCGGCGCGGGCGGGATAGACCAGGTAATAGGACTGGCCGCCCCGGACGGTCAGGCTTTCCAGGCAGGGCACGAGGCCGTAGGTCTCGACCACGGCGTCGGTCGCCGGGGCGCGGGCCAGGGCGATGCCGAAGCCGCCCGCCGCCATGGCTAGGGCGAGCTGCGTGGTGTCGGCGAAGCAGAACCGCGCCCGGCTCAGGTCGGCGTCCGGGGCGGCTTCCAGCACCTGGAGCCAGCCACTGCGGTGGGTGGCGATCTCGATCAGGCGCTGGCCGAGCAGGTCCTCGGGCCTCTCGATCCCCTCGGCCAGGGCGGACAGGGCGACCGGGGTGAGGACCTCGCCGAACAGCAGGTCCTCGTCGCCGCCGCGCCCCGGGTTGGTTCCGAACACGATCTGTAGGTCGGCCGCCTTGCGCAGGAAGTCATCGTTCTGGTTCGCGGTCATGATCTGCAGCAACACCTCGGGATGCCGGGCCTGGAATGCGCCAAGCCGGGGCGCCAGCCAGGAGCAGGCGAACATTAGGCTCGCCTGCACGCTCAAGGGCTCGCCGGAGGGCGTGCCGAACAGCGAGGCTGCGGTGGTCTCGACCGAGCGCAATGCCTGCTGGACCGCCGGCAGGAAGGCCGCGCCCGCCCGGGTCAGGGACACGCTGCGCGGCCCGCGCTCGAACAGCGGCGTGTTGAGGTGCGCCTCCAGCGCCTTGATCTGCTGGCTCACCGCCGGGGCGCTCATGTGGAGCAGCTGCGCGGCGCGGGCGAAGCTTTGCGCGCGGGCCGCCGTCTCGAAGACCCGCAGCCAGTTGAGCGAGGGTATGCGCCGGATCGCCATGGCGCGAGGATAATTTCAACCTATTCTCGACCGCAAGAAACAAAGCTTTCCTTCGCCCTGGCCCTTGGCTCATATGGCCGCTGATCCTATCGAGCCGCCGCCATCGAGGAGCAAGGCGCCATGGCCGCATCCCTGACCGATACCCAGGTCGCCCGCTATCACCGGGACGGCTTCCTGTTCCCGCTCGAGGTCTTCGGCGAGGGGGAGACCAGGGCCCACCGGGAGGAATTCGAGGCCCTGGAGCAGCGCTATCCCGCCGGCAGCCTGCCCCACGACCTCGGCCAGTACCTGCGCGTCAACGCGCAGATGGTGGTCCCCCTGGCGGCGCGGATCGCGCTGAAGCCCGCCGTGCTCGACATCGTCGAGAGTATCCTGGGCCCCGACCTGCTGGTCTGGAGCGCCGAGCTCTTCATCAAGGAGCCCGGCACGCCCAAGATCGTGAGCTGGCACCAGGACCTTACCTACTGGGGGCTCGGCGAGACCGACGAGGAGCTTACCGCCTGGATCGCCCTCTCGCCGGCGAGCGAGGCCTCGGGCTGCATGCGCTTCCTGCCAGGCTCGCACAAGCGGCCGATCGTCGCCCATCGCGACACCTTCGCGGCAGACAACCTGCTGTCGCGCGGCCAGGAGATCGCGGTCGAGGTCGACGAGGCGGAAGCCGTCCTGGCCGCGCTCGGACCCGGCCAGATGTCGCTCCATCACGGCCGCATGTTCCACGCCTCGGGGCCGAACCTCTCCGACGATCGGCGCATCGGCCTCGCGATCCGCTACGTGACCCCGGGGGTGCGCCAGATCGTCGGCGCGCGCGATTACGCCATGCTCGCGCGCGGCGTCGACCGGGCGCGCAACTGGATCCACGTGGCCCCGCCCCACGAGCTCTTCGGCGCGGCGCACCTGGCGCTTTACGACCAGGTGCTCGCCGACCAGTCCGTCGCCCTGGCCGAGGGGGCCGCGCAGCCAGTCGGCCTTTACGACTTCGCCCGGACCGTCACCAAGGCCTGACAGCGGTTTTCGCAGCCCCGGAAACCTTGGCCGAAACGGCGCCTGGCGTCAGCCGCCGCCCTCGTACTTGAAGGAGACCTTGACCTTGGCGCGGTAGGCCGAGACCTTGCCGTCACTAAGCTGCATGTCGAGTTCGGAAACCTCGGCGACCCTCAGGTCCCGCAGCCTCTCGCCCGCCCGATTGACCGCGGCCGCCGCGGCCTTCTCCCAGGATTCCGGGCTGGTCCCGACGAGCTCGATGACCTTGTAAACGCTCTCCGTCATGTCCCTGTCCTTTCCCGTGCCTTGTCGTGCCCGCGATCTTAGCAGGTCCCCGAGCGAATCCGCAGATATTCGGCACGGCGGCTTGGGCAATCCGCCTGCCTGTCCCACCACGCTAGTGGTGAAAAACAGACGGAGCGCACCGTTGGGTCCACAAGACAAGAAACCATGGTCAATCGGCGGCTCTTGTGAAGGGTTGTCGGGCGCCTGCCGGCCACGTTGGTTGCGGCGCTTTGCCTGGGCCGGCAGGCGTCCGAAAAGCCCCAGCAGATGCGGACTTAGGGATGAAGCTCGGAAGTCCGGAGTTTCCCGACCAGCGCAAGCTTGGGATATATGCGCCATCATCGAGGGTTTCAAATATTCAATCCGCCAAATTTCTCAAAACATGCTTCAAGGGGATAATCCCGTAAAAGAAATATCTCCGAAATTTTTTACTCCATTTCTAAATTGTTCAATTCACAGAATATTCTGTTGGTGTGTTGTTTCAATTCAGCACGCCGCTTTTCCAACGGGCATTTGCGGGCGGGCGCGGCCTCGGCAGGCGGATTTCCGGTATTCCTACTGGGCCTCGCGGGTTATTGACTTTTCCGGGATATGATCTACATATCCTGCATACGTGCTGCATTAGTTTGGTGCTACCTGAATAACCGGTACGCCGATTAGCTTGGTTATCCCCTGACAATGTGGACGTTAAATCGCGCCGCCACGTGGTGTGAGGCGCGAAATCAAGACAGCTGTTAGAGGAAATAGCTATGGCTACTGGAACGGTAAAGTGGTTCAACCCAACCAAGGGTTTCGGATTCATCGAGCCGGAAGACGGCTCAAAGGACGCTTTCGTCCACATTTCGGCCGTCGAGCGCGCCGGACTGAGTTCGCTCAGCGAAGGGCAGAAGGTCTCCTATGAGCTTCAGCCCGGACAGAACGGCAAGTCTTCCGCCGAGAACCTGTCCGTCATCGACTGACCACGCAAGGCGCCGCCTCCAACTCCCGTTGGGGGCGGCCGCCGCTCGCCGTCGGCGACGCGACCTTCGGTGATCGCCTGGCGGACTGAAGGAGGCGGCGGACCGATCCGCGGTCGTTCCTTCGAAAACGATATATACGGCGAGCTATGAAATTTGCGGCGCGATGCGCCGTGCCGTCGCCGACGTTGCGCACCAGCCTGCGGGCGGTTCCGCTTGTGCTCCGGGACGCCTCGAACTGAAGCAGAGAATTAACGAAATGTCGAAGTCAGCAAGATCGAGAGCCGAGGAACAGTTCACTGCAACCCAGAAAAAGGACAAGCAGGCCCTGAAAGAAAAAGAAAAAGCGCGGCAGGAGAGAGAAGAACATGTGGCGAGCCTGCGGGCCCTCCGCCTAGCCAAAGAGGCGGCCGACAAGAAAGCCGCCGAGTAATAAGCGGCGGCCAAGAACAAGAAGCCCTCGCGTTCGCCCCAGGCTCACCGACACTAATCGTAACGGCCGCAAAGGCGGCCACGGAACCCGACATCGACAAACTGCGATCGGCATCCGCCTCTACGCCGCGCTTATGCATGGCGGCCTCTTATCGTTCGCGGAATTCATTGCGGAATAGCCGATCCGCTCTTGGCGTGACGTCTACAGGCGCCGATCCGACGGGCGCCTTCCGTCTCAAGTTATCCACTAGCTCAAGGCCGCCAGGTGCTCCGGGTGGGCGGCGAACCAGCTTTCGGCGAGCTCCGCGTGGGCGTCCTCCAGGGACAGGCCATAGAGCACCGCTTGGTCCGGATTGGTAACCTCGCTTGCGCCGAGCCGCTCGATGTAGGCGGTCAGTACCAGGCGGAAAATGATCTCCGCCGCGTCGGCGTCCTCGGGCAGCTCGATCCCCAGGGCTGCGGCCAGGGCCGCATGGTCGTCCGCTTCGCATTGGGCGATGCCGCGCCAAAAGCTGGCCAGCGCCTCGCGCCGCTCCGGCCAGAGCGCGGTCTCGGCGTGCGCGAGCAGCCGGTCGACGTAGTCGCGCAGCACGGGTTCGAGCTCGTCGTACACGCCTTTTCCTTCCCCTTGGGACCGACTTTCGCGAGTACGAGGGACCGGGCTGGCTTCGCGGGTCGGCAGCCCCCGCCTCATGCTCTCCAGTCTATTTATTGCATCACGATTTTGGGCGCCTGTCGCGCCGCACCGCCGAGCGAGGCGGAGACCTTGTCCCAGACCCGCCGGGCGATCGCCACATAGGCCTGGGCGTGCTCGCTGTCCGGCCGCGAGACCACGATTGGCCGGCCGCCGTCGGAGGTCTCGCGGATCTCCAGGTCGAGCGGGATCTCGCCGAGGAACTCCATGCCCAGCTTGTCCGCCTCGCGCTTGGCGCCGCCGTGGCTGAAGATGTGGGTCTCGTGGCCGCAGTTGGGGCAAAAGAAGGTGGACATGTTCTCGACGATGCCGAGCACCGGCACGTCGACCCGGCGGAACATGTTGAGCCCCTTCTTGGCGTCGATCAGGGCGATGTCCTGGGGCGTCGAGACGATGACCGCACCGGTCAGCGGTACCTGCTGGGCCATGGTGAGCTGGGCGTCGCCGGTGCCCGGCGGCATGTCAACGACCAGGATATCGAGCTCGCCCCAGTCGACGTCCCGCAGCATCTGCTGCAGGGCGCTCTGCACCATGGGGCCGCGCCAGATCATCGGCGTGTCCTCGGCGACCAGGAAGCCCATGGACATGCACTTGACGCCGTAGTTCTCCATGGGCCTGAGCGTCTTGCCGTCGGGCGAGCTGGGCCGGCCGCTAATGCCCATCATGCGCGGCTGCGAGGGGCCGTAGATGTCGGCGTCCAGCATGCCGACCCTGAGGCCCAGGGTGGCGAGACCCAGCGCCAGGTTGGTGGCCGTGGTCGACTTGCCGACGCCGCCCTTGCCGCTGGCCACGGCGACGATGGATTTGACGCCGGGCACCAGGGCCCGGGCGGCGCCAGGGCCGCCGGCCTGCTGCGCGTTCGGCGCCGGGCTACCCTGGCCGTCCCCCGGCGCCTGACTCGGCGCTCCGCCCTGGCGGTGCGCGGTCAGCACCGCGGTCACCGAGAGCACGCCGTCGAGGGCGTGGACCGCCTGCTCGGCGGCCTTGCGCAGCGGTTCCATCTCGGGGCCCTTGCGCGGGTCGACCTCGATGGCGAAGCCCACGTTGCCCTCCTTGACCACCACGCCGGACACCATGCCGAGGCTGACGATGTCCTCGCGCCGTTCCGGCTCGACGACGCCCTTCAGCGCCGTTATGATCTGTTGCTCGCTGACCTGACCCATGCTCAATAATCTCCCCTTGGCCGATATTAGCGGCTGCAACCCCGGACGTTAGTCGCTATCTATACGTCACGATCGTGACGGCTTTCCGCCCGGCCAGTTCGAAATATATGGTGTGGCGGGCGTCTTTGCAGTACCCGGTATCCTGAAGTCGAGGCGAGGAAGAGAGTCTATGCCCTGGAAATCGCAAGGCGGTGGTGGTTCTGGCGGCGGCGGCCCCTGGGGCGGGGGCGGTGGCGGTGGCGGCCCCTGGGGCGGCGGCGGGCCCGGCGGGCCCCGGCCGCCCGACTTCGAGGACTTCATCCGCAAGGGCCAGGACCGCTTCCGGCGGCTCCTGCCTGGCGGCCTGGGCACGGGCATGGGCCTCGTGCTCCTGTTCGCTGGTATTATGATTCTTTGGTTGGCCTCCGGGCTCTACCGGGTTCAGCCCGGCCAGCAGGGCGTCGAGCTGCTGTTCGGCCAGTGGTCCAACTCCGAGAGCCTGTCGCAGCCCGGCCTGCATTGGTTCGCTCCTTATCCCATCGGCAGCGTGGAGACCCCGCAGGTCGAGCAGGTGCGGCAGATCGACATCGGCTTCCGCCGCCGCGGCGGCGGCACGGGCAGCGCCGCGAGCAAGTCGGACGTCTCGGAAGAGAGCCTGATGCTGACCGGTGACCAGAACATCATCGACATCGACTTCACGGTGCAGTGGCGCATCGGCAATGCCGGCGAATACCTCTTCAACATCCGCGATCCCGAGGACACGGTGAAGCTGGCGGCGGAGAGCGCCATGCGCGAGGTCATCGGCCGTACGGACATCGAGCGGGCGCTCTCGACCGAAAAGGAGATCCTCGCCAGCAAGACCCGCGAGACCCTGCAGCAGATGCTCGACGAGTACCAGTCGGGCATCGTGATCACCGGCATCAACCTGCAGGACGTGCAGCCGCCTGCCCAGGTGGCCGATTCCTTCGAGGACGTGCAGCGCGCCCGTCAGGACCGCGAGACCAAGATCAACCAGGCCAATGCCTACTCCAACCGCATCATCCCGGAGGCCCGTGGCGAGGCCACGAAGATGATCCAGGGAGCCGAAGCCTACCGCGAGCGCCTGATCAAGGAGGCCGAGGGCGAGGCGCAGCGCTTCCTCCAGGTCTACGAGTCCTACAAGCAGAACCCGGACGTGACGCGGCGCCGCATGTATCTGGAAACGGTGCAGAAGGTGCTGCAGGACACGGACAAGGTGATCATGGACAGCGGGTCGACGGGAGTCGTGCCCTACCTGCCGCTCGATCAGCTGCGCCGTGGCGGCACCGATGGTGCCGGCGCCTCGGCCGGCACCCAGCAATAGCCAGGCGGGACGAATCAGACTCATGAGCGGTAGAATTTCACTCTTCATCGGGATCGCGGTTCTGGTCGCCGGGTTCGTCGCCTATCTGGCGATGTTCACGGTCCATCAGACGCAGCAGTCGGTGGTGCTCCAGTTCGGCGAGATCAAGCGGGTCGTCACGCAGCCCGGTTTGCACTGGAAGTTTCCCGTGGTGCAGAACGTGGTCGACCTGGAGCGGCGGGTGCTCAACCTGGACCCGCGGGCCGAGACCATCGTCCTGGCCGACCAGCGGCGCGTCGTGGTGAACGCCTTCGTGCGCTACCGTATCATCGATCCCGAGCAGTTCATCCGCGTCGCCGTCTCGGAAAGCAACCTGCAGCTCAAGCTCGAGCCGATCGTCAACGGAAAGCTGCGCGCCGTGCTCGGCAACGTGCTGCTGCCCACCATTCTGTCCGAGGAGCGCGCCGGGCTGATGCGCGCGATCCGCGATCAGGTGAACCAGGAGGTGCGCAAAGCCAACTCGAACTTCGGCATCGGCGTCCTCGACGTGCGCATCGTGCGCGCCGACCTGCTGCCCGAGGTGAGCGCCTCCGTGTTCAGCCGCATGGAGGCCGAGCGCAAGGAGGACGCCGCGGAGTTCCGCGCCGAGGGCCAGGAGCAGTTCCTGCGCATCGAGGCCGAGGCCGACCGCAAGGCGACCGTGATCCGCGCCGAGGCGCAGCGCCAGGCCGAGATCCTGCGCGGCACCGGCGAGGCCGAGCGAACCCGCCTCTTGAACGACGCCTTCGGTCAGGATCAGGATTTCTTCGAGTTCTACCGCTCCATGCAGGCCTACGAGGCCTCGTTCAAGCCGGGCAACACCATGCTGGTAATCCCGCCGGACAACGAGTTCTTCAACTTCTTCAACGAGTCCACCGCGCGCGGCGATCGGAAGTGATCTTGGCGTGCGGTGCACAAGCGGGGCTCGGCCGCCTTCGGTGGGGCCATGACCGACCTCTTGACCGGCCTTGCCCTGGTCTTCGTGATCGAGGGACTGATCCTGGCGATCTTTCCCGACCGGCTGCGCTGGCTGCTGGAGCGCATGGCCGAGGTGCCGCCCGAGGTCCTGCGCGCTGGCGGTCTGATCTCGGCGGCGGCCGGGGTCTTCGCGGTCTGGCTGCTGCGCGGCTGAGTGTGGAGACCCGGGGAGGATCGGCCATAATTCAGCCGTTTTCGTGTCACAGCCTAGTGAACTAGGCGTTTTGTGGTGTAAACTTCGCTTGAACCGACTCGATTGCTCGCCAAATTGCATTCCAGACACCTTGCTGGGGACCCGGAATATCCGATCGGCCCGGCCGATCCGTTCTCGGAGATATTGACGTGACGCACGTGACAATCGCCCTTCGCCGCACCCCCCTCCCGGCCCGTTGGCTCGTCGCTCTGCCACTCCTGTTGGCGGCGGTCATGCTGGCGACCGCGGCCCAGGCGCGCACGCCGCCCGACAGCTTCGCCGACCTGGTCGACCGGCTCCTGCCCACGGTGGTCAACATCTCGACCACCCAGACGGTCGCCCAGGGTCAGGGCAGCGAGGAGTTCGAGGAGTTCTTCCGCGAGTTCTTCGAGCGCCGCGGCGAGCGGCCCCAGCCCCGGCGGCAGAACTCGCTTGGCTCCGGCTTCATCATCGATTCCTCGGGCTACATCGTGACCAACCATCACGTGATCGCCGAGGCCGACGAGATCTCCGTGCGGCTCGCCGACGACACCACCCTCGAGGCCACCCTCGTGGGCAGCGACGAGAAGACCGACCTCGCTCTGCTCAAGGTCGAGAGCGACAAGCCCCTGCCGGCCACCAAGTGGGGTAGGTCGCAGAAGGCCCGGATCGGCGACTGGGTGATCGCCATCGGCAACCCCTTCGGCCTCGGCGGCACGGTGACCGCGGGCATCGTCTCGGCCCGGCAGCGCGACATCAACGCGGGGCCCTACGACGACTTCATCCAGACCGACGCGGCGATCAACCGGGGCAATTCCGGCGGCCCCATGTTCAACCTCGAAGGCGAGGTGATCGGCATCAACTCGGCGATCTTCTCGCCTTCCGGCGGCTCGATCGGCATCGGCTTCGCGATCCCCTCGGCGCTTGCCAGGAACATTATCGAGCAGCTGCGCGACAGCGGCACGGTGCGGCGCGGCTGGCTCGGCGTGCGCATCCAGAACGTGACGGACGAGCTGGCCGAGGGCCTGCGCCTCGACCGGGCGCGCGGCGCCCTGGTCGCTTCGGTGACCGAGGGCGGCCCGGCCGAGGCGGCGGGTGTGCAGCAGGGCGACGTGATACTGGAGTTCAACGGCCGCGAGGTGCCGAAGTACCGTAACCTCTCGCGGATGGTCGCCGAGACCGGGGTCGGCAAGGACGTCGAGGTGGTGGTCTGGCGCAAGGGCGCCGAGGTCACTCTGAAGATCCAGCTGGGCGAGCTCGACGACGAGCAGCTCGCCGCGCTGCCCCCGGACGTCGGGGTCACCGAGAGCGGCGAGGTGAGTGCGCTGGGCCTTAAGCTCGCGACCATCACGCCGGAGCTGCGCGAGCGCTTCCAACTCGACGAGAAGACCGAGGGCGTGGTCATCACCGAGGTCGCCGAGGGCGGCAGCGCGGCCGAAAAGAGCCTCGGTCCCGGCGACGTGATCGTCGAGATCGACTTGGAGGAGGTGCGCAGCCCCGCGGACGTTTCGGACAAGGTCGAGAAGGCCAAGGACGAGGGCTACCGCGTGGTCACCCTGCTGGTGTTTCGCCAGGGCAAGGGCGACTTCGAGTGGATCGCCGTGCGCCTCGACAACTCCTGAGCGAAGGAAAAGGGCACATTCTGTTTCTCCTCCCCCCGGGAGAGGGAACGCGTAGCGCTCGACCTCCGGTCGCCCGCGGACCGTCAGGTCCGTGGGAAGGAGAGGACGAGTTATTTGGGATGAATAGCGGCGAAGCGGCCCTTGCTTTGACGGCTGGCGTTTTTCGGTGGGCTTCCTTGTACCGGCCTCAAGGCAGGACGGCCAGCACGTCCTCGATGTAGCGGCCGTGGGCGAGCGGCCGGCCGAGCGTGTCGAAGACGTAGTAGCCCGCGCGGTCGCGTCCGAAGCCGTAGAGCAGGTCCTCGTTTTCGGGGTCGAGCACCGCGACCATGAGCTCGCCGTCCTCGGTCTCGACGGGAATGCAGGCCCCCGCGATGCCATCGTGAATCATCTTGTAGGCGCGCGCGATGACCGATGAGACATCGGCCTCGGTGAGCCGTGGATCGCGGATTGCGACTACCGACATGAACCAGACCCGCTGCTCGGGCTCCCTTAAGGATCGAAAGCCTCTAAGCTCTACCAAAGTCCGGTAACCAACTCGTAAATGGTGGCAATTTGCTGGGATTCGGGCGCTTAACCCTGGATTTCGGCCCTGCGGTAACCCTGCAGGAACAGGAGCGCCGTCAGGTCGCCATGGTCAATCCTGGCGCTCGCGGCGGCGCGCGCCGGGGGCTTGCCGCGGTAGGCGACACCCAGGCCAGCCGCGGCCAGCATGGCGGTGTCGTTGGCGCCGTCGCCAACCGCGCAGCTGGCCTCGAGCCCGACGGCGTTCTCCCGCGCGAGGCGTTCCAGGGCGCTCAGCTTGGCCGCGCGGTCGAGCAACGGTTCGGCGACCCGGCCGGTCAGGCGGCCGCCTTCGATCTCCAGGCGGTTCGCCAGCACGTGGTCGAAGCCGCAGGCCTCGGCGATGGGCTCGGCGAAGCAGGTGAAGCCGCCGGAAACCAGGGCCGTAACGGCGCCGCCCGCGCGCATGGTCGCCACCAGCTCGGCGGCGCCCGGGTTCAGGGTCATGCGCTTGGCCGCGTCGTCGAGCGCCAAGGCGGGCAGGCCCGCGAGCTGCGCCACGCGCGCGTGCAGCGCTTCGGCGAAGTCGAGCTCGCCGGCCATGGCGCGCGCGGTGACCGCGGCGATGGCCGCGCGCAGACCCACGGCCTCGGCCAGCTCGTCCAACATCTCTTGGCCGATGATGGTCGATTCCAGGTCGGCGACCAGCAGGGCCTTGCGCCGCCCCCCGGAGGCCTGCACGGCGAGGTCGAGCGCCGCGCCCCCCAAAGTTTCGTGAGCGATCCGCTCGGCCGTCTTCGGCGCCAGGCTCTCGAAGGGCAGGTCGCAGGCCTCGGCGGGCGCGAGCCAATCGGGCGTGCCGGCCTGGGCGCCGGCCGTGGCGAGCGCGCCGGCCAGGGACGCCACGGTGGCGTCGCCGAGGCCCGGCCCCTGGCGGCCGGCAATCAGGGTGAGGACAAAATCCATGGCTCGCCATATAGAAGAGGCGGCCCAGGGAAGACAAGCGGCATGGCATGACCGGGGAAAACTCGAAAAGCGGCGAGGAGGGCAAGGCGGCAAGGGAGTTGTTCCCCGGGCTGCCCCCCGTGCTCGTGGTGGCGGGGCCGACGGCCAGCGGCAAGTCGGCCATGGCCCTGGCCGCGGCGCGCGCCTTCGACGGCGTGGTGATCAATGCCGACGCCATGCAGGTCTACCGCGAGCTGTCCATCCTGACCGCCCGGCCGGGCCCGGCGGACGTCGCCTTGGCGCCGCACCGGCTCTACGGCGTGCTGCCGGGTGCCGAGGCCTGTTCCGCCGGCCGCTGGCGCGGTCTGGCCCTGGCGGAGATCGAGGCGGCCCGGGCGGCGGGGCGACTGCCCATGGTGGTGGGCGGCACCGGTCTCTACCTGCGCGCCCTGGCACAGGGCCTGGCCGCGCTGCCCGAGGTCCCGGCAGCAGCCCGCGCCGCGGCCCGAGCCCGCCACCGGGCGCTCGGCGGGCCGGCCTTCCACGCCGCGCTCGCGGCGCGCGATCCGGACATGGCGGCGCGCCTGCGGCCGGGCGACAGCCAGCGCCTGATCCGGGCCTGGGAGGTGCTCGAGGCGACCGGCCGCTCGCTCGCCGACTGGCAGGCCGAGACCGCGCCTGCGCCGCCGCCCTACCGCTTGCTCTGCCTAGCACTCGTGCCCCGCTCGGCCCCAGCGCGCGCGGCGCTCTACGCCGCCTGCGACCGGCGCCTGCGTGCCATGGTCGAGGCCGGCGCCCTGAACGAGCTGAGGGCCCTGGTGGCGCTCGGGCTCGACCCCGGCATGCCGGTCATGAAGGCCCTCGGCGTGCCCGAGTTGGCCGCCCATCTGCGCGGCGAGCAGACCCTGGAGCAGGCCGTGGCGGCCGCCCAGCAGGCGACCCGGCGCTACGCCAAGCGGCAAATGACCTGGCTGCGCACCCAGTTGCCGCGGGATTTTGTTAGCAATGAAAATGCGTTGATCACGTTCGACACGCAATATTCAACAAGTTTAGACAATGAAATCTTTACGAATATTCGCGATTTCGTGTTGACCCCTCCGGGCTGAGCGCGTAGGTTTCGCCCTCCACGGGCCCGGACGGCCGGGTCCGAAGGGGCTAGTTTGGCTGGTTTGATACGGGCGGGTGGCGCCGGAAGGGGCGGCGTGACCCGGCGCAGGCCTGGGAAACCAAGGGGAAGTGGGTATGGCCAGGGAACGGATGTCGGGCGCGGCCATGGTGATCCGGGCCCTCTTGGACCAGGACATCGACGTGGTCTTCGGCTATCCGGGCGGCGCCGTCCTGCCGATCTACGATGCCCTCTTCGTGCAGAACGAGCTGCGCCACATCCTGGTCCGCCACGAGCAGGGCGCGGTCCACGCGGCCGAGGGCTATGCCCGCTCGACCGGCAGGATCGGCGCGGTCCTGGTTACCTCCGGCCCCGGCGCGACCAACGCGGTGACCGGCCTGACCGACGCGCTGATGGACTCCATCCCGGTGATCTGCCTGACCGGCCAGGTGCCGACCCACCTGATCGGCAACGACGCTTTCCAGGAGGCCGACACGACCGGCATCACGCGGCCCTGCACCAAGCACAACTACCTGGTCAAGTCGATCGAGGACCTGCCCCGGGTCATGCACGAGGCGGTCTACGTGGCGACCCACGGCCGGCCCGGCCCGGTGGTGGTCGACTTGCCCAAGGACGTGCTCCAGGCCAAGGGCGACTACGTCAAGCCGGACAAGGTCGCGCACCGCAGCTACAAGCCCCAGGTCAAGGCCGAGCCGGCCAAGATCGAGGCCGCGGTCGAGCTGATCGCCGGCGCCAAGCGGCCGATCGTCTATGCCGGCGGCGGCGTGGTCAACGCCGGCCCCGAGGCCTCGCGCCTGCTGCGCGAGTTCGTGCACAAGACCGGCATGCCCTGCACCAACACCCTGATGGGCCTCGGTACCCTACCCGGCTCGGACCCGCAGTTCCTCGGCATGCTCGGCATGCACGGCACCTACGAGGCCAACCTGGCCATGTACAGCTGCGACGTCATGATCAACATCGGCGCGCGCTTCGACGACCGGGTGACCGGGCGGCTCGACGAGTTCTCGCCCATGTCCACGAAGATCCACGTCGACATCGACCCCAGCTCGATCAACAAGAACGTCGTCGTCGATCTGCCGATCGTGGGCGACGCCGGCGCGGTGCTGGCCGACCTGCTCGAGGTCTGGGATGCGAAGGGCAAGACCCTGGACCGGAAGGCACTCAAGGCCTGGTGGAAGCAGATCGACGAATGGCGCGCCCGCGACTGCCTCAAGTACGAGCAGAAGGGCAAGGTCATCAAGCCGCAGTACGCGATCCAGCGGGTCTACGAGCTGACCAAGGCGCGCGACGTCTACATCACCACCGAGGTCGGCCAGCACCAGATGTGGGCCGCCCAGTTCTGCAAGTTCGAGGAGCCGAACCGCTGGATGACCTCCGGCGGCCTGGGCACCATGGGCTACGGCTTCCCGGCGGCGCTCGGCGTGCAGGTCGCCCATCCGGACTCCCTGGTCATCGACATCGCCGGCGAGGCCTCCTTCCTGATGAACATCCAGGAGCTCTCCACCGTCGCCCAGTACGAGCTGCCGGTGAAGGTCTTCGTGGTCAACAACCAGTGGATGGGCATGGTGCGCCAATGGCAGGAGCTGCTGCACGGCGAGCGCTATTCCCAGAGCTATATGGAGTCCCTGCCGGACTTCGTGAAGCTGGCCGAGGCCTTCGGCTGCCTCGGCCTGCGCGCCGAGGCGCCGGAGGAGCTCGACGACAAGATCATGGAGATGATCGACACGCCCAGGCCGGTCATCCTCGACTGCCGCGTCGAGCAGGCCGAGAACTGCTTCCCCATGATCCCCTCGGGCGCGGCCCACTACGAAATGCTGCTTGGCCCCGGGGACAAGGCGGAAAAGCAGATCTCCGAGGAAGGCATGGTCCTGGTCTAGCGAGGGAGGGGGCTTTCCCTGTCTTTCGACTCATCCTGAGCCTGTCGAAGGACGAGGCCCGGGCCACCGCCCGGACCGGGTCCCGCAAACACTAAGAACAGAGGCTGCCCCCAGTGTCGCCGCGCAAGGAAGAAACGACCGAAAGCCGCATCATCGCCGTCCTGGTCGATAATGAGCCGGGCGTGCTGGCGCGCGTCATCGGCCTCTTCTCGGGCCGCGGCTACAACATCGAGAGCCTGACCGTCTCCGAGGTCGACCCGGAGCAGAACCTGTCGCGCATCACCGTCGTGACCAGCGGCACGCCCATGATCCTCGAGCAGATCAAGGCCCAGCTCGACCGCTTGGTGCCGATCCGCTCGGTCAGCGACCTGACCATGGAAGGCCCCTACGTGGAGCGCGACCTGGCGCTGATCAAGGTGGCCGGGGCCGGCGAGAAACGGGTCGAGGCGCTCAGGATCGCCGACATCTTCCGCGCCCGCGTGGTCGACGCCGGCCACGACCACTTCATCTTCGAGATGACCGGCCGCACCGACAAGCTCGACACCTTCATCGAGCTGATGCGCCCGCTCGGCCTGGTCGACGTCTCGCGCACCGGCGTGGTCGCCATCGCCCGCGGCCCCGAGGGGCTTTAGGGAAGGGGCCCTAGCCATGGAACACCTGGCCTCCTTCGCCGGCATCGCGGTGGTCCTGCTGTTCGTGGCCATGAGCCCGGGGCCGGCCTTCATCGTGGTCTCGCAGCAGGCCGTGGCCCGCTCGCGTGGCGCCGGCCTGGTCACCGCACTCGGGGTTTCGGTCGGCTCGATCCTCTGGGTCGGCCTGGTTCTGCTCGGCATCAGCGTGGTGTTCCAGCAGGCCACCTGGCTCTACGCGGGGCTGCGCCTCGTCGGCGGCGTCTATCTGGTCTACCTGGGCGTCCAGCTCTGGCGCGGCGCCCGGCGGTCGATGGTCCTGGACGGCGCGCCCGGCGCGCGGCCGCTCACGCCCTGGCGCGGCTTCCGGCGCGCGCTCGCGGTCCAGATGCTGAACCCCAAGGCCGCGGTCTTCTTCGGCAGCGTCTTTTTGACCATGCTGCCGGCGGGCGTGCCGGGATGGGTCGTCGCTGCGGCCCTGGTCATGGTCTTCGTCATCGAATTCGGCTGGTACGCCACCGTGGCGCTTGCGCTCTCCTCGCCGCCGGCCCGCCGCGCCTACGCCGGCGCCAAGGCTTGGATCGAGCGCGTCGCCGGCGCCTGGCTCGCTCTCTTCGGGGTCAAGCTGGCCTTGTCCAGCCGCTAGAGGGAACGCACTCAAGGAAATTCAGGAAATCGGAGAAATACCATGCGCGTCTATTATGATCGGGATGCCGACGTCAATCTCATCAAGGGCAAGAAGGTGGCCGTGGTCGGCTACGGCAGCCAGGGCCACGCCCACGCCAACAACCTCAAGGACAGCGGCGTCGGCGAAGTGCGCGTCGCCCTGCGCTCCGGCTCGTCCAGCGCCAAGAAGGCGGAAGCCGCCGGGATCCAGGTCATGGACCCGGGCGAGGCGGCGGCCTGGGCCGACGTGGTCATGGTGCTGGCGCCCGACGAGCTCCAGGCCGCGCTCTACCGCGACCACTTGGCGCCCAACATGCCCGAGGGCGCGGCCATCGCCTTCGCCCACGGCCTCAACATCCACTTCAACCTGATCGAGCCGCGCCCCGACCTCGACGTCTTCATGATCGCGCCCAAGGGCCCGGGCCACACGGTGCGCTCGGAATACCTGCGCGGCGGCGGCGTGCCCTGCCTGGTCGCGGTCGAGCAGAACCCCTCGGGCAACGCGCTGGAGATCGCGCTCAGCTACGCCTCGGCGATCGGCGGCGGGCGCTCCGGGGTGATCGAGACCAGCTTCAAGGAGGAGTGCGAGACCGACCTGTTCGGCGAGCAGGTGGTGCTCTGCGGCGGTCTGACCTCGCTGATCCAGGCCGGCTACGAGACCCTGGTCGAGGCCGGCTACGCGCCGGAGATGGCCTATTTCGAGTGCCTGCACGAGGTCAAGCTGATCGTCGACCTGATCTACGAGGGCGGCCTCGCCAACATGCGCTACTCGATCTCCAACACGGCCGAGTACGGCGACTACACCAGCGGGCCCCGGGTCATCACCGAGGAGACCAAGGCCGAGATGAAGCGCATCCTGGCCGACATCCAGTCCGGCCGCTTCGCGCGCGACTGGGTCACCGAATGCGGTGCCGGCCAGCCCTCGTTCAAGGCCATGCGCCGCATGAGCGCCGAGCACCCGATCGAGGAGGTCGGCGAGCGCCTGCGCGCCATGATGCCCTGGATCGCCCAGAACAAGCTGGTCGACAAGGAGAAGAACTAGGGGCGCGCGGGACTTAAGGGCGCGCAGGAAGGCGCGTGTCGGAACGAGGTTCGCGGGGCCCGGAGGTCCGGTTCGCGGCCCGGTCCGGACCATCGAGCCGCTTGCGACGCAGGTCGCCTGACTGACCCTAAGCCGTCATGCCGGTCATCGCGATGGTTCGTCAGGTCTGGGATGACAAAGCGGGCATGGAGTGAGGAAGGCCGCCGCGCCCGGGTTGGTCCGTGAACCGAGCGCCATTTACCTACCAGGCGAGCCACCTAAGGGCGAAGGCGCACGTTAACGAGTTTGGCCGCCGCGGGTTCAAATTCAGCCCCCGCAACCAAGAATTACGGCCCGCCAAGCACGGAATGCAGTCGTTGATGTGAGTCAAGGTGGGATAGTGCGGTTGCGTTCAGTGTGCGTTCAGAAAATTTGATCCGCCTTGGCTCCCGCCAGACATGCGCACGCGTAGTGCAGAGATCACATTCTCGCGCAAAGACAATTTTCTGATGGCGAACCGATTTTCTTGAAGGAATTGGTGGAAACCAGCGCCGCCAACCTGGACAGGCCAGGGGCTGGCGGACCTTGCGATCATGAGTGCCGTAGTCTGTCCGCAGTGGTCTGTCCTCAATGCGGTTTTCATAGCGGCGAACGTCGTGGCGATCTACTTTGTTGGGCTGGTGCAGAACGTTCTCGCTACTAGTCCCGGAAACGCGATCAACGGTCGCTTGACAGATGCTCGGACTTGGTTCTCGACGGAGGTCGAGGGTGGATTGCAGAGGATACATAATGGCGAACCGGTACCGTTGTGCGACCGCGAGGTGAGACGCCATGTGGTGGAAGTGGTTGCCCTGGCGATTCGTCGTCCGCCGTGCTGCGCATACGCACGGATTTCTCGACCCGATCGCGTTGCTGGCCCGGCTCAATAGGCTGGCTCAACCTTCCGAGGTCAACGAACCGATCGAGTTGTTGCGCGCCGGCGTGGTGATGCACGCCCGCGGCCTGATCAACAGCCGGGTCATTCAGCACAATCTCGACTGGGTCTGGCCCTATTGGGTCGAACGCCAATTCGACCCCAGGGACGTGGCCTTCGTGCCGCGCTCGTTTTCGATCACACATATCAATCTAACGCACCGAAACTGGACGGCGGTCGGTTGGCCCGACTGTCCTGAATTGCCCATTGTCGATCCTCGGGGCTTGGTCACGCCGCATTTCGACCGCTGGTCGCTCGATGCTTGGATACTGACCGATGACGGTGAATTTCTGCTGCCGTCACGTGCCGATCAGGCATGCCAGAAGCTCGAGCTGGACGACGGCGTCGCCGTTGTGACGGAATGCCGCGCCGCTGCCGGCACCTTGAACTCTCGCGCAGAGGTCCGTCCGGAAGACGGTATCCCGACCTGCCGGGTCCGCTTTCGGGCGCAGACGCTACGTCCGGGTTGGCTCGTCGTAAGCTTGCGGCCCTACAATCCGGAAGGGATCAGCTTCATCCACCGCGTCGCGCTTTCGGAAGACCGCTGCGCCTGGCGGGTCGAGGGGCGCGACACGGTCGCGTTCAGTGATCCGGCCGACCGCCACCATGTCTCCGACTATCGGGCTGGAGATGTCCATATCCATCTGCGTGATCTGGAAGAAGAGCAAGACGGCCGCTGCGACGTCGGCATGGTAACCGCGGCCGCCTTGTTCAGGCTGACGGCCGGCGAGAAGAGAGACGTCACGTTCAGCGTCCCTTTGGTCGCGAAAGGCCCTTCCAAGACGTTCGCGCCGGACGGATGGGAGAAGATTCTTCGCCAAACGTGCCGTCTTTCAATCGGCGATCCGCGCATCCGGCAGCTCTATGATGCCGCTGTGAGAACACTGATCTTGCATTCGCCGGACGATGTCTATCCCGGCCCCTACACCTATAAGCGCTTCTGGTTCCGCGATGCGGCGTTCATCGTTCACGCGCTCCTGGCCGTCGGTCTCATCGAGCGGGCCGAGCGGGCGCTCGACCGGTTTCCGGGCCGACAGACCGCTACCGGCTATTTTCGTTCTCAGGATGGCGAATGGGATTCCAACGGCGAGGCGCTTTGGATCATGCAGCGCTTCTGTCAGCTGAGCGGGAAGCCGGCGAAGCGGGAATGGCAGAAACCGATACTTAAGGGCGCCAACTGGATCTGCCGCAAGCGCCTCAGCAAGGAGACCGAGGCTCCGCATGCCGGCCTGCTGCCGGCCGGTTTCAGTGCCGAGCACCTCGGACCGAACGATTTCTATTACTGGGACGATTTTTGGGGGATCGCGGGGCTGAACGCCGCGGCGAGCATCATGGCGTCCTCGGGCAAGGAGGCCGAGGCCGGGCGCTTGGGGCGTGAGGCTGAAGCCTTCCGTCACGCCGTCGATTCCAGTCTCGAGCGGGTCGCCGAACGCCTCGGCACACGGGCGATGCCCGCATCCCCTTACCGTCGCCTTGATGCCGGCGCCATTGGCTCGCTCGCCATCGGCTATCCGTTGCAGCTCTGCGCCCCTGACGATCCGCGCCTGATTGCGACGACGCGCTTTCTACACGACAACTGCTTCGTCGACGGAGGTTTCTTCCAGGACATGGTGCATTCCGGCATCAATCCCTACCTTACCCTGCATGTCGCACAAGTCCTGCTGCGCGCCGGCGATCCGCGCTATCTGGAGCTGTTGACGGCAGTCGCCGGGTTGGCCTCGCCGACTGGCCAGTGGCCCGAAGCGATCCATCCTAAGACCGGCGGAGGGTGCATGGGCGATGGCCAACATGTCTGGGCGGCGGCGGAGTGGCTGTTGATACTGCGCAATTGTTTCGTCCTGGAGGAAGAGGAGCGGCTGATTCTGGGCGCCGGCATCGCTCAGGGCTGGCTCGATCATGGACACACGCTCGAGTTTGGACCGACCCCGACTGCATTCGGCTCTATTTCGATCGAGTTCAAGGCCGACAAGGAAAGACTTCTGATTTCCTGGCAGGCAAGCTGGCACGGCACCGCGCCGGCAATCGAGGTGCGGGTGCCGGGCTACAAAATGGTCGCGCCGGCAGGTGATCAGTGCCTCGTCGCGTTGGACCGGACGGCCGCGGCATGAACATCCTGATGATCACCAACACCTTCACGCCGCATCGGGGCGGCGTTGCCCGGTCCATCGAGGCGTTCACCGCTGAATACCGGAAACGTGGTCACAGGGTGCTGGTGATCGCGCCGGAATTCGAGGACATGCCGCGCGACGAACTCGATGTGGTCCGGGTACCGGCGATCCAGCATTTCAACGGCAGCGACTTTTCCGTCGTCTTGCCGATCCCAGGATTCTTACGCTCGGCCATCGAGGACTTTCGGCCCGATATCGTTCACTCCCACCATCCCTTCCTGCTTGGGGCAACGGCTATTCGGGTGGCCCGTAGCCACCTGTTGCCGTTGGTTTTCACCCATCACACGATGTACGAGCACTATACGCACTATGTACCGGGGGATTCGCCGGCAATGAAGCGTTTCGTCATCGACCTTGCCACCAGCTACGCCAACCTCTGCAACCAGGTTCTTACGCCAAGCGAGAGCACTGCGACGGTGCTGCGCGCACGCGGCGTGACCACTCCGATCGACGTGGTCCCGACCGGAGTCGCGACTGAACTGTGGCGCGCAGTCGATGGCGCAGCTTGCCGTAAGGCCGCCGGGATTCCGCGCGAGGCGTTTGTCGTTGGACATGTCGGACGGCTGGCGCCGGAAAAGAGCCTGACATTTCTGGCCGAGGCAGTCTCCCGTTTCCTTGCCACGTGCGATCGGGCCCATTTCCTTGTGGTTGGCAGCGGAGACTCGGAAAAGGACATTTGCCGAATCTTGGGTAGTACCGGGCTGGGCCGGCGTCTGCATTGTCTGGGGTCCGTCGGTCATCCAGCGCTGGGTGATGCCTACGGCGCGATGGATGTGTTCGCCTTTGCCTCCAAGTCTGAGACCCAAGGCATGGTGCTGACCGAGGCCATGGCGGCCGGCGTGCCGGTGGTGGCGCTGGATGCCCCGGGCGTGCGCGAAGTAGTTCGCGAGAGCGAGAACGGCCGGCTGTTGCCGATGGAGAACGTCGTCGAATTCGCCTCGGCGCTGTCGGGGATCGAAGCTGCCGCACCCGCCGAGCGGCAGCGCCTGATCGCCGGCGCACTGGCTACAGCCGGCAGGTTTTCGATCGGTCGCACGGCGGAAAAGGCCCTGGCCATATATGATCGACTCCGGGGAACTCAACGACACCAAGACGATGTCCACTACGACAGTTGGATGGCCGGACTGCGCTTGATCGAAGCCGAATGGAACGTGATTTCCGGTCTGGTGGGAGCGGCAAGCGCAGCCTTGACACCTTCCTCGCGGGACAGTGGCGCGCATTCATGATCACGCGAGCTTCGGCTGTTGTGCATGCTGCCGGCCGCTGCCCGCGCGACTGCGCCGCCGGCCAGCCTTCTTTCAAGGCCAAGCGCCGCATGAGCGGCAAGCACTCCATCGAGGAGGTCGGCGAGCGCCTGCGCGCCATGATGCCCTGGATCGCCCAGAACAAGCTGGTCGACAAGGAAAAGAACTGACCGGCGCGCGGAAGGGCGGCCACTTGCCTCAAAGGCCGTGGGGATTGCCGGGCAGCAGGCGATAGTTGTAACGCGGCGCGTCGCCGGACGCTCCGCTGACGTGGTCGAACACCAGGGTATCGCCGTCACGCGACGCGCGAAAGCAACCGCGCTTTCCGCCGCCCCAGTGGTTTCCCCAGGCGCGGCAATAGAGGGCCTCTTCCGTGACCTGCCATTCGCCCTCGGCGATCTCCTGCCCGCCGGACCACCAGACCCGGCCGGTCATGGTGCCGCCCTGGGAATTCGCGGCCCGGTGAAGACCGGCGTATTCCCAGGCCCGCCACCATTCTCCGCCGCGGCGGTAGAGGGTATGGCCGAGGAGCGTCTGCCTGATTTCGGCCGAGGTGAGTGGCCGCAACGACAGCCGGGCGTCAGGCTCCGGCGTCGATCCGCAGCCCGCGACGAACAAGGCCGCCGGAAGCGCAAGGGACGCGGCGGTTACCGATCCCCTCATCGCCGTTCTCTCCTCGCGCCCTCTCTTGCGTCGCCCGCGGTCCGTGCGGGTCAGCCGTGCTTGGCGATCATCCGGTCGAGCTCGACGAAGGGCACCTTG
>Ga0224512_10000865_pt1 | contig 30830 bp, 32 predicted proteins | sample SF_May12_sed_USG_4_FD_169103 | JGI IMG/M metagenome (GOLD analysis project Ga0224512, IMG submission 169103) | Sediment microbial communities from San Francisco Bay, California, United States - SF_May12_sed_USGS_13 | ecosystem: Environmental > Aquatic > Marine > Sediment | place: USA... | reverse complement strand
TTGGGGGCCAAAGACCTGTGATACTGGACCTCCTATAGTTGGACCAATTGCCCAACCTATTCCAAATACTGTCTCGTAGGCTCCAATTATCTTGCCTGAGATGCTTTTTCTTGTTTTGCTTAAAATAATCTCAAGAGTTAATGGGAAAAATATACTAAAACCAAATCCCATGAGCACTAGTGCAACTCCAAAGACAATAATAGAGTCTGATGCTGCAGATAAAGCCAATCCAGCTGAAACTGCAATGGTTGCAGCAATCAGAGTCTGACTTGTCCTTCTGGAGAATCGCCATGCCAATGCAAGGGATCCAACTCTAGATACACCAAATACAAAATACAAAAGCAAAATATCGGTATCAGACATCCCATTATCATTTAGAAAAGCTGGATAAATTGAGAGAATAATTCCAAATGAAGATGTACAAAATATTAACAGAATAATGACTTCGGGAAATTTTTTCATCTCTTTGAGTGTTGAGAATGAAACTCTCTCATGGTGTTCTTTCCTGCCTTTCCTGGAAACTAAGAGTGATGCCACCAATGAGGTTGCCAAAATAAATGCCGTCACTTGAAACAAAATTCTGTATGAAAGGTCAAGATCTTCAAGAAATACTGTTCCTAAAAGTGGACCTATCATAAATCCTAAAACAAAAAACATGGTAAACCATGAAATGTTTCGTACCCTGTTTTTTTCAGTACTCTCCTTTGAAATGATAGATTCACAAGGCGGCCAAAAAAAAGCATGAGCAACACCTGCCATTATTCGAAAGCCCATAATTTCTGGAACAGAATGTGCTATTGAAAGCAGATAGATTGATGCAGAATTAATTGATATGCCAAGAGCTAAAAGGTATCCGTTGTTGAACTTATCAAGAAGAATTCCAACAAAAACAGGTATGAACATGTAGGGTATAAAATTTGCAAGGCCAATAAGACCTAATTCAGAATAAGATGCTCCAATTACATTTTTTGCAAATATTGGCAGGATGGGTCCATGGAGTCCATACGATATTCCAATAATTAGGCCAATAAGATTTACAAGAATTAAAACTCTGTTCATTTGTATGCTGCAACCATTATTGCACCACCCATAAGATCTTTCTCAAACTCTACTCTTGAAAATTTCTCCAATAGTAATTCTTCAAGCTTTTTGTTTTTCGGCCACCTTTTGTAAGTTCCATAGAGGGTTGCAAATTTCAGTCCCAATCGTCCTCCGGCAATCAAAGCAAGAATGGGCAGAATTGCTCTCAGATAAAATGAAACTCCAAACCTGATTAATGACTCATCAGGTTTTCCCAAATCAACAATTACAAATCTCCCATCTTTTTTCAAAACTCTGTGAATCTCAGATATTGCTATTCTTAGATTGATTGCATCCCTTAAGGAATAACCGCACAACACTGCATCAAACTGAGTCTCTTTAAAGGGAATGTGCTCAAATACTCCGTTTGCCATGTCAGGAAATTTTTCAAAATATGTACCAGTGTTTTTCAGCATTGGAACCAACGGGTCATAAAGAGTAATTGAGATATCTCCATTACACTGTTCGTATGCTGTCTTTGACATGTTTCCAAACCCAGACCCAGCATCGAGAATTTTATTTCCAGGAAGAACCCGTCCCCTAATTCCTCGATTTCTGTGCTCTTTGTCCTTACCTAGCGAGATGTACGAATTTACCTTGTCATAAACTGGAATAATTTCTCGAAGTACTTCGATTACTTCTCCCCAATAACTCCCTAACCCCATTTTACTGACCTCAATGAAAAATGATGCACATGAATTTCAAATCTAAATAACTGCAGTCTATTCTGCAGAAAACTTTGATGCATTTTGAGAATAATTTTTTAAATCTGAATCTGAAATTTTTTCAAATACTTTTTGTTTACTTGTAACCATTGCCATCTTTACATTTTCTGTTCCTTCTTTTTGTTCTGCCTTTAGATTGATTGCAGCGATGGCAAGCGACGCTGCATCCTCTAGACTCATATCTGAATTATAATTTTTTTCCAAAAATGCATTTACATCATCAGACCCTGCGCCTATTGCAATTGCTGCATACTGGACAAAGGTTCCACTAGGGTCAGTCACAAAGATTGATTCTCCCTTCTGATCGACTCCTGCAATAATCAACGCAACTCCATTTGGACGAACCCCTGAATATTGTGTAAACTGATGAGACTGGTCTGCCAAATGCTTTGCAACAGTTTCTACTTCAACTGCTTCATCATAGGTCATTTTATTTCCTTGAGAAAACAACCTTGCATTATCGACCTGAACTCTAGCATCTGGTATGTATCCTGCTGCTGCTACACCAATATGAAAATCAACTTGAAATATTTTTTGGGTAACATTGCTTGTTTGAAGGGCCCTTGGTTTTTCCTCAACTGCCATGATGACTCCTTCTTTAGTTCTAATCCCAAGTGCTAAGGTCCCACGCTTGACTGTCTCAATTGCATACTCTACTTGGTAGATTCTACCATCTGGTGAGTACATGGTAGGGGTCATATCGTAACCTCGAGATGCCATCATGATATGTCAAGTCACTGCTAAGTCAATTTAAGGGTAATTATCCAAATTAAACCCTGAATAGATGTGGAAAAGATTTGGAAATAGGGTTTTAAGGGCAAATTCCCATAATTCAATGAGGTAAAATAATTGACTACAGAACAACTATTAGAATTTAAGGAAATTATACGATCAAAATCAGTGTCAGAACAAAGAAAACCCGATAGAGAAACACGCAAGCTTTTGTTCTATTTGTTTACCAGCACTAGGGGAGGTTTTACTAGATTGCGGATAATTATGATGCTTCTTGAAAATCCCCTCAATACCCACCAACTTTCAAAAGATCTAAATCTTGATTACAAAGCCGTTCAGCACCATATGAAGGTCCTTGAAAAAAATAATATGGTATCAAAGATTGGTGAAAAGTACGGGGTAATTTATCATCTCTCAAATTTTTTGGAAATAAACATTAGTGCACTTGATGGTGCCATAGACAAACTAGATCGCAAAATGAACCGTAAGAAGGTCTATCTATAATATCAAAGTGCGATCACTAATTTTTAACCAAAAACATATAATCCAAGCACTGTAAATTAAATCATCTTGGTTAAGAATGACCCATTTGCCAATGCAACAAAGCAAGTTAATGACGCGTGTGATATTTTGGGAATTAAAGATAAAGGGATTCGAGAATATTTGGCAATCCCTAACAAAGTTTTGCGAGTAAAGATTCCAGTTAAAATGGATAATGGAAAAATAAGAATTTTTACAGGTTTTAGAAGTCAGCATAATAACGATAGAGGGCCATACAAAGGAGGAATTCGTTACTTTGATCCAGAAGGTGGAGTAGAGTATATGGAACGCGAAGTTATGGCACTTTCTTCATGGATGACGTGGAAATGTGCAATTGTTGATATTCCTCTTGGAGGAGGAAAAGGTGGTATTTTTGTAAATCCAAAAACGGAAAAAATTAGCGCTGATGAGTTAGACCGTTTAACAAGAGGATTTACCTTTAAAATTTCAGAAATTATTGGTCCTCAAAAAGATATTCCAGCTCCTGATGTTTACACAACTGGTAAAGAGATGACTCAAATCATGGATACGTGGAGTAAACTTAATGGCAACAATTATTCACCTGGAGTTATTACTGGAAAACCAATCTCTATGGGAGGTTCTCTTGCAAGAAACGTTGCAACTGGATTAGGTGCAGCATACACTGTAAGAGAAGCTGCAAAAACTTTGAAAATAAATCTAAAGACAGCAACAGTTGTTTTACAAGGATTTGGAAATGCATCTACTTTTGCAGGAATCTATCTTGAAAAGATGGGTGCCAAAGTTATCGGGGCTAGTGATTCTAAAGGCTCCATCTCAATTCCAAAAGGAGCAAAAACAGAAGATATTATGGCTTACAAAGAAAAAAATGGTTCAGTTGTTGGATTCCCTGGAAGCAAAAAAATCTCAACTGAGGAATTGCTTACCACTAAATGTGATATATTGGTACCAGGAGCTTTGGAGAATCAGATTGACGCAAAGATTGCCAAAAATCTCAAATGCAAAATTATTGCCGAGGCTGCAAATGGCCCAACACTTCCTGAAGCAGATCCAATAATCTTCCAAAAGAAGATCATGGTCATTCCTGATATTTTGGCCAACTCTGGAGGTGTATGCATCTCTTACTTGGAATGGGTACAGAACAACATGGGATATTATTGGTCATTTGAGGAGGTTGCAGAAAAGATGGAGAAAAACATTACAAAAGGATTTCATGATGCATATGCTTTATCAAAGAAACACAAAATTGACATGAGAAAAGCAACCATGGTATTGGCAGTTGAAAGAGTACTAGACGCCTTTAACGAAAGAGGAATCTGGCCTTAGAAAAACAGACTCGTAACAAACCAACTGTTCTATAAATCTAATTTTCCCTTTTGTAATTGAAGTTAATTTTCTTTTAAATGTCAAATCAATATTTGTTCTTCGTTGTAAGAGTTGAATTGTTTTTCGTGTAAAGTGTTTTCCTTTTTTATCTCCATCAAATAGTAGGATTAAATTTTTATATTTTGCAACAGAGTCTGTAAATTTTATTATTCCACCAAACTTGTGATACTCTAAAACTTTTCCCGAAAAACCAATTTTCTTCAGAGCTGCAGAATCACGTTTGCCTTCTACGATAACTAGGCTTTGTTTCATAGAATTTAGATCAGAGACAAAATTCCTCATTTCGTTGATTTCCTGCTCTGTGACAATCATGATGGTTTTTTCAACTTAACATATTAAGCACTTTTGGTAAAAGTCAACCATGTCTGATGTTTTACTTGTTCAAAATACTAGGATAGAAGGATCTGGATACCTTGGTGATCTTTTAGAGAAAGATGGATTTAGCATCCTTTCAATTCAAGCAAAGCACGAAAAACTTCCAGAAAAAGAAAACTCACTTGTTGTAATTTTAGGGGCTCCAGAAAGCGCAAACGAAGACCTTCCATATCTAAAAGAGGAACAAAAACTCATCAGAAGATGCGTAGAGAAAAACATCCCTATACTTGGAATTTGTTTGGGTTCCCAGCTGATAGCTAAAACTTTTGGAGGAAAAGTATACAGAGGACCCAAAAAAGAGATTGGATTTTTCAATGATTTGATCACAGAGACCAATTCAGGCCTATTTTCAGGATTTAAAAATCCGTTTACGGTATTTCACTGGCATGGGGACACCTTTGATTTACCAAAAGGAGCAATTAGGTTGGCACATTCAAAGAATTATCCCAATCAGGCATTTCAATTTCAAAGTGCAGTTGGACTTCAGTTTCATTTGGAGGTAAATGAAGAAATGGTAAATCTTTGGCTTGATAATTCGAAAGATAAACTCCAAAACATCCCAGATATAGATCCTGAAAAAATCAGGTCCGATATTGATAAAAATATTTCAATTGTAAAAACCAATATGAGGAATTTTTACAAAAATTTCAAATTATCATTCCATCTTTGACCAAAGTTTAATATACTTAGTTTTGATTCCATCGATCGTCTCATGAGTTCAGTGCAAAAAATTTTCGATGAAACCATAAAAACAAACCACAAAGTTATCACAGAGGAGTTATCAAAATCCATTTTGAAAAATTACGGAGTAAAAGTTCCTCCCTACGCTCTTGTAACATCAGCTGAAGATGCTGCAAAACAAGCAAAGAAAATTGGTTTTCCACTGGTGATGAAAGTAGTTTCACCACAAATTCTACACAAGACTGATGTTGGTGGAGTTAAAGTTGGCCTTGATAATATCAATGATGTTAAGAAAACTTTCAAGGACATGTATGGGAGACTGTCTAAAAAGAAAGGAGTCCAGGTAAAGGGAATCCTCCTTGAGAAGATGGTTCCAAAAGGCGTGGAGCTTATTGTTGGTATTCAAAACGACTCTCAATTCGGACCAGTTATCATGGTTGGTTTGGGTGGAATCATGACGGAAGTTATGAAAGATGTTGCATTTAGAATGCTTCCAATAACAACTTCTGATGCTAAATCTATGTTAAAGGAACTCAAAGGCTCCAAACTATTACAAGGATTCAGAGGAAGTGAGCCAATTGATCTTAATATGGTAGCAAAAATGCTAGTCCAAATCGGAAAATTAGGAGTAGATAATGCTGATTACGTTAACAGTATTGACTTTAACCCAGTGATCGTTTATCCAAAATCACACTTTGTAGTAGATGCAAAAATTATTCTAAATAAAGAATTAAAGAAAAATTCCATCTCTAAAGCAAAACCAAACAAAGAAAACATGGAGACATTTTTTACTCCAAAAACTGTTGCACTGGTTGGGGCCTCTTCAACACCTGGAAAGATTGGAAACTCTATCTTAGACAGCCTGGTAAATTATGATTTCAAAGGAACGGTTTACCCGATAAATCCAAAGGCTGATAAAATCTTTGGACAAAAATGTTATCCATCAGTTTCAGCAGTTCCAGGGAAAGTTGATCTTGTTGTCGTTTCAGTAGATTTGTCTATGACTCCTCCTGTCCTAGAAGATTGTGCAAAGAAAGGGGTTCACAGTGTAGTAATCGTATCAGGGGGAGGAAAGGAGCTTGGCGGAGAACGTGCAGCATTTGAAGCCGAAGTAGCAAGATTATCTAAAAAATATAAAATCAGAATTATTGGTCCAAACTGTATTGGAATGTTCAATGCAGCTAATCGTCTTGATTGTGCATTCCAGGGACAAGAAAGAATGGTGCGCTCAAAATTAGGTCCTGTTTGCTTTTTCTCACAAAGTGGAACTATGGGAATTAGTATGTTAGAGAGTGCGGATGTTTTTGGTTTATCCAAGATGATTAGTTTTGGTAATCGTTCTGATGTTGATGAGGCAGACATGATATGGTATGCGGCAAATGATCCTCAAACAAAAGTAATTGGGTTATACGTTGAAGGATTTGGAGATGGCCGAAAATTCATCAATACGGCAAAACGTGTAATGAAAGAAACAAAGAAACCTATCGTTATTTGGAAAAGTGGGAGAACTGCAATCGGTGCAAAACAAGCTGCGTCACATACAGGTTCACTTGGTGGTTCCAACGCAATTATTATGGGTGCATTCAAACAAGCAGGAATAATTTCAGTTGATAGTTATCAGCAACTAGCTGGAGTCTTAAAGGCACTAGCATGGCAACCAGCTGCAAAGGGAAATAGGGTTGCCATGGCTAGTAATGGTGCGGGTCCGATGATTGGTGGAATGGATCAATTAGAAAGGTTTGATCTTACAATTGGAAAGTTATCACCTGAAGGTGTCAAAAAAATGAAAGCTCATTTTCCACCAGCTGTTCCTATTCACAGTGGTAATCCCGCAGATGTAGGTGGCGGTGCAACTGCAGATGATTATAGATTTGTTATTCAACAATTCATGGATGAAAAAAATATTGATATTGCAATGCCATGGTTTGTTTTCCAGGATGATCCACTCGAAGAAACCATAGTTGATTATTTAGCTGATTTCCAAAAGAAAAGAAAGAAACCAATACTAGTTGGATGTAACGGTGGTCCATACACTGAAAAAATGATAAAATTAGTTGAGAAACACCAAATACCTGTTTACCAAGACCTTCGTACTTGGATTGAAGCTGCAGGTGCATTAGTTCAATTGGGTAAAATACAAGGAAAATAGAGAACATTTAAGTCAAACAAAAACTTGGCAAATAAACATGTCACTAGTAACTACATCTACTTCTGATGGCATTTGTACTGTTAAAATTAACAGACCCGACAAACTCAATGCGATGAACACCGAAGTTGCAAAAGAGTTAATCAAAACTTTTGAGATTCTAAATCTTGACGAGGGTGTTAAAGTAATCATCCTTACGGGAGAGGGTGAAAAAGCATTTTCTGCAGGAGCTGACATTGAATATATGTCTAAAATCACTGCAGATGAATCTGTCGAGTATGCAAAAACAGGTCAGCTTGTAACATCTACAGTTGAGCTTGTACGACAACCAACAATTGCAGCCGTAAACGGTTTTGCATTGGGCGGTGGTTGCGAACTTGCAATGTCATGTGATATTAGAATTGCAGCAGATACTGCAAGGCTAGGTCAACCAGAAGTCACAATCGGAATTCCTCCTGGTTGGGGTGGAACGCAACGATTGATGAGAATTGTGGGAATAGCAAAGGCAAAAGAACTTGTCTATACCGGCAAGATGGTCAAAGCAGATGAGGCAAAAGAGATAGGTCTGGTAAATCAGGTTGTTCCTCTTGCATCCTTACAGGAGGAGGCCTTGAAGATGGCACAGCAAATAGCTGGAAACTCTACAATGGGTGTCCAGATGTCAAAGGTAGCCATTAACAAAGGAAGAAATGCAGATCTTGATACTGGACTTTCAATTGAACTCCTTGCTTGGAGAAACTGCTTTACTCACCCTGATAGGGAAGAGCGAATGACTGCATTTGTCAACAAATCGAAAAAATAAACATTCCCCAAACTTTCTTATTTTCATAAAAAATAATATTTTAGAAAATAAAAGTAATACTCTTCATATTTTTAAATTTCCTTTAGGGACATGAATTAATAACAGATTAAAAGCACATTATGTGAATTATGGTTACTAGAGAAAATCAGCAAAAAAAGGAAACTACAAGAAGCATCACCTATAGACTAACAGAAAAATTGGTAAACGAACTTGATGCTGAGGCAAACCAAAAAAAAATTTCACAAAATGTATTGGTCAAACAAATTCTAGAGAGGTATATACAGTGGGGAAGATACTCTGACAAAATTGGAATGATTCCAGTACCAAAAGAAATTCTTGAAACCTTGGGTTCTGAGCTTGATGGACGTGACATAGATGAGATAATCAACGTGGTATTTCCAATGATAAAAAATACGGTCATGTTCATTAAAGGAGGCTATGATTTAGAGCGATGTATTGAAACTCTGGAGGATTACATGACTGCATCTGGAATGAACTCTGACCATAGAGTTGATGGCGATATGCATTCCTTTATCATACAGCATGAGTTGGGTATGAAATGGTCCGTGTTTACCGAGCAACTTTTGACGCAAGTTTTTAGAAATTTTGCATCAGACAGGGATCTAAAATTTCAGACAACTGATTCTACTGTAATTTTAAAGGTAAGGCTGGGGTCTGATTTTAATGAACATCGCTATCAAAACTGAGATTTGATTTAGTCATTGAAATATTTGAAATGAATAATTTATTTTATGAAGGAACCTGAAAAAACATTTCAGTTGTGGATAAAGAATCTTTTGGATAATTCAATCGTGTCAGTTGATTCGACGGTTTCAGCACATGAGGTGGCAAGATTATTAGAAAATTCAGACTCTGGTGCAGTTATAGTTTTAGAAAATCAAATTCCTGTAGGTATTGTAACAAACAGAGATCTTACCTTAAAAATAATAGCTCACTCTTATCCTTTTGATACCCCTATTAGGAGAATAATGTCTACTCCGTTAATCTCAATTACCCCTGATACTGAAATGAGTGTTGCAAAAGATATACTGACCTCCAAAAAAATACGTAAACTGCCTATTATCAGTAATGATGAAATAATTGGAATAGTAGTTGCATCTGATGTTTCTAAGGTTATTCCAAATTCTGCATAAAAACCAATTTTTCAGATTTTAATCGGATTTTCAAATTTTTGTCAAATTTTCTTGAATTACGCGTATGTCTAGTGTGAAAAGCTTATTATATTTTGAAGAGACCTTTGGTGTTATTATGGCATCTGAACAAACCCAAAAATTGGTCACTGTTACCCCAAAAGCAGCAGAAAAAATTGCCGAGTTTATGAAAGAAGAGACTGACAATCCTGAATACCTTAGAGTATACGTTCAAGGTGGAGGCTGCTCAGGTCTATCTTATGGTATGGGCTTTGAAAAAGCACCAGAGGAGGACGACTTGGTTTTAGAAGAAAATGGAGTAAAACTAATTATTGACAGCTATAGTGTAGACCATCTAAAAGGTGCAAACGTAGACTATATTGAAAGCCTAATGGGCTCAGGATTTAAAATCAACAATCCAAACGTTACAAACTCCTGTTCATGTGGTCACTCTTTTAGCACTGAATAAACTGGTCATTCATTTTCCCTTTCTTTTATTCTGAACTAATTTAAGATTTTTTTATTAATTTTAAAGGGTTGGTAAAGTTCCTTGCGATACCCTCATATATCCAGCAACGAAAAGATCTCCATGATTATTAAGGAGATGAACAATTTATGCCTCAATCAGGAATTGTCAAATATCACGTTAAACTTTCCTATGAAGTTGATGGGCTCGTTGAAAGGGCAGACATAATCGGAGCAATCTTCGGCCAAACAGAAGGACTGTTAGGGCCGGAGATGAATCTGAACGAGCTGCAACGAGTTTCCAAAGTTGGACGTATTGAAGTTGAATCAAAATCCACTTCAAACACAACTACAGGTGGGGCTGTTATTCCGATGAGCACTGATATTGATACATGTGCGTTAATTGCTGCAGGAATCGAAAGCATTGACAAAGTGGGTCCATTTGATTGTAAATTCAAATTGGAATCAATTGACGATGTAAGGGCTGCAAAGAAAGATGACATTGTACGACGTGCAAAAGAAATCAAGCAACGCTGGTCCACTAAAACTGTAAGCGAGGGTGAAAGCATGCTAAAAGATGTTCATGAAGGGGATTCAAGAAAACTATCAACATATGGCCCATCGCGGTTAACTTGTGGTTCTGGCATGGTTGACTCTCCTTGGATAATTTTAGTTGAAGGACGAGCAGACGTGATTAATCTTCTAAGAGCAGGATATGATAACGCACTTGCAATTGAGGGTGCAAAAATTGATGAATCCATAAAAGAAATATGTAAAACTAAAGATAATGTAGTTGCATTCCTTGATGGTGACAGATCTGGCGGATTCATCTTAAAGGAACTCACTTCAGTTGTGGATCTTGATTATGAATTACAAGCCGACAATGGAGTAGAAGTTGAAGAACTAAGCCCTAAAAGAATAGATGAAATTCTAAAACCAGTTAAAGATGAGATTGAAGGTGGCAAACCAGCTCCATCTGTGCTTAAAAATGAAGATGATAAACCAATAGCGGAGCTGGCATCCAAAATATTCCCTGATCTTAATGAGACTCTAGAAGCAGTAGCTTTGGATGCTGATAAAAAAGAAATCTTCAAAGTTCCAATAAGTGAAGTAGTAAGTAAACTATCCACTCAAACAGGAATCAAGTATCTTCTCCTAGATGGAATCATCACCCAGAGACTTTTAGAAGGTGCACGAAATGCTGGTATTGAATGTGTTATCGGTCATCGAGTCGCAAAGCTATCCAACTCAGAAGGGTTAACTCTAAAAACATTTGGTGATTTAGGCGTAGCATAGGGTTCTCTATGTCTGAACTGAAGATTCAGCACATTCTAACCCTTACCTATCTTTTATCAAAGGGCGCAAAGTACAATTTCGTTACAATCACAACTTCATCTCTTGGAAAGGAAATAAAAAAATCTCAACAAGCTGCCTCCAAGCATTTACTTGAACTTGAGGAAGATGATTTTATTGAAAGAATCATCAGCGGTCGAAAAATTTCCGTCAAGATTACCTCAAAGGGATACTCTGAGATGGTAAAACTATCACATGTGCTACAGAAAAGTTTGAGATCCTCACCATCGCATGTTTTGCTGAAAGGAACTTTGGTTTCTGGAATGGGTGAAGGGGCATACTATATGTCGCTTAAGGGGTACACAAAGCAGTTCAAATCAAAAATAGGCTACGTGCCATTTCCTGGAACCTTTAATGTTAAACTAGGGAAAAAAGAATACACTGAGACTATAAAACAATTTGAAATTATGGACGGTATACACATTGACGGTTACTCTGATGGAAAAAGAACTTATGGTTGGGTCAAATGCTTCCAAGCAAAATTAAATTCTTCATTTGATTGTCAACTCATCAGATTAGAGAGAACCCATCATGACACATCAACTATTGAACTAATATCAAAAAACAACCTTCGAAAATCAGCAAAGTTATCAGATGGCAACAAGGTGACTATAACGATTCAGGTAAATGAAAAATAAATTAAATGTCGTGAATTTTATCACCGTATTTTTTTTCTATAATGGAACTTGATAATTCGGGGATTGGGGATTGAAGCCTTGCAACTGTAATGTCGAGATTTATTTTTTTACAACCTTCAATGATGAACTTTTCTTGGTGAACTTGGTCGTACCCTAAGGCAATTATTTGCGGGCGAATAATCTCAACGGTTTTGAAGATGTCATTCTCATGACCTACTATACTCAAATCCACCATTGAGAGGGAATCTACTAACATTTTTCTTTGGTCCTGCGTGTGAAGAGGAAGACGCTTTTTCATTTTTTCAGCAGTTTTGTCCGTAGCAATTACTACAACTAGAACATCTCCAAGATCTTTTGCTGCATTTAGTGTGTGAATGTGACCTGGGTGAATAATATCAAAAACTCCACCTGCTAAGACTACTTTAAGTGAAGCCCGGCCAAGATCTGTTAGAGTTACTCTATCTTCATTGAGAAGTTGGTTTGCAATGACCTTGTTAATCTCCAATTCTATGATGTCGTCATTTATCTTTGCATTTTCTTTGATTACTTTTAGAGGTGTCTTGTCACTAATCGATGCAATATACACAGACGATAAGATTAACTTCTCTATGGGTTTCAACTTTATTTTCTAATGGATACCCTCTCTTTAATTCATCGATGATTACATTTTGGGGTCTAGACCTTTTGCCATTCTTAGTGCATCCACTAGCCCATCTGCATATCCAATACTTAGTATGGCCACCTCGTCTTGACCATCCTCTAAAAATTTCTCCGCATCCTTGATGTACAGATTTGCATTCTCTAAAATAACTTTGAATTCCTTTTGATCTTTGTAATGTGGTTCAATCTCTTTTAAGGCCTCCATCACCATGGGTACATATTTTTTCATCATTTGATGTGAAATTTTTTTTGTTTTTTCAGAGTTATCAAAAGGCTCATCAAGGCAATTTCCAAGTAATTTGATTGCATCAGATTCAGTAAAATGAAGTCGTCCGGTTATTAACACTGTATGTGGGGGTTTTCCAAAATCTATTTTTAGCAAACTTGATATTTTTCCTGAGGTGATGCATTGGTCTTTGAATCCTATTCTTGATGCAACAATTGCGTATGTGGAAGAACTAATGACGTTTCTTTTTTGACCCTGCTCTGTTTCAATTAATCCTTTTAGAGCATCTTTTGGATTCAAGAAAAAATCCTTATCCTGATTGTACTCTAATAATAAAATTGTATGGTTTCCTTCAATGATATTTTTATAAATTACATAGTATGGTGTGGTCAATGATTTCATCTCGCTCATTATGGTTGCAATTCTTCCAATTTTGTAAAAATGAAGACCGCACTCACCTATCATTGAAGTAAGAGATGATGAAGCGTGAATCGAGTGTGTTTTTATTTTTTCTTGTATCGCTCGAGTTCGTAATTCTATATGCGTTGTTGCAATGTATGGATCCCCGTAAGAGAGCAAAACTACTTTTTTTTGGCTAGCGCTTTCCAAAATTTCATTTCCATCCTCGACTAACCATCTTTTTGCAGGTCTAAATTCACCGTTTGTCATTTTTTTTATTTTAGTTAAATCAGATTTGCTAATCGGACTGGTGAACTGCTCCAAGTAAACTATATCTGCTTTGGATAAAATTTCCTTAGCCTCAAGTGAAATGGATTTTGCACCTGAAATTCCCAATCCAACAAACCAAAGCATTATTGATTTTTCATATTCCTATCGTGAAGTCGTTTTAGGTGCTTTAGAGTTTTTTTCAAAATTTCAATTCCTTTAAGATATTCCTCAATTGAAACCCTCTCATCAATCGTATGTGCCTGATGAGGATCTCCTGGACCGTAGGTGACTACTGGAATGCTCCACTGGTTTCCAATAACGTTCATGTCTCCTGTTCCTGTTTTACGAATAAGAGTGGGTCTAGAATTCTCCACCTCCATTATGCCTAGGGTAAATGCTCTGACTATTGCAGAGTTGTGAGGAGCCTCAAATGGCTCTGTTTCATCAAGAATCGAATAAAACGCATCCACCTTTCTTCTCAATGCGATATCTTTTACCAATGTGGAAATTTTTTGCTCTACTGATTTGCAGTTCATATTCACTGGGATTCTAATATCTAGTGTTGCATCGCATTCTTTTGGAGTAACATTATGGCTTGTCCCTCCAGTTATCTCAGTAAGTGTTGAAGTAAGGAGCATCCCTTTGGACTTTCCCTCCTGACTTGATTCCAATCCTTTTTTCAACTCACTTGTAAAAATCATGGATTCTTCTATTGCATTTTTTGAAAGCCATGGCGCACTAGCATGAGCACTATCCTCAACAGTTACTTTGAGATTTATTGCCAACCTTCCTTTGTAGGCAATGGTTACCTGATTGATTCCACTTGGTTCTCCAAATACGGCATAATCTACATCCATTTCATTTTTAACTAAATTTTTTATTCCTGTTGCATTTCCTTCTTCATCCACAGCACCGACAAAAATTATTGTTCCATTATTATTTTCGATAGAAGCTGCGGCAAACAGCATCGCCATTAAAGGAGCTTTTGCATCTGATGCTCCTCTTCCGTAAAGAAAATCACCTTCTTTTCTTACCTTGACTTTTCCTGGAACGACATCCATGTGACCGCACAAAAGAACTTTGGGTGAGCCAGAACCTTTTTTGGCAATGATATTACCAACCTCATCAATCTGAATATCTTCAAAACCTAAATCATCACACTTGTCTGCAAGAAACTCCGCCATTGCTCTTTCGTTAAGCGAAGGAGTGTACAAACGCAGAGCTTTCTCAAGCATCTTGACGGCAAATCTAGGTGTTACAGTAAATGTGTTGTCCAATTTTCATTTGTTTGATTGTATAGCGTAATCGAGCATTAATGAAGGTATATCCACATCGCAGACCCTTACAGTATTTTTGTATTCAGTTGTATTGTTAACTTCATGAACTACTAGTCCCCTCTCATCACTTTCCATCAAATCTACTCCAACTATTTGACCTTGAACTGCATTTTTTGCCTTTATGCACATTTCTTCCATCTCTTCTGTGACTTTACATTGTGTTGCAGTTCCTCCTAGAGCCATATTGGTTTTCCATGCTCCATCACCTGACGTTCTATAAATTGCGGCAACAATTTTATCCCCTACCATGATTGCACGGATGTCTCTAGGGGGTCTTTTTACAAACTCCTCTAAATAATGAACCTGATAAATTGGATACATTTTTTCACGACTCTCAATTATTCCCTCAGCTGAATCCCTGTCATTTAATTTGGAAATCAATCGCCCCCAACTCCCAACTGTTGGCTTGATAACTTTGGGATACCCCTGCTTATCAAGAGTTTGCAGAGCAGCGTCTTTTGAAAATGAAACTGTTGCATTAGGTGTTGGCACTCCATTTTTTTTTAGCAACATGTGGGTAAATAATTTATTTCCTGCAAAAATTCCTGTGTTAAGGCAATTAATTACATTAACACCCAATCCCTCTAGTGCTGCAGTTGAATGCAAATTTCTATAGTAACTAACACATCTCTGAATTACTGCACCGTATTCCATTGGGGATTTATCTAAATCCAACGATAAATTCTTACAATCAACCATCTGGATGTTGATGTCTTTTTTTTTACCTGCTTCTAATAGAGCTTTTTCTTCCCATCGAATGGTATCGTAAAGAATCGTTACTTCTGGATTCACTGTCCCCAATCCTCGCCAACCGTCTGGGCCGGCTTTAGATCGAAACCATCTGAACCTTTTGCTAACTCAAAGCTTGCACCACATTCAGGGCATGTTACGATTTCCCCTTCTAAAGCATCGCTTGGGATGGAGATATCTGCATCACATTCATCACATTTTGCCATTATTTTTCCTCGGATTTTTCTGCATTTTCGTCATTAATTATCTTTTTTTCAAGCCTATCTTCAAGTGGAATTTCAATGAGGTCTCCCATTCTTAAATTCTTAAGACCATTTGCTACTGCTTTTGCAGATTCTTCATCTTTTGCAAGGCCTAAAATTGACATTAAATATGATGCGCCAGTTTTTCCGGCAAGCTCTCCAAAAACAATCCTTCTTCTGTTACCGACTGTTCTAGGAGGAATAGGCTCATAAGCGGCTGGATTTCTCAAAATTGCTGCAAGGTGTGTTCCGGCTTTATGTTTGTAAGCTGAAGAGCCAACAATTGGTTTTGAATCATATGGTCTAATTGTAGTATATTCTTCTATCAATCTTGATAGGTCTTGAAGCATATCTAATCTAAAATCATTTGGAGATTTGTAAAGAAAAGTCAATGCAACTGATACTTCTGCAAGAGATGGTATTCCAGTTCTTTCTCCTATCCCATCTATTGTCGTGTGTATTTGGTCTACTCCTGCATCACATGCAGCAAAGGCATTTGCAACTGCAAAACCAATATCATTGTGAACATGAGCATCAAGAGGAACATCTACTGATTCTCTAACTTTCTTAACAAAATTATACATGCCTTTTGGACGCATTATTCCAACCGTATCTGGAAGGCTAATTCTATCTACTCCTGCCTCTTCTATGGCACTGCACATCTTTAAAAGAAATGCAGGTTCTGCTCTACTTCCATCCTCTACAGTGAATCTAATTTTTAATCCATGAGACTTTGCATACTCTACAGTCCCCACGGCTCTTTCCATTGCCTGCTCTCGTGTTATGCGGAGCTTGTCTTTTAAATGAATATCAGAAATACCGAGATAAGCTGCACACCACTTTGCATCGCAGCTAAGTGAAACATCAATGTCTTCTTTAAGAGCTCTTCCATGAGATACAATGTCAGCTTTTAATCCTTGTTTGATAATTGTCTTAACCGCTTCTTTGTGATCCTTTGAGACTACTGGGGAAATTTCAATTTGATCGACTCCAAAATAATCAAGCATCCATGCAATTTGAATTCGCTGCTTGATAGTAAATGAGACTCCTGGGTGCTGTTCTCCTTCCCTTAGGGTGCTATCAAGAATTCTTATCTTCTTTGGGTTTTTGTCATACTCGTTATACAAATCTGCATAATAGTTTGCCTCCTTCATTACAAAAACCGCTGACCTAAATTGAACATATAAATATATTCGTACTAGGTTCGTTGGAAATTAACATAAATGATCCTATTTTAACTGGATAACAGAAAATTTTATCGAATTTCGTTTTAAATGATTTTTCTTAATATTATTACAGTATTAGTATCAATTACCCCTTGAATCTTTCTTAATGCATCAATACTGTTGTTAATTTCAGAGATGTTTGATGCACTAATGATTGTTGTAATGTCATACTGGCCCGTAATTTCATACACGGTCTTTACACCATCAAGCTTTGCAAGTTTTATTGATACCTTAGATGTGTCAGTTGCCGAATCGACTGACACTAGAACTATTGCACTAGTAACATTTTCTTCTCCCATCTCAAGAGTGAATCTCTTGATAGTGCCGCTATCTAAAAGATTTTTTACTCTTCTCCTTACTGCTGACTCAGACAATTTGAGCTTTTTTCCAATATCTACAAAAGACTCCCTAGAGTTTTCTTTTAGATACTCTATTATCTTTTGATCAATTTTATCCTTGAGCATTTCTCTTCTCTTCCTCTTTAACAAGTACAGAATCTAGACTTTGTAAAACTTTTGCTATATCCTCTTCAGATATCACTAAAGGTGGAAGAATTCTTAAAATATTTCTTCCAGAGTACAACATCAGGACTCCTTCTTTAATTAAATTCATCAAAATATCTCTTACTTCAAATTTCATCTCTACACCAATCATCAACCCCTTTCCCCTGACTTCTCGAATAATGGGGTGTTTTTCTTTTAGTTTTTCTAAACCTTCTCTGAAAATTTTCCCCATCTTTTCAGAATTTTCTATCAATCCATCTTCAGTAAGAGCTTTTAGAGAAGCCGTTCCTGCTGCACAAGAAAGAGGATTACCTCCAAAAGTTGAAGAATGCTCACCTTTACTAATTGATGCTAAAATATCTGGTCTTACTAATGTAGCTCCCATTGGGACTCCTCCTGCAATTCCCTTTGCTAGACACATTATGTCTGGAAAAGTATTCCAGTGCTGGCAAGCCCATAATCGACCTGTCCGCCCTAGACCTGCTTGTATTTCGTCAAAAATCAGAAGAATTCCTTTCTCGTCGCAAAGTTTTCTGACATCTTGCAAGAATCCTTCAGGTGGTACAATAATTCCACTTTCTCCCTGGATTGGCTCTAATATCACAAAGGCAGTATCCTCATCTATAACTTCGCGCAGAGATTCTATGTCTCCATAGGATGCAAACGATACTTTTTCAACTAGAGGCTCAAAGGCTTTTTTGTACTTTGGATTAAAAGTTAGAGATAACGCTCCGAAGGATTTTCCATGGTATGATCCTTTCATTGCAACCATCCCTTTTTTCCCTGTAAACTTTCGCGCAAATTTCATTGCAGCTTCTACTGCTTCAGCACCACTGTTGTTTAGGTGAACTTGCGTTAGACCTTTGGGTGCAAGTTGAATTAATAGTTTGAGAAACTCTTCTCGCGTTTTGTTGTACAATGAACTATGAACTGTAATGATTTTATCGACCTGCTCTTTTATTGCCTTTACAACTCTTTCATTTTGGTGTCCAACGAGGGCTACGCCATAACCTCCCATACAATCAATGTACTCTTTTCCATCTATGTCCCACACATGAGATCCTTTTCCTTTCTCAACTGTCACTGGAAATCTTTGATACAAATTTCCCATAAATTGATCTTCACTCATGCTGAATCACCGTACAGTTATCATGAGATATTGCAGAGGATATAGGATTTTCTTTTTTGCCATTTGCAATTAATGCCTCCTTTACCCCCATATCTAAAGCCTCAGTTGCTGCAAGAATTTTCTTCTCCATACCTGGACCAATCTTTGGTCTAATTTCTTTGGCCTCTGACAAAGTCAGTTTAGTAACAAGTTTGTCATCCATCAGTAGCCCATCGACATTTGTGATGAACAGAACTTTATCTGCTCCAATTTTACCTGCAACATTTGCCGCTGCTCTGTCTCCATCCACATTGAGAAATTCTGATTCTTCGCTGATTGCAATGGGCGATATTACTGGAGTCAAGCCCTGCTCAAGCAAGGATTTGATTAATTTCGAATTAATTTCTTTGATTTTTCCGGTATATCCTCCATCAATTGCCTGTTTTCGGCCTTTTTCATTTACTATTAGCAATTTCTTTTTTCGTTCAGCTTGAATTATTCTACCGTCAACTCCGGAGAGACCTATTGCATTAATCCCATGTTTTTGAAGCATCTGAACAATTGCTTTGTTTATTCGTCCTGCCATTACCATTGTAAAAATTTCTGCAGTTTCCTTATCTGTGTACCTACTTTTAATTCCACTAGGTGATGTTACAAACTTTGGCTCTTTGCCAAGCTGTTCACAGACTTTGGTAACTTCCTTTCCGCCCCCATGAACTATTACAACTCCTTCAGTCTCGGCAACTTTTTTGATATCTAAAATGGTTGATGGATGTAAATTATCTACTACACTTCCACCAATTTTAATTGTGATCATTTCTATACTGGAGTCAATGGTGTGTATCTCAAGCCGTTCATCTCATCGAATCCACACATTACATTCATGTTTTGAATAGCAGAACCTGCAGCTCCTTTCATCAAATTATCAGAGGCGGAAAGTGCAATCAATCGGTGATTGTCCTCATCCAAATCAAATCCAATGTCACAAAAGTTTGAACCAACTACAAACTTTGGGTCTGGGAATTTGTACAAACCTTTTTTGTCACGAATTAATCTGATGAATTTTTCTTCACCATAAGTTTGTCTATACAGCTTCCATAATTCTTTTTCATCCAAGTCTTTTTTCATAAATGTGTGGTTGGTACACAAAATTCCACGAACTACATCTACTGCGTGTGGACTCATAGAAACATGAATCTTTTTTCCTGCAATTTCACTTAGCTCTTGCTCAATCTCACCAGTATGTCTATGCTTTGCTGGTTTGTATGGTCTGATAACTCCGGCTCTCATTGCATGAGCAGTTCCAGAACCTGATCCTGCTCCGGATGATCCAATTTTAGAATCCACAACAATGTGCTCAATATCAATCAGGTCATTTCGAATTAATGGCGCAAGTGCTAGCATTGAGGTTACTGCCATACATCCTGGACATGAAACTAACTGTGCCTTTTTAATTTGCTCCCGGTGCAGTTCTGGTACACCAAAAACAGAGTTTTTCAAATAATCAGGATGTGGATGCTCCCATCCGTACCATTTATCGTAATCCTCTGGGTTATGCAATCTATAGTCTGCACTTAAATCAATAACTTTGATCCCTCTATCGTAGAGAGCCTTTACAATTTCAGTTGCTGTCCCATGTGGGACTGCCGTGAATACAAGATCGCACTGGTCAGATATTTTATCATAATCTAACTCAGAGAAAGTAAGATCGGTAAATCCTTTCAAACTTGGCTGGACTCGGTGAAGGTACTCACCTACATGCTGTCGTGATGTGACCATTGCAATCTCAATATCTGGATGATTTACAAGTAAACGAAGGGTTTCTCCTCCTACATATCCTGATGCTCCAACTACTCCGACTTTCATGATAAACCTGCTCGTGAGGAAGTATAATTTATTTCCTAATGTAATTTAGCGCATATTCTACCATGGCTTTGGGAATATTTTTTTTTGCAACCCTTGCCAACCCCTTAAACTCTACAGTATTGTTAACTTCGTGAACTACGAGCCCTTTCTTTTCATCCTCCATCATATCTATCCCTAAAATCCCTCCTCCCATTGCTTTTGAAGCTTTTACTGCTAGATCTTCCATATCTTTTGTAATCTCGCACAACTCTGGATCTGCTCCCAAAGCTATGTTTGTCTTAAACCCGTCTGAAGATTTTCTGTACATTGCAGCAATTGGTTCATCGCCTATGGTTATTACACGTATATCACGTGGTGGTCGTTGAATTAGTTCTTGCAGATAGTAAATTCTATCATGTGGACCGTCGTTAATATCTCTGATCTCTAAAATTGCCTCAGCCGTATCTTTGTCCTTTAATGACATCACTCCCCTTCCCCAGCTTCCAATAATTGGTTTGATAACGAGGGGGTAGCCAACTTTTTCTAAATTTTGAAATGCACTTTCACTGGAAAACGAAAAATATGTTTTAGGGGTTGGAATGTTGTGTTTTTTCAGACGAAGGGTCATTAACATCTTGTTTCCGCAGATATCTGCAACCTCATAACTGTTAATGGTTGGAACGTCCATAAACTCAAGGCTTGCAGTAAAATGCAGTCCTCTAAAATAACTGACGCATCTCTCAAGGACAACCTCTCCAAGAGAATAGTCTTCTTTTTTACTATCTGTGTCAATCTGGGTAATTTTAGCATCAAGCATTGATGTCTCACAACCAAGATCCAATGCCTCTTTTTGAAGCATTTTCTCTTCTGATCTTAGTCGATCAAATACGATGCAGACTTTGGACATTACTCTCCCCAGTCTTCGCCTACACTTTCTGCTTGTTTTAGCACAACATTTGATCCGTCTTTACTTGCGATTTCAAAGTCTGCTCCACAATCAGGGCAAGAGATTATTTCTCCTACTGAGGCGTCATCTGGGATGTTTAGAGTTGCATCACATTCGGGGCAGTTCATGTTTTTGTTGACCTTTTCTTTTGTAATTTATTAGCTTCTGTTGACTGCATTCCCCACAATTCTACGAATCCTTTTGCTAATCTTTGATCAAAAGTGGATTCTGTGCCATATGTTGCAATTTCTTGATTGTAAAGTGAATTTGCAGATTTTCTTCCGACTACTCTTATGCTTCCTTTTAACATCTTTAATTTTACAGTCCCTGAGACATTTCGCTGTGAGGTCTCGATAAACCCATCAAGATCATTCTTTAGTGGATCTTGCCACAATCCAGAGTAAACAAGGTAGGTCCACTCATCATCAATAAGTGACTTGAACTTGTTTTGGTGCTTTGTATGAACCATTTTTTCCAAGTCTTGATGTGCCTCAATTAGACAAGTAGCAGCAGGCGTTTCATATACTTCGCGAGATTTGATTCCAACAACTCTATCTTCAATATGGTCGACAATTCCGACCCCTGCATTTCCTGCTTTTTTGTTAATGTATTCAATTATCTTTACCGCATCTAGTTTTTTTCCATCGACTTCAACGGGAATTCCTTTTTCAAATTTAATTTCCAAGTAAGATGCTTTGTCAGACAAGTTTTTTGTTTTTACCCAGATAAATGCATCATCTGGGGGCTCGCTGTATGGATTTTCTAAAACTCCTCCCTCAATAGCACGACCCCACAAGTTTTGATCTATGCTGAATTTTTTTGCAACAGTATCAATTTGAATTCCGTGTTTATCCGCAAACTTTAACTCTGTTTCCCTATCCAAATTTTTATCTCTAATTGGTGCAATAATTGGAAGGTCTGATCCAGAACGAAGTGTAATGTCGAATCTTACCTGATCATTTCCTTTACCTGAACATCCATGAGCTAGTGCGGAAACTTTCTCCTTCTTTGCAATCTCTAAAACTTTCTCAGCAATTAACGGTCTTGCAAGTGCAGTTGCAAGACAATATTTTTTTTGATAAAGAGCATTGGCTTTTATGGATGGGAAAATAAATTTTTCAGCAAATTCTTTTTTTGCATCAATGTTATAGTGTTTAATTACCCCAAGCTTTTTTGCCTTGGCTGAAATTTTTTTATGATCATCGCCTTGACCTACATCCACTGTAACGGTAATTACATCCATGTCGTGCTCTTCTTGAAGATACTTTACTACGACTGATGTATCTAATCCTCCTGAAAAAGCTAAAATTCCTTTTTGAGTCATAAAACATCTTTCGGGTTGTATTTTAGAATTTATCTTTTGTGATGCTAATAGATTCTAAATTCTTCAGTGAAATTATTCTACTAGCTTGAGCTAAAATTCGATGATTTTTTATCAGTCAGATATAACGGTGTTTTATGAAAATAAGGTCAATGTTTTTTGCAGGATTAGGCGTAATTATTCTAGCAATTTTTGCAGGAGTTATTCTCAATAATAATACTGAAACAAATGGAGGTGTATTACGAATAGCATATTTTCCAAACATTGGACATGCCATTCCAGTTGTAGGGATAGAGATGGGAATGTTTGCAAGTGATCTTGCAAACTCTACTGTAATTGAGCCAAAGATGTTTGACAGCGGACCGCAGGTAATAGAGTCGCTTTTTGCAAAATCAATTGATCTTGGATACGTGGGACCCGGTCCAGCAATAAACGGGTTTTTAAAATCCGAAAATCACAATGTTGTAATTTTATCAGGAGCTGCATCTGGAGGTGCAAGTTTTATTGTGCACCCAAATTCTGTGATAAATTCTGTAGATGACTTTGAGGGAAAGAGAATAGCAGCGCCTCAGATCGGAAATTCTCAAGACATATCTCTCCGAAACTATCTATCTGAGAATCAACTAAAACCCTATGAAAAAGGTGGTTCTGTAATTATTCTAAATATTCCAAATCCTGATATCTACACTTTATTTGCGAAAGGAGATCTTGATGCTGCCTGGGTTCCAGAACCATGGGCTACAATCTTGGTTCAAGATCTTAATGGAAAGCGATTGTTTTTTGAAGAAGAACTTTGGCCGGAAGGCAAATTTGCATCTGTTTTACTTATTGGAAGACAAGAGTACATTACAGAAAACCCAGAAATCGTTACCAAGTTTCTAGAATCACATCAGCAAACAGCAAACTGGATTAACGAAAATCCAAAAGAAACACGAATTATTTTTAATGAATTTATGCAGAAAACTATGGGGCAATCACTTTCCGATAGTGTAATAGATGAAGCCCTTGCAAACTTGGAGATTACGACTGACTCTAATGAGAGTTCTATTATCACATTTGCAAAACGAGCCGACTCTCTTGATTATCTTGGACGAGAAGGATACAGTTTGGATGGGATATTTTTTGACATAGCTTCAAATGAATCCTTTGAGGAGAACAATAAGCAATGACCAAACTTGAGACTAAAGGAATTGTAAAGTTCTTCAAACACGATAGCCATAATTTGATGGCTCTGGGCGGGGTAGATCTTGAGGTAGAGGATGGAGATTTTGTTTGCTTGGTGGGACCTTCTGGATGTGGCAAATCAACATTTTTGAGAATTATCGCAGGTTTGGAGAAACCCGATGAAGGAGAGGTGATTTTTGATGGAAAACCAGTCACGACTACAGGACCTGAGAGAATTATGGTTTTTCAAGAAGGCGCCTTATTTCCTTGGTTAAAGGTTCAAGACAATGTCGAATTTGGACTAAAAATGGCAGGAATTCCTAAAGAAAAACGCTCTCAAATCTCAAAAAGATATTTGGATATGATGCAACTTACAAAGTTTGCAGATTCCTTTACTTTTCAGCTCTCAACTGGAATGAAACAAAGAGTGGCAATAGCTCGTGCTCTGGTAATGGATCCTGATGTTTTGTTGATGGATGAACCTTTTGCTGCACTTGATGCACAAACAAGAGATTTGCTATTAGTTGAGATGCAGCTAATTTGGGAAAAAACAAAAAAAACTATTTTATTTGTGACACACAATGTTGCTGAAGCTGCAGTCCTAGGAACAAAGGTTGCAGTATTTAGCAACAGACCTTCTAAAATAAAAAAACAGATTCCGGTAAATTTTAAACGACCAAGATTAGCTGAGGATGAAAATCTTACTGGACTCCAACAGGAGATATTAGCAGAGCTTCGACCAGAGGTAAAAAAGAGTCAGTGAACTTATGAACAAAATTACTTTAGCTAAAAAAATTGCATTTTACATCATACTTGTAATTTTGTGGCAAACAATCTCCATGTCAGACATTTGGCCAAACAATATCTTTCCTTCTCCATATGAGGTTGGAGAAGACTTGGCATACATGGCCTCTGATGGGAGCTTGTTTTTTGGGATTGGAACCACCATTTTGAGATTAATAGTCGGACTTGCAATTGCCATTGCAGGGGGAATTGTACTTGGAGTCCTTATGGCACGAATAGAGACAATTAATCAAACTATAGGTTCGTTGGTTTTAGGATTACAATCTATCCCTTCTATTGCATGGGTTCCTCTTGCAATACTTTGGTTTGGACTGACTGATACTGGGATTATTTTTGTGACTGCAATTGGAGCAATGTTTGCAGTCACAATAAACACATACACTGGTATCAAGAATATTGATCCTCATTATGTAGAGGCAGCTCGTAATATGGGTGCAAAAGGAACTCAATTAATTACAAGTGTTCTTTTACCCGCAGCATTTCCATACATGATTTCTGGTTTTAAGCAGGGTTGGGCCTTTGCTTGGAGAGGGGTTATTGGTGCAGAGCTACTATTCTCATTCCTAGGATTGGGATTTTTGCTAAATGTCGGGCGGCAGCTAAATGATGTATCTCAAGTCATTGCAATAATGCTTGTAATTATGCTAATTGGTATGGCAGTAGATGGATTCATTTTCAAAAAAATTGAGAACAAAGTAATGTCTAGGTGGGGGTTGCGGTAGGTTGAATCTCGTTTTTAATTTTTAGTGAAACCACAAAAGCACACACTACAATTGCCATAGCAAAATACATGACTGAAACATAACCAAAGACAAATGCAATGGATCCGGCAATTAATGGTCCGACAACAGTTGCAATAGATAGAGTAGAGCTAAAAATTCCTGTTGAAGTTGAACGAGGATTGTTTGCCATCAAGTGAAAATTACCTCCAATAAACAAAAACGCCCATGTGCCACCAACTAGTGCCATGAAGGGCATGGCCATCCACCAATCAGTAATAAATGATAATCCTACAAAGACAAATGTTGTCATCCCTACCCCAATCTTAAACTTTGTAACATTTGAAATGTTGATTTTGTTTGCCATCAAATTCATCAAAACAAATGCCGCCAATGTATTTGAAATGTATACAATTGAAACTTGGTATAATTCAGCTCCTAGTTCTTCCATTAACATTATTGGAAATATGGTCCAAACTGATGCTGCACCAATATGGCGAAGTAATAACGATAAAAATAAAAATTTATTTTTTACAATAACTCTCTTTGTAGTACCTGGCTCTAGCTCTTTTTTTGAGAGAATATTTGGCAGTTTAAATGATATCAAAAAACCAATAATGAAAAAACCAGAGCTCACTAGGAAGATTGTTTTTACATCGTTTACAATTCCCGCAGCAATGATTCCTGCCATCCATCCTAATGCGTGAAATGAAATCACCGTTGCGACTTTTCTTTTTTCATGGTTTGATTCATAGGTGTAAGCAATCATTGCAGGAATCATTATCCCACTTGATATTCCTGCGCCAATTCTTGCCAAAAACAGCAAAGAAATACTATCTGCAAAATAATGCAAGCCAAATGCAATAGCACAGCCAATAAATCCAATTTTTATGAATAGCAGCCTAGTTCCTTTTCTGTCTGAATGTCTCCCAAAGTAAATCTCCGAAAGGATTTGGGAAAAACTAAATGAAGCTACAATCAACCCAATTTCAAAAACTGAATCCGTTACCTCCTTTGCAAGAATTGGCATAAAAACAAAAACAATTGAAATACCTGCATGCTGGAAAAAAGTGGCACTGCGTACTAGATTATTGATCTGAAGTTTTTGCATAAATTTACATAAAATGCACAATTACCTAATTTCAATATATGCTCGTACTATTCTGAAAAGAGTTAAACTGAGCAAGTTACTTTGAAATTTGTTTGACTCAAAAAGAACCATTCCTTGATGCAATAAAAAATAGAGTTTTACTATTTGATGGTGCAATGGGCACAGAGATTCAAAAATTTAATCCAAAACCTGAAGACTTTCCTAATAATCAAGACGGATTTAACGACGGCTTGGTGCTGACTCATCCTGAATGGATTAAACAAATTCACAGAAATTATTTAGATGCAGGAGCTGATTGTATTGAAACAAATTCTTTTGGATCAAACAAAATCAAATTAGATGAATATGGTTTTGGAGATCAAACAATAGAATTTAACAAAAAAATTGCTCAACTATCTTCTGAGGTTTGTTTAGAGTATTCTGACAAGCCTAGGTATGTAATTGGCTCAATGGGACCATCTGGCTTTCTTCCAAGCTCCACTGATCCAGATTTGGGACAAAAACCTCTAGATGAAATTAGAGAAGCCTTTGAGCTACAAGCTGAAGGACTAATTCTTGGAGGAGTTGATGCGCTACTCATTGAAACCAGTCAGGATATTTTAGAGGTCAAGCTTGTAATTGAAGCATGTCATAATGCAATGCAAAAAACTGCAAAAAAGATTCCGATTATTGCAAACACTACTTTGGATCAATACGGAAAAATGCTGTTAGGAACTAATATTCAAGCAGCATATACTACGGTCTCTGATATGGGAATCGATGTTTTTGGTTTGAATTGCTCTACTGGTCCAATTGAAATGAATCCCAGTGTGAGGTGGCTTGATGAGCAACAAGAGCATAATTTGCTAGTAGTACCTAATGCAGGGATGCCTGAAAATCAAGGCGGGCAAGCCGTTTACAAAATGACTCCTGAGAAAATGAGCGAAGCATTGGGAGATTTTCTTACACAATACAAAAAAGTGCGAATAATAGGTGGGTGCTGTGGAACAAATCCTCAACACATTGCAGAACTAAGAAAAGTAATTGACGAAAAAGCTCAATCTACAGAGGGTTAAGTATTTACAAAAACAATATTTAGTTAATGATAATGACTATTCCAAGAGTAAGCTCCGCATTAAAGGCAGTGGACCTAAAACAAATTCCTCCCCCATTAATTATTGGCGAAAGAATAAACACTCAGGGTTCTAGAAAGGCAAAAAAACTTGTCCTTGAGGATGATTATGATGGTTTAGTTGATTTAGCTCGAGTTCAGGTAGAAGATGGGGCACATTGTCTTGATGTCTGCGTTGCAACAACTGAAAGATCAGATGAAAAACAGTTTATGATTAATTTAGTAAAACGATTAAGTTTAGAGATTGACGCGCCACTTGTTATTGACTCGACGGATTCTGATGTTATAAAATCCGCTGTGACCCAAATCCCAGGAAGACCAATAATTAATTCCATTAATTTGGAAGGAGATGGTAGTAGATTCAAAAAACTTGCTCCGTTAATGGCAAAGTACGGTCTACCTGCAATAGCTCTATGCATCGGACCCAAGGGTATGGCAAAAACTCCACAAGAAAAATTAGAAACAGCAGAGCTTCTATTTGAGACAGGAAAAAAATATGGTTTAAAGGAAGAACAATTCATCTTTGATGTTTTAACTTTTACTCTAGCTACAGGAGAAGATGAGTTCTTAGATGCAGGAAAAAACACTCTTGAGGGAATAAAACTCGTTAAGGAAAGATTTCCAAAGGCATCGACGACTTTGGGTTTGAGCAACATTAGCTTTGGACTTGCTCCGTATGCTCGTAAAATTCTAAACTCTGTCTTCTTGTACCATGCCGTAAAATCTGGTCTGGAAACTGCTATAGTAAATGCAAAGGAGATAATCCCGTACGGTGAAATTGATGAAAAAGAACGAAAACTAGTTGAAGATATTATCTTTAATACCCATCCTAATGCCTTATCTGATCTTATTATTTATTTTGAAAAATTAGGTTCTCAAGCAAATCCTGAATCTAGAAAGGTCGATGTAGACCCATCTTGGCCTGCTGGAAGGCGTGCAAATTTTAGAATTGTAAATAGGCTTAAGGATGGAATAACAAATGATGTTGTCTCAGCCATTGCAGAAAAACTAGATAATGTTCAAATCAAAAATGATGGTGATGATAATTTATTCATCGAGGCATCAAAGGAGATTACACACAAAGGTGCAATCAAAACTCTAAATGAGGATCTTCTTCCTGCGATGAAAGAAGTAGGCGACAAGTTTGGTTCTGGGGAGTTGATTTTACCATTTGTTTTAAAATCTGCAGAATGCATGAAGGCAGCTGTAGGTGAACTTGAAAAGTACTTGCTTCAAGAGGAAGGTACCACCAAAGGGAAACTTGTACTTGGAACAGTTTATGGTGATGTTCATGATATAGGAAAGAATCTTGTAAAGACTATATTTCAAAATAATGGTTACACCGTTTATGATCTAGGTAAACAAGTGCCACTTCAAAAGTTTCTAGAAAAAATTAAAGAGGTAAATCCTGATGCTATAGGTTTGTCTGCACTCTTGGTATCTACATCAAAGCAAATGCAGTTTTTCGTGGATCATGCAAGAAAAAATAAAATGAATATTCCAATCTTATGTGGAGGCGCTGCCATTAATTCCAATTACATCAATAGAATTGCAAGAGAAGATGGACTTTATGAACCAGGAGTATTTTATTGTAATACCATGTTTGAAGGTCTAAAAACAATGGACAAGATTGTGTCAGACAAGACCCAACTTCTGCAAGAGTGGAAAGAAAAAATTACAAAATGGAAAGATACGACACCTACTTCTATATCTACATCTGAAATACCTCGAAGCAATATAGTTCCTGTATCTTCTCCAACTCCTCCAACAATTAACATTCCAATCCATCTGGATTCATCAAAAATTAATATCGATGAGGTATGGAACATGATAGACAAAAAATCACTATTCAAACTCTCATGGGGCTTAAGAGGAAAGGCAGGACAGGATCAAGAAGAAGATCATGAAAAACTATTCCAAGATTGGAAAAAACGAATTGAATCTGAAAAATTATTTGAACCAAGTGCTGTTTATGGTTACTTTAATTGTCACAGCCAAGATGAAAAATTAATAGTTGATAATCCTACAGGTGAGAAAATTGTGTTTGATCTTCCAAGGTCTACCAAACCCAAACATCTTTGTCTGGCAGATTATTTTGGAAAAGACGACATTGTTGCATTTCAAGCAGTAACTGTAGGCAACAAAGTAGCTGATGTTATCGAACAGTGGAACCAAGAAGACAAGTATACAGATGCCTACTATTTGCATGGGCTTGCAGTTGAATTTGCAGAAGGAATGGCATCTTGGATAAATAAAAAAATAAAATCTGAACTATCAATTCAAGGAAAGGGTTGTCTTCGATATAGCTGGGGATATCCAAGTTGCCCAGATGTATCCCAACACAAACTTGTTTGGAAACTTTTATCTCCTGACAAATATGGAATGACATTAACTGATTCAGGGCAGATAATACCTGAGCAGTCAACTGCTGCAATTATCGTTCATCATCCTGATGCAGAATACTTTGTTCTCTAAGCAGGTTTATTTTCTAAAAATTTGTTTAAACCTGTAAAATCACTTGGTGATGTAATTAATACATCACCTGCAATGCTGTGTACTTGATTTAAAAACTCATCAAAGTTTTTGCTATATTTGGCAAGATCTAAATTCAAAAATTTAGCAGAAGACTCATTTTTTTCTGAAGGGAACAAAACAATTGGAATTACAGAATATCCTTTGAGGTTATCAACTAAAATTTGGACTTGTTCGACATTTTGGACAACTTGGGTGATGAACCCTTTTGGATGCGCATCTAGTTTTTTATTTATTTTTGAAAAATTAGGCTGGTTTGATATTGAAAGATACAAATCAATTTTAGAGTCTACTTTTTTTTCTTTTAACATCTTTACTACCTTGCTTGGAACGAACCCTGAATCTTGCTCTCCTGTTTGTGGAGGGTCGCCCATTAGGACTAGGATCCCCGAAAATCCAAACGAAATCGCCTCTTGAACAAAGACCTCAATTTCTTTTTCATTTTTGTCCCTAACTCTGAGACTAACTGTCAAAGGAAGATTCGGGATTTCTTTTCTAATTAT
>Ga0224512_10000864_pt1 | contig 30866 bp, 30 predicted proteins | sample SF_May12_sed_USG_4_FD_169103 | JGI IMG/M metagenome (GOLD analysis project Ga0224512, IMG submission 169103) | Sediment microbial communities from San Francisco Bay, California, United States - SF_May12_sed_USGS_13 | ecosystem: Environmental > Aquatic > Marine > Sediment | place: USA... | reverse complement strand
AAACGCCCATGCACTGACATGGCATCCATCATTAATTACGCAAAGATCAGTTAGCTATTTCGAGGATCTTCTGAATAACGAATCCAACATGTGTCAATCAGTGCTTCATTCCCTACCAAACGAAATGAGAAAAAATTTCATGAATGCAGTCATCTCTTTTATAAAATTACGGGAGCAGGAACTTAGAATACAAAACGAATGTATCCTTGATCGTTTAAAATTAATTACAATCATCGAGTCTGTAGAAAAAAGAAATGACAATCGATTCATCAGTAAAATATTCTCTATTTATGATGAAATGCCAAAACCACTGCAATTCACCAGAATCGGATTTACGGATTCGGTTAAAAACGAGAATACTGTTTTTGTCTCCATCAGAGTAGGTAACGATGATGGAGAAATTGTTGGGTTCGGAAAGGGGGGACCGCTTGAAGGATATTCTTTACCAAAAGAAGTGTCCGACGAAAACTACGGGCAATCAAACACGATATTTTTGGAACCAATTTCCCTCAAAATGGGCTATTGGGGTTTGGGAGGAGGCTCTGAACTCAGAAAGTTATTTTACGAGAAAGCAAGGTCTAACGGGTACAAGTATCTCACTAGCTTCGGATTACGCGATGTGATTCGTGAACGCGTAAGCAAGGAGAATGCAGAATTTGTAACCATGTTTGATCCTGAACACTGGGATTATTACAGGATAAAACTCTAAAGACCAATTCTGAATTAGGCATTGAGATGTTACATATTATGACCAAGACAGAACATCTGTCTCTGCAAAGATTTGGGACCATTTTATTGCCAGTAAAAGTTCCAATTTCAAACTTGTTTACAATATTGAACTAGGCAGATGGCTTTATTTTTAATAAAATAATTGCAACTTGTTATTTTGGCCTCTATTAAGTACTAAAATACCAAGGTTCATCACAAAATTGCCTATGTACAAAATTCCAAAATATCAGACCGACTATGATTCATATAATGGGAGGTTAATCAGAGATTCAAAACGTGGTTTCTTTGAAACGGCATATTGTCAGTTTAGTCTTTTTTTGGGATCTTTTCAATAATCACCCTAACAAGTTTTTCATAATTTTCTAACGTTTGTTCTAATACAGCATTATCTTTTGCGTTAAAAGATTTGATAATATTCATTAAAAGAAATTTAAAATTCCTACTTTATTTAATGAACCATAACTTGTCATCTTATTCGTGCATAGATTTTTCCTTTGACTGATCTGGGTCTTGTTCTTAACAACATTTTACAACAAGGGCAGAAAACTCCGTCCCATCTCACAAAAATTTCACAAACATTACATCGTTTTTGTCCATTTGCATAACGTTCTTTCTGTGCAGTCCATTTTGCCTTGTACCTATGACAAATTCCCTTACAAACCATTGGCAAGAATCTCCTTTTTTTCAGATATTGCTTTTAGATATTTTTCCTTATACTTTGAACTGCGCGGTTTGGTTCGTAATTTGTAATTACAACAAGGACACCACATACCATTCCAATTAATATAAATTCCACAAGGGTTGCATCTTTTTTGACCAGACAAATATCGTCCAACATCATTTGGTTTTTTTGCTCTGTATCTATGACAGATATTATTACAAGTATTGCTCATTATTGATACACCTCGTAGAAATTTTGTTTCAAAAAATACCCAATCAATTCAAAGGTACCAATTCATGAACAGTTTTGGATAATGTGAAAATGTCTGCGTTTGCTAGTTTCTTTTGCAATGAACTCGTATTCATTTGTAAAATCTTTGCCGATACAGGAAAAGCACTATCCAGAATAAATTGATTTTCAATATGACATGCAAGATAAATTGCAGCACATGCAAGACCAATCTTGTTTTTTGAAACATAATGTTTTTTGGTAATTGCTGTATTTACCAAAAGTATTGCCAATTTACATATGTGTTTGTTAATTTCTAATTTTTTTCCAATAGAATCTATATCGTTTGTTACGTCTGAAAGAAATTTATCATTGCATAGATCTTTTGTTATTTTTCCAGTTACCAGATTTATTTGAGTTGCGCACTCATAGCAATACCGTTTTGATGTGGATGTGGCAATAATATCATCTGAATTAAAATTACATTGGCATTTTGAGCAGCTAGCAAAACCTGCTTTTTTAAGCCTATTTAGGTGCCATTTAGTCATGACGTATACTGTTTTTGAGTGTGACAATGTTACTGAAAATCCCCAAAAATTCAACACGTTATTATCATAGAAAAAGGTGATCTATGGATAAACCATTTGTTACTAACAAATGTCATTGTCAAAAGATGACACTCTAATTGTTACATTATCAATAACTAGATTGCGTCATTACGATTGTGACTAAGTTTTTATAAAATTAGCTAAAATCAAGAGTGTTGGGATCCAAAGAAATTGAACAATTAGCATCAGAGGTTTTCAAAGCTGATCCAAAAATTGTTCATCAAGGTCTAATAGATTTGGAGGGAAATGTCTTACTTGACCAATCTTCAGCTGCATCAAAACCAATGGAACCTGATCCTGACAGAATAAAGTTTTACAAGCAGCTTAATCTAAGACGAGATACCAGAGAACACTTTGATGATGCCTATGGGAAAACAGATTATGTTCATATTACTAGAGAGAAAATGCAGCAAATGATTCTATACTTGCCAATGATTACAATTTATCTTACTTTGGAGAAATCTATCACCCCTGAAGAAGTAAAGGTTGCTGCTCAAAAAATTAAATTTATTGACAATGAATTAATCGCAAATGCAATCAGATCTTAAATAATTTTAACTTGATCAAAACCAAGACATTGCAAAAAATGATTAATCATGAATTATTATCCTGCCCCCCAAAAAATAATTTCAAATCAAGGTCAGAATCTTCAAAGGCTTGAATCATTTTTGGAAATTATTTTAGGCCGTCAGACGGTCTTGATGTTTTAGTTCAAGACTCTAACAGGTTTTTGTAAACTTTGTATTAACTGATTTTTAGGAAAATTTAGATTTTCTTTATAATCAAAAGTGGTGGCATCTAACTAATTTCACAAAACCACCCCAGTATTGAAATCTCTTAGTCCCATTAGCTATGTGATACTTCAAGAAATTCTTCCCGTATGGACTAGACTAGGGTCACATCTGGTCTCGAAAACAATTTCAAATTCATATGAATTAGGTTTATTTGGTTTTTTATCGAATTTATTCCAACGCACTAAAATTATAATAACAATCCCATCTAAGGTATTCTATGGGAAATATGGCTGAGGGCCAAGCATATACTTGCTCAGAATGTGGTCTTGAACTCAAAGTTACAAAACCTTGTGATGAAGAGGATTGTGACTTAATTTGCTGTTCCAAACAGATGAACCTATCATAAATAGAATCATGTGTGGAACCGTAACTACGTAATAGTTTTTTTGATTTTAACATTAGAAGTGAGGATAAAATGTTTCAAAAACCTCCAAGTGGTTTATCAAGTTAATTCCTTCTACATTGACCGGCGGGTAGCAAGTGTATCTAGAAAAATCCCAATTATGTACAAGAGTTAGATATTGGAATTATTTTTGGCAATATTTTCCAAATAGTGGTAGCCAATGACAGATAGAAACCAGGACATCTTTATCAATGAGTTTAGTTTTGAATTTTTTTGTGGAAGGTTCTTTCTAGAATTTGTCCAAGACTAAAACAGTTTATGTCTTGACTACAAGTAATTTTTTAAAGCTTCAAAATATTGGAGGGATTTGATGGTAACTTCGTGTAATGGGATTTGTAATAGATACAAAAGGGTAAAACCAAACGGTACTGGAAGATACAGTGCAGGACAAAAACGATGCAATCTTTGCGCCGTATTTATGCAATGGAAAGGAATTTTTTGTCCTTGCTGCGGTTACAGATTACGATCAAAACCAAGAAATGGAAAATACAAAGAAAAGTATTATGAAGCCATTAGAAAAAATGAAGGGGCAATTGCAGGGAGATTGTAATGTGTAGAGGAATTTGTGGGCGATTCAAAGCCAAATGGTTTTTGCATACTGACAGATATGCTAACGGACAAAAACGATGCAATGAGTGTGGTATTTTCATTTCTTGGGATGGTCGACATTGCCCCTGTTGCGGAATGATACTAAGAACAAAACCAAGAAGTAAAGCTTACAAACAAAAATTCAATCTAAAACTTCAAAATAAATAAAAAATATGCATTAAAAGATGAATCATGGTTGTTTCATACAAATTGCGGTTTAAGTTTGATTTCACAATGATCAGAACAGGATAGTAACTGATCTCTTGAAAAGTTCCCCTCAACCAGAATTGGATATTAAAGAAAATCTTAATTCAAAACAACATACTGTACGAAATGGAATTTTTAGCACGTTCCTGCACTCAAAGCCAAACAAGATATTCTTGGATTTAGATTGAATGTAATATCAATGTGTAACTTGCAAAATTAACTTTCTTAGGTTTCCTCGTATGTGTTTTGTTGGGAAACATTACAAACAATGAATGATTAACGCAAATTCAGTTCTTTGAATCTTCCATAACACAATTAAAATAGAAATTGCTGCTTTCCTTAGTATAGAATATGTCATCAAGTCAAGAAAAAGGAAATAGCTCAAACAACATTATTGATATGCTTTTGAGTAAAACGGATAGCAAGACGGTGGATTCAGAGACACTGATAAGAAATGTACAGAGCCGTATACGTGATTCCATAAAAGAAGGCTACAAGTACTCGAGAATTGTTGATGCCTCCGAGGGTTTTCTCAGAAAGCATGTGTTTGAACAAGTTGAAATGGCTGTCATTTACGTTGATCTTGTCGGCTCAACCAAACTGAGCCTCAGATTACCACCTGAAAAACTCTCTGTGGTGATAAGCTCCTTTGTGCAGGAGATGTCCTATGTTATAAGTCAGTGCGGAGGCTTTGTGCTAAAGTTTTCAGGCGATGCCGTAATAGGATATTTTGTAGGAAAGGGAAGTTCGTTGCAGGCAGCCGATGACGCAGTAGGATGCGCTGAATCAATGCTGATGGTAGTGCAAGACGGAATAAACAAAACTCTAAGCAAAGAAGACGCTGAACTGCCCGAACTTGAGATAAAAATCGGAATTGACTTTGGTGCAAACACCGTAGTCCAGTACGGTTCAGATGAAAAGAATTCATTGGTTGATCTGATAGGTCCCCCCATGAACATGGCAGCAAAGATTCAGGGACTAGCACAGCCAAACCAGATTGTAGTGGGAAAAGATGTGTTTGACAGACTGCATCCAAACGTGCAGGAAGTGTTTGCAGACATTACAAAGAATGTGAAGGATTGGACATACACCTCAAGTAATTCTGATGTCATATATCGTGTTTTTGCCGACAAATGATTGTATTGTGTCTCATCCAAGAAACTCTATTCTGTCAGATTGCAAAGCCATACAGATGTCCCATGGAGTGATCACCTGGTCTCCATACATAACGTAAGGATGCATCATGGCATACATGCTTTTTGAAATATCTGCCAGATTTACATCCTTGGAAATTTTCTTAATCTTTTCAAGTTTGAATGATTCCTCAAATTTACGTTCCAAAAATTTTACGTTTCTAAAAAAATTATACTCTTGCGCTATGCTCTGAATTAACAGTCGATCACTTATGAAATAATCAGTGTCTTTTTGAAGCAGTTTTCTTGTATTTTTTTCTAGCATCAAACTTATGATGTTTTTTATCGTACTATTTTGTTCAAAGGTGACTATTTCTTTTTTAGGCAATTCAGATACGGTCAAATCAGTAACACAGTTAGCGCCAATTTCAAGTAACTTTCTTCCAGATATTGCAGAGTATCCACCCAAATCATTTGGGATGATGGAAAATGCACGTCTAGTCTTCTTCCATGTGGTGAGTAGCTCTCCCAGAGTTGTTTCACATGATAGAATTACCAAATTTTTGTCAGTAATTTCCTCCACTGTTGTGTTATCAAAAAAGTTTGAAGAGGGATCTCTAAAAACATTCTCAATTATTTCTCTGCCGCCAATCACTCCAATTGGCTTTTCATTTTCTTCTGTCACCACAAGGGAATCGGTAAATGATTCCAAGTAGTGAATCAACATACTTGTCGCAACCCATACTTCGTTTTCTTTTCTTATACTAACTGCAGGAGTGGAATTAAAAGATAGTGGCAGTAATTCTTTTATTGTCTTGTTAGTGATCGTCAAAAGTCTGTCATTTTTTTACAATTAGAATTGCTAATATGTTTAACATTTGCACGTGGGTATGAAATACTACGCCTTAACTATATCCCCAAACATGTTGTACTGGGGTTATAGTTAGGCAAGTAGTTTTCAGACCCACGTGTAAGAACTAAAAAAACATGAACGGGTTTAATTTTTAGAATTAGATTAATTTCTATTAATTATCTAATTAATGGATGAAAAGTAACACTTCAGCAGTTTTTTAGAAAAACGAACCTGACCGGTTACACCACAATAAAGTTCTGACCCATATTTTGAACATAGTTTTGTACCTAAGAAATCAAAATAAACTACATGGATTTTTGAGAATAAAACATCATAATTATAACAGCAATACAAATGGAGCAACATTCGGGATTCCTTCAGAATTTAAGATAAAAAGCATATAATATCCAGGAGGTGCAAGACTTTTGTTTTCAGGTACTTTTACGGATAAGATATTGTCATTTGTTTCAAATTCCAGACCGATGTATCGTTGTTCAGGATTAAGGCAATGAGTGGTGTTTGATGGATGTATTATTGCAACTGATTCAATAGATTTAGCATCCAAAGTTTCAATTTCAAATGATTTTCCATATTTTATCTCTGAGGGAGAAGTTGTAATTTCGGGCCGTTTCCCCTTAAAGAAATAGGAAGGTTTGTAGATTTCAATTCTCTTTTCAAAACACTTTCTTGATGGATTACTTCCAGCAGTCATCACACTTCCGTCTTGCAACAAAATTGCATTAGAGTGGTATAATCTGTCAACGGACATTTTTGCAACTTTGACCCATCTTTCTTCTTTGGTTATGAACATCTCTGCGTCCATCACTGCATCATCGGTATGCTTTGGATTACCTGTAGACTCATCAAGACATCCTTGATTTCCATGATGATGATCCATGTGTCCTCCTTTTCCTCCTGCGACGAAAATATTCTGATCAGGCAAAATTACAGCATAGACATAATATCTATCATGTATCATGTTTTTGTATTCTTCAAACTGAGGAATTTTTTTAGAGTTATAATCAAATTTTATGATTTCTGTTTTGTTTGTAATGTGATTGCCTACAGTATCACCACCACCCATAAGCATCACCTGCCACTCATCATAAGGAGGATTAATTGGGAGTAAAACACTGGAACCCTCTTGCCTGTGCATATTTTTTGGGTTGGGAATTTTTTTCCAACCTTTTTCTCCTGGCTTAAACACACCAATATTAAACCCATACATCGAGAAAGGAAAGGTCATGTGCGTATTGTAAGATCCAGAATAAAATAATTCTCCATTTGGCATGAGGTGAATTCTGGGATATAACGGAAGGAATTTGTTGGCACCATCCATATGTTTCCAGATGTATTGGTCTCCATCTTTTTTACAAATTTCATGATGATTTAGAATTAACCATGGTGGCCATTTTGTGAGCCCTGCAAATGTTGCGATACTTCCATCTTCCAACATAACACATGTGGGATACCATCTTCCATGTTTCATGTTTGGGAGTCTGGTCCAACTATGATCCATAGGATCAAAAACGTACGATTGTTCCAATCCTGAAAATGGCGGAAATGTCATTTCTAGATTGAAAAATCCATCATACCTGTAGGTGCCACCAGCAAGAAATAGTTTGCCATCAGGCATATAGGCATGTCCTACACAGAACAAATCACCTTCTATTCCGACGTCAGAGATTTCCTTTAGTGTACCAATATTATGATCAGAATAATTTGGCACAAATATTTCCGGAAGATACCACTTTCCTTGCATTTCTTTTTCATTTGCAGATCCGCCAAAAGCCAAGACTTCACCTGTATGAAGTAGAGCCAGATGAACAGGTAGATGTTTGAATTGAGGTTTTATTATTTCCCATTTCCCAATTTGAGCATAATCATTTTCATTACCCATCTAGAACTATTCTCAAAACTGTATTAAACTATTAAAATACAACTAAGGGGAAAATGTTCAAAAATTCATAATCCTAATGGCGATACACTGTATGGAGCTGATGTGTCATCACACCCAAATCATAGACGTTTAGGAGTTGCTACAAAACTCTATGATGCAAGAAAAGCATTAGTGATAAAACTCAATCTACGCAGAATAATTGCGGGAGCAAGATTGTTTAATTATTGTGAAAATGCAAAAGAATTATTTAAAATCTAACTTTCACACCTGTCTGCATCCATTTCTATCCTCAAAATGAGGACGAATCACATGGAATTGTTGAGAGTATCAAACTAGTTTAACAAAACTCGCCTCCAGTAGGATTTTTTAAAATTTTTGGAGGCATTGATTAATTCGTGAATACTTTATATCGATACACGTCAGCTTGTTCATAAAACTGCTTTTTCTATTTTGAGTCCAAATTGTTTTAAACAAGATTGTGGTGATCATCAGTCTAGTGGCAAACAACATACTAGACAAACAAAGGGCTCTTGTCCTTCAAGGCGGTGCAGCACTCGGTGCATATGAGGCTGGAGTCTACAGGGTATTCTACGATTGGATCTACAAAGAAATTAAGGATAAAGAGAATGTATTTGACATATTAGCTGGTACTTCTATTGGATCCATAAATTCTGCAATATTGCTAAGTTATGTATTAAAAAGAAAAAAAGACATAGAAAATATCAGCAATAAGGAAAGTTGGAAAGGTTCAGCAGAAATGCTAGAAAATTTTTGGACAGAAGATACTTCGACTCTAACAACAGTAGAATCTTCCTTGTTTGAGCATTGGTGGAATTTTACATATGGTCTTGTTCCTAATGCTGCTACAACTGAGGCTGCTAGAAGGCATTATTCTGTAAAACAATTAAAAGCATATGGAGCAATCAATGTCTTTTCCAAGCCATCATTCACGCCAGATACCAAGTTCTTTGATTCCCTTTTAGATAACCCCGTTTTGTCCTGGGCTCATTATTCCAACGAACCGCTAAAAAATATAATAAGAGAAAAATATTGGAACGACAAAGAACATCCCATAAAAACAAAATCAGAAGATGTTCAACCAAGACTTCTTGTAGTTAGCATTGATGTTGAAACAGGTACAACAGTGACATTTGATAGTTATCCAAAAATTAAAGAAATAGATGGTAACATAGTAAAAGACAAAGGAAAACCCGTACTTGAATGGAAAACAGAGTATGGAGATGATAAATCTATTACAATCGAATATCCTAAAGGCATCAAACTCGATCATGTGATGGCAAGTTCATCTGTACCAATTCACTATGATTATACAGAAATAAAATCCAGCACAACAAAAAATTCTAACGATAATTCAAATACACGTTACTTTTGGGATGGACAATATCTAAGTAACACTCCATTGCGAGAACTCATAAATGCACATCAAAGTTATTGGGTAAAAAAGGCAGAAGCAGAAATAGGTCTTGAAGCACTTCATAGCAAAATAGTAAGTGTTGGTGAACAAAATAGTCAGATTGTTCCAAATCTTGATGTCTACATTGCTAATGTGTGGCCAACCAAAGAAACACCTGTTCCACAAGATCATGATGGACAACTAAATAGAAAAAATGACATCATGTTTCATGATAAAACAAAGTATGAAGAAAAGGTAGCAAATTTAGTAAATGATTATGCCGATTTAGCTATAAAACTAATTGACATTGTAAAAAATAACCCAGTAAACGAGAAAAAACAAAAGGAAATAGAGAACAATCTTAGAGTTCTACTTAGTAAACCAGGTAAAAGCAAGTCTCGTGGTGATAAACCTAGAAAGTACTTGGAACTGTTAACAGGCGAATTTACAATTGAAAAGATTATGCGAGTAGAACTAACTAATAATGAAAATGACAAAAAGGATTCAATTTCAGATAAATGGGCCGATTACTCGAAACGTACTATATCCTCGTTACTAGAACAAGGCAAAAGAGATGCATTTAAGATGCTTGTTGGTAATTTAATTAAAATTGTTGATAGTTTACAGGAACCTAACACAAGTATGTATCCGTCTGATGAGATTATAAATAAATTGAACACTCATTTGAAAGATACTGATGAACTCCTCAAGGTTTACGAACCATTAAACTATGATTTTATTGTTGGCAGGCTTTGGGCATTCATTGATTTGGTAAAGGAGTTAGAATCAAAAGGAGAAAAGATGGGGTTGACTCCTAGGCAGGCTTCTCTTCTCCTGCCTTAGTAGGATCTGCTAACTGGATGTTTACATTTCTATTTTAAAAATTATGCATAAATTTTATCATTAAAAATTAGATTTTTTTAATGGATATATAGAATGAAATTTTTCTAAAGACAAGTTAGTATCATAATCAGGTGTGGTTCAATAGATGCGCCCAAAATGCCCATGTTAGTGGGTGAATCCCATCCACTTGGAACTGGGAATTGCGACATCGCAAATTATTTTTGCAGCTAACTTTTTACAAAATAAATTAAAAACCACTTAAATATTAACATCCAAATACAATAAATTATGAGGTTTGTAAATTGGAATATTCAATGGATGAATAATTGGTTTGTTAACGGAAATAAAATAGGATTCAAGGATACATATTCTGGAATTACAAGTGTTGATGCTCTTGCAAAAAGAGTGTCAAATGTCATCTTATCTTCTAACCCGGATGTAATTACAATTGAAGAAGGACCAAGCAGCATTAAAGAAATGGAATTGTTTGTTCAAACATATCTTTCTGAAAATAACAATACTCTCTTTGATGTACATGGAGGAATTGATGGGGGCGCCCAAAAAATCTATGCCCTTGTAAAAAAATCAGGCGTATTCAAAGAGGCAGATTTAGCCTCAGATGACGCATCAAAAGAACTTGAAAATGTATGGGAAGTAGATGTAGATGGTGACCTTAATCTAGATAGTTATGATTTTACAAGATTACCTTTAATTTTAGATGGAAAATATAACAATCAAGAATATCGTATTGTGATCCTGCATACAAAATCAAAGTATGTTCATGAGGGTAAAAGTAGATGGAATGATCCTGTGAAGAGGCCAGGTTTTGTAAAAGATGCAGTAAAAAACAGGCGTAGAATTTCAGCTGAGTCAATGCGGTTGAGAATCTATCTTGATGAACTCCTAGAGCAAGACCCTGGAAAAAAAATTATCGTTACTGGTGATTTTAATGATGGGCCTGGAATCGACTACTTTGAAAGGTATTATGTCACACACAATACTACGGACATACTCCTAGGCAGTACCTACTATCCTTCATTGCAACTCAAACACACATTTTTGGATAAAGTACCAGCAGACAAACTATACACTGCAGTCTTTAATGATTTTGTCGATAATATTAACAACAGACCATTGTTACTTGATCACATTCTAGTCTCTCCTGCATTGAAAGATTCTATTTCAAAATCTGGAATTTTACATGATGAGTTTGAATCAGAAATTGATACAAATTCTCAAGGAAGACAACGAGACCCAAGTGATCATAGACCAGTATTTTTGGAAATAGAATGAACATCACAATTTTAGAATTCGCACATACGAAGAAAGAAAAACAAATGTATTTTGATTTTTCATCGGAAACTCCTGTATTGTTTTGTGCACAGGATAATTATTAATTAATATAGTGTGAATAGAATATGACAGAGATAAAACCCATTCAAATAGAAATCATTGGAGGGTAGCAATCTGCTGGCAAGAATATTGACATCAGAGTATTTGTTGAATATGGCATGTACACAAGCAAAAATTTTATTATAGCATCAGAAATAACTGGATCAAAATTATCTTTAATGTGTTTTTGATTCTTTTCTAAATTGATGTCAAGTTATGGTGTTAATCTTTCTAGTCCTTTTAATGATGCGCTGATTTTTAATTCTAATAAATATGCTCTAAATTGATCAATTGGTTTTTTATCTAGTCTTATTTGTTCACCATTTTTACATTTCACAACATCGTAATTCCTAAACACAAAAAATTTCTTAAATTCTAATTTAAAAATGTTATATCATACATGGATCAAAATTTTATTTAATTTACATTACACAAACAATATCAAAATTCTAATTTTCTAAATGAAATAAAAGAAAATCATTCTTGCAGATCATCAAAGCTATCGTATGAATAAATAGACGAAACATCGAGCAAGTCACTTGGCCTGACATTTCCCTGGTAAATTGGATCAAATACATTACTTTCAGTTATTTGGAATAGTCTGTTTTTATTTTTTTACATTAAAAATAGCATTCAACATGATTTTGTCAAATATTTTTTGATTTTCCTAGATGAATATATCTGACTTTCTTTCAACTATTTGTCGTTTGAGTGTATCTGGAACATCTGGGATTGCTGATTGTGTTTGTCCTGCAATCACACTATGTGCTTCTTCCAGGATTGCTAACGTGTCTGCACTTGCTGCAGTGTTCACGTTCATGTTGTCTACAACATCTACTGATGATCCTGACATGACATCCCCAAGTATTTGTGATAAATCTTCCATTGACGCATTCGCTTCAGGCATGATTCCACTCAATGATGGACTTAGCCCTTTGATGATTGCCATGCATGGACTAAGTGTTACCACCACATCTCCCAATTCTGAAACTGTATCTAGTCTGAGTTTGACTTGTTCCATGGACAGTTTTGCTCCGCCTACCATGTTTTTCATCTTTCTAACCTGTGTTAGTTCGCCCGCATATGCTTGAGCGTAACTGGGCTTGTTGTTTCTTTGAGCATTAACTATTTTTTCAAATATTGTGTCATGTTTTTTCTGTAATTTCTCGTTAATTACTTCCAGTTTTGAAATTTGAAACTGCAACTTTTTTTGTGCAAAATTAATCTTATTTTTAATTGGTTCCTCTGGTTTTACTTTACCTATTACTCTTTGAGTTATTGATTCGCCATCTGTTTTATTCCAAGAGTCACTGATCATACTTTAATTTCCTATGTTCTATTGAATTTTTTGCTTTTAACAGAGTTGTCCTTACAAGTGCTGTAACTGAGGTTACAAGACGGTGTGGTTACACTATCCGAAGGTAAATGTGAAGATTTGAAAGCCCTCTCCAGTCACATTGATTTCCATCACATGGGATGCACTGCTTTCACTGTTAATGATGTTGTACAGGCCTGCTTCTGTGACTTGCAGTGTGTTGACTGACGTGATGTCTTTTCCTGCATATTCTGCTGGTATTGGTTCCCCATCCAAAAATATTTCCAACTCTGCATCATTTTCTGTTACAATGTTTACTTCCTTTGCATTGTATAACATCTTGATGGTTCCAGTTTCAGATATTAGCTCCATGCTGTCCTCATAATTTTTCCAATCGCCTGTTAGATAGAATTTATGTAAATCTATGTTGTCTGGCTCTGAATATGAGATGGTTTTTCCTGGCTGAAATCCTTCTTCACTTCCTAGCTGATTTCTATTTTGTGCAAACTTGTAACCAAAATACAATTCAGGTGTCCTAAACATCGAATGTTCAAACTCTTCAATGTCTACAAAATGTGCATTTGTTGTCATTTCAATTCCCAATGATTTGGACCTTTCTTCTAAAAGCTGCTGAATAATCTTTTCAGTTTTTTGATAGTCGCCTTCTCCAATGTGATCATATCTTATGTATCCTTCATGGTCTGCAATGTACTTTCTTGGCCAATAGTTATTCTCAAATGCTTTCCATGTTTTCATATCATTATCCAAAACAACAGGATACTTGATGCCGTATTTGCCAATTGCCATCTCGACATTTTTTGGATCCTTTTCAAATTCAAATTCAGGCGAATGAATTCCTACAATTAACAATCCCTGATCTGAATATTTGTCATTCCATGCAGTAATGTATGGTAATGTGCGGACACAATTGATGCAGCTGTATGTCCAAATGTCATACAGTACAACTTTATCCTTTATCTCCTCAGTTAATTCTTCTGGTGTCGTGTTTAGGTAATGTGCAATCCCTACTAAATTTGGGGCAACCTTGAATCCTGATTTGTCAATTTTTAAAAGCGCATCTATTTCTGTGAGTGCGCTTGTCGACTTTATTTCATCAAGTGATGCAAAAACCACTCCTAAAATCCCTATCCCTGCAGCAATAATAATTCCTAAAATTAATGCAGTCTTTATCTCTGATTTCATATGATCACCCTAGTAAAACCAACTCGTTAAGAAGTGGAAAGTTTGCAATATAAGCAAGTTGATTTGTAAATACCAAAATTCCTAAAATAATTATGAATGTCCCTAAAATTACATTATAGTATTTGAGATGTTTTGACATTGAGCGAATGATTCTTGTTGCTCTTGAGAAAAATACTCCAATCATGATGAATGGAATTCCAAGACCTAGTGAATATGCAAGTAGTAAACTAAATGAAATAGATGGGGTAGTGGCTGCCAAAGTAAGTATTGTCCCAAGTATTGGACCTACACATGGTGTCCATCCTACTGCAAATGCTAAACCAAACACAAAAGACATTGGATAACTTGACTTTGAATTTTTTGGAAAGAATTTCTTCTCCATATTTAATGAACGAATTTTGGTGGATAACAGCAAAAAGATGCCAAAAGCAACAATGATGATCCCTCCCACAAAGTTAAGGCTCTCCGTAAATTCACCAGCTGCACTGGAAAGAACACTATTGATGAAAACACCCAGAGTGGAAAACACAACTGAAAATCCAAGTACAAAAAATACGGTGTTTAGTACTATGTTTAATCTATTAATTGAAAGGACAGTTCCATTTTTAGACCCAAGTTCTGTAACTGTCGTTCCTGATATGTATGCAAGAAAAGCTGGAATCATTGGTAAAATACATGGAGCAATAAATGAACTTAGACCTGCAAGTAATGCCACAAGTATCGTTGGGTCTGCCATAATACAAATTCCCGATTTTCCTTTTAAAACATTCTTCCACTTCTTTACCTGATCTAAACACAATCAATTTTTAACTGGGGCGTAATTATTTTTGATATGAATAAGCGATTTATTATTGTTGGAATAGTTTTAGGGATTGCAGTTGTGTTTGCTGTACTTATCGGTTCACCCGCACTTGGTGGCTTTGACGCTATGCGTTAATTGTAGAATTTTTTATAAGCTATTTCAAAAATTTCAAGTGATTTTTCGATATCCTTGGATGACAACCATGCCGTGACTGAAATTCTTAATCTTGCCTGATTCTTTGGTACTGTTGGATATCTAATTGGCTGTGCAAATATTCCATTATCAAACAAAAATTTTCCAAAATCCATGGCCGATTTCTCATTTCCGACAATTATTGGAATTATTTGCGTATTGGAATTTATCTCATAGCCAATTTGTCTTAATCCTTTTGAGATTTGTTTGGTGTTTTTTTCTAATTTTTTCTTTTGTTTTTCTCTGTTTGATTCAAATCTTTTCATGGAATATTCTACTAAAAATGAAGGAAGTGCAGAAGTGTAGATAAATGATTTTGATTTGTTTATGCATAAATCAATTACATTGCTTTGTGATGAAACATACCCTCCAAATGATCCCAACCCTTTACTTAGGCTGCTAATATACAAATCAATTTTTTTTGCAACTCTGAAATGATCTGGTGTTCCCTTTCCGTCCCTTCCAATTACAAAATCCCCATGAGCGTCATCTACAATTGTAATTGCTTTTGATTTCTCTGATATCTCTGTAATTTGATTTAACGATGATAGATCACCATCCATACTGAATACTCCTTCAGTTATTACAAACTTGTTTTTTCCTTTATGTTTTAATTTTTTATTCAAGTCTTCCATGTCATTGTGTTTGTAAATTGAAACTTTGGCATCTGATAGTTTACAGGATTCAATTATACTTGCATGGTTTAATTCGTCACTGAGAATCAAATCTCCTTTTTTTGCTAGAGCTGAAACTGCTCCAAGATTTGCCATGTACCCTGTCGGATAGATTAAGCTGTTTTGATGTGACTTGTGTTTTGCAAGCTTGTCTTCCAATTTTTTATATGATTCATCATTGCCTGACACCAGCCTAGAGCTTGACTGTAATTGGCTAATTTGCATTTTTGTCGTCGGTATGCCCAGGTAATCATTTGAGCATAGGTTGAGGAGTTTTTTATTATTGATAGTAATTTGTGAACCGTTAGAAATTCCATATCGCAATTCTCTATAGAGGTTGTTTTGTTTTAGACTCTGTAATTCTAAATCAATAAAATTCAGTTTATGTATGGAGGTCACTTGTTATTTGTTGAAATTAGGCATGCGTAAAATCGTTTCTTACCTGGGCCATTTTTCAGTTTAATCTTTGTTCCAAGAAAGGACATGGATCCACGAGGACTCAGCCACCTTTTTGGGGATGAAAATGGATGCATAAAGGAGATTCAGCTATACATTTTGCTTATTTTACTCAAGTATGATACAAATTATGAATTCTTTTACTTTAGTGTTATAATTTCAAAATTACTGTCATCAAAAATTGGACTCATTTGTTCAGATCCGAATAATCTTTGTTCCAATTAGACTCTTAAACACAGAATTGGAATTTTGTACAGTTTCTTTCTTTTGCCACCTTCAAAATTCAGAAATCCGGGTTATGGAAATCTTCCTTCATCGATTAATTCTTTGTACACTGTTTTTTCAATACGAGTTTCTGCTGCACCACATTTACTACACATGCCTGTTTCATCTGGATTCTCTTTTATTTTCTTTTCACATTCTACACATTTGTTAATGCCTTTTTTGAACCCCATATCCAAATTTTCCTCCAATCTAGATAATAACTATATCTAGAACTCCTGATCTTGATTTTTCTTCATTCTCTTTTTTATCACTTCAATTAACTTTGAAAATATTCACATTTCCCAAATTGGAAAATTAATTGTTTGATTAATTTTTTAGGTTTGAATCCATATATGCCTGAACCAATCTTGGGGATAATTTGTGATTCTAAAATTTAGTCCATTAAAGAAATCTGATTTCACTCAAATGACTTGGCAACCTTTGTAATTCGATGACCACAATTTGCACAAAGATTAATTTTGTTATCAAATCTAAGTTCTCCGCACTTGCCACATCTTGTAAAAGCCATAATACATTCAAAACCAATTAAGAGTTAAAAATGATCTTGATTTTGAACCAGAACTTGAGAGGTTGGAACCTTTCTTGGGAATAGAAAACAATTCGATTTGGAATTCGCGGGGATTCACCTGCCAAATTGAGGATTAAAATGGATGTAAAATTGTGTGGGGAATTAGAGTTTTGAGACTTCGTCTAATATAGTATTTGCAAATCTTCTGCATGAACAATTTTTTGTTTTCACAATTTTTACTAAATGTGGACATAATTCTTTATCTTTAAAACAAAGTTTCAACAGATTGTAGTATTCTAATACAGTAGAATCATTATTTTCAAGAATTATTTTCTCTATGATATTTTTTGCCCTAGATATTCTGTCCTCAAGTGGAAGTTTAGATATGCTATACTGCAAGAAGATCTTTACGATCTCTTTGTGTCTTTCTCCGATAGATACGGTTAGTCTAAATTTTGGTATTTTGTTAAATTCGTCATTTATTTGTAATAATGCATCATCATATTTCATATGATATCTTTGCATAAATGGCATGATCTGACGCAATGATATTATGTCAAATTCATAATGTTTTGAAAGATTTCGTTCTGCGTCTATTGCAAGTTCGATAATTACAAATGTAAATTTCAACGGATCTCTGGTTTCAATTTTTTTATATTCTACAGGGTGTTTCACAAACATATTGTTTAGGATGTTAATGCTGTGTGCCGATAACAAACCTCGTTTTTTGTCTGCATTTAAAGTTTTTATAATTTTAAAAGTGTACAGAAAATAATGAATAGTTTCTAGCAGACGCCCCGTTTTTCTCAAGACATTGAATTTCAAAATTATTTGCAAACTCGTCTAAAATTCTTGGAATCTGTTCTGCTTGTTCTATATTTCTAAAATTGATTACTTTGTATTTTGTATCGTCAGAATTGACGGCCGATGCAAATAATGGATTTGCTAGTTTTAATGCACTTTGAATTGATGTTAATTTGCTTTTATTGCCTTTACCGTATTTACTTTTTTGTAAATTCTGAATGGATTGAATTAAAGAATCATGCAACGAACTATCACAACATCGTTTTTTCATAAATATGTATTAGATCTAGGTATAAAGTCATGATTTTTTTAATTTTACTTGATCGTTATACGTACAACTTCATTCAAAATATGGCATGTTTTGAACCATTTATAGGATAAAATGAACATCTAAAACGATAAAAAATTCAGCAAGCCTGAATACATCAATATTTCAAAAGTACTGAATCCAATTAATCCCAATATAATTAAAATTAAATTTCGATTCACATCTAAAAATAAAATTTATGAGATTTAAGGATGTTAACAATTTAGGAATTAAACTATGTCACTAGAGTTCTGACCATTTTTGGGAAGAATTATGTATGGTTTCGCATCACGGGAGATTCAGTAACCGAATTGAGATTTAAAATGTATGCATATGGGTATGAAACATGATTTCAACAATGAGATTCAGGTTTAGGTTTAACTATTAATAAATCATATTTGAAAAAAGAATTGTCATTTTTTAAAACTGTAGAAAAAAGACGCTCAGTTAGATCATTTTCTAAAAAACCCGTTGAAAAATCAAAGATACAAAAAATTTTGAGAACTGCATGGATGAGTCCTTCGGCTATGGGAATGCAAAATTTCAAAATCTTTGTTGTCGAAGAACAAAAGAAAAAAGAAAAATTAGTTAAAGCAACACATGATCAAGAATATGTCAATTCCAGTCTTGTTCTTGTCTTTTGCACAGATCCCAAAAGAATAAAGTTTATGGGAAATCGTGGCAAACAACTCCTTTCAGTACAGGATGCAACAATTGCAGCATCTTATTCCCAATTAGCAGCAACGGCATTAGGCCTATCAAGTGTGTGGGTTGGGCATTTTAACGAAAAAGCAGTTGCAGAAATAATTAAAACAAAACTTAGACCCGTAGCAGTTTTACCAATTGGGTATGCAAATGAAAAACCAAAAGCAAAGAAAAATCAAAAAATGAAGGATTTAATTAAAAAAACTTAATTTTTAACTTGTTTATTTTTTTAGGTTTAAATGAGGTTCAGAAATATGGAATGTATAAAAGATAAGCAGTCTAGCTAAATGTTCTGAGTATAAATTGAAAGCAAATCGGGTTCAGATTCTGTTTCCACAAATTGATAAAACACAAATTTCATAATTTAATTTGGATGAAAAAAATTACAATGAAACTTTATTTATGAAGCAAAGTTTGACCCTAAATCCTAACTTGATCTTAAAATGGGCATTTTCTTATAATCTAAACTCTGATTTAGCGTAGGAAGTATATTCATGCATACATGTGAATTGCTTTTAATTGAAAAACTCCTATCGCCATCAGTGAAAAAGAGATGTCATAATTATATTCTATAATGATCAAATAATGCTATGAGCAATATATTGGAAAAAATCAAAAGGGTAGATGGTTTCATTCTAGGAACTTTATCTGCATTATTTTTAACAATTGCAGTAATTTTGTACTATGCAACAATGGGAAGTAAATGATCATTAATCAAATTTCTAAAGGTCTGAACCATTTTTGGAGTTATTTGAAATTAACTGCTTACTGTTAAACTAAAATTTAATGATAGAATCTCTGGTTTCAATAGATTTTGTTTTTGACTTAAGCAGTTTAGAAAAATATTCTGAGTATGAATTAATTTACGATCTCTTTCTAATTCCAAAAAATATGCTTGCTGGGATGCCCACATACATTCCAATATTTAGTAAAATCAAACTAATCCCATATCCTAACACCTCATATTCTGAATCCATATCCACATAGTTTAGAATTGAAAGTGAACTAATCATTGGAGTGATTGCAATTTTGACCATTTCTCGAAATACTGTATTTTCACGCTCATAATCTGCAATGGCTGGACTAAATGAATAATAGAAATCATTAAACGTATTCATGAATAATGTTCCAGATTTTGTCTGCAATATGGAATTATCACGTAATTCTCGCAGTTGTTGTACTTGTGGAGATAGTTCAGAACCAAATGTCGCAGTTGCAATTAGACAGCCACCTCCATTCTTTGAGTCTATTACATTAGCCGCACTTGCAGTGGGAAGAATTCTGAAAATTGCACTTTCACTTAATGATACCACATAAAGAAAACCATCGGGCCCTCGTTCAATATCTGTAACACACCCAAATCCAGTACCTATGATAATTTCATCCATGGATTCATTCTTGTTAATTATGTTATCTTGAAGAAATGAACTAGTAAATTCAAAACCATCTCTATTTTCATTTAATTCAAATTTGTAAAGATTTCCAGTATTACAGTCTCCTACAAAAAGAGAATTATCATAAGCGTTGGTTTCTTGGAATTTTGCAAAATCTAATCCCGTAGGTGTTACAACTGCTTCCCAAGTAAATTCTGGATCATCATAAACATAATCTTCATACCCTGGAAGACTATCTAGTTCAGATTCAGTTGCAGGTCCCATGATGACTATCCAACCACTGTTAAATTTTTCTGGAATCAAATTGATTTCATCAAAATCATCATCACCGTTTTCAGTAGCCCACAAATTCCCAGTTACAGGATCTATTGCAAGACCGAAGCTATTTCGTATACCCATAGCAAAATATGGTTCTTCTGTTTCTAGCTGCAAAATTACCCCGTTATCTTTAAAATCAATGTCATCTCCTTTCAACCACTCTATGGGCTTGTTTTGAAGAAGACCGTAGTGTAAAGTATCGCCAATTACTGCATAGACTTGATCATCTAACCCTACAGTCATTGCTCCCCCATTGTGAGAAACATTTGAAGGAAGTTCTTTTAACAATACTGGGTTTAACAAAGAATTTCCGTCCCATTCATATTTGTAAATTCTGTTTCCTAACGATTCAGCTCCATCTTTCTCGGCTTCTGTAAAATAGAGATATACTGATGAATTAACACTAGTAATTCCCAACATGCCTTTTTCTCCAACTGAATTCACATTCACATCAAGCACAGGTTTATCTTGTAAGACTCCATCTCGAATTAAACGAACCACTCCATCACTTTTTTGTAAAAACAAAATATCATCTTCAACAAAAGTCATGGTAGTTATCATACAACACAAATTCGATGCATATTTTTCAACAACCAGATCTTTGACATTTAATTTTGGTTCACCAAAGATGTCTGCAAAAGCATCACTAAATACAAAACCACTCGAAATCACTAAAAGTACGAAAAGAAAAAGAAATCTCATAGAATATTGTGTGGTGTATCTGTAATTAAATCATCATCAAATTTGTGCCTAAAAGCCTTGTTTTAGAAATAGTTTTTGATGGTTGATTTTTTAGTTCCTTGAACCTTTTTTTGAGGACAAAGTCGATGTCATTATTAGATTCCATCTAACGTGGGTTGCACTACCGTGATGGGGAAAATTTTGGATCCGTTTGTATGAATCATATCATATTATGATACTAACTTGTTTTTACAGCACAGAGAACATATTTTTGAGATATTTGAATCTGCTAATGACAAATACTTTGTCTTACTATGGTTTCATATTTTTGTAAATGAAATTTGAAACCCATCTGAAGTGAAACCTGAAAAATGATTAAACGAATGGCTCTGTATTGTTATTGCATAATTCCAAGGCAATGTCTCATTTAACATTCCTTGTAGTATGAGTACTTGGTTTTGTTGATCAAACTGACAAATTCCGTTAATTGTGTATCTTTGATTCAATGTCTGCTCAAGCAAATCAACATAAAATTCCCCCGCATGAGTAAATTGAACTTGACCAATACTGGCCGTTAAATTATTGATAGAAAAATTCCAATTTCCAATTGGATTAAACAAAATAGGTGGTTTTGTTGATTCAAATTTATTTATTCTTGAAGATTCTGAAAAATCTGAATCTTTTATCTTTGAAATACTGTCACTAATTTCCTCTTCTAATTTACCTCCAAATTTTTCCAACAATCCTTTTATTGTTTTGCTGGTTACAGCGTCGGTTCCTGTCTTTTCTTTTTTGCCTTTCTTAGTTTCCTGAGTAGATTTTTGTTGCTGTTTACTCATCTGTTTTTGTACTAATGCTTCCACTATGGATTCTAATGAAGATTCATCTGCCTTCTTTCCTATTTTTTCCTCTACTATCTTCTTAACTATCTTTTCTAGATCACTCGAATCAATAACTTCTTTATCTTTTATTTTTGCTAGATGTTTGTATTCTGCAAGGAAAATATCTCCACTCCCGTCAACCTTTCTTGTAGGTCTCTGGTCTTTTGCAAAATCTATCATTTTTTTGTACACATATTTTCCCAAAGAATAGGGTGTGATGTAACCGTGTTCGTCTACTGCCAAAGGCTCAGAACCATTTAGCCCCTGATTTATGTGATAAGTAAACACGCTACATGTTTTGTCTTTTACACTAAATGATTCTTGAGAACCAAGCGATGAGGCCAGGACAAATCTTCCTTCGCCTTCCTGCTCAAAACTTTTCTCAATCTTTCTTTTTCCAATTAGGGCTTTTGATTTCTCGTCTCCCTTACTTGCTATGCCTAGTGCTCCACTATAACAACAATCTATAATTTTTACTATCTTTGTCGAATTACTATTTCTTGATATCTTGGAAAGTTCATCGTAACTGTATCCTTCCACATCTGGTTTATCAGATCTTGTTTCAGAAGTTACAAAATAGTAATCGTTTCTACTGTGAGGCACTCCATGACCTGAATAGTATAACAGTAATGTGTCGCTAGATTTTACATCGTCTCCTCTAAAAAATTCCTTGATGGACTTTGTCATAGTATCATGGTCTACTTTGCCGATCATCTTCCTTTCATCTGAAATTTCAAATCCAATCTTCTTCAAAGTTTTATACATCATTTCTCCATCATTTTTTACAAATTCTAAATTTGGAAAATTATCGTATTCACTAATTGCTATTATCATCGCTTTTTTCCTTCCTTGATTATTAGTTTGAGTCATTACTTGGATATACTATCATTTTATCAAGAATTAATCATTTTCTAAATTTTGGATTATTATGATTCTATCTGATAACAGATGCTGAATGTTGACTTTTAATAGTTTGAAATATGTACTAAATTATGTCTGAAGAAAACAAAGTGGAACTAATATTCTCCGAAGAAGGAATCCCTACTGACACAGGATTCCAAAGTAAAGGAGGCATAGAGAACAAGTTCAAGGGATTTTCTACAACTGTCGACAAAATTGTTGAATGGTTTGGCAAATATCAAGTCGAATCTATAGAATTATGGATTCAAGGTGCTGCCGAAACAGGCGGAGTCCTCAAACTTCTAGTTAGTGCAAAGGGAGAGGGAGGAATGAAAATCACTCTTAAACCATCAGATACTTCAAAATAACTTCTATCATTTTTTATAATAATTGGTAATGCTCACAGTTTATCAAAAGATTTCTTGATTAATTTTCTAATCTTCTACAATTTTGTAATTAAAATATGAAAATGGATCGGATGGGGTTGTACTACCAACTTGGGGATAATTTCTGGTCCATCGGTATGAATCCGACCGTGTCACACACTAATCAGTATCGAATCCTAGAAAATTACGTAGAAAATTTCTGGAGTGCTTTCAAACTCCTATCAATTTTTTTAGATTTTAGCATATGTCATTCAAGAATCAAAATTGTATTGAACCCGCGCTACAAGGCTTTAGTCAGACGCAAGCCACAAAATAAGCTGAGATTTAGGGTTCAAATTTTGGTGGGAGCACAACGTACATGGGGATGTAGTTAAGGCGGTTATTTCAATACCCACGTGGAAATTGTTGTTGATTTGATTTTCATTGTAAAAGATTCAAAAAGTAGATAAAATGAGAAATCACTATCAACTATCTCATAGTGATTTTTTAAATAAAATGAAGAGAATTGTGGCGTAAAATTTGATCTAAAACCATAGTCAAAGACAATCTCTGATGTTTTTTGGCAAGTCTATCTTTTATCAGACTTTGTGGCATCTAATTGTCCATTATCTGAGTGAACGAATTTTTTTCTGAGACCTGAAATGATATTTTCAAAGATTTCTTCTCTTTCTTCTTTTGTCATGATGTAATAGGTAGTTTATCATACATAAAGAGAACCTGAATCTTGGATTCTGGACTCTTTATTCGTCACATTCTAGAAAAACTAATGCTGTCGGTACAGACAAAGATAAAACAGAAATAATTTCAGAATTGTTTTGTAGTACAATGAAATGAATTAGAAGTGTGTCTATCTGCGTCCATTTTTATCCCCTATTTTTAGCATAAATTTTTGCTTTAACTGATCTAGGTCTAGTTCTTAACAGCATTCCACAACAAGGACATGAATAACCATCCCATTGAACAAAAATTTCACATACATTACACCTTTTCTGCCCTGAAGCATATCTGTACTTATGTAATCCATCAGATTTTGCCTTGTATTTATGACAAACTCCTTTACATACCATTGACAAGAATTTCCTTTTTTTCAGATTTCATCTTTAGTAATTTTTCTTTGTATTTTGAGCTACGAGGGGTCAATCTCAGCCTGTAATTGCAACAAGGACACCAAATTCCATCCCAATTGAGAAAGAAATTACATGAATTACACCTTTTCTGCCCTGAAGCATATCTTCCCATAGTTGTAGGCTTTTTTGCTTTATACCTATGACAAATTCCGTTACAAGTGATACCCATACAAAATTACCTCCTAAAAATTCCCCTCAAGAACTGCATGTCGTTATTATTAAAAAATATGATCTACTGAAAAATTAATTTGTCAATAAATTGTAATGAATATATTCCAAGATTAATGATGACGGAATTAGGTTTTTATAAAATCAGTTATAATTAAGAGTATTGGGATCCAAAGAAATTGAACAATTAGCAAAAGAGATTTTCAATGCTGATTCACAAATTATTCATCTAGGTTTAATAGATTTGGAAGGAAATGTCTTACTTGACCAATCTTCAGCCGCATCTATTCCAATGGAACCTGATCCTGATAGAATAGAGTTTTACAATCAGCTTGGTGTGAGACGAAACACTAGAGAACACTTTGATGAAGCCTATGGAAAGACAAACTATGTTCATATCACTAGAGAAAAAATGCAGCAAATGATTTTGTACTTGCCAATGATTACAATTTATCTTACTTTGGAGAAATCTATCACTCCTGAAGAAGTAAAGGTTGCTGCTCAAAAAATAAAATTCATAGACAACGAATTAATTGCAAATGCAATCAAATCCTAAATAGTTTTAACTTGATCAAAACTAAGGCATTATAAAAAATTGGTTAATCATGGTGGCAGTTTTTAAAATTTTCAAGACATTTTCATAATCTTATGTAATTATGAAAAATATCTACGGGTTAATAGAAAAGGATTATTGATTGAGTTGAAGGTTATCTGTTATTCTTAATTGCTTTTTGTACTAAAGTCATGACATGCTATGAGTGGTTTGTTCTTTTTATACAAATACCCGACACAGAATTTTCTCTAATTTCAATTTAGTATTAATTACGAATTTTTAGAAAAATAATTTCAGATATGATTCAGTGTACCATGTTTTCATCTGCAACTATCTTTTCAAATTCCCTGAAATCAATCTCTTCATGTTTAATGTTGGCAATATCCAATCTTGAATTTGTTTTAGAAAAATCATCCAAATCTACAATGTCAAGATCTCTTTCAAATATTCTTAAAACATTTTTTATTTTTTCATAGTCATCCTCATCCAATTTTCTTATTGCTGCTCCCTTACCAGTTGTCGTTCCTTGTTTTGCGTATATTATACCTCCAACCATGCCTGCCCCAAATAATTCACCAGGTTCGCCTAAATTCATCAAAATCCCATCTGACATGTATAACCCTGAATTGAATCCGGCCCCAAACGTGACCAAATTGCCGCCTCTTGCCTGAGCCATTGCTCTTTCCATGCAGCCCTTTCTGACTAGAATGTCAACTCCATGGCTGTAACTGGTGGATTGGTTGTTCTGTCCTACAAGCTCAGTAGCTAGGCCATCTATTACAAATTTTCCACAATATCCTTTATCTGCCAAGCCATTTTCTGCATGACCCTTTACTGTCCAAGTCCCATTAAAATTACAAAATGCCCCAAAAAAGTTTCCTACATTTCCCTCTACTGTCAGGTTCAAATTTACAGGCTCTGAGAAACCAAAAATGCCAATTCTGTAGAGCGCTCTGGGATTTTTTATGGTTATGTTGTTTTCACCGTCTTCAACCTTTTTTCGTAGTATTGAGTTTGTTAAATTTTCATAAAGAATGGGGGCACTTGTAACATCTCCAAATTTTTCAATTGCAGCATTTTTTAAACCTTCTGGAATGGATACTTGGAATCTTTCGTGTAATTTTTTCTTTAATAATTCAAATTCGTTAGAACCTGAACTTATAGAAGATACATCGTTTGCCAGAGCTCTTATTTCATCAATATCTAGTGTGTACATTTTTTAATTCCTGTAAAAGATCCTTGGTTTCCCAGGGTGGGGGGTCTCTATTTTTGTTGTAGCTCCTACAACATCAAGTGCCGACAAATCAGTTGCCATTGCCCAAAATGGAGGATGATCAGAATCTCCAGGATTATATCCTATGATGCCTTTTCTTGTCCCAAATTTATCCCGTACAATAGCAATCGAATCCGCAGTGGCAGCTATGTAAGTAAAGGGGCCATCAGCCTTTGCGACAAATTCACGATGTGCCCTTTCTATGTCTCCATGTTTGAGAATTTTGCTTGCTAGAAAAACGGCGATGACTTCTGAGTCACTATCAGTATGAAATGTAAATCCTTCCAATTCTAGCGAATCTCTTAACATGTTATAATTTGTAATCTCCCCATTGTGAACTATTGCAATATCAGGTACGATTGTAGTGCTGAACGGATGAGTATTGTATGGAGTTACCCTGCTGCTTGTTGCAATTCTTAGGTGACCTATGCCATGAGAACCATTCATTTTTCGTATGCCAAATTTTCTATCAAGGTCTCTAGCTAACCCAGTTTCTTTGAGTATTGTCATTTCATTTTCAAAACTAAAAAAGTGACATTCAGAATCTTGGCTTAATTTTTCTAAATTTTCAGGTACATTTTCTGATGAGGATTCAACCTCATCAATGCTATAATTAGACATTCCTTCTTTTCTGAAATTTTTTATCTTGAAAGAGTCTCCAGCATTATTTTTGTCAAATATAGCAATTCCGGCTCCATCCTGAGCTCTTATCTGCTGACTTTCCATCATATCTTGTAAAATTGAACCCACTGGAGAATAGCGTAAACTGCTATCATCCATCATGAGTCCACAAATTCCGCACATTTAATTTTCCTCTTCCATTACAAGGCAGATTATCTTCTGTTTTTGTTGTTGATCAATCGAAATATTTTTTGTATCGATATATTCATCAAGTATTTCCTCAACAATGTTTCTATATGTTTTATCTACACCTTCCAAAGGAATGTTTCCCTGCATACTTGCCTTGATACTGGATGTTCTAAAGTCACTGGGGGACAAATTATGAAAGTCACTGTATCCAAGTGCTGCAGGAATGCCAGTTAACTCACTTTTTGTGGCAATCATATGATTGAAAATTTTTTGTGCAGTAATTTCCTCATCAAAGAAATTTTCTGAATGATGGCCGACTTTGGCAATCAAAAGACTAGTGTCATAACCAATAACATCTGCACCCAATCCTGCAGCTTTTACCATCTTTCCTGCATTGTTTACATCCCCTGCAACAACTAAGCAAGCCCCGTCATTTTCCTTTCCTCTGTAGAATTCGTTTATAGCTAATTTTGCATCGTGTATGATTGCGATTGCATGTTTTCCCTTATACTTTTCACTTTTTGCAATATTGTCAGTGTTTACTAAAATTCCATCAGCACCTAATTCAAGCAGTTTTGCTGTATAGTATGCGAAATATTCATCCACCTCAACTAGAATAGGACCGTCAAATTCCTTGCGAATTTTTTCAATCTTTTCTTCTGTTTTGACTCCAATGTATTCCAATACAATTCCATCCGGGTCAGCTAGTTTGTTTATGTCACTCAATATCTGAAAGTGCGGGTATTTCCTTTCATCACAAGGTTCATCTTTTGATATTAATCCAACTGTAGTTCTATTGTCATCTAAATCATTCAAGGCCAAAACAAGTGCATCTTTTGAACTTTGAGATAGATCGAATTCGCCGTAAATTAAAATCGGCATTTTCAAGGATACTTTCTGATCTCCTTTTCGCCCAATTTTTGTTGTAAGTTTGATTTTCTCCCTATATGGATCAAATGGAGGTCTGGACAATTGTGCACCAAGTGCAACTACGTATTCCCATAGATTCCCTTCTTTTTCAGAACCACTTTTCTCCCTGATTGTTCTTATTACATCATCAGTGGACTTTTTTCTGGGTAAACCCGTATTGCAAAGTTCCAATATTGATTTTCTGATTATGGCCTTTTCATTTAGTCTCAAATTTTCTCACCTTGTAAATTAAGAGCATTAATTGCATCATCTATTTTTGATTGAATTTTTGAAACATGATTTGTTCCATCAGAGAATGGAAGTTCTGAAACTATACTGGTCAACAGGTCATTTACTGAAAGATCCGTCATTTCTATATCTTCAATTTTTTTCCTTCCTAGTAAGCCTGCGATATTTTGCAGTTCAATTTTTGTTGCTTTGATATAGTTAAAAATTCCCTCGGCACTTTTCTCCACGTCAAGTTTCTCATGGGATCCTGTAATTCCAGCAGGGCAGATATCTGTGTGACATTCCTGAATTAGGGTGCATCCCATTGCAAGTAAAAATCCAGTTCCAATTCCAACGCCATCTGCTCCCAGAGCAATTGTTTTGGAAATTCTTTCTGAATCCCAAATGCCTCCATTTACTAGTAGTTTGAAACCATCTTTGTCATGTGTCTCATAGTAATCATTGATTGCATTTCTAATGGGAAGCAGTGATGCTATTGTGTTAATTCCGATATCTTCCCTGACTTCATACGGTGCAGCCCCTGTTCCTCCGACCAATCCGTCAACAGTGGCACAGTCTGCATATGATTTTAGAATTATTTCCATATCATCGTAAATTCGTGAAGCGCCAACTTTTACAATTATTGGAGTTTCCCAATTAGTTAACTCTCTGAGTTCAAGTACTTTAGCAACCAAATCTTCAGGCCCTAAAATATCCAGATGCCTTGATGGGGAATGTGCAGGTTTGTGTGCAAGTATTCCCCGATTTTCTGCAACCAATTCCGTTACTTTGGATCCTGGAAGTATTCCACCATGACCTATCTTTGCCCCCTGACCAATTTTTATCTCAATGCCATCAGCATTTAGAAGATAAGCAGGATCTTTCCAAAATCTACCCGACGCATATTGAACTACTAGAGGATATTCTCGAGTAAATAATTCATCAATATCTATGCCTTCCAAGTGATTTGCTTTTAGTAACTTGTTTGTATATTGTAAAATTGAATCCCAGTGCATTTTTGATAATTTTTCTCTGGATTTTTGGGTACCATAAATTTCCCATGGCAACGCACCACCCTCACCGGTATTCATCAAAACTTTAATTCCATTTTTTGCAAGATTGTTTAACGCAAGATGCAATGAGATTTTTGCAGGAAGTTTCACTGAACCATAACTCATACCAGCTACTGAGAAAGGAACATCTGTTTTGATAATTTTTTTGGAGTATCGACCTCCAATTGTTAAGGAAGCATCAATATCAGAATAATCCTGAGTTGAATTTATTTTTCCATCATTGATCATTACGTTTGGAAAATAATCATTTTGGGAATGCGCCCCCAGACTCGCATAAGGAACTAGCCCGTCTGCTGCTTTTTGGGCATCAAGTAAGAGGCTTTTTAGATCAGCTGTATGACCCTCAGTTTTTACAACCTTGGCCATGTCCCATCGAAAATTCATAACATCTTTTGGTAATGGCATTTCTCTTCGATTTTCTACACTTCCTATAAAAAGATTGGTTATAATTACCAATTATTACCATTCATTACCAATAGAATTAAATATCTAGGATAACACTTGGGAGATGTGTATCTATCACATCAGAATATTTTCGATAATTTGAAAATTAATAGATTGAATTTGGTGAATGACAATTTGCATAAAATGATGTTTGGTGAAAAATATGAGTAGCGAGTCAGATAAAAAAATTGCAAAAATAATCGAGGATATAAAAAAATCAGAGATAGAGTGGATAAGATTACAATTTTGCGATCCTTTTGGGATATTACAACAACTCAGTATCTCCAGTGAAGACATAACCGAAGAGGCATTTTCTCAAGGATTACCAAGACTTGATGGCAGCTCAATCAAAGGATTCAAAGAGATTAATGATTCAGACATGGTTTTAACTCCTGATCCCAATACTTTTGCCATCAATCCTGATTTTTTTGATATGGATTACAAAGAAAGAGAGCAGACAAATTACCGCACCAAGTCAGCACGTTTTTTTGTAAACATTCATGAAGGATATACTGGAAAGCGTTATTCTAGAGATTCCAGATACATAGCAGAAAGGTCATGTGAGATTGCAAAAGAAATGGGCTTTGACAAGTGTTATTTTGGTCCAGAAGTTGAATTTTTCATATTTGATAAAATAGTTTTAGGACCTAGTCCAATGTCCACTATTAATTGGTCTGGAGGGACTGGTTATTCGATTGAATCAAGGGAGGCACCATG
>Ga0224512_10000863_pt1 | contig 30882 bp, 29 predicted proteins | sample SF_May12_sed_USG_4_FD_169103 | JGI IMG/M metagenome (GOLD analysis project Ga0224512, IMG submission 169103) | Sediment microbial communities from San Francisco Bay, California, United States - SF_May12_sed_USGS_13 | ecosystem: Environmental > Aquatic > Marine > Sediment | place: USA... | reverse complement strand
CTGCCGCGAAGGGCTGATACCGTTTTCGGGCACGCAGGCAGCGAGCTGCAGCACGGCGACGGGGCTCATAGACCCCGTGCACGACTATCCGCGCACGCAAGGCACGTCAGTGACGGGCGGTTACGTTTATCGCGGCTCGGCGCTGCCCGCTCTGTTCGGCGACTACGTTTTTGCCGATTACGGCAGCGGGCGAATCTGGCGACTGACCGGTGACGGTGCCGGCGGGTGGACCAACGATGAGCTCATCGATACGGATTATAGAATCGCCGGGTTTGGCCAAGACAACGACGGCGAGCTCTACGTCATAGATATCGTCGGCGGCGCGCTCTACCAGATCGTCGATGCGGGCGGCGCTCCCGCAACCACGCCCGTGCCCGCACAGCTATCCGCCACCGGATGCGTGAGCGTGCAAACCCCGAGCCAACCGGCAACCGGCCTGATTGCCTACGACCTGTCGGCATCTTTCTGGTCGGATGGCGCCAGCAAGCAACGTTGGCTCGCCATCCCGAACGGTACGACGATAGACCGGCTCGGCGACGGCGATTTCACGTTCCCACCCGGGAGCGTGCTCATGAAGCATTTCCAGCTCAACGGCACCTTGATCGAGACGCGCCTGCTCATGCGGCATACGGGCGGCGAATGGGCCGGGTACAGCTATGAATGGAATACGCAGCAGACGGACGCGACACTCGTATAAGGCGGCAAGATCGTGAATCTCGGTGCACAGAACTGGATTTTTCCGAGTGAGAACGATTGTCTGAACTGCCACACGGCCGCCGCGGGCTTCGCGCTCGGCCCCGAAGATGCCCAGCTCAATCATGACTTCACGTATTCGACGACTGGCCGGACGGCCAATCAACTGCAGACCCTCGATCAAATCGGAATCTTCAGCTCATCGGTCGGCGCACCCACATCACTTCCGGCGCTGGTCGCACCGAGTGACATTAGCGCCAATCTCGAAGCTCGCGCACGTGCTTATCTGCATACGAACTGCGCCCAGTGCCATCGTCCCAACGGACCCACACCGAGCTCGTTAGACCTTCGATTCCAGACGAGCCTCGACAATACGGGCGCCTGCGATGCTGTGCCACAGGCGGGGGATCTCGGTCTCGGCGCCTCGGCTCGAGTCATCGCACCCGGCGATCCCGCCAACTCCGTGCTGCTCGCACGGATGAACCGGCGCGATGCCGCCGCGATGCCGCCGCTCGGCTCGGCCGCTGTCGATACGCAGGGCGTTGCGCTCATCCGCGATTGGATCGCGAACCGGATCGGCTGCCAGTAACGCATCGCAATCGGGGTTTTACCCAGGCGTTGCAGCGACCGTCAGCCTGGTCGCTGCGGCCGCGTCATCGAAAAGGTTTGGTCGATGACTGCGTAGTCGGTATAGCCGAGCCGCGCGATCGGCTTGATACGCGCCGTGTCGATCATTCCGTCGGTCAGCGCATCGTCGGCGATGTGGACACCGACGACCTCGCCGATGACCATCGTGTTCTCTGCGCCGTCCGGCATCGGAGGCAATGAGACGACCTTCCAGGTACGGCATTCGAATGCTATTGGTGATTCGGCGACCCGCGGCGGATTGACTATCTGTGACTCGGCTTTCGTGAGACCGGCGAACTCGAACTCGTCAGCGTCGCGCGGCAAGGCGGCGGCGCTGAGATTCATCTGGTCTCGCAAATCCCAGGTTGCCATATTGAAAACGAATTCGCCGAGCGCCTCAGCGTTGGTGCCGCTGTCCTTAATACCGCCGCTGACGTGACTGCCGTTATTACAGAACATCACCATGGGCGGTGCCATGCTCACGGCATTGAAAAAACTGAACGGTGCGAGATTCACATGCCCGTCAGCGCTCAGCGATGAAATCCAGCCGATCGGCCGCGGCACGATGCACGCATACAGCGGATTGTGCGGCAATCCGTGCGGATTCTTCGGCTCGTAAAACATCGAGTCTCGCTTCCTTGCTCAGAGATGCGAAACTAGAGAATGGTCGTCAGCGCGACCCAGCTGAAAAACGCGAGCACGGCCACTAGCGTTAAGGAACCGCCCAGCTTGTTCTTGTGGGATTCGCCGACCCAGGCTGCCCGGCCGTTCATGATCAATAGCGCCAGTGCCAGAAACGGGAAGAACATCGCCCCGGAAACCGTGTACAGCATTTGCACTTCACGGAAGCTGAAGAACAGCCCGATCATCGGCACGATGCCGATGATGGCGAGATAGATTCGGTACGGCTTCGCGCTGACATCCACGGGGATCGGTTCACCCTCAGTGTGCCGGGCGCGCTCACGAATCAATCCCCAGCAATCTGCGAACAGATACGGCACCGACTGCCAAACGCCAAGCAGGCTACTAAAGACGGCGCCGAACGCACCAATGAGGAACAACCACTTGCCGACGGGGCCGACGAGGTCGCCGAGCTGGTCGGAGAGCGTCACGAGCAGGGTCGTGCCCTGCCCTTCGATCTGAATCGTGCTGCCGACAATGACCATCGCCAGGCCGAAGATCGCCGTCATCAGGTAGCCAGCGCCGACATCGACTCTACAGAGCCAGACGTCCTCAGGACTCGTGCGGCCCTCCTCACGCAGCCAGTACCCGTAGCCGAGTATGGTCAGCGTGCCGCCGATGCCGCCGATTAGTGCGACGGTCCACGTCAAACCAACGCCGCTGATGTCCGGTATCCGCGGCACGAATAGCCCCGCAAGGACAGCGCCCGTCCCAGGCCAGAGCATGACGGCAGTCAGCACGACGGTCACGAACATGATGCCGATGCACACACGCATGATCTTCTCGAACAGCTGGTAGCCGCCCTTGAGCACGAGCCCGACGCCGACGATGCTCGAGGCCACGCCGAATACGATCTTGCCTTGCTCGGGGCTCTCGAAGAACGGAAAGATCGCATGCAGCGCAATACCGCAAGCACTCATCTGGGCTGAGCCGGCAAAGAACGTCCACAGGAACAGATACGGCAGAAAGACGATGATCGTGGCGGGACCGAGGCGGTGCGCCACACCCTCGAGGAAGGTCTCGCCCGTCGCGAGCTGCCAGCGCGCGAGGCCCTCCGTTACGACGAACTTCAGGAATGCACCAACGACCACGGCCCAAAGAATCGCGGGCCCGAGCAGGCTGCCCGCGATGCTGGCGGTAGCGAGATCGCCGCCGCCAACGCCCGTTGCTGCAAGCAGCAGACCCGGACCTGCGAGGACGACGAATCCCAGGCGTGGTCTTCGAGCGTTTTTTTTGTTGTCGCTGGAATTCAGCGGCGTCTCCTAAGGGCGATCGACGTCCATGCCCTCTGATCGCTCAAGTTCGCCTCGCCGTCCTGGCTCGACTCGAATCGGCGCCTCATCGCTCCAGGCCGTTCATGACACGCGACCGCCACGAATGGCGTGCGTGCAGCGATTGCAGAAGCAAATTGCTGCCTCCTCGGCAATCAACGAAGGCTCAGCTGCGAGCCGTGACGCCCACTTGCGCCAACAAGCTTACAGCAAACAATGCGCGAGGACTCGGAAACCGCTGCGCGATCGAGGTCTAAAGCCCCGTGCCGACGTCGACGTTCTCCGGCTCGAGCTCGAGACCCGATTTTTTCGCCTGCTCGAACAGCAGCACCGCGAAGTCCTGCCCTTCATAACCCGCCTGGACTGTCGCATCGACGAGCGCACGCGTGAGCTCGATAACCGGCAACGGCACACCGAGCGCTTCGCCGGCAGAGAGCCCCAGGTCGAGATCCTTGCGCAGCAGTTCGGGCGTGAACGTCGGTTTCATATCGAGGTTGACGAACGCGGGCGTCTTGTAAGCCGTGAACATCGAGCCCATGACGCTGTTGTTGAGGAAATCGAGCATTGCGTGGCGCGGCACACCGCCCTTGTTCGCAAGCACGACGATCTCGGCCATGCATTGCGTAACGACGCCGAGCATCAGATTGTGGCAAATCTTGACCATGCGCGCGAGCTCGCCTTCGCCGACGTATGTGACGCCGCGGCCAATTGCCTCGAGATAGGGTTCGGCGATATCGAACGATGCCTTCGGCCCCGACGCCACGATCGTGAGCTTGCCGGCCACGATGACCTTGGCATTGCCGCTGACCGGCGCAGCGAGCATCTCGACGCCGAGCTTCGCGGCACGCTCACGAGCCTCAGCCGAAGCTTCCTGCGATACGCTCGAGCAATCGATGAGCATCTTCGGCCTGCTCTCGCCCGTCAGGACGCCATTGTCGCCGAATGCGACCTCAAGAAGATCCTTCGACGCTGACACCATCGTGAAGACGATGTCGCGGTCACAGAGATCCTTGGGACTATCGACGATCTTGCCGCCGAATTCTGCCAGCGGCTCGGCTTTGCTGCGCGTGCGGTTGTAGATCGACACGTCGCAACCGGCCTCGAGCAGGCGCTTGGCCATCGAAAAACCCATGCGGCCCGCGCCGATCCAGCCGACGGTCAGGCCACCCAATTCTGCTTTTGAACTTGCCACGAATCTTGCTCCAAATCCTTGTTTTGACACAATGCAATCGTTTGCATACCCTACCTGGGCGCCTACCGTTTTGCAACCGCGCAGCGGCCGAATCCACGCATGAGACAGCCTTGAAAACCCGCTCGAACATCAAAGACATAGCCCGGCTTGCGGGCGTGCATCCGTCGACTGTCTCGCGCGTGCTGAACCCTGCAACACGCTCGATGGTCTCCGAGGCGCTCGCAGTGGAGGTCCTGCGGATCGCCGACGAACTCGGCTACCGGCGCAACCCGCTGGCCTCGGGCTTGCGCACGCGCAAAACGTTCACGGTCGGCATCATCATTCCCGATCTCACCAACCCGGTCTTTCCACCGATCGTGCGCAGCGCCGAGCAGACGCTCGACGGAGCGGGCTACATCGCCATTCTGGCCGACTCCGGTAGCCGCGAGCGAAGCGAGCGCGAGATCATCGAGAACATGCGCGCGCGCGATGTCGACGGGCTCATTCTCGCGACGGCCATGCGCCGCGACCCCGTGGTCGATACCTGTATCGAGCAAGGCATTCCGATCGTACTCGTGAATCGCACCGTCAGCCGGCATCATGTGCCTGCCGTCGTCAACGACGACGAGCTCGGCATCGAGCTCGCACTCAAGCATCTCGTGGAGCTCGGTCACGAACACATCGCCTACATCGGCGGACCGCAGAGCACCTCGACGGGCTATGGCCGCTATCACGCGCTTCTCGAGAATGCGGAAAAGCTCGGACTCGAGCTCGACAATGAACTCCTGATCAACGCGCCGGCTTTCTCCGAGACTGCCGGTGCCGAAACGCTCAACGGTTTGTTGGACTCCGGCAAAGCATTCACGGCCGTGCTCACGGCCAATGACTTGCTTGCGCTCGGCTGCTACGACGCGCTACGAGCGCGGGGCTTGAGCTGCCCGGAGGATATCTCTATCACCGGCTTCAATGACATGCCTTATGTCGATCGCATGGATCCGCCGCTGACGACGTTACATATCCCACACGACGCGCTGGGGGTGAAAGCCGCGCAGCTGCTGCTCGCGCGTATCGAGAACCCGAATGCACCGATCGAGGAGCTGCGACTCGCGCCCGAACTCATCGTGCGCGGTTCCACGGCGAGGCCAGCCATCGCCTCATAAACAGGCCGGAGCTACCACTCAACGCCGATATACTTTTTCTCCATGTATTCCTGGAGACCGTCGTGCGAGCCTTCTCGGCCGAGACCGCTCTGCTTGACGCCGCCGAACGGGGCGGCCGGATCCGAGACGAGTCCGCGGTTGACGCCGATCATGCCGGCGTCAAGACGCTCCGCAACCGCCATACCGCGGCCCAGACTACCCGTGAATAGATACGCAATGAGTCCATACTCGGTGTCGTTCGCAGCCGCGATGACTTCATCGTCATCCGTGAAAGTCACGATCGGCGCGACGGGCCCGAAAATCTCCTCCCTGAGAAGATTGCTTTCGTTCGACACGCAGCTCAGCACGGTCGGCGGATAGAAAAAACCCGTCCCCTCGATCGGTGAACCGCCCGTGACGATCTCCGAGCCCTTGCCCGTTGCGTCCTGCACGAGACGATCGATGTCCTCGATCGCCCACTTGTTGACCATCGGGCCCAGCTGCACCTCCGGGTCGAGTCCGGGACCGACCTTCATGGCTTGCATGGCAGCGGAAAATTTCTCCGTGAACTCGTCTGCAACGCGCTCGTGCACGTAGAACCGGTTGGCCGCCGTGCACGCTTCACCGCCGTTGCGCATCTTTGCGATCAACGCGCCGCCCACGGCTGCGTCAATGTCCGCATCGTCGAATACCAAGAAAGGCGCGTTACCGCCGAGTTCCATTGACGTGTTGAGCACGCAGTCGGCAGCTTCTTTGAGCAACGCGCGCCCGACTTCGGTCGAACCCGTAAACGACAGCTTGCGCACGAGCGGATGATGGAGCATCGCGCTGACGACCTCGCCTGAGCGCCGTGACGGCACGACGTTGACAAGACCGTCCGGCACGCCGGCTTCGGCGAGAATCTCGGCGATCAGCAATGCCGTCAGCGGCGTATCCGATGCCGGCTTTAAGATCACGGGACAACCCGCGCCGAGCGCCGGCGCAATCTTGCGCGTCGCCATTGCGGCCGGGTAATTCCACGGCGTTACGAGCACGCTGAGGCCGATCGGCTGCTGCATCACGACGATGCGCTTGTCGCCGCCCGGCGCGGTCAGGATCTCGCCGTAGTTACGCACGGTCTCCTCTGAATACCAGCGGAAGAACTCGAGCGCATAGGCTGTCTCGCCGCGCGCGTCCGGCATCGCTTTGCCGTTCTCACGAATGATGTACTCCGTGATGTCCTGCTGGCGCGCGCAGAGCAGCTCCCAGCATCGGCGCAGAATTTCGGCACGCTCGCGCGGCGCACGCTTTGCCCATTTGACGCCGGCCGCATGCGCGACCTCGACCGCTTCGATAACGTCGTCGACCGTCGCGCTTGCAACCTCAGCAATCGTCTCCTCGGTTGCGGGATCGGTTATAGGAAACGTCGCGCCGTCGGAAGCGGCCCGCCATTGGCCACCGATAAAAAGTTGTGTCTGCATTGGTTAGTTCCCTATGCCGCTGATCGCCCGTGCAACCTGCGAGTAACGAAAGCACTGTGTCCGATCGACCCTCCAGGACCAATCGTCTGATTTAGTTGCGCCAGTCCGAGCCGCCGTCTGCCCAGACGTCCTTGTCGACGATTGAGACGTCGGCCGCGGGTGAGTTTCTGGCCGTCTCGGTAGCCCCGTCGACCTCGGCTTCGACCTCGGCTTCGATCGCGGCGACCTCGGCTTCGTCGAGTCCGTACCCGACCAGGCGCTGCCGATAACGCGGCAGCGGATCGCGTTCGAGCCAGGCCGCGACCTCCTCGTCCGGGCGGTATTTGCCGGGGTCCGCTCGTGAATGCCCGCCGTGGCGGTAAGTCTTGGCCTCGATGAGGCTCGGGCCGTCGCCGGCACGGGCGCGCGCGAGCGCCGCAGCCGCAGTCTCGAAGACGAGCTCAACGTCGTTACCGTCGATAATAACGGGCTCGAGCCCGTAGGCGGCAGCGCGATCGGCAGCCGGGTTTTCGACCGCCGTTACCGCATCGATAGGCGTGTACTCCATGTACATATTGTTCTCGCACACGAATACAACCGGCAATTTCCAGATCACCGCGAAATTCAGCGCCTCGTGGAATGCGCCGATGTTCGTCGTGCCGTCGCCGAAGAAACACACGGCGGCCTGCTTGGTGCCGCGATACTGAGCCGACCACGCCGCACCAGCTGCGATCGGCAGATGCGCGCCGATGATCGCGTAAGAGCCCATGGCGCCATGCTCGACGCTCGTCAGATGCATCGAGCCGCCTTTACCGCGCATGAGCCCGCATTCGCGCCCCATGAGCTCGCCGAGGATGCCTGTCATCGAAGCGCCCCGCAGCAACGTATGGTTGTGTCCGCGGTACGTGCAAAACGTGTAATCGTCCGGACGCATTGCCGCGGCGAAACCGGCCGAAATAGCTTCCTGACCGAGTGCCAGGTGGCTCGTGCCCTTGACGAGGTTCTGCATGAACAGATCGTAGGCGCGCTGCTCCATCTGCCTTGCGCGCGACATCATGCGGTAGAGCTTGAGCCGCAGCTCGTTATCGATCGCGACTAAGTCTCCGCCGCTACCGGGTAAGGTTTGTGTGAGAAATCCCTGCTCCATATCTGCCTCAATACTCGTTAGCGATGAAGAGCTCTTGTGCCGGAAACAGCGTGATGACTCTGCAACCATCCGCCGTCACGACGACCTCTTCCTCGATGCGTGCGGCGCCGTTGCCGTCAGCCGCCGGACAATAGGTCTCGAGCGCGAACACCATGCCTTCTTTGATCTCGAACGGGTTGTCGAGCGAGACGAGTCGGCTAATGATCGGGCGCTCGTGTAGCGCCAGACCGAGCCCGTGGCCGAATTGCAGGCCGAAAGCCTCCATCTCGTTCGCGAAGCCGAACTCCCTGGCCTCAGGCCAACGCTCTGCAATCTTGTCGGTCGTCATGCCGGGTCTGACGAGCTCGATCGCGATATCGATCCACTCGCGTGCACGCCGGTATGCGTCATGTTGCGCCGGCGTCGCCGAACTCACGTTGAGGGTTCGGTAGTAGCACGTCCGATAACCCATGTACGCCTGAATCACATCGAAGAATGCTTGATCGCCAGGCCGATACATGCGGTCGGTGAAGTTATGCGGATGCGGGCTGCAACGCTCGCCGGAGACAGCATTGATCGCTTCGACATCGTCGGAACCCGCTTCGTAAAGTTGATAGTTCGCGAGCGCAACGAGCTCATTCTCGCGTGCGCCGGGCTTGAGCGCCTCGGCGATAACCTGGTACGTACCATCGACCATCGAAGCTGCTGTATTCAGCAGCACGATCTCGTCCATGCTCTTGATCTCGCGCGCATCGAGCATGACCTGCTGGCCGTCGTGAATGTCGAGTCCTGCGGCTTTGAGGGCCTCGAGCATCGGCGGCTCGCTAACGTCGACACCGACGGGCATGTCGGCGACACCGTCGGCCTTGAGCAGGCTCGCGATCTCCTCGGCGGCCCGTTTGAACAAACCGGCATCGGGCGCGACGGCGCCGCGCAGGCCCAGCATGCCGGCCCTGCAATGGTCCGGCTCGAGCCACGGGGCGAACAGACGATGATGCGTCGCCGCCGAGCCGAAGTCCCAGAGGTAGGGCTCGGAGTTCCCTGTAAGCAGCGCATAGCGGCAGATCTTGTCACGCGACCACTCGCCGATGACGCTACTCGTGATGTAACGGACGTTGTTGTTGTCGAAGCACAGCACGGCACCGAGGCCCGAAGCTCTTAGCGCTTCGCGTGTGCGTGCGAGGCGGTAGCGGCGCAGGCGATCGAAATTGACGCGCTCCTCGAAGTCGACGGCCATACGCCCCGGGGACGGGATCGGCCGGTCCCAGTTCCAGTTCGGCGCAAGATCGTTTTTAGTACTCGTAGCCATTAGCGTGGCTCTCCAAAATCAAACCGAAAAATTTTTTATCAGTGATTGTGCTTGTGCCCCGGCCGCCCGTGACCATGACCCTGGCCATGGCTGTGGCTGCAGGTCTGCGGCCTCGGCCGCTTCTCGAGCGGCAACTTTGCCGCGGCCATCGCCGCAAGCGCGCTCTTGCTGCAGCCACACGGTGTCGCCGCGGCGAGTGTCTTGTCGACGACGGTGCTGCGGCGGATGGGCTTGCCCATGATCCCGAGTCCGCCCGTGACGATGCGCCGGACCGGGTCGCCGGTCTGCGGGTGCTCCGTCAGCGGCGTCTCCGTCATACGCTGGAACATCTCGAAGCGCTCGGGCGCGCGCCCGTCGGTTGGCATCGACTCGTAGATATAAGTGGGCACTGATTACTCCTGACTGGACCGTGTTCGACGATGTTCTCGCGGCTGTATGGGCCGTTCGGCCCGCAGCGGCGGCGGTGCCAGCTCGCGTATTCTAGCGTAAATCACGCAGGCCGAAGGGCTAGCCACTGAACCAGGCTCCGTAGATCAAACGCACGGCCATGATCACGAGAATCACGCGAATGACGCGCGTGAATACCGATGGCTCAACGATCTCGCGCAGCCACATGCCGGGCCGCATGGCCAGCAGGCCGGGTATCAGGGCGATCGAGCTCTCGATGAGCTGGTCGACCGAATAGGCTTGTAGCGCAAGCAGCACGAGAAAATGAGAGCCTGCGAATGCCGCGAACGCGGTTGAGATCGCGAATACGTAGGACCTGGGCGTCAACCCGAGGGCGTCGATGTAAGAAGCGATGATCGGCGCGCAAATACCCGTGGCGGCCTGCATGGCGCCGGAGCCGAACCCCGCGATCGGGGCGACGCGCAGGCGTGCCGGCATCGAAAGCGACATATCAGGGCGCATGAGCCGCACCACCAGGTAGAAGCAAATCCACAGCGCGAGCCCTGTCGCTAGCCACTGGTTCGGCGTCAGATAAAGGATGCTCGCCCCGAGCGCGGCGCCCGGCAGCCCAGGCAGCAACAGCCGCCATATCTCCGGCATATCGTGGCTACAATCGCGGTTGACCCACGACATCCAGACGTTCAGCACGACAGTGGGCACGATCATGATGAGCACCGCTCGCTCTACGCCGAGGAACGCAGCCATGATCGGTATGGCGACCATCGGCAGACCCATGCCCGTCAGGCCCTTCGTGAGCCCACCAGCGGCCAGGGCTGCGAAGATCACGATCCATTCTTGCCAAGACATCGGCAGGCCTGCTTCCCTCTCGCCCGACCCAACCCGCTGTACGCGTGCGCCGGTCGAGTTGCTTACTGCTCTCCAACTGCGGTAAGTTTATGCAATCGTTTGCAGAATAGCGAGGGCTAACGGCGACCAAGCCAGTTTCGGGGCTATACTATGCGGCTGGAGTTCTAGGCGCCCGCCTGAGCCCACAGCGTTGGCGACAGTCGCGACAACGCTGAGCCGGACAGGCCGCGCGGTGCTCCCGAGAGCCCATAAGGAACATGTAAGGGGTAGGAATATGAAATTCGATTCGACCATTCTCTCGCGAACTCTATTCGCGCGCGGCGCGCGGCGCCTGACAGCTGTCGTGCTGGCAGCCGTAATCATCGCCGGCTGCGGCGGCGGTGCGGGTGGTGGCGGACAAGCGGCCGAGGATCAGGTCTACCTCATCAAATTCCCGCACGTGACCGCGCCTGGCACACCGAAGGGCCAGGCAGCGGAACGCTTCAAGCAGCTCGCCGAGGAGCGTTTCCCGGGCCGCGTCGTCGTCGAGGTCTACCCATCCAGCCAGCTCATGAACGACGACGACTCGCTCGAGGCGCTCGCGTTCGGCGAGATTCAGATGATTGCCGTGTCGCTGTCGAAGTTCGACCGGCTCACGCATTCGTATCAGGTATTCGATCTGCCGTTCCTGTTCCCGAACCTCGAAGCGGTCGAGGCGTTTCAGGCAAGCGAGGCTGGACGCGCCACGCTGACCGAAATCGCCGACCGCGGTTTCTTGGGGCTCGCGTTCTGGCACAACGGCATGAAGCAACTCTCGGGTCCGCGCGAGCTGCGGCTACCGGAGGATGCCGATGGCCTGAAGTTCCGCATCATGGAATCCGACGTGCTGCAGGCGCAGGTACTGCAGATCGGCGGCAGCCCACAGAAGATGGCATATGGCGAGGTCTACCAGGCCCTGCAGACCGGCGCGATCGATGCCCAGGAGAACACCTGGTCGAACATCTACTCGTCTAAGTTCTACGAGGTACAGCCGTACATGACGGCCAGCAACCATGGCTACATCGGTTACCTCGTCGCTGTAAACCCACAGTTCTGGCAGTCGCTCCCTGATGACATCCGCACAGGCCTCGAGGAAGTCATGGCCGATGTCACCGCCTGGGGCAACGCCCGTTCCGCAGAAATCAACCAGCAAGCGCGGGCCAAGATCGCCGAGTCGGGCCGTAGCGAGATCCTAGACCTCAGCCCGGCGGAACTCGCAGCCTGGCAGGAGGCGATGCGACCTGTCTGGGATCAGTTCTCCGGTGATATCGGCACGGACCTCATCGACGCCGCGATTGCGTCCCGGCCGTAGCCCTTACTCAACCGGCTCATCCTCAAATCGGACATGAACGCGGTCACCGCGCGCATTTACGGCTTTCTCGATCGCCTCGAGGAAGTCTTCATGGCGACCGCACTGGCGTTCATGACCCTCCTGACATTCATCCAGGTCATCCTGCGCTACATTTTCGGCACGGGCTGGGTCTGGTCGCTCGAAGCAACAACCTACACGTTTGCATGGCTCGTGCTCATCGGCATGTCCTACTGCGTGCGTGAGCGCGCACACATCGCTGTGGACCTGCTCGTCAGCAAGCTGCCAGCGGTGACACGGCGCGTCGTCATGCTTGCCGCCATCGGACTGTGCGTCACCTACTGCGCGCTCATGATCTACGGCGGCGCGATATTCGTCGATCGGCTCATGACGCTCGGCAACAACGCGCGCGACATTCCGCTGCCGCGTTGGATGCTGACGAGCATCTTGCCGATAGGCTTCGGCCTGCTCGCAATCCGGTTCTTACAAGTCGGCTGGCGCGTGTTCGATAAGGACAGCGCGGCCGCCGGTTTCGGTGAGCGCGAAGCGCCGCCCGTCATTCGCGACGAAGGCTAGATTCCCATGAGCGCCATCGTCCTGCTGATCGTTCTGTTTATATGCCTCGCTATGGGCATCCCGGTCGGCGTCTCGCTCGGCCTCGGCAGCATTACGACGATCCTGCTGTTCGCGGACCAGTCGCTGCTGTCGCTCGCACAGCGATTCTTCCACACGATGCAGATCTATCCGCTGCTCGCCGTGCCGTTTTTCATCACGGCTGCGACGTTCATGACGACGGGCGGGGTCGCCAAGCGCATGATCACGTTCGCAAACGCGCTCGTCGGCCACTTCCGTGGTGGGCTCGCGATGGCCGCACTGCTGGCCTGCGCGTTCTTCTCCGCCGTCTCCGGCTCCGCGCCTGCTACGGTTGTTGCCGTCGGCAGCGTCATGATCGGCGGCATGATCAACTCGGGCTATACACCGCGTTTCGCCGCAGGGGTCATCTGTAACGCTGGCACCCTCGGCATCCTGATCCCGCCTTCGATCGTCATGGTCATCTACGGCGCCGTGACCGAGTCCTCGATCGGCAATTTGTTCATTGCGGGGCTCTTGCCGGGCATCCTGCTGACGATTGTCATGATGGCGACAGTCGCAGTCATCGCCAAACGCCAGAACTTGCCGCGACAGCCGAAAGCCACGTTCAAAGAAACAGTGCGCGCTGCCCGCGATGCTTTTTGGGGATTGCTGCTGCTCGTCATTATTCTCGGCGGCATTTATGCCGGAGTGTTTACGCCGACCGAGGCTGCGGCCGTCTCGGCCGTCTACGCATTCGTCGTCGCTGTCTTCCTCTACGGGGACATCAAGCTCAAGGCCGTGCCCGAGGTTCTAACCGAGAGCGCCAAGATCACGGCCATGCTCATGTTCATCATCGCCAACGCGTACTTGTTCGCGTTCGTGCTGACCACCGAGCAGATTCCGCAGCTCGCCTCCGAGACGATCGTCAACATGGGCCTGCCGCCCTGGGGCTTCTTGATAGTCCTCAACATTCTGCTGCTCGTCGCGGGTAACTTCATGGAGCCGACCTCGGTCGTGCTGATCCTGACACCGATCGTGTTCCCGATCGCGATGGAGATGGGGATCGACCCCGTGCACCTCGGCGTCATCATGGTGCTGAATATGCAGATGGGTCTCGTGACGCCGCCCGTCGGCTTGAATCTCTTCGTGACAGCCGGTGTAGCCAAGATGCCGATGGAGCAGGTTATTCAGGCATCGTGGCCGTGGCTCATCGTGCTGCTGGCCGTGCTCATCGTGATCACCTACGTCCCGTGGGTGTCACTCGTGATCCCGCAAACGCTCGGCCTGATCTAGCTACGGCGAGCGCTCACTGATCCGTGAAGCAGTGAGCTGCGCCTGATCACTGAGGCACGCGGCTGAACGGCCATGCGCCCGAAACGTGGATCTCCGAAATCGTGCTCGCCATCGCGTCGCCGTCGACCGTAAAGACGTAACCGAGAATCCCCACTAAGAAAGAACTCTCCGACTTCGGAATCATGCGCTGCCTCGCGCCGTTGTTCTTCTGCAAGAACAACTCGCCGTCTTCCAGCGTAACTTCCACCGTGACCGAGTTCTGCAGATACATTCCTGCGAACGTGCCGACGTATCTAGCGAGGATCTCAGGGGCGACATCCGCGGCCGTTTCATCGCGTTCCTCGACCTGGCTGGTCCAGCTGCCTTGCTCGCCCCCGTAAGCCTCAGTGCAGACGGTCTCGAGCATTGCCTCGTCGACCGCGAGTTCCATGTCGATAACTGCTCGCACAGGTACCTCGAGCGCGCCCGGATCCTCGTAGAGAACCTCTACCTGCATGTGCCCAAAGTCGGAGCGCTCGTAACGCTCTACGATCTGCAAACGATCGGTGTGTGAGATCCCGCTGCCGAGCCAGGTCTTTTCGTTGTAGCCGTTGCTCTGGATCTCGAGCGTATCGCCGTCCCAACGGCCGACCGAATAGCCCATCCAAGTACGCAGCGGATCCGGCTCCAGCTCACGGCCGTCCATGAAGATCTCACGATACGTACCGTCGTTATAGTGCATCGCGATCATGAGTGGAGTTTGCAGAAATCGTCGCAGCCCATAGGAATTGCTGATAGAGGTCAGATTATCTGGCCCCGCTGGCAGGCAGCGGAAACGCGGGTTCTGCGTGAAGAAAGTCTTCTCATGCTCCTCGATGATCGTGCGGACCCAGGGCCGAAGATTGTCCCGGTCTCGCAGCTCACTCCTGACTCGCGTGGGGCGCCATAAGCCCGTGAAATCAGGCCGACCATCGGCTGCGCGCGGTGCAGGAGCCGACAGATTCGGCGTTCCGTCGGCTGCGCGCGGCACCCCTGGTGTGGGTAGCGTCAGCCACTGTGCCGAAACCTGCGTGCTCGACGCCAATAAGATTAAAGAGGCCAGTATTCTTGTCATGTCGCCACCTCGGAACCCGCGCGGGAATTGGCCGGCTCGTCGCCGCGGATTACGCTGGCTACCTTATTATGCGTAACTGTACTAAACGTCAATCGGCAACCGGTCTAGCTCCGCGGGAGGCGCGAGCGCTCCTGAACACTCTAGTCGGTGGGCGCGCCCGACAAATGATACTCGTTCCCTGTTGCTCCGCTGCGGTCCTGGGTCGCATCCAATATCCTGCCATCGGCGAACTCGACGCGCACGATTCGCCCGACTGGATTGCCGTTTCTGGCTGGCTGCACCGTGACGGTTACTTCGTCGCCGGGTTTCAGATCGTTTTTTCTCCAACCGGCGTCGACCATATTCGCGGGAGCCTGTGTCTCCGCAACCCAATGGACGGTGTCACCGTTGTCCGTTGTGACATCGAACTTCACAAGGCAATGCGGATTCGCCCAAAACCATTCTGTGACGATGCCCTCAACGATCAGCGTCCTCTCGGTATCGAATGCAAACGCACTGTGGTGTGCAAACGCCGGGACGATCCCAGTGAGCGCAAGAAGACACGCCGGCGCCGCGACGAAAATAGCACTTTTCACGGATAACTTTCGAAGCACGTCCTAGTTCTCCTGCAGAGCACCGCCTTCGGGTCAATTGCCGTTGGTCTCAACGTCGCTGGCAGCGTTGCCGAAAGACTCATAATAGTATTCCATCTCCACGGGCGAGCAGTACATCTCGATGATGTCAGTGTGAGGATCCGCTAACGAAAACAGGATCTTCATAGCCACCCACGGTTCCGTATAGAGCTTCGGGTCGTCGATCGTCTCGGTCCACTCCATGTGTTCGCTATCCACTCGGCGAAACACCTCCTCGACAGTGGCCTCGTCGCTGATGGGTCGACCCGTTGAATCGAGCCAGACTCTATCTTCGGGCATCATCCCCACAGTCCGCACGACCAGCGTGGAATCATCAATCCACTCGCCAACCGAGTAGCCATACCATTTCGATGCCTTATACGTTCCGCCGGCGAGCACGCCTCCATCAACCATTTCAGGCAGTTGCCGGCCGTCGACCCAGATCGTGCGCCACCGATTGTCATACTGATACAGCACGGCAATCTTGTATGGGTTTTGAAAAATCTGCGTCACTCTGATGTTGTAGTGATTCATGCGCGGGAATCCGAGCGGCTCGCACTTATTCCGCGGATCGTTGTGTTCCGCAGGGAGAACGGCGTCGACGCCTTCGAGTGCCTTATGACTCTCGTAGACCTCCAACCCATACGGCGTGTAAGGCAACGCGTGCTCCGGTCTTCCGTCATTCGGCATCGCCTGTACGCCGCCCGCTTGGATTCCCACCCTCGTTCCGCCAACGGGCACCCAGGTTCCGGAGAGGTCGCGACGCGGGGCGGGCCCTGGCGTCGGACTCTCCGCGGCCCCCGCCGAGGGCTGCTGCCCGTTCTGAGCGTGCGTAACGCTAGCGACAGTAAACCCGGCAAATGCCGCAATCAGCGCCATTGACGCGGTTGCAGAGAGCGGGAAACGTTTAACCATAGAATTCCTCCGATAGATCGAGCAGGAATCGGCCTATTCTGTCCTTTATATATTCCAAGATCGCCTGGACGTTACCGAGACAGTTCTTTCTACTCCTCTCGCGGCCTCAACACTGCACCGTCTTCTCAAACCGCAAGAGTCCCTGTGCGGGGCGGGCTCTAGTCCAAGTCCAGACCGCCAAGGACGAGGAGGTAGTAACTCACAACGCCAACGACTTTGTCATCTTCAAGCACCGGCGCGTGGCTAATGCCGAACTTTTCGAACAGGCGCGCGCAATGCCGAATGCTCATGTCCGGACGCACAGTGATCACAGGTTTCGCCATGATCTCGTAGGCATTGACGCGCTCGGGCGCGCGATCTTTCCCTATCACCTGCTTGGCAATGTCGGAGAACAGTACCATTCCGTATTCATCCTGTTCATGTCGTTTCTTTACGATCAGGCAGGTTGCTCCGACGCGTTTCATGGTGCGCATAGCTTCCATGACGTCCATTCCGCCATCGACCTCCGTCACGTCCTCTCGCATGACCTGACGAACCGTAACTCGATCCAGCTCGCTCATAACTGATCCTCCACAACCTCGACCAGAATCTCAGACTGACGCAACACCCCGACAGCATCCTCCACGTCGATCTGAATCGCGATGCCAGTTCCCGGTTTATCATCAAATTCGCCGACTTCGGCTATACGCTCGAGGATCTGTCGGCTCAGATGCTTTTCTACCAGCAATAGCAGGACGTCCCGCTGCCCCGAGAGCGCCAGACCGAAAAAACTCTTATGCTTCTCGATGCCCTCTCCTCTTGCGTGATTGATGACCGTGCAGCCGGTAGCCCCGCTTTCACGCGCTGCCTGTATGACGGCCTCTGTCTTGGAGTCCTCCACGAACACCAGAACCAGTTTGAAGTGCATATCAGTCCTCCGATGCGTCGTCGGTAGAGGCCCGCTTCTCCGCAGATCGCGCCGCCCGAGCGGAGTAGATCGCGGTGAGCTGGGCATAGCCGAGCACGCTAATAATAGGAAAGAGAACAGCGAAGGCAATCAACCCGAAACCGTCGAGCAGCGGATTGCGGCCCGGTACAGCCTCGGACAGACCGAGCCCGAGAGCCGCGATCAGCGGGACGGTGACTGTGGACGTGCTCACGCCTCCGGAATCATAGGCGAGCGGAACGATCAACCGGGGCGCGAAAACCGTTTGGACAACAACTACGACATAGCCCGCGGATATGATCCACTGAATAGGCATTCCGGTTACGATGCGCAGACACCCGATCGTGACTCCTACCGCCACACCAATCGCAACTGCCACGCGCAGCCCCCAGACGTGAATGGCGCCGCCCGAGACTTCGTTCGCCTTGATCGCAACCGCCAGCAATGCCGGCTCCGCTATCGTGGCGCCAAACGCCACGGCGAAGGCGAATGCGTAGACCCAATGATAGTCGTGCCATCGCGCCATGGCCGGGTCGATCGGGAGCAGGGTATCGCTGGTCAATTGCTCGGCCATGAGCCGCCCCAATGGAAACAGCCCCAGTTCCAAACCCAAGAGGAACAGCCCCAGCCCAGCCACCACAAATCCAAACCCGGCCAACTTCCGTAACAGGTTTGGAATTCGCCCTCCTAAAACCAAAGCGTGGAAGGCGAACAGGAAAAATGCCACCGGCAGCACAGCGCCGGCAGTCTGTAGAATCACGGCACCGATCGATTCAATCAAGCCCATGTGACGAGCATCCCGTAGCTCATGACGAAAATCATTGGCGTAAGGGATGCGAAGGCGATGAGGCCGAACCCGTCGGTCATCGGATTCCTGCCCCCTAGCGACGACGCAAGCCCGACACCGAGTGCCGTGACTAACGGCACCGTCACAGTAGACGTCGTCACACCACCTGAATCGTATGCGATGCCAACGATCTCCGCAGGCGCCAGGAACGTAATGAGTACGACAATGACGTACCCGGCGATGATCATTCTGGGTAGAGACCAGCCCGCAACGATCCTCGCAATACCGATAACCAGAGCAACGCCGACGGAGCATGCCACAGTCAAACGCAGACCCAGCACGTAGCTCGCCCTGGCGTTTTCCGAATCGGCGATCGCCCCGGCTACCGAAGCTGCAGTGGCGGCCTCCGAGGCAACAGCGATCAGTGCCGGCTCGGCGATCGTCGTCCCGAAGCCCAAGAAAAATGCAAAAATAACCAACCAGGCCACGCTGCCTTTTCGTGCCAGCGCGTGCGCGAGCGTCTCACCGATCGGGAACAAGGCAAGCTCCAGACCATAGACGAAGAGGGTTAGGCCCACTACGACCAGTATTGCTCCCTCGGTCAGCACGATGAGCTCCGCAAGCGGTCGCTGCAGGACAATCGCCTGAAAAAAGAATATGACCAGAACGATCGGAGTCAGATCCCGAAGGCTACCGAGCGCCACGCGCCAAAATCGAGCCATGCAACCTCTCGCCGCCACGCATTGCGCCAGACCTAGGGTGCCTCACATACGTTCCAACGTACATATGGCGTTGTGGTGCAAAGTCCGTTCTAGTTCGAGACGATAGAACTGGATATCGCTTGTGGAAGCCCTAGCTCAACTGAAATCTGGCCCGAATGTCCGTTTTTCTCCCCAAAACGGTCATTCAGAATCCTCATTGAAACCCAGTCCTGAATATCCACTAGCGGCCATTAGCGGCCGTCAGACTCGACCTTGAGAATATACCGCCCGCATGTCAACTTGCCAGCAGAAAGCCGGCGTTAATGCCTCCGACACGCCCGCGCCAAAGGCGGGCTGCGCTCAGCCCGGAAATCCGCAGATCTCCAACAACCGATTTACGCGCAAGCAAACGGCAACAAGCGGACCTCGAGTGATCTCTTGACGGCTCCCGGAGTCAGGGACCCTAGCCCGTCGGCGCGTGTCCGATCCCCGGCTGACAGTTGAAACGACTCAGCTCGAGATCTGTGCGAATGAACGTTCTCGTGCCGCGCTGGGTGCCCGTGTAGTAGGCGGGGTCCGTCGCCGTCCAATCGAGCCGCAACAACCCCTCCGGATCGACCCATAACTTCTCCGTCGTAACGAGGTCGGCCGTGTTGAGCCTCCCGGCCCAGAGCGCGCCTGCCCGGTAGCGGGCGGTCTCGATTAAGAGCGCGTCGTCCTCGAAGCGGCCGATCGAGTGGCCGAGGTCCGATGGGGGCACATTCTCGGGATGCTGACTTCGATCGAGATGGACGATTCGATGCACGTCCATGAACTCGTGGCGAATGTGAATCTCATTACCTTGCCTTGAGATATTCGTCGGTAGGCCGGGCGTCGCCCACGCGCGAATGTTGCTGGCCGGATTGCAGCTCAGCGTTGGATTCTGGGTGGCCCAGTCGAACGACGCGTGCACGGCTTCGCCCCTCGGCGTCAACTCACCGGTGGAGTCTGCGGTGCTTCCGGCATCGACGAGGTAGGTATGCGGATACCAAGTCCCGACGATGCTGGTGTCGCCTTCCACGACATGCGCGCCGTAAACGGCCTCACCATCGCGGTGTCTCAACACGAGCTCCGTGCCGTCCTGAAAGTGAGCAATGGCGAGCTCACAGCCTGCTGAATCACGCTTCGACGCGAAGCCTTCGATGTCGATGCGAGCGCCGACCGCAAAGTGCTCGGCGCCGATTCCTCGCCGTTCGAGTTGCACGCGAGATTGCATCTCACACCAGCGCACCTCGATCTCACCAGCGTCGTTCATTATCTCCAGATACACGAACGCATGCGGATTGACGAACTGAAACTCAGTGACGACACCTGACAGCGTCAAATAGGCATCACGGTCGTAATGCGTCGACCAGCCGTGGTGTGCTGCGGCATGGCTGGCCCACAGCACAGCGATCGTCGTGCAGACAGTTAGACGCATGACCCAGCCTCCAGGATACGCACTAGGTTTTGCCCTCTAGACTGCCCCATAGTTTCTTGTGAACGGCTCTACCACTCAAGACCTAGGTTGCCAGTAAGCGATCGGCGATGCACCTGCGCGTCGAGACAAGCGCCAGGTCAGTACGGCGGCACGACCGTGACGGTCAACCCGTCGAGCTCGTCCGTCATTTCGATCTGGCAGGTCAGTCGGCTCGTCCGCTGCCGATCATTGGCCGCGTCGAGCATCGCGTCTTCCATCGGATCCATCTCGGGAAGTTTGTCGATCCAGGCCGGATCCACGTGCACATGACAGGTCGCGCACGAGCACGCACCACCGCATTCGGCTTCGATGCCGGGGATCCCGTTCAGCGTAGCGGCCTCCATGACCGAGTAGCCCAGCTCAACCTCGACCTCCTGACGCGTGCCGTCTGGTTGAATAAAAACGATAGTCGGCATCGAACTGGTCTCTAGCTTGCGCAGTGGATTCTGGGGGAAATGGGGCAGCGAGTATGCCGCGCAGCGGCGATCTGCCGCAACCGGCGCCACAGACTATGCCCTCAACGGCCTACCAGGGAAGCGGCGCGCCGTTGTGGTTGAGCGGCTGGCCATTGTAGGTGTGATCGAGACTCGCAATGACTGCGGCAATGCCCGCGACGCTCTCTTCGGGCGTGTGGGCCCGGGGCACGAGACTCGGGCGGTTCGTCCGGAGCATGTCGGTCAGAACCAGACCCGGCGCAATGGCGGCGACGATAATGTCACGCTCTGCGAGCTCGGCTCCGGCCTTGCGCGTCGCCATGTTGAGCGCAGCCTTGCTGATCCCATAGAACACGCCGCCGCCTGCGACGCGATCGGGCGAAACCGACCCGGCGCCGCTGGTAATCGAAATGATCTTCTTCTGCTCGCTCGCGGCTACATGATCGGCGAACGCCTCGACCATCTTGAGCGGTCCGAGTACGTTTACGGCGAAAATCTGGTGAAACGCTTCCGGATCGAGCGAGCCCCATTCTTGTGTATCCCGGTCACCGTAAATGCCAGCGTTATTGATCAGGACGTCGATCGGTATGCCCTGGTAATCGGCGGCGAGCGCGGCGATACGGGCGTAATCGGTGACATCGAGCTGCTCGACGAGCACGCGCTCGTTGCTAGCGGCCAGCGCCGCCAGATCATGCGCACGATCCGGCGAGCGCGCCGTCGCAATGACGTTCCATCCTTCGGCCGCGTAATGCCTCGCGAACGCGAGCCCGAGTCCGCGGTTCGAGCCCGTGATCAGCACCGTAGGCTGGTCCGGATCGATTTGCTGCGCGAGCGCATCCTGCGCAACGAGCCAAGCGCTCAGCGCCAGAGCGGCTGCGGCAAGGGCAGGAAGTCGAAATATCTTCATTTCAGTCTCAACTCCATCACTGCAATCGAACAGCTCAGACGACTAGGAACTCGGCTCGGGCAGCACACCCTCACCGTAATACGCGTGGACGTCCGCGTAGAATTGTTGCGTACGAAGCGCCTCCCGCCAAGTGTAGAGCCGCGAAAGACCCGAAAGTTCGATACTGCAGGCCTCAGCGGGATCCAGGCCCCCCAGGATCGCGAGATCTGCAATGGTCATCCGGGCACCAGCGAAATACGCGGACTCGCCCAGACGTTCCTCGAGAACCGGCAAGTAATTGCCAACGAATCGCAGACCGTCCTCGATCGACTCTTGGCTGATCGAGGCACCGGTCATCGGTGCAAGCACGCGGTTGAACACGAGCCGCCCGAAGGCCGGCACGAGCAAGCTCGCTGCGAAGTCGCACCACTGGTCAACTAGCGCCTGGGCGTGTAACTCAGTCGGATACAGATCGGACCCGTGCTTGCGGCACAGGTACTTCATGATCGCGTTGCTTTCGAACAGATAGAATCCGTCGTCGTCGATCGCAGGCACCTTACCAAACGGATTGACCGCGAGGTACGCGGGCGCCGGCTGCTCACCCGAGCGCAAGTCGACCGCGACGGCTTCGTACTCGAACCCGAGCGCATTCGCACACATAAGGACCTTGTTGGCGGCCCCCGACAGCGGGGCGCAGTAGATCTTCAGCATCGATGAGAGTGCTTTTCAGGGAAGGCGGGGAACCAAGTCGTTTCGAATCTTACCTATGTTCCATGGGGTTCTCGAACTGCGTTGCGTATCAGGCCCATTACGCAGCGCGCCGCAACGCCGAGCCCGCGCGTGGTAATATCTGTGGTCCGACCAATTTGGTAGGACCAGATATGGCCAGACCCACACGCACGCGCAGCGAGACGATCGCCGCGGAGTTGCGCGACGACATCCTCCGCGGCCAGTACCGGCCGGGCGAGCGGCTACCGTCGGAACGCGACCTTGCCGCGAGGCATGCGACGAGCCGCGGCACCGTCCGTGAGGCCGTCAAACGCCTCGATCAACTCGGCCTCGCGGATATACAACCCGGCGGCGCGCGCGCCGCTGCGGTGCAAGGATGCTCGCTCGATGTGCTCGGCCCACTGTTGGCGCTCGAGCCGACACCCGACCCGGCCCTCGTCGATCAAATCTTCGAGGTGCTCGGTGTGCTCATGCGCTTCGCAGCCGAGGCGGCGGTCACTCATGGCGAGGCCGAGAAACTAGCCGAGACCCGCAGGCTGATACGCAAGCTCCGCACCAGCGCGGGCTCCGCCGACGCGGGGGAGTCGGTCGCGGGACTGTTTCGATCCCTCGCCGATGCGGCCGATCATCTTGTGCTCCGGCTCATCATGAATGGCCTGCGCGGTCAGGCGCGTGAGCACATCCGCAAGACGTGCGATCCCGAGTCCATTGACCCGGTGGAGCTGCGCAGAATCGCACGCGATCTCGACACAGCGATCGACAAGCGCCGCCCGGCCGCAGCCGGCGCGGCGATCGAGCGGCTGTTCGATGTGCTGCGCAGGCACGCCGCTAACCGGCAAGCCAGCGTGGAGCCCCGGCGGAGGGTCGCCTCATGATCCGGCGTAAGGCGCTGTTACCAATCATAGTCGTCGTAGTCACCGGACTCGGCGCCGTGACGCTGCTCGCGACGAGCGAGCGGCTAGCCCCGACGCAACCCGAACCCGTGCCGCCGAGCGTGCGCGTGCTCGACGTGGAGCCTAAACCCGTACAGATGGTCGTGCACGCGCAGGGCACCGTGCTGCCGCGCATCGAGACCGAGCTTGTTCCCGAGATTTCCGGCAATGTCGTCTGGATCTCACCGAACCTCGTCACTGGTGGCTACTTCGACGTCGACGAGCCACTGCTGCGCGTAGACGACCGCGATTACCGTAACGCCGTCGAGCGCGCGGGCGCGAGCATGAGCCGCGCCGAAGCCGAGCTCGAGTTCGCAGAATTCGAGCTCGGCCGCCTCGAGACGCTCGAGACGAGCGATCTCGTGAGCCGCTCGGCCCTCGAGTCGGCAATGCGCGAGGCACGTGTCAACGAAGCTGGGCTGCGCGACGCACGTGTCGCACTCGAGCAGGCGGAGCGCGATCTCGCACGCACAGAGATCCGCGCACCGTTTCGCGGCCTCGTGCGCAGCGAGCAAATCGACGTAGGCCAGTTCGTCAACCGCGGCACGTCGATTGCAAGTCTCTACGCCGTCGACTACGTCGAGATCAGGCTGCCGATCGCCGATCAGCAGCTCGCCTATCTCGATCTGCCGCCGACGCCGCGCGGCGAGCTCGAGGCAGACTCGGCGCCGTCGGTCCGTCTCTATGCCGATTTCGCCGGCCGTCAACGCGAGTGGCAGGGCCGTCTGGTCCGCACCGAGGCCGAGATCGACGCGCGCAGCCGTATGGTGCAGGCCGTCGCGCGCTTGACGGCGGCCGATTACACCAACGCCGATCTGCTACCGCCCGTGGGCCTGTTCGTGCAGGCCGAGATCCAGGGACGCTCGGCCGACAACGTCGTCGTACTGCCGCGCGGAGCGATTCGCAACGAAAACCAGGTACTCATCGTAGACGCCGAGAACCGGCTGCGTTTCCGCACAGTTACCCTCTTGCGCGTCTATGGTGACGAGGCGTTCATCAGCGACGGCCTGAGCGCCGGCGAGCGCGTCTGCATCTCGCCGCTGCAAGCTGTCGTCGATGGCATGCGAATCGTCCCGATCGAGGGAGCGGAGTAACGGTGCGTCGCATTATCGCCTGGTTCGTCGGCAATCCCGTCGCCGCTAATTTGCTCATGATGCTGCTCATCATGGGCGGGCTGATCTCTCTGAGTCAGCTGCGCCAGGAAGAGTTTCCGCCGATCGACCTCGGCATCGTCAGTATCACCGTGCCCTACCTCGGCGCCGCGCCGGAGGAAGTCGAGCGCGGCGTCTGCATCCGCATCGAGGAGGCGTTGGAGGGTACGCTCGGCATCTATAGGATGACCTCGAGCTCTCTCGAAGGCGCATGCAACGTGCTCGTCGAGCTCGAACCCGGGGCCGACGACATACAGGCTTCGAACGAGATCAAGAGCAAAGTCGACGCGATCTCGACTTTCCCTATCGAAACTGAGCGACCGATCGTCGTCCTCGCGACGATGCGACGGGACGCCGTAGAGGTCGCGATCTCCGGTCCGACCGATGAGCGCACGCTCAAGGAGCTCGCGCTGCGCGTGCGTGAGGATATCGTTGCACTAGACGGGATTTCGGACGTCGAGGTCGCCTACGTGCGCCCTGACGAGATCTCGATCGAGATCTCCGAGCAGACGTTGCGGCGTATGGGTCTCACTTTGGCACAGGTCGCCGAGGCCGTGCGGCGCTCGTCGCTCGACCTGCCCGGCGGGTCGATCAGAACGGGCGGCGGCGAGATCCTCGTGAGGACGCAGGCCCAAGCCTATCGCGGTGTCGAATTCGAGGACATCGTCGTCGTGTCGCGTTTCGATGGCACGAGCGTACGCCTCACGGACATCGCAACGATCGTCGACGGCTTCGAGGAGGGCGACACGCAGGCGCGGCTCGACGGCAATCCGGCCGCCATCGTACGAATCAACCAGGTCGGCGAAGAAGATCTCATGCAGATTCGCGACCAGGTGCGAGCCTATATTCCCCAGGCTCAGCGATTTATTCCCGAGGGTATCGACGTCGCGATCTGGCAGGACGAGTCCGAGGAGCTCGAGGCACGCATCAACATTCTGCTCGGCACCGCAGCCGGCGGCCTCGTTCTCGTGCTCATCCTTCTCGCGCTACCGCTGCAGTTCCGTCTCGCAATGTGGGTTGCGGCTGGAATACCGATCGCGATGCTCGGCACACTCGCCACGTTCAGCCCGTTCGGCATCACGATCAGCACACTTTCAGTGTTTGCGTTCATCCTCGTGCTCGGTATCGTCGTCGACGACGCCATCGTCGTCGGCGAACGCGTATTCGCGCACGAGCGCATCAGCGAGAGTCAGGTGGAGGCCGCAATCGAGGGCACCAGCGAGGTTTCCGTGCCGGTCATCTTCGGCGTGCTGACGACGATCGCGGCCTTCATTCCAATCATTTTCACACCCGGACGTATCGGGCAGATGTTCTCGATCATGGGCTATGTCGTGGTCCTGTGTCTGATCTTCAGCATCATCGAGTCACAGCTCATACTGCCTGCACATCTCGCGCACCGACGTACAGAGAGCGACTCAGACGATCCGAATGCCATCGTCAAGACATGGAGGCATTTTCAGAAACGCCTGTCCGAAGGGATCGAGCACTTCGCCGAGTATCGTTACGGTCACGCTTTGGCCCGCGCCCTGGAGTGGCGGTATCTCGTGCTGGCCTCGGGGCTCGGCATACTTTCTCTGACATTTGCCTACGTGCTCAGCGGTCGCCTACCCATTCAGTTTTTTCCGAACGTCGACGGCGATCGCCTCGTTGCGAATCTAACGATGCCCGAAGGTGTGAATGTCGAGCAGACCGCCGCTGCGGCCGAGCGTATCGAGCGCGCAGCGCTCGAGCTCAGGGAGCGGTTGCGCGCGCAGTATCCTGACCGCCCGGACATCGTGGAGGCGATCTTCACATCGGTCGGCCAGTCGGCTGGCGGAGGACGGGGCGGACCCGGAGGCGGAGGGCGATTCAGCTCACCGCAAAGCCACCTCGCCCAGGTCGTCGTGGCGCTGCAACCGACGAACGAGCGCGGCAATATCGCCTCGGGCGATGTTGTCGCGCAGTGGCGAGAGCTCACGGGCCCCATTCCCGACGCCGTCGAGCTCGTCTTCTCGGCGAGCCAGGTCTCGGCGGGCGATGCGATCTCGATCCAACTGCGTGGACGCGACGTCGACGATCTCGCAGCAGCGGCGGCACGGCTTCGCGGCGAGCTCGCGCGCTTCGACGGTGTTGCCGATATCTCCGACACGTTTCGCACCGGGAAGCAGGAGGTCAAGCTCGAGTTGCGCCCAGAGGCGCGTTACCTCGGCCTCACGCTACGCGATCTCGCGCGCCAGGCCCGGCAAGCGTTCTACGGTGAGGAGGTGCAGCGCGTGCAGCGGGGCACCGAGGATATTCGCGTTATGGTGCGCTACCCGGAAGCCGAGCGCCAGTCGCTCGGTGATCTCGAAGATATGCGCATTCGCACGGCCGACGGCACGGAGGTTCCCTTTGCAGCCGCAGCCGAGTTCACACTCGGCCGTGGATACTCGACGATTCAGCGTATCGATCGTCAGCGCGTCGTAACCGTGCGCGCCGACGTCGATCGCGACGTCGTGACACCGGAGGCCGTCATCGGCTCGCTGCAGGCGGACGCGCTGCCGCGCATACTGGCGGACTATCAAGGTGTGTCATACGCACTCACCGGTGAGCAGGAGGAAAGGGCCGAGTCATTTCGAGGCATTTTCGCTCTGTTCCCGCTCGCTCTGCTCGTAATCTACGCGCTGCTCGCGATTCCACTGCGATCCTACGTTCAGCCACTCGTGATCATGAGCGTGATTCCTTTCGGCGCCGTCGGCGCGATTCTGGGCCATCTCATCATGGGTTGGCCGCTGATCATCAGCTCGATTCTGGGCATGATTGCGCTGGCCGGCGTCGTCGTGAACTCGAGCCTCGTGCTCGTCGACTACATCAATCGGCAGCGGCGCCGCGGCGTCAGCGTCGAGGCGGCAGTGCGTCTGGCGGGCATCGTGCGCTTCCGGCCGATCATGCTGACATCCTCGACAACGTTCGTCGGTCTGACGCCGCTCATGTTCATGAACAACCCAGCGACGGCCATGTTCGTGCCGATGTCGATCTCGCTAGGCTGGGGCGTCGTGTTCGCAACCGCGATCACGCTGTTCCTCGTCCCGAGCCTTTACCTCATCGTCGAGGACCTCGTCCCTCACAATTACCAGCTCGACCACATCGCCGGCGCGGCCCGAGCTCAGTCGGGCTAGCCGTGCTATGCTCGCGCGCCCGCGCGGGCCCACTGGCGCCAATCTTCCTATGTCCGACCGAGAACACATCCGCAATATAGCGATCATCGCGCACGTCGATCACGGCAAGACGACGCTCGTCGACAAACTGCTGAGGCAGTCGGGCACGTTCGATGCGCGCGTGAACCTGCCCGAGCGGGCGATGGACTCGAACGATCTCGAACGCGAGCGCGGGATCACGATTCTGTCGAAGAACACGGCAATCAGCTGGCGCGACTACCGCATCAACATCGTCGATACGCCCGGCCATGCGGACTTTGGCGGCGAAGTCGAGCGCGTGTTGTCTATGGTCGATGGCGTCTTGCTGCTCGTCGACGCCGTCGAAGGACCGATGCCGCAGACACGCTTTGTGACGCAGAAGGCCTTTGCGCGAGGTTTGAAGCCCATCGTCGTCATCAACAAGATCGACCGCGACGGCGCGCGCGCGAGCTGGGTGCTCGACCAGACCTTCGACCTGTTCGATCGTCTCGGTGCAACCGACGCGCAACTCGATTTCCCGGTCATCTATGCCTCGGCGCTGAGGGGTTACGCCGGCACCGAGCCCGAGGTGACCGGCGGCGACACAACACCGCTACTCGAGGCTATCGTCGAGCACGTGCCAGCACCGGATGTCGACGCCGAAGGCCCGCTGCAACTACAGGTTTCCAGTCTCGATTACGACGCCTACGTCGGCATGCTCGGCATTGGGCGCATCACGCGCGGCACGCTGACGAGCAATATGCCTATCGCGGTCGTGCGGCGTGATGGCAGCGTGCACAACGGACGCGTGCTCGAAATATTCGGCTTTGCCGGGCTCGAAAGGATCCGCATGGACTCGGCGAGCGCGGGCGACATCGTCGTGTTCAGCGGGATCGACGACCTGCAGATCTCAGACACCTTGTGCCCGCGCGATCGGCCTGAGGCATTACCGGCGCTCGAGGTCGACGAGCCGACGATCAGCATGACGTTTCTGGTCAACAAGTCGCCGTTCGCCGGACGCGAAGGCAAGTTCCTGACGAGCCGGCAGATCAAGGAGCGCCTCGATCGCGAGGTCAAACACAACGTCGCGTTGCGCGTCGAGCAGACGTCCGACCCCGACAAATTCGTCGTCTCCGGCCGCGGCGAGCTGCATCTGGCAATCCTCATCGAGACCATGCGCCGCGAAGGTTACGAGCTTGCAGTGTCCCGCCCGGAGGTCATCGAGCGGGAGATCGACGGCAAACGCTGCGAACCCTGGGAGCAGCTGACCGTCGATTTCGAATCCGACTATCAGGGCGCCGTCATGAGCCGGCTCGCGGAACGCCGCGGCGAGCTCGTCGCAATGGCGCCGGACGGCCGCGGCCGCGTGCGCCTCGATTACCGTATCCCCGCGCGCGGCTTGATCGGCTTTCGTACCGAGTACCTGACGGCGACGGCGGGCACGGGACTCCTCTATCACGTCTTCGACGGCTATGCCGAGCGCGCGGGCGGTGAGATTGCACAACGCATCAACGGCGCGCTCGTCTCCATGGTCAACGGCAAGGCGTTGGCCTACTCGCTGTTCAATTTACAGGAGCGTGGCACATTGTTCATCGGCCACGGCACCGAAGTTTACGACGGCATGATCGTCGGCGCGCACAGCCGCGGCAATGACTTACCGGTGAACCCGACCAAGGCCAAGCAGCTCACGAACATCCGCGCGGCAGGCTCTGACGAGAACATACTCTTGACACCACCTGTCGTGTTTTCGCTCGAGCAAGCGCTCGAGTTCATCGACGACGACGAGCTCGTCGAGGTCACGCCCCAAAGCATCCGCCTGCGAAAGAAGATCTTGACCGAGAGCGGGCGCCGCCAGGCCTCGCGCATCAAGGAAGCCTGATCGGTTATGCCTCGAGCCGTCGAGCAGCAAGCCGCGAAGGCCGTGCTCATGGTTCGACCAGCCGCGTTTGCGAGCAACCCCGAGACGCTCGCCTCGAATGCGTTTCAGTCGGCAGCGGTCGCGACCGAGGAAATGGCTGCGCGTGCCCAAACTGAGTTCGACGCCGTCGTTGCGGCGCTGACAGCCGCAGGCGTGCATGTTTGCACCTTTGACGGCCGTCTCGAGGGCGACTGTCCCGATGAGGTCTTTCCGAACAACTGGGTCAGCTTTCACGCAGACGGAACAGTGGTTCTCTATCCCATGCTCGCGCCGAGTCGGCGCCGAGAGCGGCGTAGGCAGATCATTGATGCGCTCGAGCGCGAGCACGGCTACGTAATCGCACGCACAGTCGATCTCACAGCCCACGAGGCTCATGCACTATTTCTGGAGGGCACGGGCAGTCTCGTCCTCGACCGCATCAGCCATGTCGCCTATGCCTGCCGCTCACCACGCACGCACGAACAAGTGCTGAATGATTTCGCCGATCGACTCGGCTACACGCCCGTTGCGTTCGATGCTCTAGACGACAGCGGCGGGCCCATTTATCACACGAACGTCGTCATGGCGGTCGGAACGAGCTTTGCGGTCGTTTGCCTGGAGGCGATCGCCGATCCGACCGATCGCGAAGCAATTACTCATCGGCTAGAAGACTCGGGCCGGGAGATCGTCGCGGTCGAGCTCGATCAAATGCACGACTTTGCCGCGAACCTGCTCGAGCTCGAGGGACGGGATGGCCGTGTGATGACACTGTCTGCCTGCGCCCTCTCGGCACTGGACGATTCGCAAATCTACCGACTCGAGCGCCATGGGAAGCTTCTCAGCGTCCCGATCCCTACGATAGAGACGTTCGGCGGAGGCAGCCTGCGCTGCATGCTCGCGGAGATTCACCTGCACAGATAAAGGCGATTCTGCGCTCGACCGGAGTCGAGCGCAGAGCCTGTGCATGGTGCTGTAGGGAGTCACGAAACGTCGCGGGACGTTCCTAGGTGTTTTGGGGCACCGCGTAAGTCAGCATGAGTGCAACACTTGGCTCGCTCTCGACGCCGTCGGCGTTGACGGCTGTGATCGCGATCCACCAAGTCCCGTAGTCCGGTATCGTCAGCGTGTAAGCAGACAGTCCGAGGTCTAGCGGTTGCTGATAATCGTAGGTTGGTTGCTGATGAGGGTCCGAATCGTCTGGCACTTTGCCGTAGTACAGCACGTAGCCCTGCAAGTCGAGCAATGGTGTGCCGTCCGTGTTGAGCGTCGGTGCATCCCAGTAAATG
>Ga0224512_10000862_pt1 | contig 30936 bp, 34 predicted proteins | sample SF_May12_sed_USG_4_FD_169103 | JGI IMG/M metagenome (GOLD analysis project Ga0224512, IMG submission 169103) | Sediment microbial communities from San Francisco Bay, California, United States - SF_May12_sed_USGS_13 | ecosystem: Environmental > Aquatic > Marine > Sediment | place: USA... | reverse complement strand
TTCACCTGCATGATGTCCTCCTCTTGGTTGTGGTTGGTACGGGCGACGCTGTGCCGAGATCTTAGACGTGGTAAACCACCGCGTTCGGGCCGATGTGGCTCAAGTGGAGACTACGGGGCTTACGGGAAGCTGGTTACGTTTTTTCGCATTAAGGACGACCCAAAGCTGGTGCCGGGGGCTCTAGCGCAGCTTGTCGAGCCACTCATCGACGTATTGCAGCAGAGCGTAACGTAGGCTTCCGTAAAGGGTTTCGTCGCCGGCGAGACGTTCGCGGGCCTCCTCGAAAAGAGCGACCGCCTGGTCACGTCGATTGAGCACCGCCTGTGCGTGCCCCAGCCGTATGTAAGTCCGTGCCCGCTCGGGGTAGGCGTCGAGATTCCAGCCGAAGACGCGGAGGGCATCCTCGGTGTCGCCTGCATCCAGGAGGCTATTGCCAAACCGGCGAACGGCCCGAAACGTATCAACATACTTGTTCCTCGGGTCGCCGCGGAACGCCCGGTACTCGGACTCGGCCGCTCGCAACCCTCCCGAAGACCAACGAGATTTTAGATCCGTTTCCAGATCTCGAGGGCCGGTATAATCGAGCGCCGCGCGAAGTGCCGGATCACGGTTTAACAGGTAGTCTCGAGAAGACAGTTCTGCGGCAACCTCGGGGGCGATCCACGTCGCCCGCTCGAACGCTCCCGCCGGCTGAAAATATTCCGAGGCCCACTTGACCTCCAACCCCGAGTTGGGAAGCTCCAGGGCGAACGGGTTCTCGCCGTAGAGGTTGGGGCGCGCGCCGGTCGGCTCTCCGACCAACGTCAGGTGGGTATGCCAACGCAGCTGCCCAATCATGACAACCGTCGCCGACAACGTGTATCTTCCGGTAATGACGAAGAAATGTCCCTTGCGGTTGATGCGGTCATTACCAATGACCGTGTGAACCAGTGGTAACGTGGCCTGCCAGCTGCCACCGATGTTCGAGCGAACGTCCAAGATCAATTTTTCTGCACCGGTTTCGACGAGGGTTCGGTCGATCCTGTCGGCGAACTCGGCGATGGGCTCGCCCTCCATGTCGCGGCAGCGGTTCATCTGGACGTAGAGCGCACGGTCTTCCGGCAAGTACTCGAGCCAATAAGGATCGGCCGGTCTCCTCTGGTAGAGCGGAGTAGGACCCGTCGCGCTCTCACGCGCGTCAACCCACGAGAAAGCGGCGGCTGCGGGTCGCGAATCGAGAAACACCTCCACCGGTGCCTCACCCCGTGGTTTTACCAGCAGGCGCACCGGGCCCGCATCGTCGATGATACCCAGCGCGTGGAGCACCTCTGGTATGACCAGCACTCGCGGAGCCGTGATGCGCGTGGTACTGGCGTTCTCTCGATAACCGATCTCGCCGGCCAGCGACAGCGCGGAATCGACAGCGACCTTCCCCATCCGCAGTACCTGCGCTCCCAGAATTCTGGTCAGACTTCGATCAGCCACCGTGACAAAAAGACCGTCGCTGAACCACTCGTATTGAACCGGGTACTTGCCAAAGGCGAAGGGGCCGTCGAAGGGCGGAAACAGGTAGGTGTGGGCATCCCCCACCGAGGCTACGATACGACTCAAACCCACGATAATTTGGTGCGGCGCCAGGTTGGGGATGTCTCGATCCAGAGCTGCCACCGCGGCCTCGAACTCCTCGCGATCCACCGTGTGGTAGAGGTTCGCGTGCCATTGCTCGAGCTGACGCGCCATGTACTGCAGGTCCTGTCGCCACTCATGTGTCGACAGGTTCTTGGCCGCCCCCGACGAGGGGAGCACCAGGGCAACGACACAAGAGGCGAGAATCGCAAAATGCTTGTGATGGATCGTTCTCTCCTCCTGGCAACCGCACGCCGTGTGGGCCGCCGGTCGCGGAATGCGGCTCATATCGTCTGAGGGTTAGACGGACTCGAGGCACCCGGTGTTGCACGTGTATGCAAGAAAGAAGCGGCCAATTACATGCGATCGAATTCTTCGAGTGGTGGGTCGGTGTGGTGAGACGGCCGAGGACGCCATGACTTGGCTCACACCGGGGACGACAGTGGCGCAAGACAGAGAACCCGCCAAGCTGGGGTTCGCGCAACGTCTCGAGGGAGCAATTCTAAGAGTGTTAAAAGACTCCGAGACATCGGCACGACCAGCAGCCCAGCACGCGGCAGCATTATCGCCGCAGACCCCGGAAAATGACAAGCTAAATCTTGATCAAATCGTCGTCAGAAGTCCGTTAGGATAAAAAGCCCCCCTGCCGTGGATACGAGGCCGTGTTCCTTGCCCCGCTCACGGCGTGTCAGCAACACCCTAACTTGATACAAGATAACCACCTATCGAACGCCTGCGGCTTCCGTGGCGCACCCGTGACAAGACGCCGCGCCGGACGACGGACCCTTGGCAGTGATCTTGCTTGCTCGCTTGCAGGCTGTGATCGACCCGGCCATGTGCGACAGACCGTGAGGTGTGGCATGACTCGATATCGAATCGTGAAGACAATCTCGGACGTAACGCTTGTTCTCAGTTTTTTGATCCCACTCGGCTCATGCGGAGGCGATGGAGGATCGCAAGGCACGACGGCAGTAAACGGCGGCGACGCGGGTGGCGATTTTGTCAAGCTCTCGTTGGACGGTGGTACGGAGAGCACGCACAACGAGGCCTCCGGTTTGCCAAACATAGATTGTGATCCCCGCGTCGATTGGGCTTTCTCACAGGTGGTCCTGTGGGATAACCACACCGGCGGGAGTGGGCCCAACGGATACGAACTCTTCCTCGAGATCATGTTCCCTGCCGTTGATACCGTAGGAACATACACGGTCCATGGGGACTCGTTTCAAGCGCTCTTCTACAATGGAGTAAATTACGCGGCCAGCCCATTGTTTAGCACGTCGGCAGGAACGGTGAACGTAACCCGCTCCGACGCTCGCATTGAAGGCACGTATAACATAACCGTCGTTGACATGGGAGAGACTGCTTCTATCAATCTTACCGGCAGTTTCGGAATTGATGCCGGTTTCTCCCTGAGCTGCCCCTAGATCCTCTATCGTAGCCACACTTTGACGCCAGTTTGTTCATCTGCTAGAATGTGCGCTTTACATGCCAGCGGCACTCGTGTGTGATAACCGTTTTTGCACAGGTGACACTGGCGCGAGCAGGGATTCAGGATGGTAGGGGTGTAGCATGAGACATAAAAAACGGTACCCTCGCCCCGAACGAGTCGGCCGATCGCTGTGCTTGATTGTGGCCTGCATGTCGCTTGTCGGTGTTAGTTGCTCGCGGCCAGGTCTTGTCCGCGACAAATACTCAGCCGATTTCTACCAGATTCCCAAGAAGCTCGAATCCAACCATTTCGATCAAAACCCCCGGTTCATCATCTATGGCGATAACCGTCCCGGCTGGAGATTGAAAGAGAAGTTTCTGCGGAAAGAGGCATGGAAGACGTGGAAACAGCTTATCGTACCCTTTTACCAAATCTATTGGCTTGGCAACGGTGTGGTGGGTCTAGTCAATGGTTTGCGACGGGTGCCCGACTACGGTGACGAGCAGGCGCGTTGGGTACGTGACGCCGTTTACGAACGCGCCAAGAGTTCGAACGTTGATTTCCTGATCAACACCGGAGACCTGGTGACGAACGGGCGCCACCCCCAGCGATGGGAGACGTTTATCAAGCAGTATAAGGAAGAGGTTCCGGTGGTGACGGATTTTGCGTATTTGCCCACGGTGGGCAATCACGAGCACGCGAACGATTCGGTCTACGCCATGCCCAACTATCGAGATGTGCTATCGTATCCGCCTTTTTATACACTCCACGGCCCCGATATCGATGTGTTTGTGATCGATTCAAACCTGATCCTTGATCAGTACGGATACATCGATGACGACACACAGGACGCGCTGTTCGAGACGTGGTTTGTCTCGGACCCGGATGCCGGTGAGGTGGCCTGGCTGGCGCAAGGACTAAGGTCCAGCAAAAAGACATTCAAGGCCGTGGTCATGCATCATCCGCCCCTGGCCTTTGCCAGGCATCACGGCAACTGGGCCAGCGCCAAGAATGGCCGGGACCTGGCCTTGAAGCGTCACCAGTTGATGGAACTCTTTCGCCGTGAGGGCGTCGATGTGGTGTTTAGCGGTCACCAGCACATGTATGAGCACAACACGCTGAGTTACACCGGCGAGTCGGGCGAAGACGACGACATTCATTTCGTGATCACCGGAGGAGGAGGGGCCCCTTTGCACAGGGCGTACGATCGCGAGGAAATCGACGCCTGCCGCGTGAACTACACCGACGAAGGGTTGAACACAATCTGTGTTCGCCAAGAGGTGATCTATAATTACTGCCTCGTGGATGTGACACCAAGCAAGATGACCATCAAGGTATACAGGGTCTCGGACGACCCCGACACCAATGGAAGATTGGTTGATACGCTGATTCTCGAGGGGCGGGGCGCGGATTCGCGTTGACCGCTAAAGGCGTATCAGATCAATGTTACCCACCCCGGTGCGCGCGTGCACCTCTCCCTCATTACCATTGCCGATGGCCCCATTAACGCTATGCTCGGAGACAACGCCGTTGACCAAAAAGTCCACGTGGATGCGGCCCACACCGGTTGCCAGCTCCACAGTCAGGTTTACATCCGCCGGTAGTCTGAGCACGACACTGCCCACCCCGGTGGCATAACGGCAGCTACCTCGCGGCCGACCCCGGCAATCGATGGTGCCCACGCCCGTCGCAAGCTGCAGCTCGGTATCGGATGGTACCGTGATCTCGAGATCGAGGCTGACGTTGTTGACACCGGCGGGTTGGGTGGCCTGGATTTGAAGCGTCCCCGGTTGCTCTGTCATACCGATGGCAATCAGTGCGAGGTCGCCGACACGGGATGCCCACTTGGTGGCCCTGACTTCTATGGTACCCGCCTGACCCTCTCGGACGGTGATTCTGCCGGCAAAACTATCCACCATGAGCGTCACGGAATCGCCCACGGCAAAACTGGTGTCAATGGCCTGCGAGAACTTGGGCGAGGGAGTGGTGGTGGTGTCCTCTTCACACCCGGCAGCCAAAACCATGAAGAAAGCGATACAGCCCAGAGCACTGAGATAACGACTCATATTTATACCCTCCCGAGGCGAGTGACGTCGAACGACGTTTGACTCCGCAGATCACACCCATCAGGATAGCGCACGCTTCCCGGCACTCCCAAGCGAAAAAAGCGCTCGACACAGCGAGACGCGAGGGAGAGTTGATTCCAAAACGTGTTGGACTTCAAGTGATGAAGAGACCGCCTTTTGAAAGCAGTACGCTGGACAGCAAAATGAATGGCAGGCTGCGACTACTGAGGGCGTCGTCTAGGAGCGCTGTTCCTCTGGCACCCCATACAGCTCGTCCATGCAATCCGGACAGAATCCCTGTGAAAAACCGGCACCGGTTTTCTGGGATACATAGGCGCCGATGGCAATCCACGATTTTCTTTCTTTTGGATCTGCGTCGGGCAGGCGGATTTTGTTGCACTTGGAGCACAGGGGTAGAATCCCGTGAACGGTCGACTGTATCTCGAGGAGCATTCTCGACTGAATTAGAATTCCCAAAAAGACAAACGTGGCCCCAAAGAAGAACACCGCACTCACAAAGAATTTCCCCACGAGCTGTAGATCAAGAAGAAATGCCAGAGCGACCACAACATATCCCACGATAAAGAAGGCCATGAGCGCCGTGTGAATCTTAAGGAGTCTGAGAATGGGGCCGCGTCGACGCTCCAAAATGAAAGGGGCCGCTTTGAGCAGATCTCTCGATTTTAAGATGCTGCCCAGCATGACGGCGGCGCCTAGAAAGATGATTACACTACTAATGACTGTCTGCACGGCTCTCCCTTCGGACTGTACAATGTCCAGCGTGGTCACAAGAGGATACTCATAATACGATCATTGCACAATGATTCACTTCGGCAGGTGTGGGGCGTGCCGCTGCGCGGCCGTGACGGCAGCTTGACCCGGCGCGGGTGGTCTAACCTTTTTCAGTAAGATACTTTATTGCTGCTTCGTCGGTGCCGAAACACTTGAAGACCAGGTAAAGCCTAGTCACGTTTAAAAGATCATTGATTCTATCGCTGACGTGGGCGAGAACCAACTCCCCGCCAGCATTGGCGACGCTCGTGTGCGCGCCAATGAGCATGCCGATACCTAGGCTGCTGGCCCATGGTGTATTTCGCAGGTTGATGACAATCTCATTGGCTCCCCCTCCAAGTAACGATTTGAAGAAGTCATGAAACTCGGGCGACTCGTCGGGCCCGCCGACAAGTTTACCCTCGATATCCACGATAACCAGATCGCCCACTTCTCTCTTTTTTAAGTTCACCGTCGTACCTCCTCGGCCCGAGCGGACGGACCCACATCCCCCGGTGAATTACTCCGCTGGCTTCCCAAAGTTGGCGGCCATCTGACTCCAAAAGTACCCCCGCGCCACCCCCCGTCCTCGATCGATACCTCGATGGGCGGGTGGTGCTTTTTCTGTGGAATCCTCCGCCAGGCCGCCGCCGCGGCCTCGGTGGTGTGTTGAGCGATTCAGGATGTCGTGGGGGGGAGGCCGGCTGTGATTTTTCGTCTCCACCAGCACCAGAAAAGTACCAGCGCGATAGCGTTCAAGATCAAGCCCACATAGCCCCGTTCCAGATCGAACATGTTGTAGGCGGTGATCCCCAGAGCTTTGGTTTTGATACCGTATCCAAAAAACACGTAGGTTAGCGCGTTCCACACCGAATGACAAAACGTCGGTACGATGACGGATCCCGACACGGCGCGGAGGATCCCCCAGATCAGACCCAGAATAAGAACGTTGGCGAGATAAACGGGGACAATCGCAGGGGGCAGGCTAAAATTCGGTTCGACAGTAGCCGCGGGTACATGCCAAAGCGTGAACGCCACCGCCGTCCATATGAGGACGAATTTTGGCGACAGACGGGACCGCTCGAGGCTACCCCACAGCCACCCACGAAAGAACCCCTCCTCCGTGATGAGAACGCCAATCATTGTGCTCACGAACATGAGTAAGAGTGTCTTACCGACGGTCGCCGGCGCCGCATCATTGAGAACCACGTTACCCGTCACCCAAGCGGCGCCACCGACCAACGCGGCCATGAGGCACGGATAAGCCAAGGCAACCCCGTAGTGGCTCGCCGCACCCCAACGCAGGCCCATTCCACGTCGCGAAAGTCGTGTGACGGCCCAGCAAACGATGAGGACCGAGACGAGCACGATCAGTGACGCCACATCCGTTCCGGTCCATACCGCGAAGACGAATGACAAAACCACGACCGCTACCGTACCCACAATCGGCCATGTCAGACGTTGTGCACGAGCGTTCACGGGACGACGGTCTCCTTATTTCGGGCGTGGCGTAGGCTCGTCGGTTTCCTACTCTTTTTCGACGCCTTTCTTTAGCTCGGCCAGTGTCTTTTCCATTTCCTTTTGCATTTTGAAAGCGTTGCTCGTCAAGTCGTCGATCGAGCTCTCATCGGTGTACTGCTCGGTGTATTGGATCTTGGTCTTTGCCCCGGCTGGGATGAGAATCAGTTTTGCCTGACATATGTAGGAGCCATTGGTGGGTTCGTGGGCGAGTCTGATTTCTTTGTTCCTGTCGAGGTAGGTCACGATCGACTGGCCGCCATTGTCCCAAGTGTCTTTGAAGTCCAGCACGTCTCCCACCTTGGTGATCTTCACTTCGGCATTCTTGGCGCTTTTCCAGTATGGACACCAGGTCACGAGATTCTTACCCGTCGTCATGTATGCCCAGACCTTCTCTGAAGGCGCCGCCACCTCGGTATCGGCCACAAGCCGCACGACCGAGACCTGCTCCATCTTCACAGTGGCACCGGCGTTGAGTGCAACCCCCACTAACAGGACCAAAGCCAATATTGCACAGATTCTCCCGTTCATCATCAGCCCCCTTTCCGAAGGGGTTAAGAATGCGTACCGCCGCCCTACACCGGAGAGCGCCGCGGTGACTGGAACCCAGTAACTTTAACACGGATAGTGAGAGGAAACAGTCTCAAAAGAGCAAAGTGATTGTTAAAGCAGCGGAGGGCTCGGTAGCTCTTACCGTTCAGGATGGTGGGGTGGTTGGCATGGAGATCATGTAGAAAGAGTTCGTGGCTTGAGGACGGAAACCAAGTGAATCCAGGAACCACGTAGACATTCGTGGTGTGCGTGACCGGGTCTGCCGGTCACGCACGAATACGTCATGGCTATAGAAATTATTTCTTGACCAGCGACGCGTACACCCAGCCCGTTTGTCCATCAGACGTTTTTATGTGGTACCAGTCGCCTCTTCTAGTGATCACTTGTAGGTTGTCACCCTGTTGAGCCGTGGTGACGATGCGCGAGTCGGTGCTGCTGGACGCTCGGATGTTTGCCACCGGCCTCTGTACTTCGACACTGGAAGCCGTGCCCCACGACAACAATGCGGCCGGTTTGGGCAGTGCGCTGCCCATCACAATAAGCAGGCCAATCACAAGCACCGAACGGTACAGGTCGATGGTGACGAATCGCCGCATATTCGACTTGTTGAGAAGCGAGTAAGCAATAAAACCGCCTGCGATGGTGATCGACCAGAAGAGCGGCTCGATGCCCGTAAAACGGAGCGCTACGAGAACGACAAATAACAGAAAGAACGATGGCACAATGATCTTCATGTCGTCTCGCATCTGCGGCGTTACAAACGACCTGACCTGCTCCGAGAACGGACGTGCCGTCGCCTTATGGCGTCGCATGTGTTTAGTGTGCAACGTATCGAGGTCCGCGTTGACCTCGTCCAGGCGTCGTAGCGACTCCCTCACCAACGCGTTATTGGCGGCGATGTCGGAGCTGCAGTGAGGACACTTGTTCGCATTGATATGGACATACGTCGCACACGCCGGGCAAGGCGTCTGATTCTGCCGCTTGACATTCTGCTTCTTGAATTCCGCTAACCGGCTGGCCTCCTCCTGGAGGGAGGCGTGCTGGTTGCTCGTCTCGTCCAGAGTCGGCGTATCGAGTGTGTTCATTGTTTCCACCTCGTCTGTGTTTGAGCCGTGCTTTGTCCGTATCTGTCATCCAGACACGGAATAAACGTGGTCTTAGGGGTCCGAGATTTGGCGTATCCCGAAGGTTCACGAGGTAGCAAGATGCGATCCAAAACGGCGCGGGATCAGCGTGAGCAACTGCCTCACGTGGCGCATCCGCGCCGTGCCTCGGGGCCGTCTCCGCTATTTCCCTGGCACCATACTTGCAGTTTGCCGCGGTCAGATTACAACCATCGGAGACGCATGACAACTGTATTCGTGAAGACCTTGATCCGCGTGCTCTTATTGCTCATGGTTCTTTTTGGTTCCTCGTTGATCTTTCCGAGCAACATTGTATCGTCACCCCACTCGGCGCTTCACCGTTTGACGGAGAACATCCGTGCAATGGGGCAGGCCACGGTCAATCAATCGGCACCAAACTGCATTGAATATTTTGACGCTCGGCTTACCTCAACAGGTATCGAGCTGATGTGGTGTGCATTTTCGGAAAGGACCATCGAAGGGTTTGTGCTATACCGGATGGCCGCCGGCGATTCGGATCTGTTCATCATCAATAGGAATGGCTTGATTCCCGCGTGGCATCAGAGTTACACAGATAGTGGGCTGTCTGCGAACACGACCTATCGTTATCTACTGGGTGTGATGTTTGCAGATGGTTCAGAGTCTCTGTCGCAACCCGTCGAGGTTACGACACCCTCGCAGTCTTTCCCTGCACACTCTCCATCGTCGGTTGTCATGCGGGGTGCGTCCAACTAGACCGCGCACCCACGGCGGTTACCGGTATCTTCAGTCACGTAGATCTCGAGGCTATTCGATTTCGTGGCGTCGAAGTTTGGAATTACCGGTCCCGCTGACCACTCCAAGTTGGTCAAGGATCTGATCAAGCTGGCTATCCTTGAAACACTTGCGCAATTTACCAAGCTCCGCCTTGATAGTATGGATCCGACACGCATGGTACAGCCCGTAGTTCTCCTGATCTTCCTCTGTACCACAGCTCTGCAGGATCACCGCTCTGATTTCATCTACCGCCTCTTGAACCGTGGGACAGAGTTTCTCGGCCTCCATCGCCTTCGGAGCCCAAAGAGCTGATTCTGGACCGGTGGGTGACTGGGTGTTGTTACACCCGAGGGCGCCCAGGATACCGGGGCAGGCGATCAGCATGAGACATAGCGATGTGAATTGTATGCGTGACACTGTCATATCCTCCTCTCGTTCATCCCTTTCTCTTGACTCTCTATATGGGCAATCGCTGTGCCGAGCCGTCTGCCATAACCATGTTGTGCCCCATCGGTATTAGCGGGCACGCTCGGATTGGCGCCAGAGCAAGCCTATGTTATTGATTCGCAGTGGGTTATGGGGCAGAGTTGCAGGGCCGGCGTTCGCTGAGGCCGCCGAATAATCGCCCCCGGCCCACGCTTCAGATATCGGTAGTCATCCGAATTGAGGGAAAGACCCATATGACGCACAGCGGATGACGGGCGCCGATTGAACTAACGACAGTAGACCAGAGAGGTTGGAGTGTCATTGGCTGATAGTGACCACACCGCCCAAAACTTGGCGACGGTGAACGCGATCCTTACCGAGAACTCCTCATAATTCCCTCGCCATTTGCCACGGCCACGTAGGCCCCACGTTCCCCACGGCAAAAATCATCCCCCCCCGCGCCTCGCTGGCACGGAGGGCGATCGGTCAGCCGAAGTAGTCGGGTTCGTTGCCCGGTGTCCACTTGATATTGCAGCCGAGGCTGGGCATCTGCTCGCTGGCAACCGCCTTGCCCGCCAGCACCGCATCAATGGCGGCACGAAGATCCTTACCCGTCAGGGGAATGCCGTTGTTGGGCCGGCTATCATCCAGCTGACCGCGGTAAACCAGCCGGCGTTTTGCGTCGAACAGATAAAAATCGGGTGTACACGCCGCGCGGTAGGCTTTTGCTACCTCTTGCGTAGAATCGAAAAGAAACGGGAAGCTCCAACGCACATCTTGCGCCAGTTCTTTCATCTTGTCGGGGCCGTCCTGCGGGTGGGTTTGCAGACTGTTTGAGTTGATGGCAACGAACGCGACTCGGCGTTTTTGATAATCGTTTACAAGACGACCGATCTCATCACGGATGTGGATAACAAAGGGACAGTGGTTGCAAATGAACATCACGACCAGCGCAGATCCCTTGAGGTCCGCCAGTGAAACAGTTGCACCAGTAACCGCATCCTGTAAGGAAAAATCGGGTGCTTCCGTCTGCAAGGGCAACATGGTAGAAGGTGTAGTTACCATCTCGACTCTCCATTCTTGGTCTTGCCAATATACTGTTCACCGGTGTGCCTGATTCTGTCGCCATTTTGGCATATGCGCTGGCTCCGATCAAGTCCGCGAACGTTCCTGTTGGCCATGTCACAACCAGTCGTGATTATGATGGCGAGGTTTACATCATCCACAAAGCCAAAGCGCGGGCACACTCCTTGCCGCTGTCACCATATGTCATAAAGGACGTAATAACAGGTAACTACGAGGAAGGACACGAATAATGTTTGTCTTTTTTGGCACTCGCTCGAAGCTGTTTCCGGGAAACACGCTGCAAAGTACAACATGCGAGGGTTGCGGAAGCTGGGCTCTTAAGCCCTACACGATCTACAAGTATTTCCACGTCTTCTGGGTACCCTGCGTTCCCTTCAAGAAAGAACTGGCTGTGAAGTGTACGCATTGTGGTAGGGCGTGGCGACAAAACGACGTGTCGCCCGCGACCCGTGCGGCCATAGAACGCGAGAAGAAGTCGCTAAAACCACCAGCCTACCTTTTTGCCGGTGCCTTTATTCTTGTGTTGTTTCTTGCCTACGTCGGTTATTCGAACCGCGCCGAAAGCTGGGCGTCGGATCGGTACTTCGCTTCTCCAGTGGTTGATGATCTGTACATCGTTGACTACGGCGAGCTGCTCAAAATCGACGAACCGGAGTATCATTACGGAGTATTCAAGATCAACCGAGTCGGGGCAGACAGTATCCGATTTCGGGTGGGGACGTATGGCTACAGGCATCCCGGCGATGCGCGGACTGCCATCAAGAAAGATAACGTCGGTACACCCGAATATTTCTACGAGGGCGAGGTGGCGTTCTCGAAAGCGGAAATGCTGGCTTTCTTTGATGAACGACACGTGAAGAAGATCATTCGTGAGAAGTGACCCGACGACCGGCGATCATCCAAAACACGACCGCCGATAGCCCTCCCGCTAAAGCACACACCGTAATCAATGGCACAAAGGTGTCGCCGGCGATAAGCAGGCCCGCCAGAACGCCTGCGGTGGCGCCTAACAACGACACGAGTCGCAAGGTCAGCCATCCCCGCGATCGCAAGACAAAGTATGCCGGCACGCCCAAAACAAGCGCGATGACATAAGCAAACGGCCCGGTGAGGAGCAGAGGCCCAAGGAGCCAGTCATCCCAGCTAAGCGGTGACTCGCCAAAGGCGAACGGCCCAGCCAGGGTAAACGTCAATGGTGTCATCAGGGGAGCCAAGAGGAATCCGAGGATGATCCGCGCTGTGGGCATGGCGATCCAACGACCGGTAGCGGCGGGAAGGCATCGCGACAAGCCGCTAATACAATCCAATTAAGGCCGGGGGCACACCCGCCGAGCTCTCCTCTCGCGCGCAGGATATCGCTAGACGTCTGCCCCGTGCGTTTGCTCGGAAGTCGAGCTCCACGGGTGAGCCCCTGGCCAATGAAGAGGTCTTACTTGAGAAACTGGTAGAACTCTCCAGCGGTCGTAAGAATCAACGACGTCTCCCGGTCCAGCGTGCTCAAGTAGATCTCCATCGTCTTTAGAAACTCGTAGAACGCACGTGAATCAGCTGAAACATCGTAAGCATCAGCATAGATGTTGGTCGCTCGGGCATCGGACGTGCCTATGATCTCACGTGCCTGTCGGTACGCCTCCGACTGAATCTGCTTTAGGTCTCTCTCCTTTTCACCACGGATTCTCGAGGCTTCACCCTCGCCTTCGGAACGGAACCGGTCCGCGATGCGACGGCGTTCGGCGATCATTCGCTCGTACACTTTCTGGCGAACTTCCTCGACGTAGTTGATTCGTTTGAACTGCACGTCGAGAATCTCGATACCGAGATCAGATGTTCTGGTTTGCGCTATGCCAAGTATCTCTTCTCGAATCTGGTCACGGCCCGAGTCAATAATGTCCAGCGTGACCTCATCGGCGGATTCCAGCTCGCTAACCTCGGGCGTGCGGTTTGTGCTACGCACCAACTCAACGAGCTCGTGGTTGGCGATAGCGTTTCTCGTTTCACCATCGAGGATATCATCGAGGCGCGTCTGGGCACCACGCTCGTCGCGGAGCCTCTGGAAGAAAAGGAGTGGATCGCTGATCCGCCAACGGGCATACGTATCCACCCAGATGAACCTCTTGTCCTTGGTGGGCAGCTGGTTGGGATCGCCGTCCCATTCGAGAAACCGTTTGTCAAAACGGTGGGCTTTCTGAACAAAGGGGATCTTGGCTTTGAGCCCCGGTGTGTCAACGGGGTCCCCGACCGGTTTTCCAAATTGGGTGATAATGACCTGCTCGGGTTCCTGAACGACATACAAGGTCCCCCTGAGGGTAATCAGAATAAACAAACCGATGACCAGTATGGTGATTCTCATTGTTCACCACCCCCTTGCAGGGATTTTCCGGGTTCGAGATTGAAAAGCGGTATAATCCCCTTGAGATCCTCGTCGATGATGACTTTTTTCGAAACCTGCGGCAGGACCTGATTCATCGTCTCCAGGTAGATACGCTTGCGAGTCACATCCGGAGCCTTCCGGTACTCCCGGTATACCGCTACAAAGCGGGCGGAGTCGCCGCGTGCTGTGTTGACACGTTCGAGGGCGTATCCCTCCGCTTCCTGGATGGTCTGCTGCGCCTCACCCCGCGCCCTGGGAATGACCTGGTTGTATTCCGATTGCGCCTGATTGATCAGCTTTTCCTTCTCTTGCTGGGCTTCGTTGACCTCGTTGAAGGACGGCTTTACCGCATCCGGCGGATTGACGTCCTGCAAGACCACCTGGTCGACGTTGATGCCCGTTTCGTACTGCTCACACAATGCTTGTAGTTGCTGCTCGACGAGATCAGCGATCTCGGAACGACCGACCGTGAGCACTTCGTTCACCGTGCGGTCACCAACGACCCGTCGCATCACGGCCTCGGAGATATCGCGAAACGTCGTACCAACGTTGCGGACGCGAAACAGATACTTGTAAGGGTCAACGATTCGGTATTGCACGACCCACTCAACCACCGCTGCATTGAGATCACCCGTCAGCATGTTGGCCTCGGACTCGCGTCCTCGGGTTGCAAACTGGCTGCGAACACCGGCCGACACCGTCTGGAATCCAAACTCTTCCTTTAGCTGTCTTTGGATCGGTACCTTGATAACTCTTTCTATGCCCAGGGGTAGCCTCAGATGAAGTCCGGGGTCTGAGCTCCTAACGTATCGCCCCAGGCGTAAGACAACACCGATCTCTTCGGGATCGATGGTATAAAAACTGGATATCGCGAAGATCAGAATCACAACCACTGCTATGATCCATCGGGCAGACCCGGTGTGTACTCCGGGCATTCGGATCCGTGGGATTCTGAACTCCCCGCCAAAACCACGTTCGGCCATTTTACCACGATCTCCTTCCGGGACGTTTGGGTGGGTTAACTTTGCTAAGACGCTATCACATATCGGCAACCCGAAAAAGCGCTTTTGTGGAACGCTCGTCGAGCGCGTTGGCATGCGCGATTAGTACGATCAGTCCGAGCCGTAACCCAGACTCTCAGACTATACCTGGCCAGGGCGTCTTTTATTCAAGGGGATTTGAGCCGCCACGAGTTTTGGCAAAACGGGGTGATTACTGTTTGAGAAACGGGTCCAACGCAAGGCGTGCCGACTTTTCGATCCTTGCTTGATCGGTGAAGAGTTCGGCGCGGGGGACCAGCACGAAGTCTTTTCCCGCCAATTTGGACAACACTTCGATGCCCCCCAAGTTCTCGTAGGCAATCTTACCGTTTGCATTTGCGATCGTAACCGACAGAGAAAGGGCGCCCAACGTGCCTTCAGGGGAGCCTGCCCAAAATCCCTTGGCGATTCCCCCTGTCTTGACGGGCTGAGTGGTACCATGCCAGACGGCGCGACCGCCAGCAAACGGGGCTTCGACGACGACAATGCTCGGAATCAGTATGGCATCGAGATCGAAGCCAGCTTCCAGTTCCTCCAGCGTTTGCACCATCGCCGCGGCGATCATTCGATGATCGCGGCCGTCCAGCGAACCGTCCTCGAATCCACCCAGTTCCACACGGATCCGGTTCCACACCGCGTGGTAGTTCTGAGGGTGGATCACCGTCAACCCCGCGGCGCGCAACCGATCCTCGATCAGGTCACGAAAGTTTTGCCTTATGGGTTCCGGGTCCTGCAGCCCATCGGGGATATACACATCCGCCACACCAACCGTCTTCACATACGGACGGAAGTCTTCCCGGGGCATCTGCCAGGGCTCGACACTCGGGACCCACTTTGGTGTCTTCGCGCACGCAACGATCGTAAGCAACAGGAAGAAAACACTGCGTATGATTCTGACACGCCACATGCAGACTACCTCTCTCGGACGGCGTTCAACTACGTAGGAGGAATATGCGGAGTCTATTCCTTTGTAAACCATTATGTCAACTATGTCTGCGAATTTCAGGAGGTGGGTTTGCCGCTGCTGGCCATGCGAGAAGCACTTGAAGCCATCAAAGCCCCCGAGTAGACTTATTTCTAACCTCAATATGACGAACAGCTCATTCGTTGGAAAGACAAAATTTTTGCGTCTAACAAGCATGTCACCGTGTCGAACCAGACGGGTGGTTGTACGCTGGCATGAGCTCGCGATTCCGGTGGAGGTATAGATGAGACGTTTATTCGCAGCTCTTTTATTATTCACGTGTATGGTTGCGCCGCTACAATCGCTCGGTCAGGAAGCTCGCCTCACGCGGGCTGTGCAGCCGACAATTGTCGCTGCCGGAGACGGCACCTTCCGTGGCAAAGCCGCTGACGTCGATTTTCCTCGTCGGCTCGACGTCACCATGGCCGAGCGGACGACATCGTTGGTCGCCCTGGGCTCGGGTCTACGTAAGAAGGCGTTTTTCAAGGTTTACGAGGGCATTGCGTATGCTGAAGAGAATGCGAGCTTGAATGCCGATCCATATCGCGCATTGCTGAGTGGGAGTATTGCCATACACTTTGTCATGCACTTTCTTCGCGACGTCGGCGCGAAGAAGATACAAGACGCGTGGAGAGATGGTTTTGACAAGTATCTCAGTGAAGAGGATATGACGTCGGTTCTCCAGGCGGACAAAGAAACGTTTTTGGAAAACTTCGCCCGCACCGACATCAAGAAGGGTGAGACCATCGAACTGACGTGGCTTCCGGATCTGGGTCTTTTCATGAGTGTTGCGGGTGAGGCAAAAAGGCATGTAGAGAATCCTCGGCTCGCTGCGGCCGTCTTTTCGAACTGGTTTAGTGATAAGCCCATAAGCGGTGGCCTCAAAAAAGATCTTGTTCGTTTTCTTGAACAGTGAAGCGTCACAACTGCAGGGTGTCACGAGAACGAGCGGTTTCACAACGCCCCACGTATCGGTTGTCTCGGCCGAATCTTGTGTAGTTTTCGATGAAGCTCTTTATCACGGTAATCATTATTATCGGTGCCCTGGTGATCCTGGCCGTATCCAATCGGTGGAAAAAACGTCATGTTTTGTCCGCCAGATATCCCGCCCGCGGAGAAGGCACCGACGCGGATATCGAGCGATTCATCGTGATGGGAAGAAAACTGACGGCAATCAAGCTCTATCGCGAGGTTCACGGTGTCGACTTGAAGACCGCAAAAGAAGCGGTCGAAGAGCTGTCCAGGAAAAAGACGTCAACGGGCCACTCCACACGCCCTGACAGATAACAGGTGACATCCACAACATGAAACGAGTAAGAAGCCACTCAGAGCGAGTTGCAGGACGATGAAGGAATCGTCGCGCACAGCCATCGTTACGGGTGGCAACCGGGGATTGGGATTTGAGACCTGTCGCCGGCTTGCGCAGGAAAACATGGGAGTCGTCTTGACAAGTCGCAGCGGCAAAGAGGGACGGGCAGCAACGGACCTCCTGCGAGGAGAGAAGTTGGACGTTGTTTATCACCCGCTCGATGTCACTCGATCTCCCCAAATTGATCAGCTCTACCAGTCGGTGGTCTCGCACTACGGTCGTTTGGATATACTGGTCAACAACGCAGGTGTTTTCTTGGACGAGGGGCGGCCGGTGGTTATGGAGAATCTAAGGGAGTCGGGCGCCTTCGAGGCAGCCCTCGCCGTACTTCGTCAGTCTATTGAGATAAATACGGTTGGTACGTTCTGTATGTGCCAGAAGTTCATTCCGCTCATGAAAGACCACGACTACGGACGCGTCGTCAATGTGTCGAGCGGTATGGCGCAGTTGGCCCTCATGGGTCCGGGCTGGCCCGCATAGCGAATATCAAAGGTGGCTCTAAATGCGGTGACAAAAGTATTTGCCGAGGAGGTTGGCGGCAGCAATATTTTGGTCAACGCTGTCGATCCCGGATGGGTGAAAACGAGGATGGGAGGATCCGAGGCGCCGCTCAGTATCGAGGATGGCGTCGATACCATCGTGTGGGCGGCGATGCTGCCCGACGGAGGACCCACGGGGAAGTTCCTGCGCGATCGAAAACCGCTGCAGTGGTGACGGCTAAGAGAATCGCCCAGCAATTTGATGAGCGCCGCCAGCGGCTTAACAGGAGGGAGCTGAAATGCCGACATTCGCAACAACGATGATATCGGTCTTTATGTGTGCATGCCTCACGACATTCTCCGCCGCGCAGCAAGAGGACGCTGCGACGAAAGCACCCTGTTCTGCGCCCGAACACCGTCAGTTTGATTTCTGGTTGGGAGAGTGGGATGTGACGGCGAACGGCAAGCACGCGGGGAACAATAAGATCACAGCGATACTGGGCGGCTGCGCCGTGATGGAAGAATGGCATAGTGCAAACGGTGGATACGCCGGCAAGAGCTTCAACCGTTACGATCCTCAAAGAAAACAATGGGAGCAGATCTGGGTGGATAACCAGGGTGGTATATTGAGGCTGGCCGGTGAGTACAGGGATGCAAAGATGACGCTCGAAGGAGGGTCGACACTCGAAGGTGAAACGGTTGTGGATCGCATTACCTGGTACAACAACGAAGACGGAACCGTGCGGCAGGTTTGGCAGAAGTCAAAAGACGGTGGCAAGAGTTGGGGCGATGTATTCGACGGCTTATACGTCCGTAAGAAATGACCTGGTCTATTCGTCAGCCTCATTAACATCTTCCGTATTGCGGTGATGGAGTGGCGCGTACCCTGGGCAAGACGTCACCGGTAGCGGAGGGTATTTGACAAAACGCCTGTCGAATGCGGCCAGGTTGCACATAAAAAAAATCGACCCTTGTGGCGAACGAATGCGCCGAGCATGTCGACAAGCTGCACAAAGACCAACCGTGATTTTTTCGTCTCTAAACACAAACATGTGTCACCACTTTATCAGAAGTTCCTCTCTATTACAAATTGAGTTTGATACATCGGGTTTGCCGCGCCCAGTTCCCTGTAACCAGCCAAAAAGCATTTGTAATTCACAGTAGTTTTGACTATGATGGACGCATCAATAAGCCAAACAAGACATTCTTGATGAGGAGGAGCAAATGCCAGTTAGAACCGCCAGTGCAGTGTGGATGGGCGATATCGCCACGGGCAAGGGATTGGTTAAAGTTAGCGACCACATGGAGGGGGAGTATTCGGTGCCGTCGCGATTCAAGGATGGCGCAGGGACCAATCCGGAGGAGCTTATCGGAGCGGCGCACGCGGGGTGTTATTCGATGGCGCTATCTGCCGGCCTCAGCAAGGCGGGTTTCAAACCTAACAAGATCGAAACCACTGCAAACGTACACATAGAAAAGGTTGGCGAAGGATTCAAGATTACTAAGATAGAGCTGCACTCGCGGGCCGATGTTCCCGGTATCGACAAAGACACGTTTCACCAACAAGCGGAAGCGGCAAAAACGGGTTGCCCGGTATCGCAGGCGCTTACCGGTACAGATATCAGTCTGCATGCCGAACTGGTCTAGTCGTTCTTGCCAAACAAAACAGGATGCCAGTACCCAAGCTGTATGCAGCAGAACAGAAGTTTATCCTTCACTGGGGCGAAATGGGGGCTCGCTGGGGTGTAAACCGCACCATAGCCCAGATTCACGCGCTGCTGTATCTTTGCCCGGAGCCGGTGACCGCAGAAGAGATCGCAACGACTCTGTCGGTGGCTCGGTCCAACGTGAGCACGAGTCTAAAAGAGCTACAGAACTGGGATCTTGTCAACGTGGTCCATGCCCTCGGTGACCGGCGTGATCGTTTTGAGGCGACGGGCAAAGATGTCTGGGAGCTGTTCAAGGTTGTGCTCGAGGGACGGCGGCAGAGAGAAGTAGACCCCACCGTCAAAATGCTTCATGACTGCTTGGAAGAACTCGAGACAACTGAATCGACCGACGATTATACCAAACAGCGCTTGCAGGAGATGCTCGAATTTCTCGAGGCGGTGACGTCTTGTTACGAACAAATTCGCGAGATGCCCAAGCAGCAGTTGCAGAAGCTTGTGAAGATGGCGGGACAGCTGCACAAGTTTCTGGGGTTGATCGGCTGAGTACGCGTCGTCATTTGACAGCGCAACGATTCGGTCCCGCCTCCAACTCCAGCGGATCGAGCCAACCGAGTTCCGCCTTGCCTTCGTTGATTGCAATTACACGTTCAAAATTGGGTGGCTTTGCACCGAGAAGCTCGGGAATTAATTTGGCAAAGTCTTCTTTGTCGGTTCTCAGCAGCTCGATACGTTGACTGATGTCGCGCAGTCCACCTGCGATTGGCGCACCGTCGAAACCGATGGAGCTGCTCGTGTGGCCCGGGCAAATCGTGATGTCATCATCAAACTTCAGAACGCGGTTGTGCAGACTGTCGTAAAGCGCTCGCGCCCCAGCTCCAGCTCCAGCATCGCCCTTTTCCAAATCGGGTCGGCCGATATTCTCAACAAACAACGTATCACCCGTGAGCAACACTTCACCATCAACACTGAAGCAGACGCTCTCCATGGTGTGCCCAGGCGTAGCCGCAGCCGTTATGGTGATAGTGCCGACTTTTATTTCGTCGCGATCGTGCAGCGCATTGTACTCGAACTGAACTCGATCATTGTCACGCATGCTCAAACGCGCGCCGGTTGCCTCACAGAGCGCCCTCGCCCTCGACACATGATCCGCGTGAACGTGAGTTTCCAAGACATGCACGATTTTGAATCCCTCGCGCTCTGCGATCGACGTGTACACCGATACGTCCACACAGGGATCCACGACCGCGGCTTCCCCGTTCGAACCAAAGACATAGGAGAGACAGCCCTTACCATTGCGACGAATCTGAAAGAGAGTCGAGTCTTTGGCCGTACTCAATGATATACGGGCTTCGGTCCAGGCATTGCTCCAACGAAAAATACCACCGATCAGGCTAAAGGCGTCGTATCCCATCGACTGCAGCGCATCGGCCGCTACCTTGGACGTATTACCCATACGACAGACGGCGACGACCGGTTTGTCGGCGTCGAGAGTGACCTCGCGCATTTTTTCTTTTACGATACCGTGCTGGCCGGCATTAATGGCGTTATACATGGGCAGGTTCAGGCTGCCGTGAATGTGCCAATCACTGAATTCGTCCATTTCGCGTATATCGAGCAGGGTGATGGACTCGCCCGCCACCAAACGCTCCCGCAGATCCTCTTGGCTGATTTCCTTCATTGACTCTGCTCCTCATCTAACAAAAAATGTGGGCTCGTTGAAGTTGGACTAATTTTAAGACATCCGCATGCGCACTCAAAGAAAAATCGGCGAAAGCGCTTGCCCCAAGTCAGGATGTGACGCTACATTGATGACGAATCCATCAGGCCCATAACCGTGTCAATATCTTGTTCAAATATGCGCCACGCGATGATTTGCGTCTATCGCGTTCTTGTCCCGTTTGTACTCCTGGCCTCGGCGTCCGCATGTGGTAAGCGCGAGAACAAATGGACGACTCCCTCGGGTCTGCAGATCATCGAGGTCACCGAGGGAGAGGGAACTCTACCTCGTCCCGGCGATCTCCTGTCCGTGCTATACACGGCCTGGTATGTGGATGGCGAACAGTTTGACAGCTATCAAGACCGGAGTGCTCCATACAAGTTCAGACTCGGCAAGAAACAGATTCTTCCCGGTTTCGACGAAGGTGTGGCGACCATGAGGGTGGGCGGCAAACGGATTCTCATACTTCCACCTGAGCTTGCCTTTGGAAGTGAAGAGCGCCCGGGCACGGTACCAGCCAACGCTTGGGTAAGACTCGAAGTCGAAGTCGTCGACATCGAACCGGGTCCACAGCCGCCAGTCCCATGGAACGAGGCGGGCCTCGAGATCGTTGTCACCGGCACGGGTTTGCAATACATCGATTTTGTGGTAGGTGAGGGTGCTTCGCCAACCCCCGAGAGCAAGGTCACTGTCCATTACTCGGGATTCTTCGACGATGGTACCGCTTTTGACAGCACATACTTTAGCGGTATTCCGATCACGTTCTCGCTCAGTGAGGGTGAGCTCATCCCCGGCTGGTTGCAAGGACTCATGTCGATGCGTGTGGGGGGGAGTAGAAAACTCATAATTCCGCCTTTTCTGGGCTATGGCGAGACCGGCTACCGCGACAAGATTCCCCCGAATGCGACTCTTATCTATGACATCGAGCTGCTGGCCGTGAAGTAAAACACGGCCCCGCCCCTTCACGGCGTGAAAGTCCGCTGAGAATGCCTCGCTCGCGCGACGCAAGAGATGGTATGGTGTTGTCGCCATGAATCCCGGCGCGGGCTACTTTAAGAGCACCATCTTTTTCGACAACGTTTTTGATCCTACTTGCAAACGGTAGAGATAGACGCCGGAACCGACCGCGTTACCTAAAACGTCCTTCCCGGCCCATGTGACATTGTGGGGGCCGCCCTGAAGTCTCCCCAAAACGAGCGTCTTTACCCGCTTTCCACGAACCGAAAATACATCAAGGCGCACGATATCATCTTGCGCCAACTCGAATCGGATGGTCGTCGCCGGATTGAAAGGATTGGGGGCGTTCTGCCGCAGCACCAGTCGGTGTGGGGTTGGGGCTTGGTGTGCGTCGCGGGCTCTGTCATTGGCTGACAAGCCGTTCTGGGTCTCGGGCGGCTCACGAATATCGGGCTCTTTGCTTACCAACGAGCGCCCCCCGCATCGGCATAAACAGACCGGTACCTGACGCGCCCGCTCTGGAAGCCGGAAGTAGAACGGAATTACGACGTAAGTGTCGACCGGTGTTGATCCCCGCCGGGCCGGCTGGAATCGGCATTGCATGGCGGCGGCGAGCGCGCTCTTCTCCATCGCGGGCGTGACTTCTGACCGGACAATCGCCGAAGAAACCACGCGCCCGTCGGTCCCGACGTGAACCTTGACGGCAACCGCTCCCCCGATTCCAGCTTCGAGCGCGAGCTGCGGGTACTCGGGTGCCTCGAGATGGATGAGCCGTGGGGGAGCTTCGAAGGCTTGGCGGGACATCGGGTCTGTAAAACCGAGCGCTTGCGGCGGAGGTGGGGTGCCGCCCACGAGTGGCAGCAAAAGGACCAATCCGAGTAGCCGTTTCATCGTCTCCCTCCTGACTGTCGGCACGTTAGAACAACCGCGCGCCGTGCGTCATTCGGCTCCGCCTGGTGGGAAGATGTTGGGCTGGTGCGTGTCCCGACTCGGGGGGGGAAAGTGTTGGGGGTCACTTCTAAATCAATGTGGTTTTCGCCGGATGTCAAGCCTTACGAAAGCCTATCCGCAGGCTGATCTTTCCACGAGCTACGCCACCTCCCTCACCAGCTAGCACGAGGTACGCAGGGCCGTGCCCTATCCCGTCCTCCATTGTGCTTGCGATCCCCCGGCGAAAGCGTTAGTTTGCGTGATCACCACGAAGGTGGCCAGCCAAGAAGAAGTGACCACATTAAGTGATATCCTCCAAGGTGCGATTGTGCCAAAGGGGTGTACGTACAGTCGGTGCAAAACACGCCGTTGGTGGTCAAACAGACCAGGACTCCCGCATGCCAAACCAGAAACGCAGAAAAGACGTCCGCAACATCGCGATCATCGCGCACGTCGATCACGGCAAGACAACACTCGTTGATGCCTTGCTCAAACAGACCGGGGCCCACACGTTCCGAGAGGGTGAGACGACGATCATGGATTCGAACCCTCTGGAAAGAGAGCGTGGCATTACCATCTTTTCCAAGAATGCGTCATTCACGTGGCGCGACACTCACTTCAACATCGTCGATACGCCCGGGCACGCGGACTTCGGTAGCGAGGTCGAGCGCATCCTCAAGATGGTGGACGGCGTGCTGCTGCTGGTCGACGCGTTCGAAGGCCCCATGCCCCAGACCAAGTTCGTCCTCAAGAAGTCGCTCGAACTGCACCTGAAACCGCTTGTTGTCATCAACAAGCTAGACCGGCCATCCGCACGACCCAAGGAAGTCGCCGATATGACCTTCGATCTGTTCTGCGAGTTGAATGCGACCGACGAACAGCTTGACTTTCCCATCGTGTACGCTTCGGGCAAGGATGGCTACGCGCGTCTCGAAGTGGATGACACCGACAGCGACATGACTCCGCTGCTCGACACCATGCTGCACCGCGTCCTGCCTCCGCTGGGGGACGTAGATCGGCCGTTTCAGATGCTGGTGACGATGCTCGATTACGACAACTACGTCGGACGCATAGGTGTCGGGCGCATCTTCCACGGCAGAATCACCCCCAACGAGCCGATCGTACTGGTCCGGCGCGACGGCAAGCACGAGCGTGGCCGCGTCACCAAAATTCTCAAGCACCGTGGTTTGCTCCGCGTAGAGGTAGACATGGCGATGGCCGGCGACATCGTAGCGCTGGCGGGGATGGAAAGCGTCAAGGTGGGATCAACGCTCGCCGCGCCGGAAAACCCCGAAATGCTGCCGATGGTCACGATCGACGAGCCAACGATTTCGATGAACTTTGCCCACAACACCAGCCCCCTGGCTGGTAAGGACGGCGGTCGCTTTCTGACATCACGACATCTTCGCGAGAGGCTTGCACACGAGGCAATGGTCAACGTCGGCGTGCGTGTCGAGGAAACGGCCGGTGGAGACCGGTTTAAAGTATCCGGCCGCGGTGAATTGCACCTGTCTATCCTGATAGAGACCATGCGCCGCGAAGGGTACGAACTCGAGGTGTCGCGGCCCGAGGTGATTCTCAAGACCGCGGACGACGAAGTGCTCGAACCCGTCGAGGAAGTCGTGGTCGAGGTTGATCCGGACTTTCAGGGCCCAGTGATGCAGGCTATTGGTGAGCGTAAGGGTGAGGTCACCAACATCACCATGAGTGCCGTGGGCACGGCGCGTCTCGAGTTCTATATCGCAACACGAGCACTCATCGGGTTCCGCAGCGAGTTCCTCATGATGACGCGCGGCACGGGTATTATGTACCAGAACTTCTACCAGTATCAAAAATACAAAGGGGAAATGCCAAAGCGGCAGGTGGGCGTGATGGTGTCGATGAGTGGCGGGCAGGCGGTCGCGTATGCGTTGTGGGGGTTGCAAGAACGTGGCGAGATCTTCGCTTGCCCTGGCCAAGATCTCTACGAGGGGATGATCGTGGGCGCGAACAATAAGGGTGGTGACATGGTAGTCAACGCCGTGCGCGAAAAAAAGCTTACCAACATCCGAGCCGCCGGATCCGACGAGGCGATTCAGCTTACGCCGCCGCGTGAGATGACGCTCGAGTTCGCCCTCGAGTTTATCGGAGACGACGAACTAGTGGAGATTACGCCGAAGAACATCCGGCTGCGAAAGCTCCACCTAAGAGAAAACGACCGACGACAAGCTGCAAAGCGGGGTTAGAGCGCACGCAGGGTACATCGGTAATCCGGGATATGATCTCGGGGCTGAACGGCGTTTTTTTGATGCGCTACGTACTCGCCGAAGGCAGGCCGTGGGTGACGGAGTGACGATTCATGCCAGGATTTTGGGGCAGAGGTGCTCGACGGGACATTCATCACAAAGCGGTTTTCTCGCGGCACAGTACTTTCGGCCATGATCGGCAAGCAAATGCGAGAAATGGGTCCATTCCTTTTTGGGGACGATTTCACAAAGATCCCTTTCGATCTTGTCGGGATTTGACTCGGTCGTATACCCCATCCGATGCGCAAGTCGCTTGACGTGCGTATCGACAACGATACCCGGTACTGCAAACGCGTTTCCCAGCACACAATTTGCGGTCTTGCGCCCGACGCCACCCAGCGCCAGCAATTCCTCCATCGTTGACGGCACCTGCCCGTCGTGCTTATCGATGAGGGCTTGACAACATTTCTTGATGCTCTTGGTTTTATTACGATAGAAACCGGTCTTGTATATCGCCTGCTCGATATCATCCGGTGACGCGTCGACAAACTCTTGGGGGGATGGATAGTCCTGAAATAGGGTTTCGGTTACACGGTTGACCATAACGTCGGTGCACTGCGCGGCCAGTATTGTGGAGATGAGCAGTTGGAAAGCGTTGGAGAAGTTGAGCATGCAATGCGCGTCGGGATACTCAGCGCCGAGGATCCCGATCATGGTTCCGACTCGTCTCCTGTCATCCGTACCCCGGAAGGGCTGTTTCTTGACGGTCATTTTGCTCGTGGCTCTTGTTGTCTTTTTTTTTGTGCTGGCTTTTGCAGCTGACTTACGAGCCGTTGGCCGTTTTTGCACAACGGGGAGAGCCGCCCGTGATCCGGGTTTCCGTTTCGACTTAATGCCTACCGTGCGCTTCGCTTTGGCCACCGCACTCTACCCTTCCCTACTAGACCGAAAAAGTTGTCTTATTCTATCGGCGCTATACGTGTTTATAACATCATCGGCGGTGAGCCAGCCCTTGCGGGCCACACCGACACCAAACCGAAAGTCCTCCATGCCCTTTACCGTATGTGAATCGGGACCGATGGCGATGCGTACACCCTTTTCTCGTGCGCTTTTCAAGTGACGCCAATCGAGATCGAGGCGGCTGGGGTGTGAGTTGATCTCGATAATAACGTCATGTGCCGCACACGCCTCGATAATGCCGTTGATATAGACTTTGTAACCTTCCCTGGTCAGCAACACTCTTCCAGTGGGGTGCCCCAGCATGGTTGTGTACGGATTCTCGATGGCGCGGATGATGCGACTCGTCATCTCCGCCTCGCTCAAATTAAAAACGCTGTGAACAGACGCAATAACAAAATCGAACATCGCGAGAATATCATCTTCGTAATCGAGTGAGCCATCGGGTAAGATGTCCGATTCGATACCGTGAAACACGGTGAATCCTTTTAGTGACTCAGTGATCGCCGCTACCTCAGCCGCCTGTTCTTTGACCTTTGCCGGACTCAAGCCCCCCGCGTAAACCGCGGTTTGGCTGTGATCGCTAACACCCAGGTACTGCAGACCAAGCTTCTTGGCGCCTTGCGCCATATCGTTGATCGTCCCCGTCCCGTCGCTGTAAGTCGTGTGTACGTGGAACAGTCCCCGGATGTCTTGCTGGGTGACCAGTTCGGGTAGCGTGTGATTCTCGGCGGCTTGGATCTCACCCATCGATTCACGCAGTTCGGGCGGAATGAAATCGAGCCCCAACTTGCGGAAGACCTCCTCCTCGTTCTTACACGGGGTGGGATGATCGTTCTTGTACAACCCGTACTCGTTGAGTTTATAGCCCAGTTTTTTTGCCCGTCCACGCATGTCCGTGTTGTGCTGCTTGCTGCCCGTAAAATAAAGCGATGCAAAAGGAAACTCCTCATCGCTCACCACGCGCAGGTCGACGTTGATCCCAGACTTGAGCACAACGCTGGACTTGGTATCGCCCTTGGCAGACACCGAATCGACACTGGTTAGCGCGGTGAAGTCATTCATGATACGATCGGGCCTTTTTGCGCTGACCAGGATGTCGATATCCTTGACCGTCTCGCGGGATCGGCGGAGACTTCCGGCGATCAGCGCACGATCCACATCGGAATGCTTGCAGATGTCCCTGTAGATGGTATCGGCTTCCTTGGTCACGATGCTCAATAAATGGCGCTTGCTGTAGTTGCGAATCCTTTGAATACCGCTCAAAATCCTCTCCTGACTTCTTTGCCCAAAGCCAGGCAGATGGGAGATCAGATCATCCTGAGCAGCCTGCTCGAGTTCTGCGATCGTGCTGATGCCCAGTTTGTCGTGAAGTGTCTTTACTTTCTTTGGCCCCATGCCGGGGATTTTGAGCATGTCGAGTAAGCCAGGCGGGACTTTGTTGCGCAACTCTTCGAATTCCGTGAAGGTTCCCGTCTCGAGAATCTCTTGGATGTGGCCATAGATCCCCTTGCCGATTCCCGGCACTTCCAGAAGGTCACCCGATGCCACCATGTCCGGCAGGTCGGTGGGAAGACTGTCAAGCTCGCGGGCGGCATTGCCGAACGCTCTTATTTTAAAGGGGTTGGCGCCGACGATCTCGAGAAGGTTCGCCATATCTTCCAGGATGTCGATGATTTCCTGAGTCGAGGCTTTTGGTTTTTTGGCGGAGGGAGGCTTTTGGTTTGAGCGGGTACTATGGGGTTTCTTCATTTTGCCATCTGGTTACCAAGCTTCTGAGTTAGCTCCCCAAAATCGATCTTGTGGCCGTCGAGATCCGACGCGGTGGTCCAATCAAAGGTCCGATCTTCTGGTGCACAAGACGCGTCCGTGATCGACAGCGCGTCTTCGGTGAGCATCGCCGTGAGGCTGACGACCGTGGGTACCGCGTATTTACTGGTGATGTCGCAGCATGTCTTCAACAAATCGAGCGAACCGATGGCAACGGCTCTATCGATATCGAGATCCTGCTCGCAGACGCCCCTGATCGTGTTCTTTATGGGGCCTTTTATTCCATAGCTGCCGTCATCGGTGATGACATAGAGCTCGTCGCTAACGGAGTCCAAGCGATCCACCCAATAAACGAATTCGCTCGATTGAAATCCAGCGATCACAATCGTATACACATCATTTGCCTTGTACTCTCGCAAGCGTGGAAAAAGGGCGGCAACCCCCAGGCCATCCGCGACACAAATCACCTTGCCGATGCCCGTGGCAACGGTGCGGAGACCAAAGGGCCCGCGCAACACGATGTTGTCGGACAGGGGGCCGATGCGAAACGCTTCCGCCAGGCGTGTCACAATCGTCACCGTACCCTTGCCGGGATCCGTGTCGGCGATGGCATGCGGTACGGCTACCGATCGCGCACTCATACTCACCTCGAGCAACTGACCCGGCTCGGAATGCGACGCGATCTCAGGAACCTCGATCGTGTACTCGATATAATGCTCATTCAGAGTGTCGTTACGGACAATCTTGGGCACGGTGACTCGTCCTCTCGAAAGCTACGTTGAATCCGAAGCCATTATAACACCTCGCGGAGTTTTTTCGACAGGAAAAAGTGACGTAACGTCAATGCGCGAATCCTTCTTGCCCTTGCATGGGCCGCGAAGGTTGCATGTCCGGCGTCGCCGCGGCACAATCAAGAAGGCTTCGGCATCGGTGCTGGCCCACGAAGGCGAAGATTCACGGCAGAAGGGCTACCTCACTCGGCGTAAAGAGACTTGATCGCTCCCCACGTCCGTTGCTCAACGGGTACCGTACCACAAGCGACGTCATGCGCTCCTATGATGTCGCAGCTATCCCCGTCCGGATGGTTGCCGGGGGCACAGGGAGAGACGTCGTTCAGGTAAAGGTTGCTGACGGGCGCACAGAAAAGCGGATCAGCGGAGAAGTTACCGTTCGTCCCCAGTTGGCCAGCAATCGCACCCACCCAATCGCCGCCGATATTACCCCAGATATCCGAGCAGCTAAAAGTCATCGTGCTCGTGGCATCGACATCGATAGCTCCCCCACCGAGACCCAAGGCAAGAATCGATTTGTCCACATTAGCCGCTGACGCGCCGAAGCACGAGATGGCTGCTCCCGGCGAGCCGAGGTTCATATAAAACGTGCAGTTGGTCACCGTCGTCGGCGGGCTGTTCTGGATCAAGATGGCGCCGCCTCGACCCGGGGCGGTGTTTTGAGCAAATGTGCACTGCTCTATCGACACTTTGAAATTGTACATAAAGATGGCGCCGGCTTGTGTCGTCGCTGAGTTATTGATGATGGTGCAGTTGGAGACGACCGTGTTTTGTGGACTGTTGATGAGGTATATCGCGCCGCCCGTAGTAGCGGAGTTGGCCTCGAATCGGCAGTCCGTGATCTGGGGCGTTCCAAAACCGCCGTACCAATAGGCCCCTCCGTTGTTGCCGTTGTTGTTGATGAATACGCAGTTCTTTACCACCGGTGAGGAGAAGTGAGCGGCGAATGCCCCACCGGTAAATGCACCGGTGGTTGTGGCCTGGCCACGCGTCAGCGTAAAGCCGTCCACGGTGAGCTCCGTTTCCCCCTGGAAGAAGATGATGCGACCCACGAACTGACCGTCGAGGGTCGTGGATCCGGGGCCCGATTCGCTCACGATGGTCATGTCGGCAGACCCGCGGAGAATCGAGATCATGCCGTACTCGTTGCCACCTTGGTTGTTCCAGTTGTAAGTGCCCGGTCCGACCAGAATGGTATCGCCGTGGCTGGCCGAGTCCGTACCGGCCTGGATGGTGGGTGCGTCCCCGGTGCCGTCGACCTTGATATACCAGGTCCGGGCGGAGAGGGACGATTGTGCTAATAGGATTAACAGAACACACACGATGAGCGACAAACCACACCTTTGCATTGGTCCGGCTCCTTTGGATGAAGACAGAATGTCGCTTGGTCGGCGTGGGGGAGGTTTTGGATTATACCAGCTTTTCGAGGGAGTTTCAACCGAACCATCACTCGAATCTGGCCTTGATCGCGCCCCACGTGCTCTGCTCGGTGGGAACCGTTGAACAGCCGCTGCCCAGGGCCCCGATCAGCACACCGCAAGCCGCTGCAATCGGTTGACAGGGAGAATCTTCCTGCAAGTAGTAGTTGCCGCTACCCAGCCCCCCGCAGAACACGGGATCCACCGACTCGTTTCCCCCGGCGTCGACACCACACAACACATCGCCACCGGCGTTACCGAATACGTTGTTACACGACATGGTGGGGTTGCTGTTCGGCTCACCCACACACACCACACCCTCGCCGAGCGTGGCAAAGGCGATGATATTGCAGGAAATCGTCGGCATCGACTTCGACTGGAACGTAATCCCCCCTCCCTGTCGGTCGGTACTGTTGTGGGCAATGGTATTGTTGCGGATCACGGGAGATGCTTTTCGTACGGCAATGCCACCGCCGTGACCGCCCGCGTGATTGCCATAAATGACGTTGTAACAAATCTCGGGAGAGGAGTTATCGCAAAAAATCGCACCACCCGCTCCGCTGGTAAGCCCGTTTGTGATAGCAAAACCGCACAACACGCTGTTCAGGCCTTCCCCGCTTTGAAAGATGAAAGCGCGACCGTTCCCCTGACAGTCAATGATGGTGTCGCTCGCACCGGATTCAGAAATCACCACAATCGCCTTGCCCCTGAAATCGACCTCGAAGTTGCCTGTACCGGTGTAGGTGCCCGGGGCAACCAGCACCGTATCACCCAGCGCCGTTGAATCAATGGCCGCCTGGAGATTGGGGGCATCGCCGGACCCATCCCACGTGACGTACCAGGTGGCAGCCGAGGCAGAGCCCATTGCCACCACCAAAAGAACGACCATTATAGAAATACATTTGAAAAGTCTCATCACTCACCTCACCCGTTGGTACCGATTGA
>Ga0224512_10000861_pt1 | contig 31045 bp, 21 predicted proteins | sample SF_May12_sed_USG_4_FD_169103 | JGI IMG/M metagenome (GOLD analysis project Ga0224512, IMG submission 169103) | Sediment microbial communities from San Francisco Bay, California, United States - SF_May12_sed_USGS_13 | ecosystem: Environmental > Aquatic > Marine > Sediment | place: USA... | reverse complement strand
TCCGTCTCGGCTGGAGCCACCGTCTCACGCAACGGCTCGAGCTCGGCGCCGGGATCAACGTCTCGGCCTGGTGGGACGTCCCCGTGCCTCCGGGAGTCGTTCCGTCGACAGCGGGCGGTAGCAGCCAGCTGCTCGAGAACACGATCGTCTACTCGGGCCTTTCGGGGACCATGAAGATAAGCCTCTGAGCGGCGGGCGAGGCCTGCCTGCCCAGCCGAGAGAGCCCACTCGAGCGGGTCTCGGCCTTGGAGCTCGCCTCCCGGAGCCCTCCGATCAGCTACCTGGCCACGGCAAGGGCCACCTGGATTGCAGCAAGGGCCAGATTGCCGACGGTCCCGCCGGGACTCGACATGACCGCGGCGATGACGCAGAAGACGGCTCCCGCGAGGAGGGCCGGTCCGACGAGGTCGGTGCGCCCCAGGACTGCGGCGGCCAAGGTTGCCTGGAACAAGATGAGCGCTGCCGTGAACGCCCTGGCATGAGGCAGGATGACGCTACGCAGAAGCCATCGCGCGGGCTCGTGCCAGGCTCCCGCCAACCAGGCCCCGTAGAACTCGTCACAGTGGCGTAGGGTGTAGACCGCGTTGAAAGCAGCGCCGACCGCATAGAGGACGGCGACGGCAGTCTCGGCCACCAGATGCAACGTCGTCATGGCTCCTGGTCCTTGGCTCGTGCTGCTCGGCGAGAGGCGCGAGAGGCCTCATGCGTTTCGGACGAGTGAGGAGTTGAGCAATGGCTGCAGGGAGGGTCCGGTCAAGTGGCGGCCCGTCAAGGCTCGCGGCCCGTCCGGGCCGGCCGGATGTAGAACTCCTCGCTGGCGCAGGTCGAGAGCAGGGGGATGCTCGAGGAGACCTCGTGGGCCGCGTGAACCTCGACCGTGTCGCCGGGACGGGCGGCGAAGCCGGCTTCGGCGGCGGCGGCGTTGACCGTCGGGGTCCCTTCGGCCTCGACGTAGACGACGCGGACCTTCGTGTCGCCGGCCGAGACCACCAGCCAGCACTGGCCGTCCACCGCGCAATGCTGCTCGTTGGACACCACGGTTCCGGTCAAGGCCGCGGTGCCGTCGGCGCGGATCTCGAGGCGGCCCATCGCGGTCGGTTCCGGCGTTTCGTCGGATCCTCGCGGCGGGCCCGAGCAGGCGCCGGAGGAGCTCAGCGCGACGGCGCAGAATGCTAGGATGAGCGTCTCCGTGGTCATGGAGAAACGTCGGCGCTTCCACAGCCGCCGATCGCACGCATCCTAGCAGCGCCCGCCGGCGCCGGTCGGCTCATGGCGAGCGCTCCGACATCTCGTCGTTCTCTCCAGGGGGGTGGAAGATGAAGACAGGCAGTTTCCCGTCGTCGTTCCTGCTCGCGGTCGCGATCGCGATCGCCGTCGCCGCGCCCGTGCGGGCCGAGGAGCCGCAGCCGGCTCTCCACGTCGAGTCCGCGGCCGGCACCGAGCCCGTCGTTGCGCCACCCGCCTCGCGGCAGGCCGATCCCACGGTCGAGGACGGCGCCATCTGCACGACCATCGATTTCGAGGGAATCAGCAATCTCGGCGCCGTGCCCGAGTTCGACGGCGTCACCTCGCCGGGCTGGCTCGGGCTGATCGACGCCGATGCCGGCGGCAGCGGCAACTTCGCCTTCGAGCCGTCGCCGGAGACGATCGCCTTCTGGCTCGGCGGCGCTCCCGGCTCGCGCGACATCCTGATCGCCGATCCCGCGTCGCGGCTCGAGTTCTTCTACGCTTCCGCGGTGACCGTACAGCTCGCCGCCTTCGACGCCGACGGGAACCTCGTCGACTCCGCCACCGGTCCCCCCAACTTCAACCAGGGTCCCGGCGGCGACCCGAACGGCACCTTCAACAAGTGGGACCCGCTAGGGGTCGAGTCCGACGGGAACGAGATCGTCCGGGTGCAGGTCACCGGCAACGTCAACCAGACCGGCATCGACGACCTCAAGATCTGCCGCGCGCTGCGCATCCACAGCCTCGAGATCACCCAGGCGATCCAGGAGATCCAGGAGATCGAGGATCTCGAGACCGACCTGGGCGGCGACCGCGAGCCGCCGGTTCCCCTCATCGAGGACAAAGAGACGGTGATGCGGGTGTACATGCAGCAGGTGCAGACCGTGGTGACCGTCGAGGTGGAGGTCGACATCCCCGGTACCCTGAGCCAGTCGCGCCGCCTGACGCTCCAGCCCCAGTGCGATCCCGACTTGCGCCGCCGGCGCGAGAACGGGTGCTTGTCGCTCGACTTCTACTTCGACGCGCCGGGCGGCGACTGGGACGCGACGGTCCGGTTGCTCACGGACTCGGGAGACGAGCTCGAGACCCACGATCTGCCGCTGCGCAGCCGCGAGGCGGACGATCTGGTGCTGCGCTCGGTGTCGGTCTGCGACGCCCGCGACAACGCGGGCGCCTGGCAGTGCGGCAACGCCGCCACCCTGGGCGGTCTGCTCGGCCTGCTCGACCGCACCGCGCCCACCGACGAGGTGCGCGTCTCGGCGAGCGGCAACTTCGTTCGCAACGACATCGCCGGCTATGACGCCGACGGCAACGGCACCATCGACAACAACGAGGCCATCAACTGGTTCATCGACACGGTCGCACAGGTGGGCGACCTCTACGGCCTGTGGGACCGTTTCCTCGGGTTCTTCGGGCAGGAGCGCTATTACTACGGCATGCTGCGCAACGCCGTTCCGAGCGGCACCGGCGGCATCGCCGACGGCATTCCGAGCCGCGGCGCCATGAGCCGCGAGTCCACGGTGCGGCTGGGCTCCGAGGTCAACTTCGAGACCGTGGCGCACGAGGTGGGCCACGCCCTCGGCCGGCGCCACACCAACACCAACGTTCCAGTCGCCGCCGGTACCCCGCCGGGCTGCTACAACACGGCCCGCGACGGGGGCACGGACTGGCCCTTCGCGGACAACACGCTGCAGTCGGCCAACGGACCCGAGGTGGGCTTCGACGTGGGAGCCCGCGACGTGGTCCTGCCGGAGTCGAACTTCGACTGGATGGGCTACTGCGTGCCGCGCTGGATCTCCCCCTTCACGTTCACCCAGGCGCAGCCGCCCCTGGAGTCGTTCCAGGGCATGGTCACCGAGCTCGGCCAGTTCTGGACCGTGGGTGGAGTTCTCGAAGAGGGCGGCGGCGTCGGCTTCCAGCCGATCTTCGAGCTCGAGATCGTCGGGTCCACCGACCCCGGCACCGGCAGTCACGGCATCGAGGCGCGCGACGCGTCCGGCGTCGTCCTGGCCCAGCGCCGGTTCACTCCCCGCCAGGCGGTGCTGGAGACCGCGGACGACGTCGACGTGATCGGCCCGCCCACCTTCTTCGAGCTGCTGCCGGTGGCGGCCGGCGCCACGGCCATCTTCGTCGTCGACCCGGGTGGCGCCGACCTGGGCTCCGTCGCCCTGGTGGGGGATCCGCCGGCGGTAACGATCACCTTCCCGAGCCCGGCGGACCAGCTGGCGGGCAACGAGGAGCTGACCTGGACGATCGTCGATCCGGACTCGACCGGACACTGGAGCGCGGTCGACTACTCGCTGGACGGCGGCACCACCTGGTTCCGGCTCGGACTGACGCAGGAGAGCTCGCTGGCCGTCGACTTCGACCAGGTCGCGGGCTCGACCTCCGCGCTCCTCCGGGTCACCGCCTCGGACGGCGTCAACAGCGGGCTCGACGTCGTGGGCCCGTTCGGCGTCGACCGCAAGCTGCCCTCCGTCGAGATCCTGGAGCCCGGCGAGGACGAGGTCTTCGCCTCCGGGGACCTCGCGCTGCTGCGCGCCAACGCCTTCGACTTCGACGACGGCTTCCTCAACGGGCCGGCGGTGGAGTGGTTCTCCAACCAGGACGGGCCGCTCGGCACCGGCGCCCGACTCGCGACGACGACCCTGTCCGAAGGCGTGCACCAGATCAGCGTCGACGCGACCGACAGCGACGGCAACCTCGCCTCCGACGCGCGGACGATCCGCGTGGCCGGCGCCGCGCCGAGCCTCGACCTCGAGGTCACCGCGCTCGACCAGCTGCCGACGACCTGCGTCCAGGTGATCGTCGACGCGGCTTCGGGCTCGACCGCGGTCGGCCTCGAGAGCGTCGAGTACAGCCTCGATGGCGGCGCCAGCTGGACTCCGGTCTCGCTGGGCGATCTGCCTTTCAGCTTCATCGTCCCGGGCCAGGGCTTCTTCCACCTCGTCGCCCGGGCCTTCGACGAGGCCGGCCAGGTCGACGCGGCCGACAGCCGCTTCTTCATCGACTCGCCGTGCGCCATCCAGCCGCCCACGGCCGACGCGGGGCCCGACCAGGTGGTCGAGTGCGCCAGTCCCGAGGGCACGACGGTCACGCTCGACGGCTCGGGCTCCTCCGATCCGGGAGGCAACCCGCTGACCTACGATTGGCGGGACGAGGACGGCAACCAGGTCGGCACGACCGCGGTCGTCGACGTCGTATTGCCGCTGGGGACCTTCACGTTCACCCTCACCGTCGACAACGGCCAGGGCGGCACGGACAGCGACTCGGTCGACGTCACGGTGCAGGACACCACGCCGCCGGCGCTCGACGGCCTGGCGGCCAGCCCCGACCTCCTCTGGCCGCCCAACCACAAGATGGTGCCGGTCGCCCTGTCGGCGACCGCGGTGGACGCCTGCGACCCGGCGCCGGTGGTGCAGATCGTGGGCGTCACCAGCTCCGAGCCGGTCACCGGGCCGGGCGACGAGACGGCGCCCGACTGGATGATCACGGGCCCGCTGAGCGTCGACCTCCGAGCCGAGCGCCTCGGCCAGGGCGAAGGCCGGGTCTACACGATCGAGGTCGAGGCCGCCGACGCTTCCGGCAACGCGGCCACCTACACAACGGAGGTGCTCGTACCGCACGACCAGGGAGAGTAGCCGCCGGACACCGCCGCCCCGGAGCTCGGGGCGGCGGTCAATCGGGCCGGAGGAGGTCGGCGCTCGGGCTCCGAACATCGCCCCACGTCGGCGTGACGGCCGGGTGCTCGAGGTCACCGTCCGCCCGAGTCCGCGGTCGGGCGCTCGATCAGAGGATTCGGCCGCGGGGCGGAGCGGGGCTGGCCTGGACCTCGCCGGGGCTCTCGCCGGCGCTCGCCAGGCGCGCGGCCTCGGCGGCGGCGTCCGCGGCGGCGGCTCCGTCGCCCGTCGCCTCGTAGTAGGCGGCGAGGATGAGGAGGTCTTCGGCTCCCAGCTGGCCCTGCTGGGCGTTGGCGACATGGGCCAGGAGCTCGCGGGCGCGCTCCGGGTCGCCGCCGGGGGCCAGGTGGAGGCGGGCGAGGAGGCGGAACGACGGGAGGTGGGCGGCGGGCCGGGCGCAGCTGCCGCCGGCGCAGCTCGGAGCGACGGCGCTCTCGAGGCCGGTGAGCGCGCGGGCGGGCTCGCCGGCGGCGACGAGGGCCTCGGCCATCAGCAGGTTCAGCTCCGGGTCCCCGGGCACGAGAGCGAGGACCGCGTCGAGATGGTCGACGGCCCGGGCGGGCCGGCCGGCGGCGAGGAGGGCGGCGCCGTAGAGCCGGCAGAGCTCCGGGTGGCCGGTGGCCGGCGAGGCGAGCGCCGCGAGGCGCTGCAGGACCTCCTCGGAGTCGCCCGCGGCGAGCGACGCCTCGGCCCACAGCGCCGGGGCGAGCAGGGTGCCGCCGGCGTCGAGCGGCTCCGCCCCCAGGGCGTCCCAGGCCGCGGCGAGGTCGCCGCGCGCCGCCGCCGCTTCGCCGGACAGGAGGCGGGCGCGGCCGCGCTCGAGGCGGAGGACCGGATCGTCGGGGGCGGCGGCGGCGAGCTCCTCGAGGGCCGCGAGCGCCGCTCCCGCCTCGCCCTCGTTGAGCGCGACGACGGCCTCCTGGAAAGCCGCGGGTCGGTCCTCGTAGCGGCCGCGGAGCTCGTCGGCGAGCATCGAGACCAGGGTCTCGTAACGGAACGACACGTCGGGCTCGTCCGCGGTCTCGCCGGCGACGACCGTGATCGTCTCCGCCCGGACCGACCACGAGCTCCCCGCGTCCTCGCCGCGGCCGAGGAGGGAGCGGCGGCGGGCTTCGAGCTCGGCGCGGCGCAGCGCGCTCGGCTCCCGCTCGACGGCTGACAGCAGCCAGTCGGCGGCGTCGTCGAGGTCGCCGGCGGCCTCGGCCGCGTCGGCCTTGGCGAGCACCGAGGCCAGCGCAGCCCGGCGGGCGCGCGCCACGAGCGCCGCGGCGCGCGCCCGCAGCTCCCCCGCGGCCTGGCGCGCGGCGCGCTCGGCGATCTCGAGCGCGGGGACCGCGAGGTCGCGCCCGAGCAGATCCTCGGCGCGGTCCAGCTCCTTCGCCCAGTTCCTGCCGAAGAGGCCCATCCGGGGATCCTATCGCCGAGCGTCCGGCACGGCTCCCGAAGCTCGAGATCGTGGCGGCTCACCGAGGGCAGGCCCGCGAGCCACGACCCGAGGCCGCGGGACGGGAGAGGGGCGTCCGGCGAGCGGACCGCGGGGAGTAGAATCCGGACCACGTGACGAGAAGCAAGGGGAGGCGTTCGGGGGCGGGATCCGGGGCCGGCGGCGGGCAGGCCGCGGGCGGCCGGTCGATCTCGCAGCGGGCGCGGATGCGGCAGTCGCCGGGGTGCATGGCGGCGTTCTTCGCTGTGTTCCTCGTCGCCGGGCTGGGCTTCCTGCTCGTGTTCCTCCTGCCGGCGATCCAGGCCGCGAAGGCGCGCTCCTGGCCGGCGGTCGAGTGCGAGGTGCTCGAGAGCTCGGTGGCGGGCCACTCCGGCAGCGACGGCACGACCTACTCGATCGAGGTGCGGTACCGCTACACCTGGGACGGGGTCGAGTACGTCGGCGATCGCTACGAGTTCCTGGGCGGCTCGTCGAGCGGCCGGGCGTCGAAGCAGGAGGTCGTCGACGGGCTGCCCGCCGGCACGACGACGACCTGCTGGGTCGATCCCCGAGAGCCGAGCTCGGCGGTGATGCATCGCGGCCTCTCGTGGGTCTATCTCTTCGCCCTGCTGCCGCTCGTGTTCGTGGCGATCGGCGGCGGCGGGATGGTCTGGGCGCTGACGGCGGGCAGGACGGCGGCGCGGTCGGGAACCGTCGCGTCCGCGCGGTCGTCGCCCGCGGGGGCGCCGGCCGCGACGGCGTTCCGCGAGGTCGACGCGTGGTCGACGCCCCTCGCGGCGGCGGGGCCGGTCGAGCTCGAGGAGAAGCTCTCGCCGGTGGGCAAGCTCGTCGCGACGACCGTGATCGCGGTCTTCTGGAACGGCATCGTCGCGGTCTTCGTCTGGCAGCTGTGGCAGGGCTGGCGGGCGGGCGGCGGGATCGACGGCTGCCTCGCCGCCTTCCTCGTCCCCTTCGTCCTCGTCGGCCTGCTGCTCCTCGTCGGCGTCCCCTACCAGCTCCTCGCCCTGGCCAACCCGCGGCCGCGGCTGACGCTCAGCCGCGCCGCGGTGCCGCTCGGCGGCTCGGCGCAGCTCGACTGGCGGTTCCGCGGCTCGGCCGGGCGCCTGGGGAGCCTGCGCATCGTGCTCGAGGGCGCCGAGCAGGCGCGCTACCGGCGCGGCACGACGACCCACACGGACACCGAGGTCTTCGCCAGGATCCCCGTCGTCGACCGCGGCGCGGGAGCGCCGCTCGCGACCGGCGGCGCCACGATCGAGGTTCCCGAGGACACGATGCACTCCTTCGAGGGCGACAACAACAAGATCGTCTGGACGCTCAAGGTCCACGGGTCGATCGCCTTCTGGCCCGACGTCAGCGCCGAGTTTCCCTTCGTCGTCACCCCCGGGGAAGGGCGCGGGGACGGGAGAGGCTGATGGCCGACCTGCGCCTCGAGCTCGAAGAGAGCCGGACGAGCTTCCGCCCCGGCGAGACGATCCGCGGCGTCGCCCGCTGGGCGCTCGAGGAGCCCCCGGAGGCGCTCGAGGTGCGGCTCTTCTGGTACACCGAGGGCAAGGGCGACCAGGACGTGGGAGGCGTGCAATCGACGACCCTCGACGGCGCCGGGCTCGAGGGCGAGCGGGAGTTCACCTTCACCGCTCCGGCGGCGCCGCTGTCGTTCTCCGGCAAGCTCATCTCGCTCGTCTGGGCGCTGGAGCTCGTGGCCCTGCCGGCCGCGGAGGCGGGGCGGGCCGAGATCGTGATCTCGCACACCGGGGAGGAGATCCTCATCGGCGCTGCCGATTCGGAGGAGCCCGGCGTGGAGACGCCGGGCAGGGCGGACCCTGGGACCGAGCGTCTCGACCTCGAGAGCCTGGGCGGCGGGAGGCCGCTCGAGCCGTGAATGCCAGAGCCGTGAATGCCAGAGTCGTGAATGCCCGAGCCGCGAATGCCCGAGCCGTGAGCACCCGAGCCCGCGACAACCCGTTCCGCGCCGCGCGGATCGAGGGCCTGCGCTACCGGGCTCCCGGCTTTCGCTGGCCCGACCTCACGGCCCGCCTCGCGTCCCAGGGCGGCCGCGGCGCCATCCGCGGCGCCCAGGGGAGCGGCAAGACGACGCTGCTCCACGAGCTCGGAGACCGGCTGGCGGCGGCGGGCTGGGAAGTGCGGCGCCTGCGGCCGGATCTCGACGATCGCCGGCTGGTCGGCGAGCAGGTGCACGCCCTCACCCGCGGCGCCGGGAAACGAACGGCTCTGCTCCTCGACGGCGCCGACCGTCTCGGCCTCCTTCGCTGGAGTCTTTTCCTCCGCGCCGCCCAGGCCGCGGGCGTGCTCGTCGTCACCACCCATCGGGAAGGCCGGCTGCCGACGCTCCACCGCTGCCGCACGACCCCGCGGCTGCTCGCCGAGCTGGTCGCGGAGCTACGGCCGGCCGGCCTCCCCGAGGTTTCGCTGGAGGCTCTCTTCCGACGGCAGCGCGGCAACCTCCGCGCCGCGTTGCGCAGCCTCTACGACGCTCAGGCGGCGCGCTGACAGCGGGACCAGCTGCGCTGCGTCCTGCCGGGCGCCCCGCGCCGCGCGACGACATCTCCTGTTCTTTCAGCCCTACCTAGCCAACCCCCGCAGCGTTCGCCGGAGTCGGCACGTGACCCGGGCGGCATGTCGGTCGGGACCTCGCAAGCGATGGAGTGGCCGCCCGGCAGCGACGCCCCGGCGACCCGACAGAGTCGAGTCCGCTAGCATCGGCCCTTCGATCGACTAGGGGAAGGAGACGTCGGATGCGCGATCTCTTGAGCTCGACCGCGGCCCGGGCGGCGCGTTACCTGGAGGAGATCGCCGAGCGCCGGGTGAGCCCGAGCCCGGAGGCGCTGGCGGCGATCGCCCGCTTCGACGAGCCGCTGCCGGCCGAGGGCAGTGATCCGGAAGCCGTGATCGCCATGCTCGACGAGATCGGCTCGCCGGCGGCGGTGGCGATGGCCGGGCCGCGCTACTTCGGCTTCGTCATCGGCGGCGCGCTGCCGGCCGCCCTGGCGGCCGACTGGCTGACGGCGGCCTGGGACCAGAACTGCAGCCTCGACCGGATCACGCCGGCGGCGGCGCGCCTCGAGCAGGCGGCGCTCGGCTGGCTCACCGATCTCCTGCGGCTGCCGCCCGCGAGCGGCGGCGGCTTCGTGACCGGCGCCACCGTCGCCAACTTCACGGCGCTGGCGGCGGCGCGTCATGCCGTCCTCGCGCGGGCCGGCTGGAACGTCGAGGCCGACGGGCTCTTCGGGGCGCCGCCGATCACCGTGGTGGTGGGCGCCGAGAGCCACCCGACGCTCTTCAAGTCGCTCGGCATGCTCGGCCTCGGGCGTAACCGGGTGCTCTCGGTGCCGACCGACGGCCAGGGCCGCATGCGGGCGGACGCGCTGCCCCCCCTCGCCGGGCCGGCGATCGTCTGCACCCAGGCCGGCAACGTCAACACCGGCGCCTTCGACCCGATCGCGGCGATCGCGGCGCGGGCCCACGAGGCCGGCGCCTGGGTGCACGTCGACGGCGCCTTCGGCCTCTGGGCCGCCGCGTCGCCGCGCTTCGAGCGCCTCGCGGCGGGCGTCGAGGCGGCCGATTCCTGGGCCACCGACGCCCACAAGACCCTGAACGTCCCCTACGACAGCGGCCTTGCCTTCGTTCGCGACGCCGACGCGCTGCGCGCGGCGATGGCGATCACCGCCGAGTACCTGCCCACGGCGAGCGAGCGGCGCAACCCTTGCGACTTCACCCCGGAGCTCTCGCGCCGGGCGCGCGGCATCGCGGTGTGGGCGGCGCTACGCCAGCTCGGGCGCTCCGGCGTCGCGGCGCTGGTCGAGGGCATGCACGCCAACGCCCGCCGCTTCGCCGCGGGCCTGGCGGCGGCGGGCTACGAGGTGCTCAACGACGTCGTCTTCAACCAGGTCCTCGTGTCCTTCGGCGAGCCGGCCGCGACGCTGCGGGTCGTCGCCGCCCTCCAGGAGGACGGCACGTGCTGGTGCGGCGGCACCGAGTGGCAGGGGCGCACGGCGATGCGGATCAGCGTCTCCTCCTGGGCGACGACGGAGGCGGACGTCGACCGCAGCCTCGAGGCGATGGTGCGGATCGCGAGGGGGCGGAGCTGAGCGTCAGCCGGCGCCCGGGACGGGCAGGAGCGACACGTCGGCGCCGCGTCTTGCGGCCTCGGCGCGGGCCGCTTCGTACTCCCGCGTGCGGCCGAGGGCGCGGGCGGCCACGGCCATCGACAGGTACCACTCCCGAGCCTTGATCTCGCGCTCGCGCAGCACCTCGTAGGCGCGCTGGTAGTTGCGCTTCTGAAGATCGAGGCGCGCCTCGAGCAGCGTCGCGAAGGTCGGCTTGCGGGGCGCGAAGCGGGATCCGTCGAGCTTCTCGATCTCGCGCCAGGCCTTCTCGCCGGCCTCGAACGCCGCCTGGGCGCTCTGGGTCCGGGCGCGGTCGAGGTGCATCTGCGCGATTCTCCAGTGCGCGTACGCGTCGATGGTGGCGCTCTCGCGGCGGCGGGATTCCTCGCTCTCCTCCCGGCCCCAGGCATTGCCCTGGAACGGCGCCGCGGCCACCGCCGCCTCGAGCTTGCGAGCCGCCTCGTCCCAGCGCTTGGCGTCGGCGAGCTCGAGCCCCTGGTAGTAGAGCACCCGTTTGGGCCGCTGCCGGAGGCTGAAGAAGCTGCCGAAGACCTCGCCGCGGGCGTCGAGCCACACCTCCTTGGGCTCGTGCGGCGCCGCGAACTCGAACGGGGTGCTGCGCCCGCGCAGCAGGGCGTGGAACTGCATGACGGAGTTGCCCGTCCGGGCCGCGTCCTCGCCGCCCTCCTTCTCGGGATCGTAGAGGACGGCCTGCACCGGAACGACGAGCAACGAGCGCTCGACGTCCATCTGCACCACCTGCCGGCGCTCGACGTCGAGCTCCCCGTCACGCCGCTCCACGAGGCTGTACTCCAGCCGGTAGGGGGAGCTCTGGATCGCTTCCCCGCGCACCAGCCACTGCCCGTCCGCCCGCTCCTCGACCGTGTAGTCGTACCAGACCTCCGGCAGCCCCGTGCCGTAGATGAACTGCTCCGCGAAGGCGTCGAGGTCGGTGTCGGTGATCCGTTCGATCAGGTCGAAGAAGTCCTCCGTCGAGATCGCCTGCCCGCGCACGGCGGCGACCATGGAGTGCAGGATCTTGACGAACGTCTCTTCGCCGAACGATCGGGCGAGCATGTCGATCACGACCGCCCCCTTCTGGTAGACGATCGGCACGTAGGCGCCGACCGACTGGCTCGAGGCGAGCCGCTGCCCGAGCACGAGCGGCCCCAGCGACTCGCGGGTGCGCCCCTCCCGGTTGGTCTGCAGCAGCGACGACCGCCAGCCGACCGTCGGCCCGCGGCGCTTGCCTTCGCCCTTGTTGCGGACGTAGAGCAGCGCCGCGTAGTTGGCCATCGCCTCGCTGATCCACTGGTCGCGGTAGCTGCGCCAGCCGACGGCGTGCCCCCACCACTGGTGGGCGATCTCGTGGGCGAGGGTCCACTTGTCCTCGGTGCCGTCTTCGTCGGCCACCTGGACGGCGCTGCGGCGGGTCAGGGTGACGAAGCCGGGAGGCGCCTGCGAGAAGCTGCGCGGCAGCGTGGCGATCGTCAGGCCGTCGAAAGGGTACTCGCCGAAGAGCTCCTCGTAGTAGAGGAGCGACTCGCGGGCGGTCGCGAGCAGGTTGTCGACGTCGGAGCGCACCTGCCGCCGGGTGTCCCGGTCGAGGGCCAGGGTGATCGGCACGTCGCCGGCCTCGGCGTTGTGCGTCTCCCAACGGCCGAGCTCGAAGCTGAAGTGGCCGCTCGGCACGTCGAGGCGCCGCCGCTCCCAGCGCTGGCCGCCGGTCTGCCCGCCGTCGACGCGGCGGCCGGTGCCGACCAGGTCGAGCCGCTCGGGCCAGCGGAACGTGACGTCGAACGTGGCCCGGTCGCCGGGCTCGAGGCTCGGGTACCAGCTGGTCGTGGCGCGCAGCACCGGGGCGCCGTCGACCTCGTCGAACAGCCGGCCGCGGTAGCGCAGCGTCAGGCTCACGGAGTCGCCGGCCGCGGGCGGCTCGTCCAGGGCGACGACCAGGCGGCTGTCGTCCTGGGCGAAGTCGAGCGCCCGGCCGCTGCCCGCGGTGACCGACTCCACCACCAGGTCGCGCGCCAGCGCCAGCGCCACGGCCCGGCTGCCGCTCACCGTCGCCGCGAGGACGACCGTGGCCTCGGCGACGAGCTCGAGCGTCCTGGGCGCGACGTCGACCGACAGCACGTAGTGCTGCGCGTCGAAGCCGAGGGTCCCGGCCAGCGGCCGTCCGTCCTCTCCCCGGGGGGAAGCCGAGATCCAGCTGTCCCAGATCCCCAGCTCGGCCAGATCGAGACCGATCAGCCGCCCCTTGCGCTGCTGCTTGTCGATCTGCTTTCCGAGCCTGCGCTCCAGCCGCGTCGTCAGCTCCATCTGGACGAACTGGCCGAGCGAGATCTGCTCGAACTCCCAGGGGTCGTAGTTGTAGAGGAAGCGCTCCTCGTCCTCGTCCAGGAACCAGCCCACGAAGTAGCCGGAACCGGCGGGATCGCCGAGGGCGTCCACCCAGAGCATCTGCTCCACCTGCAGCGTGGAGCGCTCGCCGCTCGCCAGCCAGTCGGCGAAGATCCGCCCGGCGCGGGTGGACGTCGCCGCGTCCGGGGCCTCCCCGGCGCCGCGCAGGAGGGCGGCGGCCGCGGCGTCGTTGCCGACGACGAGGACCGCCTCGGTCAGCGCCCGGGAGACCGAGCGCTCGCCGGTGAAGAGCTCGAGCTGGTCGGCCTCGATGCGGTCGGGCGGCTCCATGTCGAAGCGCGCCGAGCCGAGAAAGACGAACTCGCGGACCTGCCCGGCGACCTCGGTGGCCGGCAGGATCCACCCCTCGTCGAGCACCAGCGTGGCGCCCCCGACGTCGAGCCGGACGGAAGCGACCCGCCGGGCGCGCTCGCCCTCGAGCCGGGTGGCCCGCAGCGCGGCCCGCAGGTCGTCCGCGACGGCCGGCGAGGCCGATCCGAGCGCGGCCAGCCCGCCCATGGAGAGCCCGCCCGCGACCATCGTAGCCGCGAGCACGAGACGCCGCCGGGCGCGGGCCGTGAGCGGCGCCGCGTAACAGGACGCGCGGAAGAAAGCCATGCAAGCGACTCTATCCCGAGCGATTCGGGTCCCTCGAGTCGGCAGGATCGGCGGACGGGTGCAGTAGCATGCACCGATCGGCTCGGGACCCCCGGGCTCGCCTGCCCAAGGTCGGAGGCCCCGCCATGCGTCGCACGCACCCAACTTTCGCCTTCACCCTCGCTCTGGCCCTCACCCTCGGCGCCGTCGCCCTCATGGCCCAGGACGACGCGTCCGGCGTGCCGGACATCCCGTTCTACGAGTACGACCCGCCGTCGACCCTCGTCGTGCCGGCGACGGCGGTGACGCGGGCGAGGTTCCCGTTCATCGACGTCCACAACCACCAGTTCGAGATGGGCGGCGGCCAGGATCTCTCCGCCGTGACGGCGGCGATGGACGAGCTCAACATGGCGGTGATGGTGAACCTGAGCGGGCGCGGGTTCCGGCGCATCGAGAATCCCGACGGCACGACCACCTTCGACGTGAACCCGCCCGAGTACCTGGCCGCCGCGGTCGCCAACGCCGAGACCCACGCGCCCGGGCGCTTCGTCGTCTTCACCAACCTGAGCCTCGCCGGCTTCGACGACGAGGACTGGACCGCGCGCACCCTGCGCGGCCTCGAGGCCGACGTCGCCGCCGGTGCGCGCGGACTCAAGATCTACAAGAACCTCGGGCTCGACGCCAAGGACGCGGCGGGCCGCCGGATTCCCGTCGACCATCCGAAGCTCGACCCGGTGTGGGCGAAGTGCGGCGAGCTGGGCATCCCGGTGCTCATCCACACCGGCGAGCCGGCGCCGTTCTGGATGCCGCTCGACGGCGCCAACGAGCGCCTGCAGGAGATGAAGGAGCGCCCCGGGCGGCATCGCGACCCCGCCGTGTACCCGAGCTGGGAAGAGGTCATGGGCGAGCAGCACGCCGTCTTCCGCAAGCACCCCGAGACCACGTTCATCAACGCCCACCTCGGCTGGCTGGGCAACGACCTCGGGCGGCTAGGAGCGCTGATGGACGAGCTGCCCAACATGTACACGGAGATCGGCGCCGTCCTGGCGGAGCTCGGCCGCCAGCCCCGCTTCGCCCGCGAGTGGCTCACCCGCTACCAGGACCGGGTGATGTTCGGCAAGGACAGCTGGAACCCGGAAGAGTACGCGACCTACTTCCGGGTTCTCGAGACCGCCGACGAGTACTTCCCCTACTACCGCCGCCGGCACGCCTTCTGGAAGATGTACGGGCTGGATCTGCCCGACGAGGTGCTGCGCAAGCTCTACTACGAGAACGCGCTGCGGGTCATCCCGGGGATCGATCCGGCGCCCTTCGTTCGGCAGGACTCCGTTCAGTAGGAATCCGCCACGCCCGGCTCGTCGTCGGGACCGAGGAGGGCCTCCAGCTCTCCCAGCAGCTTCGTCTCGTCCTCGTCGCTGAAGTCCTCGTCCGCAGGCTCGATCTCACCCCGGGGGTCGAGGACCAGGTCGTGCTGTGGGTACTTCCTCAGGGTGCGGCCCGCGACCTTGGCCATCAGCTTGTCCTGCTTGTGCGTCAGGCTCTTCGTGGTCGCCGGCAGCGCTTGGAAGAAGTAGGCCTCGACGGTGCCGGAGCTCCCGTCCACGATGGCGAGATCCAGGCGGGCATAGCCCTGCGCCACGTAGGTGCCGCCGCTCAGGAACGAGGTCAGCATGGCCTTGCCGGCGCTGACGGCGACGGCCTGGATCCGCGGCAGGACGAGCCCGTCGACGTCGAGCCGGGCGGCCAGCCTCGTTGCCTCCTCGCCGGCCTGGTAACGCCCGTCGTGCACCTGGCTCGGCCGGCGCAGGATCCCGGCCCACTCCTCGTCGTAGCGCTCGTTGACCCTGCGGACCATCTCGCCCAGCTCGGGATCGGTCCTGGTCTCCTCCAGGGTGATGACCCGGACGGCGTATCCCTTGCCGGTCAGCAGGGGCGGGAGCGAGCGGGCCGCCGCGTCCTCGAGCCCCGCGCACTCCTTGATCATCTGCTCGGTCACCACGGCCTTCTGCTTGACGAACTCCGCGTGCGGGGGCAGGACGGCAACCCGCAAGGGGCGGGTCTCGTTGGCCCGAAAGCCCGGCGTCATGTAGCGCTTGGCGTGTGCCGGCGCGACGGTCGCGAGCGTGAGCGCCGCCGCCGCGAGGGCGAAGCGGGTCCAGTCATTGGTTCTTCGCGTGGTCATTTCGGTCCTCTCCTTCTGCGGTCCTGAGATCCGCGGTGATGGCCTCGATCCTCTCGAGGATCGGGGCCTTGTCGTCGGCGTCCGGCCGCGAGCGCAGGTAGCTCAGCAGCTCCCGCCCCGCTCCCCTGGACTCCCCTTGTTCGAAAAGCACGAGCCCGAGCCCCCGGCGCGCCAGCGCCAGGCCCGGGTCGAGCTGCAGCGCGCGCTCGTACTCTTCGCGAGCGCCTGCGAGACTCTCTTCCCGCGTCGCCTCCTCCGGTCCGAGCGCGCGCAGGGCCTCGGCCAGGGCGTAGTGAGCGCGGGCATCGCGGTCGTCGTCCGCCACGAGCCACCAGGCCAAGAGGGCGGCGGCCCGCGGGCGCTCCGCGCGGATCAGGTCTTCGGCCGTGAGCAGTCCGACCGCGTGCCGCAGCGGCCGGTACGCCTCGCGGCCGACGGTCAGGGCCTCGAGATCCGTGGTCTCGCCCAGGCGGGCAACGACCTCCCGCAGGGTCCTGGCGCGGTCCCTGAGCTGCGGCGGGGAGCCCCACTCCGTGGCGGCCGCCGACGGTTCGCCAGCGGAGCCGAGCGCCAGGACCTCGAAGAGGCGCGGCGACTCGCGCACGTCGTAGCCGGCCTCGGCAACGCTCGCCACGGCGTGCCGATCGGCTTCCTCCTCGAGGCTCCGGTCGTAGCCCATGACCGCGGTGGCGAAGACGGGCTCGGGGCCGGGCCCGGAGCCGAGGTCGAGCTCCAGCTCCAGGCCGCCGACGGAGAGGGCCACGCTGGCCCCGTAGGAGCGGGCGATGCTGCCGGCGACGAGGCTGCTCCGCGAGGCGCGGAGCAGCTGGATCGTGTGGTGGCCCGCCGCGTGGGCGATCTCGTGGGCCAGCAAGGTGGCGAGCTGGGCCTCGTTCTCGAGGCTGGCCAGCATGCCGGTGTTGACGAAGACCTGGCCGTCGGGCAGGGCGAACGCGTTGGGCAGCGGATCGCGCAGGACGTGGAACCGGTACTCGATGTAGGGATCGCTCGGCGGAGGCGCCAGCCGCCGGCCGATGCGCCGGACGAGCTCGCCGAGCGCCGGATCCGGGTGCAGGTAGCCCCTCCGGCCGAACTGCTCCGCGAGCCCCGCCGCGCTCTCGACGAGGTGCACCTCCCGCTCCTTGAGCGGGAGCTCGCCGTAGACGCCGGTTCCTTGCGCGCGGAGTCCCCCGGGGAGGAGCGCGAGAGGGAGTAGCAGCAGTCTGAGCGATCGTTCGAGTGACCTTTGTTTCACGGGTTGGGTCCGCCTTCGGAGCGTTAGCGAGTGCCGGCATGGTTTGCCGGGTCCTGCACTCTCGGACCGGTGCCGGCGGCGGGTTGTTTAGTCGAGCGCGAGACGCCGGGTGCTATCCTGAGGTGGAGCCCGAGGAGGCTGACGGGCGGCCGGAGCCCGGCGGGCTCTCGACGGACGGCAAGGCCGGCAAGCAAGCCTGTCCCAGCACAGGAGCCTCGAGCGTGTCCGACGTGGCGAATGGCCCGAACTCGCAAGACGCTTCGGCCTCTGCCGAGGCGCGACCGGTATCCGGCGAGCCGGCAGCGGTGGCCCGGGCGATCCGTGAGTTCCAGGACGGTACGCGGGCGGAGGAGAGCTTCCGGGTCCTCTACGAGACCTATCGCTCTCCGGTTCGCGGGTTCTTCGCCCGGCGGGCCGCGTCGCCGGACGAGTGCCTCGACCTAACCCAGGAGACCTTTCTGCGAGTCTACAAGGGACTGAGGGCGTATCGCGGCGACGCGCCCTTCGGCGCGTGGCTGTTCCGGATCGCCTGGAACGTGCTTCACAGCCATCGCGCGAAGAAGGCCGGAAAGAAGGCCAGTCGAATGGAGCCGATTCCCTTGGAAGAGACCCACCTCGAGCGAACGCTCACCACCGACGCCGCCGGGCAGCCCGCGGGCGGCGCCGCGGCCTTCTCCTCGGTGCTGCGGGACGAGCGTCGCCGGATCCTGCGCCGAGCCGTCGCCGCGCTGCCGGCGCAGCGGCGCCGGTGCATCGTCCTGTGGGCCTACCGGGAGCTCTCCTACGAGCAGATCGCGGTCGTGATGCGACTCTCGATCGGTACCGTCAAGGCCCACCTGGCGCAAGCGCGCCGCCAACTGGAGACCCTCGTCGCGGACGCGGCCGGCGAGGCAAGGGGCGGTTCATGAGCGATCGGAGAGACAGGAACGAGATGAACGAGACGACCGAGGAGCTCCGGCGCGAGATCGCCGCCGCGGTGGCGCCGGACGTCCAGCGGGCGGGCACCGGCCATCCCCACGCCGACGAGCTCATCGCCTACCGGCTGGGACGGAGCTCGGAAGGACGGGCCGCGGACCTCCAGGAGCACCTCCTGGCGTGCGGCGAATGCACGGAGCTGCTTCTCGACCTCGAGGCCTTCGTCACGGTCGAGGAGGCGAGCGCCGACGCCCCGGCGAGCTTCGAGACCGCGGCGGGCTGGCGGTCGCTCCGGGGCCGCCTGCGGGGATCCTCCGCGGCCACGAGCTGGCGGCTGGCCGCCGCGCTCGCGCTCGCGGTCGTGGGCCTTTCCGGCTGGGCGCTGCTCGAGCGGAGCACGGCCCGGGAGACGCGCCTCGCCATGGCGCGGCTCTCGCTTCCCCAGCCCGACGTGCCGATCGTGGATCTCTATCCCGACTCGGTGCAGCGGGGGTCGTCCGCGGCGGCGACGGAGATCGTCGTCCCTCCGGGAGCAGCGTACGTGACGGCCGTCCTCGCGCTGCCCGATCCCCCCGCGGCCGCCGGCTTCGAGGCGCAGATCGAGGACGGCGCCGGCCGGACGGTCTGGAGGGGCGCCGTCCGGATCAGCGAGCACGGGACGTTCACGCTGGGCCTGCCGGCCCGGCTTTTCGACGGCGGCAGCCTGCGCATCCATCTCCTGGCCGTCGACGGGGAGACCAGAGAGCGGATCGAGACCTATCCCCTGAGCGTGGCGCGCTCGTCGGAGGGGCACGATCGCGACTAGGGAGGACGACGATCCTGGCGGTGGGCTCACGACTTGCGGCATCCGGGCTTCCGGCCTCCGGCGCGAGAGCGATCTGGGCGTGCCTCGTTGTCCACGCTCTGCTCGCGGCATGTCGAGGTGAGCCCGCAAGAGACGCCGGTGCTCCCTTCGAGGAGCCCGCGGTCGCGGTGGGCCGGGAGGTCGCGGCCGGCACGACGCTCGAGCCACGAGCGGGCAACGCCCTGGTCCGGCCGCTCGGGGAAGGAGCGACCGACCGCTACCTCCTGCCCGCCGCCGCCGCGACCGTCGTCGAGCTCTCGATCGAGCAGCGCGGCGTCGACGTCGAGCTCGCGGTCTTCGACGGCGACGGCCGGGCCGTGCTGCGACGCAACCGAGCCCTCGGCGGCGAGGGGTTCGAGGACGGGGCGCTGGTCTCGGAGGCGGGCACGACCTACTCCCTGGCCGTCATCGCGCTCGCGACGAGCGGCTCCGGAAGCGGTTACCGGCTGGCCATCGACGCCGTCCGTCCGGTCACGCCGGCCGACAGGGTGCCCGCCGCCGCCGAGAGGAGCTTCGCCGCGGCGGAGCACCTGGCCGAGAGCCTGGACAAGGAGAGCTGCCGCCGCGCCGTGCCGCTCTACCTCGGCGCCCTCGAGCTCGTGCGGGAGCTCGGCGACGCGGCCCGCGAGGCCGAGGTCCTCCAGCAGCTCGGGTGGGTCCATCGCAAGTGCCTCGAGGAGCGCCGCAGGGCGCTCGACTACTACGCGGCCGCCCTCGAGCTTCTGGAGCGGCAGCCGGCCTCGAGGCGCCAGTCGAGCCTTCTCAACAACATCGGCCGCATGCACCACGAGCTCGGCGAGATGGAGCTGGCCGTCGACAGCTGGCGCCGCGCCCTGCCGCTCAAGCGCGAGCTCGGCGACCGGCTCGGCGAAGCCTCCACTCTCGGCAACCTCGGCATGGCTTCCCGCTACCTGGGGAACCTCCAGGAGGCCCTGGCGTTCGACGACCAGGCCCTCGACGTGCTGCGCGCGGCCGGTGCCCGTCTCCTCGAAGGACGGGCCCTCAACAACCGCGGGCGTCTCTACGACACCCTCGGCATGCCGGATCAGGCCGTGGTCGATCTCGAAGGCGCCGTGGCGATCGCCGAAGAGCTCGACGATCGGCCCCTGCAGGCGGCCGCGCTGACCGCGCTGGGGCGGCTTCGCGAACAGCGGGGGGAGCCGGCGCTGGCCCTGGAGATCCTGGGGCGGGCCCGGAAGCTCCGCGTCGAGGTCGGCAGCGACCGGGGGCGTGCCGTCACCATGCTCGCCCTCGCCGCCGCCCACGAGCAGGTGGGCGACTCCCAGCGTGCCCTCGAGCTCGACCGGGAGGCCCTGGCGCTCTTCACGCACCTCGAGGCACCCCGCGACGAGGCCGCGGCGCTCGCGGCGATCGCGCGGCTCTCAGCCGCGCCAGGCTCGGCGAGCGAGACGGCGGAGATGCTCGGCAAGGCGTTGGGCCTCTTCCGGCAGGTGCGCGACGTCCACGGCGAGATCGAGACGCTCTTCGCGCTGGCGGCCGTCGAGCGCCGCCGCGAGCGGCCGCGGGAGGCCGTGGAGCTGATGGAGACCGCCCTCCAAAGCCTCGAAGGCGTCCGCAGCCGCGCGGCGACCTTTGACCTGAGCAGCCGCTACCTCGCCCAGCGGCAGAGCCACTACGACGCCTACGTCGACGTGCTGATGGACCTCCACCGCGCGCATCCGGGGGCCGGCTACGCCGCGCGGGCACTCGAGATCAACGAGCGGTCGCGCGCCCGCGCCCTCGTCGATCTCATGGCGACGAACCGGGATCTCCTGCGGCGCGACGTCGCGCCGGAGCTCTCGGCGAGGGAGCGCGAGATCGAACAGCGCCTCGCGTCTCTCGAGCGCCAGCGCCTGGAGATGCTGGCCAGTCCCTCGACGGCCGGCAGGACCGCCGCGTTGGAGGCCAGGCTGGACGAGGCCCTGCGCGACCTGCACGCGATCCAGGCCCGGATCCGCGGCCAGAGCGCGCGCTACGCGCGGCTCGTCGAGCCTTCCATCCTCGGCGTCGAGCAGATCCAGAGAACCCTTCTCGACGACGACACGTTGCTGCTCGAGTACCGCCTGGGCGCCGAGCGCAGCCACCTCTGGGCGGTGACCACCCGCGCCCTGACGGCGTTCGAGCTGCCGCGGCGATCCGAGATCGAGAGCCTGGCCGGGCGCGTGCACGAGCTCGCGCGCGAGAGCCATCGCCGAGAGCTCCGCGGGCCGACCGAGCTGGCCCTCGAGGAGCTCGGGACTCTCGTTCTCGGCCCCGTCGTCGAAGAGGTGTCGCGCCACCGGCGCGTGCTGATCGTCGCCGACGGCGCTCTCCAATACGTCCCGCTGGGCGTGCTCCCGGTTCCCGCCGTGGGGGCTCGATCCGGAGAGGCGGAGGGCGCCGGGCCGCTGCTGGCGGAGCACGAGATCATCGGCCTGCCGTCGGCTTCGACGCTGGCCGTGCTGCGGGAGGTCGTCGCCGGGCGCTCTCCCGCTCCCCGCCTGCTCGCCGTGCTCGCCGATCCCGTGCTCGACGCCGCGGATCCCCGCCTCGCCGCCATTCCGGAGCGGGCGCAGCCGGGAGAGGACCCGGGAAGCGCCGGGCCGGCGGCGCGGCACCCGGCGCTGCGGAGGCTGACCCATTCGCGCCGCGAGGCCGAGGCGATCCTCGAGCTCGCCGGTGCCGGCCTGAGCTTCGCGGCGCTCGGTTTCGGGGCCACGCGCGAAGCGGCCTTGAGCCCCGAGCTCGGCCGCTACCGGATCGTTCACCTCGCCACCCACGGCGAGCTCGACGTCGAGCGCCCGGAGCTGTCGCGCCTCGTCTTCTCGACCTTCGACGAGCGTGGCCGGCCGCGGCAGGGCGCGGTGTACGCCCACGAGGTCTACGACCTGGATCTCGCGGCCGAGCTCGTCGTCCTGAGCGCCTGCGAGACCGCCCTCGGGACCGAGGTCCGGGGCGAGGGTCTCGTGGGCCTGACCCACGCGTTCCTGCAGGCGGGGGCCGAGCGGGTCCTCGTGAGCGCCTGGCGGGTCGACGATCGGGCCACCGCCGAGCTGATGCGCCGCTTCTACCGGCACCTCCTCGTGGACCGGCTGCGCCCGCCGCAGGCGCTGTGGCGGGCGCAGCTGAGCGTTCGCGAAACGCCCGGCTGGCAAGCGCCCTACTTCTGGGGCGGCTTCGTGCTCCAGGGCGAGTGGCGATGAGAGAGGCTGCTAAACGCGCCGCCCGGCTCGGCGATCTATCCGTGATGACGGCCAATGCGCGCCGGATGAGGGCCGATCCGTGATGACGGCCGATCCGTGGTGACGAGCAACCGTGCTGAAGACGCAGTGAGACGCCAACCCGATTCGCAAAGGAGCAGCAGATGCCCGGACAAGAAACAGAGCTGCACATCGACGACCTCGTGAACATCGAGCCGGTCAAGCTGCGGTGCACGTCGTGCGGCGAGTACATGCGGCGCGAGACCGCGGCCATCGAGGGATCCAGGTCCCTGTACAACTACGTCTGCCCGACGTTCAGCTGCGGCGGGTCCGACGTCGACGTCCTCGTGCCGCGCGGATGAGGCGCCGCTCGCGGCGCAGGCCGCCGCGTCCGCGGACGGAGCCGTCACGAGGCGGGTCTGAGTGGCTGACCTGAATGGCTGACCTGGGCGATTCCGCGGGTGCGGCGGGCGGGCCCCATCGGCGGCCGCGGCTGCGACTGACCCCGGGCAAGGTGATCGCGGGCCGGTACCGCATCGTCGCCCGCGTCGGGGGCGGCGGCATGGGGGAGGTCTACCGGGCCGACGACACCTCGATCGGCCGCTACGTCGCCCTCAAGTTCCCGCCGGCGTCGACCGACGATCCCTCGTGGAGCTGGCGGCTGGCCGCCGAGGTGGAGATGGCCCAGAGCGTCTCCCATCCCAACGTCTGCCGCGTTCACGAGCTCGGGCGGCACGGCGGGCACGTCTTCGTCTCGATGGCGTTCATCGACGGCGAGTCGCTGCGCCGCGTCTTGAGCCGCAGCGTCGGCGTGCTGACCCACGACGAGAAGCTGCGCATCGCCCACGACCTGTGCGCCGGGCTGGCCGCCATTCACGACCAGCGCGTCCTCCACCGAGATCTCAAGCCCGACAACGTGATGCTCGACGGCAGCGGGCGGGCGGTCATCACCGACTTCGGCATCGCCTCGTACGCGGGGGCGGTGACGGATCGGCGCTCGGGCACGCTCGCCTACACGGCGCCCGAGATCCTCGCCGGTGAGCTCCCGACGCAGCACAGCGACGTCTACTCCCTGTGCCTCGTGCTCTACGAGCTCTTCGCGGGGCGCCCGCCGTTCCCGGCGCAGCCGGTGGAAGAGAGATTGCGGCTCCAGCGCGCCGGTGCGCCGGCGCTGCCCGACCCCGACGGCGTCGATCCCGCGGTGCGGGAAGCGATCGCCCGCGGTCTCGCCCCGGAGCCCGAAGAGCGCTTCGCCACCGCGGCGGAGCTGGCGGCCGCCTTGCCTCAAAGGCCCGAGCTCGCGGCGGCCCCGCGGGGTGGCCGCAGCGTCGCTCCGGAGACGCTGCTCGTCGCCCCCCGGCTCGGCGTCCGCCGCGCCGCCGCCTGGGGTCTTGCCGTCGCGATTCTCTTCGCGCTGCCGCTCGTGGCCCTTCTCACCGCCGCGGTGCAGCCCGGGCGGGCAGCCGCCGCGGGCGAGCCGCCCGCCGCGCTCGCCGGCCGGGCGCGCGAGATCCTGCGCCGGCTCGGCTTCGAGGAGCCGGCGGAGGACTCGTTGCACGGGTACGTCTTCGAGGCGGCGGGCGCCGCGCGCGGCGAGGCCACCGAGCGGCCTGCCGGGAGCCCGCCGTCACCTCTTCGCTTCTGGTACCGGCAGAGCCGGGGACGTCTCGTGCCGCTCAATCTCGGCTCTCTGTTCTCGAGCTACGACGATCCGCCGCTGCCTGCCGCCGGCGCCGTCGGCGTTCATCTGGATCCCACCGGCCGACTCCTCCGGCTGGATGCGTCGCCGGAGAGGCGCGAGCTCCGGCGCCTCGCCGCCGAGCCCGACTGGGAAGCGCTCTTCGCCGCGGCCGGACTCGACCTCGCGGGGTTCCGCGACGTCCCGCCCTCGTGGATTCCGCCCGGCTTCGCCGCTCGCCGGCGCGCGTGGGTCGGCCGCCGCCCGGACCGGGAGGGCGGGTCGATTCGCGTGGAGGCGGCGGCCTTCCGCGGGCAGGTCGTGGGCTTCCGAGTCTTTGGCGAGGCGCCGCCGGGCGCGGCGGCGTCGAAGGGACCCGGGCGCAGTGCTTCCGCGGTCGGTACGCTCCTCTTGCCCTTGTGGTTCTTCGCCGGTCTGATCGCCGCCGTGCTGCTGGCGAGCAGGAATCTGCGCCGCCGGACCGCCGACCGGCCGGCGGCCTTCCGCGTCGCGACGGTCGTGTTGATCGCTCGGATCGTCGCCTGGCTTCTCGGCTCCGGTCAGCGGATCTCGGCCGACATCGTCGCCGCGCAGGCCGGCCTCGCCCGCGCGCTGCTGACCGCGACGCTCGTCTGGATCTTCTACGTCGCGCTGGAGCCGACGATTCGCGCCCTGTGGCCGCGGCACGCGGCTTCGTGGGTACGGCTGCTCTACGGCCGCTGGCGCGACCCCCTGGTCGGGCGGGACCTGCTCCTCGGCGTCGCCTTCGGTCTCGCCGCCCTCTTCTGGGCGCAGCTCTACGTCGCGGCGCCCGGCTGGCTGGGGGTTCCGCCTCCCCCGGCCGGCAGTCAGAATCCCCTGCTCTGGCAGATCGGGCGCGGCAGCGTCGAGATCCTCTGCGAGAGCCTCGCCTCCCCGGCCCGCGCTCTCGCGATGGGAATCTACGCGGTGGTGCGCGCGGTGGTCGTCGCTCTCTTCGGCGTGATGGGCGTCGCCCTGCTGCGCCTGCTGCTCGTGCGAGCCTGGCTGTCGCGAACGGTTGCCGCCCTGCTCCTCACCTTCCTCATGCTACCGGCGGGCGGCCACCCCGCGGCGGCCGTGGTCGCGGCGGCGGTCTCGAGCGCGCTGTGGCTGACCATTCTCGTCCGCTTCGGCTTCCTGCCCGTCGTCGTCGCGACGGTCGTCGCCGGGCTGGTCGGGAGCCTCCCGATGCCGTTCCCGCCCGCGGGCTGGACGCTCGGCGTGTCGGCGTGCACTCTTCTCGCCGTGCTGGGGGTCACGGTGTGGGGATTCGTCGCGGCGCTCGGCGGCAGGCCGGCGCTCGACCGCCGCCTCCCTCTGTGACGGTAGCTTCGGCGGGCTTCGTGCTGCCTTACCGAGCGGAGCTGGCCGCGGGCGCGGAGCGCTGATCGGGGAGGTCGGCCGCCTCGCTTTCGTCGAGCTCCAGGCGGCCGTCGAGGTAGAGATCGATCTGGGTCACGAGGTCCGCGATGATGTCGGCCCGCCGCGAGCGCACGTGCGCGCCCTCGTTCCAGACGAGCGCCTTGGGCGGTCGCGCGGCGTCGTAGAGGAGGCGCGCGCTGGGCTCTGGGAAGTAGGCGTCGCCGCGGGCGGCGATCAGCGTGAAGTCGCGGGGAGCGATCCGCGCCACGTGATGCACGGAGTCGTAGGGGTCGAGGAAGAGGTAGGCGAGTCCGCCGACGAGGCGGCCGGTCCACGGTCGTCGCTCGCTGCGGTACCACGACTCCAGGATGCGCCGGATGTCGGCGCCGCCGTGGACGACGAGCACCCGGGGGACGGCCTCGTCGTAGGCGCCGTGGAGGACCGCGAAGAAGCATCCCACGCTGGCGCCGAGAACGGTGAGCCGCTCGAGCTCGAAGCCGCGGTGCTCGAGCTCGGCCAGCGCCAGCATGCCGCCGGCTACGGTGTCCCGGACCGCGCCGCTCACGGTCCTCGGCAGCGCGATCTTCTCGCGCCAGGTGTCGCGCCGGTACTCGGCGGCGTACTGCATGGCCATGAGAACGAGGTCGCGGCGCTCGGGGATCAGGTCGAGGATTCTGCCCTCCGTCTTGTGGCCGACGTAGGTGAGCAGGATCTCGTAGTCCGCGTCGAGGGCGCGCGGCACGCGCAGCCAGGCGGTGGTCGGGGAGGCGGAGCGGCCGTTGAGCCGCAGCCGGGTGGCGACCGAAACGCCGCGGTCGACGGTCTCCAGCGCGGTCGCCGGAGCATGGCCGGCACGCACGGCCGGTCCGGGCTCCGGCAGCTCGATCGCGGAGCGGTGACGGGCGACGAAGCCGAGCGCAATCGCCAGCAACGCCGCGAGAGCGATCGCCAGGAGGCGGAGCGCGGAGCCGAGGGTCTTCCCGGGCATGGGATCTCCGGAGAGGCGGCGGATCAGAGGTAGCCGAGGGACCTCAGGAGCTCGAGCATCTCGGGGCTAGGGGGCTCGCCGCTGGCGGAGGCCTCGAGGGCGGCGAGGAGCGCCTCGAGCTCGGCGACCGTCTCCTCTTCCGTCCAGCGCTCGGGTGCGAGCTCGCCGGGATCTTCGGCCAGGTCGTAGCGCAGGATCTCGCCGTCGTGGGAGACGAACTTCTCGCTGCCGTTCCAGATGGCCGCGCCGGGCCGCGAGCCGAGCCCGGGCCGGTACCACCGCGGCCAGGTGTCGCTGGCGAAGGCCAGCGCGCGGACCGGCCGGCGGCGCGGCCGGCCGTCGAGCAGGAGGTCGTAGCTGGCGAGCGCCGCGATCTGGCGCGGCAGCTCCGGAATCGGCGCGCTGCCGTAGACGGCAAGCGGCACCCGGGTGAGCTCCTCGTAGAGGTAGGGGTCGGCGTGGCCCATGAGCCCGCGCTCGCCCAGGTGCTCGCCGTGGTCGGAGGTGACGACGACGCGAAAGGGCCTCTCGCCCCCGATCCAGCCGCCCTCGCGCAGCGTGCGCAGCACCAGGCGCAGGGTGCGGTCGGCGCTGCGTACCGAGAAGTCGTAGACGTCTCCCAGGTGGGCGACCAGCTCGGCCGCCTCGTCCGGGTCCATCGTGCCGGTGATGAAGCTACGCCGCTGCGGATTGGGGCGACCGGCCTTCTGCGGAAAGCTCAGCATCAGTCGCGGCGGCAGCCAATCGACCCGCTCGGGAACGCCGGGCCAGGGGCGGTGGGCGTTGGCGATGTTGACGAACAGAAACAGCGGTGCTGCGCTTTCGCTCGGCGGCTCGACGCTCTCCAAAGCGTCCTCGAGAGCTTGCGGCAGCCCGGGACCGGAGAACTCGCCGAAGAAGCTGGCGTGGCGCACGGTGGTGAAGCCGCGCGTCAGCCCCGAGGCGGGCGAGACGAGCGGATTGCCCGAGACCAGCACCGTCTGGTAGCCCCGTTCGCCGAGCGTCTCGGCGAGAGTGGGCAAGGCGTCGTCCAGGGGCCGGGCGTGGGTGCCCGGGCCGAGACGCACGTTGCCTTCGTCGTCCCCGCCCTTGCCGGCGCCGTGCTGGGGCACCTCGGCACCCGTGAAGTAGCTGGCGTGGGCCGGCAGGGTCCAGCTCGACGGCGCCTGGGCGTCGCACGTGCAGCGGCTCCCTTCGCGGCCGCACAGCTGAACGAGAAAGGGCGAGGTGGGGCGCTCGTAGCCGCACAGGGAGAGCCGGTCCGAGCGCACGTTGTCGAGCACGACGAAGACGAGGTTGGGCCGCTCCGGAGCCGCCGGCCCCGCGCAGGCGGCGGTCAGGGCGGCGGCCAGGAGTGCGGCCGGGAGGGCGAGGCGAAGGCGGAGGTCGGTCATGGGCGCCCGGCCCTAGAAGCGGAGGTGCTTCACGGTGTGTCCCTGGTTGATCAGCTGGCGCAGGGAGTCGATGCCGATCCGCAGGTGCTCGTCGACGAAGCCCTCGGTCACCTTGCGGTCGCTCTCCTCGGTCTTGACGCCCTCGGGCACCATCGGCTGGTCGGAGACGAGCAGCAGGGCGCCGGCCGGGATCTGGTTGGCGAACGCGACGACGAAGACCGTGGCCGTCTCCATGTCGACGGCCATGGCGCGGAGCCGGCGCAGGTACTTCTTGAAGCGGACGTCGTGCTCCCAGACCCGCCGGTTCGTGGAGTAGACGGTGCCGGTCCAGTAGTCGCGCTCGTGGTCGCGGATGGTGGTGGAGATCGCCTTCTGCAGGGCGAAGGCGGGCAGCGCCGGCACCTCCTCGGGCAGGTAGTCGTTCGAGGTCCCCTCGCCGCGAATGGCGGCGATCGGCAGGATCAGGTCGCCCAGCCGGTTCTTGCGCTTGAGCCCGCCGCACTTGCCCAGAAAGAGGCAGGCGCGGGGCTCGGCGGCGCTCAGCAGGTCGAGGACGGTGGCCGCGTTGGCGCTGCCCATCCCGAAGTTGATGATCGAGATGCCGTCCGCGGTGGCGTTCGGCATCGGCCGATCGCGGCCCTGGACGGTGGCCCCGTTCCAGGCGGCGAACCTCTCGACGTAATTGCTGAAGTTGGTCAGGAGGATGTACTTGCCGAAGCTCTCCACGGGCACGCCGGTGTAGCGCGGCAGCCAGTTCTCGACGATGTCCGACTTGCTCTTCATCGAGCGGGATGCTAGCAGGGAGCGCCGGCGGCACGGCCGCGGCCTCGCTCCGGGCGCGGCCGGGGGCTCCGCGAGAAGGAGAGGCAGGAACAGGTAGGAGGACGACCGGGCTGAAGACCACGAGCTCCGCCGGCCGCGAGCTAGGAGAGCATCGCGAGAGCCTGCGCGACCACGTTCTCGACGGTGAAGCCGTAGTGCTCCGCCAGGTCCCGCTGGGGCGCCGAGGCGCCGTAGCCGTCGACGCCGAGGACGCGCCCGCGATCGCCGACGTAGCGCTCCCAGCCCAGCGGCGAGCCCGCCTCGATCGCCAGCCTCAGCGGCGCCGAGTCGGGGAGCACGCTCGCCCGGTAGCCGGCGTCCTGCGCGTCGAAGAGCTCCCACGAGGGCATGCTCACGACCCGGCTGGCGACGCCCCGCGAGGTCAGCACCTGGGCCGCGTCGAGCGCCAAGGCAACCTCGGAGCCGCTGGCCAGCAGCGAGAGGCGGGGCTCGTCCGCGGTCTCCGTGAGCACGTAGGCGCCCCGCGCCGCGGCCTGGCTGCCGGCCGGCGAGAGGATCGCCAGCTTCTGGCGGGTGAGGACGATCGCCGTCGGCCCGGAGCGGTTGGCGAGCGCCGCGCGCCAGGCGCCGGCGGTCTCGTTGGCGTCGGCCGGCCGGATGACGGTGAGGTTGGGAATCGAGCGCAGCGAGAGCAGCTGGCTGATCGGCTGGTGGGTGGGGCCGTCCTCGCCGAGGAAGATGGAATCGTGGGTGAAGACGAAGATCGACGGCAGCCCCATGAGCGCCGCCAGCCGGATCGCCGGCCGCATGTAGTCCGAGAAGATGAGGAACGTGCCGCAGTAGGGGCGCAGGAGGCCCGACAGCGCCATGCCGTTGACCGCCGCGGCCATGCCGTGCTCGCGGACGCCGAAGTAGAGGTTGCGGCCGCCGTGCTCGCGGGCGTCGAAGACGGGGACGCCCTCGAGGAACGTGTTGTTGGACCCGGTGAGGTCGGCCGAGCCGCCCACGAGCTCGCGGACGACGCCGGCCAGGGCGTTCAGGACGACGCCGGAGGCCTTGCGGGTGGCGATCGCGCCGGCCGCCGGATCGAAGCTCGGCAGCGCCCGCTCCCAGTCGTCGGGCAGCCGGCAGGCGCGGCGCCGCGCCAGCTCGGCGGCGGGCTCCGGGTGGGCGACGCCGTACTCGCGCAGCAGGGCCCGCCACATGGAGTGCGCGACGGCGCCGCGGCCGGCGTGGTCGACGAAGGGTTGCCGCGCCGCTTCGGGGACGTGGAACGCCGGCTCGGCGGGCCAGCCGAGCCGCTCCTTGGCGGCGGTGGTCTCGTCCGCCCCGAGGGGCGAGCCGTGGGCGGCGGCGGAGTCCTGCTTCGCGGGGCTGCCGTAGCCGATGTGGGTGCGCACGACGACGAGCGTCGGACGGCGCGACTCCGCGAGCGCCTCGGAGATCGCGCCGTCCGTCGCGTCGAGGTCGTTGACGTCGGCGACCTCGAGCACCCGCCAGCCGTAGGCCTCGAAGCGCCGCCCGACGTCCTCCGTGAACGCGAGATCGGTCGAGCCGTCGATCGAGATGCGGTTGGCGTCGTAGAAGACCTTGAGGTCGGCGAGCCCGAGGTGGCCGGCCAGCGAGCAGGCCTCGGAGGCGACGCCCTCCATGAGATCGCCGTCGCTGGCGATCGCGATCACCCGGTGGGTGAAGAGCTCGAAGCCGGTGCGGTTGAACTCCGCCGCCAGCATCCGCTTGGCGATGGCCATCCCGACGGCGCTCGCGAGCCCCTGGCCGAGCGGCCCGGTGGTCGTCTCGACGCCCGGCGTGTGGCCGCGCTCCGGGTGGCCCGGGGTCCGCGAGCCGAGCTGCCGGAAGCGCTGGAGCTCGGCGAGCGGCAGGTCGTAGCCGGAGAGGTGAAGGAGGCCGTAGAGGAGCGCCGAGGCGTGGCCGCAGGAGAGCACGAAGCGGTCGCGGTCAGGCCAGTCGGGGGCCGCCGGGTCGTGGCGCAGGTGCCGCGTCCACAGCAGGTAGGCGAGCGGCGCCTGCCCCATCGGGGCGCCGGGATGGCCCGAGTTGGCCTTCTCGACCATGTCGACGGCGAGGAACCGAAGGGTGTTGATCGCCAGCTCGTCGAGGTCCGCCGGGGCCTGACTCATCGGTGCTCTCTCCGCCGTGCAGCGAGGTTCTGGAAGGCTCAACGCCGAGCCGCGAGCGTAGCAGACGCCCCGAGCCCGAACCACTTTGACGCCGGCCGTCGCCCGTGACGTACAATGACCCCCTTCGCGACACCGCGGAGAGGTGCCGGAGTGGCCGAACGGGGCCGCCTGCTAAGCGGTTGTTCGGGGAAACCTGAACCGAGGGTTCGAATCCCTCCCTCTCCGCCAGTTCGAGCAGATGAGCGAAGCGCCCGTTGCCTGCGCCAGGGCTTTGGTGCCAAGCGGGCCGGGGAGGGAATCGAACCCTCCGTCGCTGAGCGCTTGCGCGAAGCGACCAGAAACACAGCTCGCTTCGTTTGGCGAACGCCAAACGAATCCCTCCCTCTCCGCCAGTTCGAGCAGATGAGCGAAACGCCCGTCGCTTGCGCCAGGGCTTTGGTGCCAAGCGGGCCGGGGAGGGATTCGAACCCTCCGTCGCTGAGCGCCTGCGCAAGGCTTACGGGCGGCGCAGCGCGGTCGGGTGGCGCTCGTCGAGGCGGTGGAGGCCGGCCTGGCGGGCGGCGAGGAGGGCGTCCTCGACCTCCGAGCGGCGGGTGGGGCGGCCGATCTCGGGGTACATGCGCGGCCGGCGCAGGACCTCGCCGGCCGGGCCGTACTGGTCCATGACGTTGACGTAGGTGTCGGGGGAGACCTCGCGGGCGAGGAAGCGCATGATCTCCTTCGTGCCGGCGAGGCCCGCCGGCATCACGAGGTGGCGCACGAGCAGGCCGCGCAGCGCCAGCCCGTCTTCGTCGACCACGAGTGGGCCGACCTGCCGGTGCATCTCGC
>Ga0224512_10000860_pt1 | contig 31049 bp, 34 predicted proteins | sample SF_May12_sed_USG_4_FD_169103 | JGI IMG/M metagenome (GOLD analysis project Ga0224512, IMG submission 169103) | Sediment microbial communities from San Francisco Bay, California, United States - SF_May12_sed_USGS_13 | ecosystem: Environmental > Aquatic > Marine > Sediment | place: USA... | reverse complement strand
CCGTCTGGACAATTCATTGGGGGTTCGGAGTTCAGGGGGTTTCGGGCTAGGTAGTCGGTGCGATCGTCCGCCGATGCATAGCCGTAGCTATGGATCAAAGAGGATCGTGACGAATATAACGCCCTATTTTTTCTGAATCCGAACCGGACAAACGGTGCGCGGGCCCCGCACCCTAATACATGCCATAAGCGGCTCAAATATGGGGATAATTCCAAATTCATTGTCCGCCTTCGTGAAATATCCGGGCTACTGCGAACCCGTGTTACAGCGTGCCTTTCGTCGATGGAATACTTACTCCGGCTCGGGGATCAGATTCCATCGCCATCCGCAACGCACGGCCAAATGCCTTAAAAATCGTCTCCGCGATGTGGTGCGCGTTGTCGCCGCGCAAGTTATCGATATGCAGTGTCACCTGCGCGTGATTGCAAAAACCCTGGAAGAACTCACGGATCAAATCTACGTCGAATTCGCCGATTCGTGCGCGCGGGTACTCGGCACTATATTTCAATAACGGCCGGCCGGAAAAATCCACGACCACGCGACTTAGAGCTTCATCAAGGGGCACGTAAGCATGACCATAACGGCGAATTCCGGCCTTGTCGCCGATGGCTGCCGCTACTGCTTGCCCTAAGGTGATGCCAATGTCTTCGACGGTATGGTGAGCATCGACTTGCAGATCACCATTTGCACGAATATTTATGTCCATAAGGCCGTGCCGCGCGACTTGGTCCAGCATATGTTCAAGAAACGCGATGCCCGTGTCGAATTCACCGTGGCCCGGGCCGTCCACATTCACGACGACTTGTATCTGCGTCTCTCGCGTGTCACGCATTGCTTTGCCGATTCGTTCTACCATAGTTTTTACCCGAATAATAAATATGGGCCTAGAATTAATGTCAGGCTAACGTTCGAGAACGGTGCCCAGACTAGCCAGAAACATATCGTTCTGTTCCGGAGCGCCTACCGTAACGCGAAAGCACCCATCGAGTCTCGGACCGCGTAATTTCTTAATTAAAATACCGCGATCGACCAAACCACCGTGCACCGATCCGGATCGATCCGACGGGACGCGAAACATAATGAAATTCGTGTCGCTTGGATAAACCTCCAGTGCATCACGCTGTCGTAGCGCCGTTATGAGACGCTGCCGTTCTGCGCAAAGGGTTTGCACCTGTAATTCGAATACATCGTAATGCTGTAGGGCAAACTCGGCGCCCGCCTGGCTAAACGAATTGATGTTATAAGGCATGCGCACCTTATCGAATTCCCGTAACCAATCGGCTGAACCTAATAGATAACCCAGCCGCAAACCGGCGAGCCCGAGCTTGGATAGCGTGCGCAAAATCACGACATTATCGTATTTTGCCATTAGCGGCATCAAACTCATTCCGGCGAACGCTTGGTAAGCCTCATCGATCACTACCAGTCCGTCCGTGGCTTCGATAATCTGCTCGATGTGTTGCGTCGCGAACAGGTTACCGGTCGGATTATTCGGCGACGCGATAAACACGCAATTCGGTTCGGTGCGACCGATCGCTTCTAACATCGCCCAGATATCTAGCGAAAACTGTGCATCCAGCGCCACCGCGACGAATGGCCTTCCGAGCCAACGCGCGATCGTGCGGTACATCACGAAACTGGGGTCGGGTGCCAATACCGGGCGTTGCCTGACGGCTGACGCGAGCTGAATGATCTGAATAATCTCATCGGAACCGTTGCCCAGCAGTATTTCAATTCCATCTGGAACCGCCATCGTACGCCGCAACTGCTCCTTAAACCGGACAGCCGCCGCATCGGGATAACGATTGACCGCCACATCGGCCAATACCCGGCGCCATTGTTCGCGCATGGACTCCGGCCATGAATACGGGTTTTCCATGGCGTCGAGCTTTAGCATGCCGCTGGAATCGGGCACTACGTATGCATTCAACTCCCTAATTTCCCGGCGCAGCGTGCGTTTCTGAACAGTTGACGCAGCCACAGCGGCCGGATCCGAATCCAATACCGAACTCATTATTTTGGGTCCGGCGAAGTGCGGTACTCGGCAGACAACGCGTGGGCATGAAGCTGTTCGCTGCGGGCCAGCACCGCTGCGGCCCCCGCCAACGACGCAGCACCCTGTGGCGAACACCGGATCACGCTACTGCGTTTTTGAAAATCGTACACCCCCAGTGGAGAGCTGAAGCGCGCGGTCCCGGAAGTGGGTAGTACGTGATTCGGACCGGCCACGTAATCCCCCAACGATTCCGCACTGTACGCGCCGACAAAAATCGCCCCGGCGTTTTCGATGCCCGGCAACAATTCTTGTGGGTCTTCGACTGCGAGTTCCAAGTGTTCGGGCGCAATACGGTTCACTATCGCCACCGCCTGCTGGCGGTCACGAACCCGGATAATCGCGCCGTGACGGTTCAGAGCATGACGAATAATCTCGCGGCGCGGCAACCCGGGCAGCAGTCGCCGCATCGCCTCGGATACGGCGTCCACGAGTCCTGCATTATCGCTAATCATAATGGCTTGCGCTTGCTCATCATGTTCTGCTTGTGCGAACAAATCCATGGCCACCCAATCCGGGTCGGCGCTGTGGTCGCACACCACGACGACTTCGGACGGGCCCGCAATCATATCGATTCCGACTTGGCCGAATACCATGCGTTTCGCGGCAGCCACATACGCATTGCCAGGTCCAACAATCTTGTCCACCGCCGGCATCGTTTTGGTGCCGTACGCAAGTGCGGCGATGGCCTGCGCGCCTCCCACTGTAAAGATACGATCGACGCCGGCATACTGCGCGGCCGCTAACACCAAATCATTCAGTTCACCGCGCGGCGCCGGAACCACCATGATCAACTCCGTAACACCTGCCACCCGAGCCGGTATGGCGGTCATCAACACCGACGACGGATACGACGCTTTACCTCCGGGCACATACAAACCGACACGTTGCAGTGGTCGTATTTGCTGGCCGAGCACGTTACCGTGCTCGTCGGCGTATTCCCACGAGGTCTCGAGTTGGCGTCCGTGATATTCATGGATGCGTCGCTGAGCCATTGACAACGCCTCGCGTTCCGCCGACCCGATACTCGCAACCGCGGCCGCGATACGCGCGGGTTGTAATTCCAACTGCGCCACCGACGTCGCACCCACCTCGTCGAATTGCCGCGTGTACCGCAATAACGCCGCATCGCCGTCACGGCGAACCTCGTCAATTATGCTGCGCACGCGGGTTTCAAATTCAGGGTCACGTACGACACTACGGGTCAGCAATGTGTCGAGTCGCGTCTCAAACCCCTCCGCTTGCGCGTCCAATACCGGAATCGATAAGTCGGTGGCCAACATGGCGTTATTGGATACTGTTCGCTATGCGTTGTGACAATGCTTTGAGCTTGTTCGATTTCACTTTCATCGCGGCTTTGTTGGCCACAAGTCGCGCGCTGACATCGGTGATATGCTCAACCTCCACCAAACCGTTGGCCCTTAGTGTCGCACCGCTCGACACCAAGTCCACGATTCGATCCGACAATCCGGCAAGCGGTGCCAATTCCATTGAACCGTACAGTTTAATAATTTCAGTTTGAATTCCTTTTGACGCGAAATAAGCCCGGGTAATGTTCTCGTACTTAGTGGCGATACGCAGTCGCCGCCAATTCCGCGGATCATCGTTCGCTGCGAGGGCCGCGGGCTCGGCCACCACCATGCGGCAAGGCGCCAACCTCAAGTCCAACAACTCGTACAACTCGGAGCCGCCGTATTCCATCAATATGTCTTTGCCCACCACTCCCAAATCGGCCGCCCCGAACTGCACATAAGTCGGCACGTCAGCGGCACGAATGATGACCAATCGCACCTCGCCACCAGTCGTCGCCCATATCAATTTGCGGGAGGTGGCTGGATCTTCCGCCGGAACGATATTGACCGCTGCCAATACCTCAAGGGTCTCCGCCAAAATACGCCCTTTGGCCACAGCTATAGTGATGGGATTGGAAACCACGCGATTCACGAATGCATTGTGGGATTATTAGTGAAAGTGGATACGATTGAGACTGGCCATGCCGGGTATCAGGCCGTTCGACAAGGATTACATTACGGCGAGCTGCTTCTCCAGCATGTGCCCCGGTACCCGCCTAATACGTGCACCGAGCTGTGCCAGCTTTTCTTCGATACAGTCGTAACCTCTATCGATATGATATATGCGATCGATGACGGTATCGGCATCCGCCACCAGTCCCGCCAGCGCCAAACAGGCCGAGGCGCGCAAGTCAGTGGCCATGACTGGCGCGCCTCGAAGTTTCTCTACTCCGGTGATCACAGCCGTGTTACCGCGCATTTCCACGTTTGCACCCATCCGCTGCAGCTCGTGCACATGCATAAAACGATTTTCGAATACCGTCTCCGTCACGGTACCGGTACCCTCGGCGATGCTGTTTAGCATGACGAACTGCGCTTGCATATCGGTGGGAAACGCGGGGAATGGAGCAGTACGAACATTCACCGCTAGGGGACGGCGATCATCCATCCGCAGGTGAATGGAACTGTCGTTTACGGTCAGGTCGGCCCCTGCTTCTTCCAGCTTGACGAGCACGGCGTCGAGCAAATGCGAGTCGACATTGCGCACTTTCACATTGCCACCCGTGACTGCGCCTGCGACGAGATAGGTACCGGCCTCGATACGATCGGCGATGACCTCGTGGGTCGCACCGCCTAGGCTGTCGATGCCATCAATCGTAATGGTGTCGGTACCGGCGCCGTCGATCTGTGCTCCCATGCGCGCCAAACACCGCGCAAGGTCGACGACCTCCGGTTCGCGCGCGGCGTTTTCGATCACCGTTGTGCCCTGTGCCAAGGTCGCTGCCATCATCAAATTTTCAGTGCCGGTCACGGAGATCATGTCCATGACGATTCGCGTCCCGCGAAGACGATCGGCTTTGGCTTTTATATAACCGCCTTCGATTGTGACTTCGGCGCCCATTGCCTCAAAGCCTTTGATGTGCAAATTAACCGGCCGCGACCCGATTGCACAACCGCCCGGCATCGACACCTCGGCACGGCCGAACCGAGCGAGCAAAGGGCCCAGTACCAAAATCGACGCCCGCATCGTCTTAACGAGTTCATACGGCGCCCGATATTGCTGAACGTCGCTCGCGTCCGCTTCGATCGCCATCTTCTCGTCGATTTGCAAGTGCACCCCGAGCTGGCCGAGCAATTCCATCGTGGTGGTAATATCGTGCAAATGCGGAATATTGCCGATCTGCAGGGGCTTATCGGTCAGCAATGACGCGATTAACACCGGCAACGCAGCATTTTTCGCACCACTAATTCGCACCTCGCCCTGTAACCGGCGCCCGCCACTTACAATGAGCTTATCCACCGCACGCGCCCTGGGCGACCGACCAATCGGTGCTTAATTGAAATATTACGAAAGTCATGGCTCGATTATGTGGCCACGTCGAACTCCGATGCCCAACCGGGCCGGGGGACGAACGCCGTCAGATCGGTAAGAGTGTCCGGCCATTATAGGCCGACGTATGGTGAAACACGATAACCAATGCCACGGCGGAACATACGCCACGCCGCGGAGTGGGCCCGGATGTAATATCTGAGCTAGGCGGCGGGCCGGCCCGCCAGTTTCTGTTGCAGCTCGCCGGATTGATACATTTCCATAACGATATCGCTGCCACCGATAAATTCGCCGTCAATATACAACTGCGGAACGGTCGGCCAACTCGAAAACTGCTTGACACCCTCCCTAATTTCCATATCGGCCAATACATCCACCGCGGCGAATTCGGCGTCGCAGGCCTCCAGAATTTGCACCGCACGGCCGGAGAATCCGCATTGCGGAAAATGAGGCGTGCCTTTCATAAACAACACGATGCGGTTGTTAGCAATGGTCTCTTTGATTCGATCTTGAACGGTCATCGGTTAGCCTCGTCGGTCCTGTAGTCGATGGTACGGATTATACCGTTATTCGGGATCCTCACCTTGCTCTTTTGCCCACTGATCCGGGGTGAGGGTGCGCATAGAAAGCGCGTGAATTTGGCTTTTCATTCGCTCGCCCAGGGCCTGATAGACCATCTGGTGTTGCTGGATTCGGGATTTCCCGGAAAAATCCGGGCATACGATCACCGCGCTAAAATGCTGGCCATCGCCTTCGATATCCACTTGCGCGCGCTCCAGACCTTGCTCTATCCAGAGTTTAATATCATTCGGATTTACCATAAGGCCGCCTGATCTGCCATTACTTAAGTGGTGTCACTCAAAAATCCTTCAAGGCCGGTGACCTGAATCAACCGCTCGAGTTGGATCGGCATTGAACTAATCCGCAGACGCGCGCCGGCGCTTGCGGCCATTCGCGCCCATTCCACCAGCAGCGCAACGCCCGCGCTATCGACCCGAGCCGCCGCGCCGAGATCGAGTTCCAGGGTTTGGCCCGGTTCGAACTCTAACGCCGCGTCGTCGTACAGTTTCGTTACCGTGGCAAAGGTAATCGGCCCGGTTAGCCGATATTGTCGGGGCGCAACCCTTTCGACTCCGGTTGCGGTCACTGCTCGGCCTCCCGGTTTTTTGCCGCCAAGACATCGAGCATGCCATCCATGCCCTTTTGCTGAATCATGCGCCCGTAACTGGTCCGATAATTGGTTACCAGGCTGATGCCATCGATCGAAATATCAAAAACTTTCCAATCCCCAGATTCCGATTTTTCCAGATTATAATGGAATGGAATCGGCGGACCGGACCGACTTTCGATCTCTGCCTGCACGACAGCCATCGTGTCTCCTTCCTTCATGCGCAACGGTTTGTACTGGATTTTCTCACCATTATATTCGAACACTGCGATCGCATACGTCCGAACCAGCAGCGTTCTAAATTCCATGACGAAGCGTTTTTGCTGCTGCGCATCGGCCATCCGCCAGTGGCGTCCTAAAATGAGCTGCGCTGTGCGCTCGAAGTCTATATGGGGCAGCAACACTTCGTCGATCAGCCGATACAGTTTCTCCGGGTCTTGTTCGAGTTGATCGCGCTTTGCCTGCAGTTCGGAGAGCGCACGTTCGGTCGTTTGACGAATTAATTCATCGGGCGGCAACGACTCGGCACCGAGTAGGGTGGTCCACAGCAATAACGGCAATACGAATTTTTTCATTAATTATCTCCACTGGCCTTGCCGAACAACAATTGACCGATCAGGTGCTCAAGAACGATTGCCGATTGGGTAAATGAAATCTGATCACCTTCGGCAAGAAACTTTTCATCGCCGCCCGGCTCCAGGCCGATATATTGAGAACCCAGCAGTCCGGCCGTCAAAATCGATGCGATCGTATCTTTAGGCAAATTGTCATATTGTGCTTCGATATCAATTTCCACCACGGCATTGTAGCGTTCACGATCGACGTTTATCGCCGATACTCGACCGACGCGTACGCCCGCCATCGTCACCGGCGCCTTAATATTGAGGCCACCGATATTGTCAAAATGAGCGATGACTCGAAACGAATCGCCGGAACCGCCATTGGCAAGATTGCCGACTTTGAACGCGAGCATCGCGAGCGCCAACAAACCCGCCAACACGAATACACCAACCCAAATTTCTATGATTTTACCTTGCATGTAATCTTGCTCCTTAACACCTGAACAGAAAGTGAACTTCCTGACAATCGGCCCGCTAACCGGCATTCGAAACCATAACTCATACCGGATCGGCGGCGTACGCACCAAGGCTCGCCCAACCGCCGCCCGACTGGATTGCCCACATCCGGCGCCCGCCGCAACGTTAAGGAACCTTTGCAAAAGTCTGGCGCCACCACACCGATGTTCATCACACTTCTCCGAACATCAGCGCGGTCAATAGAAAATCCAACCCCAGCACAGCCAGCGATGCGGTTACCACGGTGCGGGTGGTGGCACGGCTCACGCCGCGTGACGTCGGCTCCGCGTCATAGCCTTCAAATACGGCAATCCACGTCACCACGATACCAAATACGACACTTTTGATAACGCCATTTAGGATATCGTCGTAAAAATCGACACCTTCTTGCATTGCAGACCAATACACGCCACTGTCCACGCCCAACTGACCGACACCAACAATGTAACCACCCAACACGCCGATTGCGGTGAACATCGCAGCCAATAACGGTAGCGCAATGACTCCGGCCACGAATCGCGGTGCCACAACGTGACTTATCGGGTCGACCGCCATCATCTCCATCGCCGCCAATTGTTCAGTAGCTTTCATAAGGCCTATTTCTGCGGTCAATGCGGATCCTGCGCGGCCCGCAAACAGCAGTGCCGACAACACCGGCCCCAACTCACGCGTCAGCATCAGCGCCACCGCTAAACCGAGCGACGACTCGGCACCAAAATCCACTAACGTGTAATAGCCTTGCAGTCCCAGCACCATCCCCACGAATAACCCGGCCACCAGGATAATGAGTAAGGTCAGCACGCCGACGGCAAAAAGCTGCTGGACGACCAGACCGAACCTACGCAGGCGCGCCGCGGCCGAGACCACGATCACCCATAAGAATACCCCCGCGCGCCCCAATCGGTTAACAAACAGAATGACCCACGCGCCGAGCGCTCGAAGCATTTCGATCATGATTAAGTTGGGAATTCCAGCAGAAGCCCTAGCGCACGCATTGGTGGATTCCACAATTCGCCAATTTCCGGTTAATGAATTGAATTTTCACAAATCTTGTTTGCTGAAATTTTCGAGTCAATCGTCAAGTAAATCGCGTTCGTAAGTTCGCGCGGGATAGTGGAACGGCACCGGGCCATCCGGCAGTCCGGCCATAAACTGGTGAATTTCCGTCTGTTCGCTTGACATTAACTGGGCGGGCGTACCATGGCCGACGACACAGCCGCCACCCAATAAGTACGCATAGTCCGCGATGCTGCAACCTTCTGTCACATCGTGGGTGACGACGATCGATGTCGTGTTCAGCGCTTCGTTCAATTCGCGAATCAACTTCACAATTATGCCTTTCGAAATCGGATCGAGGCCTGTGAACGGTTCGTCGTACATCACGATCGCCGGATCCATCGCAATGGCGCGGGCCAGCGCTACGCGCCGCGCCATGCCACCGGAGAGCTCGGCGGGCCGCAAGTCCCGGGCGCCGCGCAATCCCACCAACTCGAGCTTCAATAAGACCAAGTTTCGGATCAGTGGCTCTGGTAAATCGGTATTTTCCCGCAACGGGAATGCGACGTTATCGAACACGCTCAAATCCGTAAGCAGCGCGCTTGCCTGAAACATCATCCCCATGTGCCGCCGCAGATCGAATAACGCGTCTCGCGCGAGCCCCGGCACCGAAGTTCCATCGAACGTGACGGTGCCGCGATCGGGAACGAGCCGCCCACCGATGAAATTCAATAGCGTCGATTTTCCACATCCACTCGGCCCCATAATCGCCGTCACCGCCCCACGCGGAATTGCTATATCAAGGCCGGTATAGATCGATCGTGCGCCGAATGCGAAATGCACGTCGCTTATGTCGACGATATTATCGGCCGCAGAATCGACCGTAACAGGTGGTTTCAAATGCCTGGAAACTCGATCGGTAGCATAATATGGCCCGCGGATTCTAGCAGAAGTCCGGTGGCTATATGCGTCGGCCAACGCTTCACAATCGGGCGTCAATTCCACATAATCGCCTCCTGGCTCGGATCTTTGCTGCCTCCTGATCCGGATATTTCAGGGCTCCTGGTCTGGAGTCCGCCCGCGCGAGATACACCGGCTAGCCCGGATACCGGTGCCATTTGATATACTCGACTGCAATTGAGTGCCCGCAACGTGTACCGTGAACCCTGGAATTTCACCGAGGCGAACCGATTAACGAGTTGGGTCAGACTAAACTAATGTGGTGGCCGGTGGCATATTTCGGAAACGAAAGGCGTATTCGGCCGGATTCGGGAGCTAACTTGGTGAAGTATCGGCACTAGCCCGGAAAATTCACGAAGTCGGGCCGTGGACCAATAATCTTCCAGAAGCGTGAACCGGTTATCCTACATACGAAGGGTCTTGGCATCCGCGGACAATCGTCCCGGCTCCTTAGCCCGATTTCCCCTGAACTCGGAACCCTTCATGAAATATCCGGACTAGTGGCCAACCCCGTTGAAATGCTTCGCAATGACGTGTTGCGCGATAGCGCGCAACGCGTGATCCAGGTCGAGGCAGAGGCGGTCGCATCGATCGGGACACGGCTCGACGACCGGTTCGCGGCGGCCTGCCGACTTATTCTCGACTGTACGGGACGTGTCGTCGTCGTGGGCATGGGCAAATCTGGGCATATCGGTGGCAAGATCGCATCGACATTAGCAAGTACCGGCACCCCGGCGTTTTTTGTCCACCCCGGCGAAGCGAGCCACGGTGATCTCGGAATGATCACCCCGCATGACCTCGTGCTGGCACTTTCAAACTCTGGCGAAACCTTTGAACTGTTGGCTATATTGCCAATCATCAAACGCATGGGCGTGAAACTCATTGCGCTCAGTGGTGAATCGCAGTCCACCCTGGGCCGTCAAGCCGACGTATGTCTCGATGTGAGCGTCGATAAAGAGGCGTGTCCGCTGAACTTGGCCCCGACGGCCAGCACCATCGCAACGATGGCCATGGGGGATGCGCTGGCGGTGGCCTTGCTTGAGGCACGCGGCTTTACTATTGACGACTTTGCCCGTTCCCACCCCGGCGGCGTGCTGGGTCGGCGCCTGCTGCTCTACGTCAGCGATGTCATGCATAGCGGTGAGGCGATACCGATCGTACACATGGGCGATACAGTAAGAGATGCGTTGGTGGAGATGACGGGTAAGGGGTTGGGGATGACAGCAGTGCTGGATGCGGGCGAACGCTTATGTGGTATCTTTACCGACGGCGATTTGCGGCGCACTCTTAATCAAAATATTGATGTGTACGCGGCGGAGATTTCTACCGTCATGACCACCGACCCCCGAACTGTAACACCGGAAACATTGGCGGCCGAGGTCGTGCAATTGCTGCGCACCCATTCAATCAACGGCGTATTCGTCGCGGACCCTGATCGGCAGGTACTCGGGGCGCTAAATACCCTCGACCTGTTGCGGGCTGGGGTCGTATAGGGTGATGTCAATACTCGAAAAATTACTCGTGGCCACAGTATTTGTAGCCGTTTTCGGACTCAGTCTGTGGTTGCAGTACGGCCTGATCGAAGCGCCGGCGCCGGCGCCAACCGATGCCAATCCGCACGATCCGGATTACTATGTCGAGAACTTCACAGCTACCGGCGTGGACGCCGCCGGGCATCGCAAATACGTACTGGAGGGTGAGCGCCTGGCGCATTATCCCGACGACGACACAGCGCTGCTTGATAATCCTCATATTATCCAGTACGAGGCCGGCCTGCCGCCGCGACACACTTATGCTGAGTCGGGATGGATGGCACCTGACGGCGAGGAAATTCTACTCACCGGCAACGTGCGCGTGATCCAGGGCCAAGGCGCTGATTCGAGCGGTATAATGACCACCCGCAAACTGCGAATCCACCTAAAAGAAAAGCTACAGTTCAACGACGGCTAATGTCCGACTCAAGGTACGCAATAATTAGATATCGACCTCCAGGCCATAGCGTCACAGTACGGCGATCGGCATTGGCCGTGTTGTTTGGGATCGCCATGTTATTCCAGGTTCCCGTCTATGCACTAAAGTCCGACAGCGAGCAACCGGCATTCGTGGATGCCGAAGAAGTGGACATGGATTTTAAGACCGGCAAGCGTACCTACCGCGGGAATGTTCTGGTCCGGCAAGGCACACTGCGCATTGAGGCCGACCAAATCACGACGACACACAATGACGGAGTACTGCAAATCGCCGTCGCAATCGGTAAGCCGGCAATTTTTCGGCAACGTCCCGACGGCAAAGATCATGACGTGGTCGGCAAGGGGCTGCGTCTTGAACTCGATCACCCGAACGAAATCATAACGCTGCACAAAAACGCTCGCATCGAGCAAAACCAGGACAGCATCGCCGGCGAAACCATCGTCTACAATATGTCTACCGACCAACTCAAAGTCCGCGGTGGCACAAAGATCGAAACCCATACTGCGACCGGCGGCGTCGCGCCCGTGGCAACTCCTCAGGCGATGGCGGAGCCGACACACCCGGCCACCGACGGCGGCACCGAGTCCAGCGCACCAAATCAGCCAGCAGCAGAGCAAGCTGAGCCGATTTCCGGTACCTCGCAATCCGGTACGCAGCGATCGCGCATCGTCATCCAGCCTAAATCCGCGCCCAGCTCCGAATAAATATAGCGCCCGCGCGGAATCGACATCGATTACGGAAGTCCGTGCTTGCTAATTCAGCGTTACAAAGGTGTCGCATGGGGACAAATCGAAATTAGATCGCAGTAGCAATGAGCACACTCGCCACCGAAAAACTCAGTAAATCCTATCGCGGTATCGCAGTCGTGAGCGAGGTCGATGTCAACGTTAATAGTGGCGAAGTTGTGGGGTTGCTCGGCCCGAATGGCGCCGGGAAAACAACATGCTTTTATATGATCGTCGGAATGATCAATTCCGACGGTGGTGCGATCTGGCTCGACGATAAAGAGATCAGCAATATGCCGATGCACGAGCGCTCTCGCCTTGGTATAGGTTACCTCCCACAAGAACCATCAGTGTTCCGCAAGCTGTCGGTGGAGGACAACATCATGGCCATTCTGCAAGCGCAGCGAAACTTGAGCGAGAAAGAACGTCACGATCGTATGGAAACGTTATTGGAGGAGTTTGGTATCTCCCACAAACGCGATGCGATGGGAATTAGTCTATCCGGCGGCGAGCGCCGGCGTGTTGAGATCGCCCGCGCACTCGCATTGAAACCGGCCTTTATATTGCTGGATGAGCCCTTTGCCGGTATCGACCCTAAATCTGTCAAAGAAATTCAACAAATGATCGCGTATCTGCGCGACCATGTTCGAATTGGTATCCTGATTACCGACCACAACGTCCGCGAAACCCTCGGCATTTGCGATCGCGCTTATATCCTACGCGACGGCCGCGTTTTCAAGATGGGCGCGCCCGATGAACTGCTCGCGGATCAAGCCGTGCGCGAGGTATATCTGGGCTCTGACTTCCGGCTTTAGTCCGGCCCCGTTAATTATCGATTCGAATCGCCGATCCATCCAAAATACGGCGAGCGGCGCCGCCGCATTCACCGTGCGCTTAAAGAAACTCGACCGCTGGGCCGTAAACATCAGCGTTTACCGTATTACTTATGGAACCTCTGTATGAGTCTGGGCGAATCAAGCGGGGATTCAAAATGATCAAGATCAAGGCGCGATACTCAATTACTAGGCAGACTATTGCCTACCGGGATGTAGGTAATGAGCGAGAGCAGGGATGCGGTAGCGTTGCCTACAGGGATGTGGTGGTACGAGTCCACGGACGGACGAGGTAGAACGAAGCAGGAGCCAGAGCCGAGAGCAGTGCAGGGAGCAATTGTCGAGGGACGTGGAAACTGAAAATTTTGGGCCCCAATTGATCGTTCAAGACTTTTGCAGAGGTTCCTTATATAGGCAGCGATATGCCGCTCCCACACGTAACGGACGAGCGGAGAATCCGCTACAATTAGAGTATGTTCGCCACGCGTGTACGCCTCATACCGGCCCGAGCAGCGCTTATTCGGTTGTAAATTTTGCGTGACCATCTTTTACAAAACGTAATTAAACACGATCGACCATACGACCAAAACCTACCGCAATTTATGAAGCAGTCACTCGAGCTTAGATTGGGCCAGCGTCTTTCGATGACGCCCCAGTTACAGCATGCGATTCGACTCCTGCAACTATCCTCCGCCGATTTACTAATAGAAGTTCAAGAAGCTCTCGACAGTAATCTATTGTTGGAAGAACGACAAAACGATGAATTCGATAGCGCCGATCAGAGCTGCGATGTAACCGATCCCAGTGCGAATGATGAACGCAATACGGACGAAGAGGCCGATCTTCTGAGTGAGGTCAAATTCGACCGCATCACCTATCCAGACGCCGATTCACAGTCGATCACGGATCACGACAACGAGATAAATTCGGATTGGTCCGACCGGCGCGCCGATTATTCATCGACCGCCAACACTAGTGGACGCACTGATGGTGCACCCGATTTCGAATGGCGACACCGCGATCCGATTACGCTACGGGAGCATTTGACATGGCAAATGCGGATGACACCGTTTTCTCCGCAAGATCAGAATATCGCCGAAGTTCTTATCGAAAGCATCGATGAGGATGGATATTTACAAATAGAGCTCACTGAGGCCTGTGAGCTGACTGCAGATTTCGACACCAGCATTGACGAAGTACAAGCCGTGCTCCACCAAATTCAAAACTTCGATCCGGCAGGGGTCGGAGCTCGTTCACTCAGCGACTGCCTACTGATTCAACTACGCCAATTCGAGGCTGCGACCCCGGCATTGGCAACGGCACGCGCAATTGCCGCCGACCATCTGGAATTGGTGGCGCGTAGAGATCTTCAGCAATTGGCTCGGCAACTCAAAGCATCGCAGCCAGAGCTGCATGACGCTATTACACTAATCAGGTCGCTAAACCCAAAACCCGGTCGCCTCATCGACTCGACACTGCCCGATTACATAGTCCCCGACATCGTAGTTCTTAAACATAATGACCGCTGGCAGGCTCAACTCAACAGCGGAGCAAGTCCTGAGATCGGAATCAATAAGACCTACCAGTCATTAATCCGGCAGGGCGATAAAACCACCGACAACAAATTTTTACAAGACCAGCTCCAACAAGCTCGTTGGTTTCTTCGCAGCTTAAAAAATCGCAATGAAACACTTTTGAGGGTGGCGCGTGAAATCGTCGACAGGCAGCGAGATTTTTTCGATCTTGGCGAACAAGCTATGAAACCATTAGTATTGCACGACATCGCCGAAACCTTGGAGATGCACGAGTCAACGATCTCGCGCGCGACGACACAAAAGTATATGCTAACCCCTCGGGGGGTATTCGAGCTCAAGCATTTCTTCTCAAGCCATGTTAGTACTGACGACGGGGGCACATGCTCTTCGACGGCGATTCGATCGCTCATTAAGACAATTATCGATGCTGAGTCGCCAAAAAAACCGGTTAGTGATAATCAAATTACATGTGTCTTAAAAGAAAAGGGCATTCAAGTGGCTAGACGCACGGTGGCGAAATACAGGGAGGCAATGAATATTCCCCCGTCTAGTCAGAGAAAATCCATAATCTAACTATGGGGAATACAATATGCAGTTAACGATAAGTGGGCAACATATCGACATTACGCCCCCTCTGCGCAGTTACGTTTCTACAAAGATCGGACGTATCGAACGGCACTTCGACCATGTTACGACTACAAATGTGGTGCTTCAGGTCGAAAAGACACGGCATATGGCAGAAGCCACGATCGCGGCGCGGGGCACGACATTGCACGCCAACGCCGAGGCCAATGACATGTACGCCGCCATTGATGCATTAGCAAATAAGTTGGACCGGCAAGTATTGAAGCACAAAGAGAAACTGAAGAACCGCCATAAAGCTAATTCAGCTTCGAAAAACGTGGAAAATTGATGAACGCCAGCGTCACCGACAAGAGTCACGTTGGGAGTGTTGCGCAGCAACCCGAAGATGAGTTCTCGCGCCTGCTGACACCGACTCGGATATCCATGAAGCTCAATGTTTCCAGCAAGAAACGATTGCTTCAATGTCTCGCTGAATTACTATTAAAGGGCCGCGACGATCTCGATCGGGATACGATATTTCAAATTCTAATCGAACGGGAACGGCTCGGCAGTACCGGAATTGGCGATGGCGTTGCGCTACCCCATGGGCGCGTAAACGGCATCGAACACGCGATTGGCGCATTTGTGACGTTGAAATCCCCGCTGGATTACGATGCGATCGACGAGCAACGAATCACGATGGCGTTCGCGCTGCTTGTACCAGCAAATGCAAATGAAACCCACCTCAAAATCTTATCTAGACTCGCGGAAATGTTTAGCGACTCCAAGTTTCGCCGCCGGCTCTCCGCCAGCACCGATCCCGATCTGGTATATTCAGAAATAATACGCAGTTAAGTGTTCCCGACCGATCGGATCGAGGGATTCGGGGCGAAGGAGAACCAATCGGTAGCCCGATTGCTACGCAGTCGCTAGCGGAGTCCAATTTAGACCATCAGTAGCATGAATATTACTATCATTAGTGGCTTGTCCGGATCCGGCAAGAGTATTGCACTGCAAGTACTGGAAGACCTGGGCTATTACTGCATCGACAACCTTCCGGCCGTTTTGCTTCCGCAGTTCGCTGATGAACTAAAGGGGCGGAGCCACCAAAGCATGACGCACGCCGCAGTTAGCATCGATTCCCGTAATCGCAGCTTTCTGGCATCACTTCCGCAGACTCTTGAAAATCTTGGCAAACATGGCCTCGATTTTCAAATAATTTTCCTAGAGGCCGACGAACCGATCCTCCTCAAACGGTTTAGCGAAACCCGGCGCAAGCATCCGCTGACCGATGACTCCACTCCTTTGGTCGACGGAATTCGACTCGAGAAGAAATTGTTGGCGCCGTTATCGGAGAGCGCCGCAATTCGTATCGATACCACCTATACCACACCCCGGGAATTACGCAGCCTAGTTCGGGACTTCACCAGCGGTGCGGATGCGGTGGGACCGTCATTGCTGTTCGAGTCGTTTGGTTACAAACACGGCACGCCACTCGACGCCGATTTTGTTTTCGACGTTCGTTGCTTACCCAATCCTTATTGGGAAACCGAACTCCGGCCCCTAACCGGTCTCGATGAACCCGTCAAAGAATATTTAGCGAATAATGGTTTGGTTAAGAAAATGATCGATCATATCGCCCAATTCATCGACGAGTGGCTACCCCAGTTCGAGGTGGAGAATCGCAGTTATATTACGGTTGCGATTGGCTGCACCGGCGGCCAACATCGCTCGGTCTATATCACCCAGTGTCTCAATGACTACTTCTCAGCACGGCGCGTAAATGTGCAGATGCGTCATCGCGAATTACCAGAGTCAAAGTCGCTTCCAGCAGCACCACTCACACTACGGCGTTCGTCATGACAGAAATTAAGAAGGAATTGCATGTCATCAATAAGCTAGGCCTGCACGCCCGAGCCGCTGCACAGCTTGTGAACCTGGCGAACGGCTTCGATTGCGACGTTAAATTGGGATTTAACGGTCGTGTAATCGATGGCAAAAGCATTATGGGGATAATGATGTTGGCGGCTGCCCACGGCAGCCGGATGCAGTTACACACACGCGGTAAGGAGGCGGATTCCGCCGCAGCGGCCATCGAAGAATTGTTTGCAAACGGTTTCGGGGAGCCCGAATAATGCTAACCCTGCACGGCGCCGGTGTCGGCGGGGGCGTGGCCATTGGCAATGCGTTTGTTCTGTTTCGTGATACGCCCGAGGTTCCAAATTATGTTGTTCCAGAAGCGCAACTCGATGCCGAAGTCGAGCGTTTCCAAGCGGCAATACGGGTGACCCGCACGAAAATGCGGAAGATCCGCAAAGATATTCCGCCGGACGCGCCCAGCGAAATTACCTCGTTTCTCGATGCCCATATGCTGATGCTTAACGACCCGGTGCTGTCGGAAGATCCAATTCAGACGATTCGAACTGAGGGATTGAATGCGGAATCGGCATTACAACGGCATGCCGACAGTCTTACCGAAGTATTCGAGACAATGGAGGACGCCTACCTGCGCAGCAAGAAAACCGATATCGCGCAGGTAGTAAGCCGTATTCAAAATGAGTTGCTGACGTTCGGAGAGGAATACGACGGCCGTGTGCCGGATGGACTCGACGGGCAGATTGTGGTGACGAACGATCTAACCCCGTCGGATGCGGTAGCGTTACGTCATCAAAAAATGTCGGCGTTTATTACCAACTTGGGAGGACCGATCTCCCACACTGCAATTTTGGCCCGCAGCCTGCGGATTCCTACCATTGTCGGACTGCATGGCGCCATTCGCTACATTCGTCATCGCGACCCGCTAATAGTCGATGGCCACAACGGCGTAATCATCGTCGACCCCGACAAATCGACATTGAAAGCTTATCGGGATCGACAACTTCAGGAACAACGACTTCAGACTGAGTTGGTGTCGCTCACAAGTGCTGCCGCAGTCACCAGCGACGGCGAACGAATCTCCTTGTTCGCGAACATCGAGTTACCCGAGGACATTGGAGCCACAAAGGCTGTCGATGCGGGCGGTGTCGGACTGTATCGGACGGAATATATGTATATGAACCGGGCAGAACCCCCGGGCGAGGAAGAACAACTTGCGGCGTACGTGCGTGTGGTCAGCGGGCTTCAACGGCCAATTACGATTCGCACCCTCGACCTTGGCGCCGATAAGCAAGTCGATGGTGGCCGACCCGGCGGACACGTTACCATCAACCCAGCGTTGGGTTTGCGCGCGGTCCGGCTGTGTCTTAGCAACCCCGCGCTGTTTCGTCCGCAGTTACGCGCGATCCTGCGGGCCTCGGCGCACGGTCCGATTGAAATCATGATCCCGATGGTTTCGAGCCTCGATGAGCTCGACCAAGTATTGGATTTGATCGAAGAGATTAAACGGGAACTCACCCGAGATGGCCATGAGTTCAATGAGAATGTACCGGTGGGAGGTATGATCGAGGTGCCAGCGGCTGCCATCGCCGCTGATTTGTTTGCCCGTAAACTCGACTTCTTATCGATTGGGACCAACGACCTCATACAATATACACTGGCGATCGATCGCGTCGATGACGAAGTGAACTATCTTTATGACCCGTTACATCCGTCGGTTCTGCGGCTGATTCAGCGCGTTATCGAAGCAGGTACCAATGCTGAGATTCCCGTGTCGATGTGTGGCGAGATGGCCGGTGACGTTCGCTATACGCGATTGTTGTTGGGATTGGGTTTACGGATATTCAGCATGGATCCCACGAGAGTGCTGGAAGTTAAGAAAACGATCCGCAATAGCAGTATAGAATCAGTGACCACACAAACGTGCGCGATTCTTGCCGCCACCGACAGCACCGAGCTCCGCGATCTCGTCGAGCGTATGAACCGAAACGAATCGTAGTGCCGCATTCAGCGCGGATCTCGGACCCATTAATGATTTGACGACGAATCATCGATGAATTCGCCCGAATTGTAATCGTGCCAAAACTCGAAAAATCCGATCTACATGGACATATTCGTGCCGCCCTCGATGCCGAGGCGAGCACCGATGTGCGCACACTAGTTAGCGATTTACATCCGGCGGATGCGGCCAACTTACTTGAGAGCATACCCCCCGATCAGCGCCATCTAGTCTGGGATGAAGTGGGCCTGGACGTCATGGGCCAAATTCTTACCGAAGTATCGGACGGTGTACGCAAAGATCTCGTACAGGCGATGGATCCGCAACGCCTTGTGTCGGCAGTTCGTGAATTGGACATCGACGATATTGCCGACCTCATTCCCGATCTACCCGAAGAGGTTATCGCCGACGTACAGCTGACAGTTGACCAGAGTGCTCGCCAAAATCTCGACGCGGTATTGTCATATCCTGAGGACACGGCAGGCGGGCTCATGAACGTCGACACGGTCACCGTGCGCGAACAATTATCACTGGCTGTGGTGCTTCGATATTTGCGGCTGCGCGGCGAATTACCCGAGTACACTGATAAGTTGTTCGTAGTGGATCGCGACAATAAATTGCGTGGAATTCTCTTTGCGTCGACATTACTCACCAGTGACGCAGCCCGGCGAGTCCGCGAAAACATGGATGACGATCCCATTACCTTTGATCCAATGGATGCAAGCGAAGATGTCGCGGCTGCATTTGAACGCTACAACCTCATCTCAGCACCTGTGATCGATGACACTAATACCTTGCTTGGTCGTATCACTATCGACGACATCGTCGACGTGATCCGACAGGAAGGCGAACATACGGTAATGGCGCGGGCCGGCGTACCGGAGGACGAGGACCTATTTGCACCGGCGACCCGAACCACGAAAGGCCGCGCGCTATGGCTCGGTGTGAATTTGGTCACGGCTATTCTGGCATCCTGGGTGATCGCACAATTCGAAGAGTCCATCGAAAAACTCGTCGCGTTGGCGGTGATGATGCCCATTGTTGCCAGTATGGGGGGCAATGCCGGCACTCAGACTTTGACCGTGGTGATCCGCGGAATCGGAGTTGGCACCATCACCGGTAGCAACGCATTTCGGGTACTAAAGAAAGAATTCCTTGTGGGTGGACTCAACGGCATCATCTGGGCGATAGCGGTAGCTGCCGTTGCGACGTTTTGGTATCACGATTATGGGCTGGGTCTTATCGTCGCAATCGCAATGATTATCAACGTTATTGCAGCCGCCGTAGCGGGCGTATTGATACCGGTGTTTCTGGACCGGGCCGGCATCGATCCTGCACTCGCAAGCGGAGTCGCGCTCACTACCATTACCGACGTGGTGGGATTTCTCGCAGTTCTCGGACTGGCAGCGTTATTCTTGTTATAGCGCCGCAACAGGGACCCTGTGTCATCGACGACAGGGATGCAGTCTGCGGGCTCCGATCGAAAGCGCTAACATCAACCCCAGTAGGGTAAGAATCAGCGCGTTGCCCCAGGTCGCAAACAGCGTGCTGCCGCGCATCGGTTGCACGCGATCGGTCAACACCCAGCGCTGAAATTGTGGAGATTCCACAACGATAGCACCGTTATGGTCGATGCTGACCGAAACACCGGTATTGGCGGCCCTTAACATAGGCCGGCCGACTTCACGGGCGCGCATTTGCGCCATCTGCACACGTTGATGCGGCGCCAACGAATCGCCGAACCACGCATCCTCGCTAACGTTTACCAATAGCGATGCGTCCGGCACCGATTTCAATATTTCTTCAACGAACGCATCCTCATAACATACGCTCACACCAACGCGTAACCCGGCTGCAACTATAGGCTCCTGTTTGGCGTCCCATGCGCTGAAATCCGACATCGGTATATGCAAATATTCAAGAAACCACGACAGTAGATTTCTAAATGGCAAATATTCGCCGAACGGCACTAAGTGACGTTTGCGGTACAAATTCGCCTCGACACCAGTACTTCCAACGCCCGTACTGACAACGGTGTTGTAATAACGCTCACCGGCCGGTGTTTCACGGCGCTCCAATGCCCCAAAAATAAAATCCGCGGGGTGCTCGTCAAGCGCGTCCCAAAACCCATCGCTAAGTTTGTCGATATACATGGGTACCGCGGATTCAGGCCAAACCACGAGGTCACGATCGCGATGCTGTTCACTCTCGGTACGATAATAGTTTACGATGGCGCGCGCCTGGCTGGGCGTCCACTTTGTGTCGAGTCCGATATTGCCTTGCAGCAACGCAACGCCGACCGGCTCACCGTTGGGCTCGACCCACCGTATCAGGGTCACACCCCAGCCGCCGCCCCAAATCATCAATATAACCGTGGCGCCTAATATCGCCCGGCGCGGCGCAATGAGCGCATCCGTAGCGATCGCAGCCGATAGCGCCACCGCAAGACTCACACCGTAGACGCCTAACACCGGCGCCCACCCGAACAGTACCGAGTTGGTCTGGCTATAACCGAGGCTCAGCCACGGAAATCCGCTTAATACCCAACCCCGCATCCATTCCATCAGCACCCAAACGGCTGCACCAAATACAATGGTTGCCCAACCCGCGCGGCGTTGCCCAAACCAGCCGTAGGCAACGCCGGCCGCGGCCGGAAACAAAGCCAACAGCACGATGAAAATCAATACCGTGAATGCCGCCAACGGCAGCGGCATATTGCCGTAGTTGTGCAGGCTGACATAGACCCACGACACCCCTACCGCAAACATTCCGCATCCGAACGCAAAGCCATACCAGGCAGCACGACCACAACCGGCCGAACTCCACGCCCAAAACAACGTCGCCAGCGCCAAGACCGCTATCGGGAAAACGCTAAGCGGTGCGAACGCCACCGGCATCAGCGAACCGGCGCAAAACACCACCAACAAACGCCAATCGAGCGACCTTATTCTCATGGCCGGCGTATCCCGGCGCCTACGATCAAACCGGCGGGCGTGATCCGGGTTGCGCCCGAGCGGGCCGTTGCTCGCATCCTGCTGACAAATTACTTGGGACGCACACGTAGGATGTGCAAACGGCGGCTGTCGGCATGCAGCACTTCGATCTCAAGGCCATCAAACTCTATTTTTTCACCGCGTTTCGGTACGTAACCAAACCGGTTTACGACGAGACCGCCAATCGTATCGACTTCAGTGTGATCAAAATGTGTACCGAACCGTGCATCGAAATCTTCCAGCTCGTAAAGCGCCTTAACTATAAAATCGCCTTCATCGCGTTCGATTACCATACCAACGTCATCATCGATATCGTGCTCGTCCTCGATATCACCGACAATTTGCTCCAACACATCCTCGATCGTCACGAGTCCGGCCACGCCACCGTACTCGTCCACCACGATCGCCATATGATTTCGGCTCGACCTAAATTCCGCGAGCAGCACATTCAAACGCTTGCTTTCCGGCGTAAATACCGCGAAACGCAAAATTTCGCGTAGGTTAAACTGCGGTCGTTGCGCGGGATCGAAAAATCTCAGCAAGTCCTTTGCCAACAATATCCCGACCACTCTATCACGATCTCCATCCACCACCGGGAATCGCGAGTGCGCCGATTCGATGATCGCCGGCAACATTTCGTCCAACGTCGCACCGCGGTCTACTACCACCATTTGTGAGCGCGGAATCATCACGTCCTGCACCCGCAGGTCCGAAACTTGAATCACGCGCTCAATGGTGTCCAGCGTATCCTGATCCAAAAGCTGCTTGGATTTCGAGTCGCGCAGAGTATCTAATAACTCGTCGCGCGTCGCCGGCTCCCGCATTAGCATCTGCGCGATCCGCGCAATCCAACCGCTCTGACTCGATTTCCTAGATTTCGCCACTAGTACTCCTCAACGTCCGGCAAATTACGATATGGATTGGCAAAACCCAACTCCGCGAGTACGTCACACTCGAGTTTCTCCATATCGCTCGCATCTTGGTCGCTTTGGTGATCGTAGCCACATAGATGCAACGTACCGTGGACCAGCAAATGGGCCCAGCGATCGGCGTAAGGCACCGAGTAGGCGCCTGCTTCCTGCAACACTATCGGCGCACACACAACGATATCGCCGAGAATATTGGACTGCGCCCCAGGCGGGTCCTCGAACGGAAACGACAAGACGTTTGTCGGCCCCGATTTATTTCGGTAACGATTATTGAGTTCGGCGATCTCCTCTTCGTCCACAATTCGCACTACAAGCTCGACATCCGTCTTACCATTGTGCTGCAACGCGGCGCCTACCCAATGCGCCATGTCGCGCTTCGACGGTAGATCCGAGGTCTTGGACACGCTCTGAATCTCAACTTGGATACTCATCATTCATCGGCGCGTCGTTGATTATCCATCTCATAGGCTTGCACAATCTTTTGTACGAGTGGATGCCGTACCACATCCTCCGGTTGGAAAAAAGTCACACTAATACCCTGGATATCGCCAAGAATAGTCATCGCGTGTTTGAGTCCGGACGGGCAACCACGCGGCAGATCGATCTGTGTCACGTCGCCCGTTACCACAGCCCGCGATCCGAAACCGATGCGGGTCAGAAACATCTTCATTTGTTCGATCGTAGTATTTTGCGCTTCGTCAAGGATCACAAATGCATCGTTTAAAGTTCGACCCCGCATGTAGGCCAGCGGCGCAATCTCAATGATATTGCGGTCCAACAACCGGCCCACGCGGTCGAATCCAAACATTTCGTAAAGCGCGTCGTACAGCGGCCGTAGATACGGGTCCACTTTCTGGCCAATATCCCCCGGCAAGAATCCCAAGCGTTCACCGGCCTCCACAGCGGGGCGCACCAACACGATTCGATCGACTTCGTCTTCGGACAGTGCATTGGCCGCACAGGCGACGGCCAAGTAGGTCTTCCCCGTACCCGCTGGGCCGATACCGAGACTGATGTCATGAGCGAGAATATTCTGCAGATAGTGCTGTTGGCGTTGGTTTTGCCCACGTACCGTGGTTTTGCGGATACGCAGCACAGGCCCTTTTGCGTCGTTCCCGGAGCCGCTGCCGATTTCGGTGAGCATCAAATGTACGTGTTGTGGATCGATGCTTAGATCATCGCCAGCGCGCGCATAGAGTTTGCGAATGGCCGTCCGCGCGCCACCCACCGCTTCGGTGTCACCCACCACACTAAAAACATTACTCCGATTCGTGATATCGACACCAAAATACTCTTCAATCTGCTTGAGGTTAGCATTGAATTGCCCGCACAAATCCGCCAGCCGCGCGTTATCGAGGGGCTTAAGGGTAAAAGTCGTAGGGGTCGAAGCCGACTTCAATGCAGGTCTATTGGCGAATACGATCGCTAAGCGGTGGACGTGCGAACATTGGATTCAGCAACGACGCCCATCCACGCCCGTAACGCTTCACCGCGCAAGGAATTGGGCAGTGCTTCGGTAATTTTGATATCGACGAATTGTCCGATCCAGTCCCGCGGCCCATCGAAGTTTACAACGCGATTGTTTTCAGTACGACCCTTGAGTTGGGCGGCGTTCTTCTTTGACGTTCCCTCCACTAATACAGCCTGGGTCGTACCGATCATTGCCCTGCTTATCTCCGTAGCCATTTCAGTAATTCGCGCTTGCAAGGTCTGAAGCCGGTGTAGCTTGACCTCCTGGCTGGTCGCATCGACTAACTCCGCCGCCGGGGTCCCGGGTCTCGGACTGTAGATGAAACTGAATGATTGATCGAACCCCACCGACTCGATGAGCTCCATCGTCGCATCGAAATCACGGTCCGTCTCACCCGGAAAACCGATGATAAAATCCGACGACAAATTCAGGGACGGACGCGCCTCCCGCAAACGCTGCACCAAACGACGATATCCGTCAACGCTATAACCGCGTTTCATATTCGTCAATATCCGATCCGAGCCGCTCTGTACCGGCAGGTGCAGATGATCGGCGAGTTTCCGCAACTCGGCATAGGCATTGGTCAGGCTATCGGTGAAATCCAGTGGATGCGATGTCGTGAACCGCAGTCGGTCGATGCCGTCGATTTCGGAGAGGTAGGTCAATAACATCGCGAGATCGGCAATCTTTCCGCGGTGTGTAGAACCGCAATAGGCATTGACATTTTGACCCAACAAAGTAATTTCCCGCACACCATGCTGCGCAAGTTCATAGACTTCGGCGATAACATCATCAAACGGCCGGCTGAATTCTTCGCCACGTGTATAGGGCACGACACAAAATGTACAATACTTACTGCATCCTTCCATGATCGATACGTATGCCTTGACGCCATCGGCCTTGGCGGGTGGCAAGCAATCAAATTTCTCGATCTCTGGAAACGACACGTCCAGCGCCGGGCGGCGCGAAGCGAGCACCGAATCGTACATATCCGGTAGGCGGTGATAAGTTTGCGGCCCGAATATCAAATCGACGTAGGGTGCGCGCTTTAGAATCGCATCGCCCTCTTGGCTCGCCACGCAACCCCCGACACCAATAATGAGATTCGGATTTTCTGCCTTATACTCCCGCCAGCGGCCGAGATGCGAAAACACTTTTTCCTGTGCTTTGTCCCGCACCGAACAGGTATTTAGCAACACGACATCGGCCTCGGTCGGATCGTTCGTGACCTCGAAACCGTGTGTCGACTCGAGCAGATCGCCGATCCGCGCCGAGTCGTAATCGTTCATCTGGCACCCAAACGTCTTTATATGCAGCTTTTTCGCCATAATGTGAAATTAGATACGTATTGTACAACGTACCCGCAACCGGGCTGGAATTCCAGCCTTATACCAGAATTGGCAGCCGCTCGGCTCCCTGTTGCTGGACTCCAGGCGATTCGAGCCGTCGCGAGAGGTAGCGCCGCGCGCCGTCTGGCGAAAAATTCGACCTGGACCGCGCGCGTCGAATGCTCGCGAATCGGCCGCGAGTGAACCCCAACGATGGTTTTTAGCTCCGCCACTTTCCTGTTCTTGTTTCTACCGGTCATTTTGACCGGCTACTTCGCGCTGCGCGGTACACCGCTGCGCAACCTGTTCCTTCTAACAGGGAGTCTGCTGTTTTATAGCTGGGGCGAGACAATTTATCTGATGGTGTTATTGCTATCGATCGCCTGCAACACGTTTTTTGGAAATCGCATTAGCCGCAGCAGCGACAACACCAGGCGGCTGTATCTAAGTGCCGCAGTGGCTACCAATTTGCTGTTGCTGGGATACTTCAAATACGCCAATTTCATCACCGACAATGTAAACCTCGCGCTTTCAATTATTCATGTCGGCCCCGTCGATTTAGCCCCGGTGCACTTGCCATTGGGAATTTCGTTTTTTACCTTTCAGGCCATCTCCTACATCGTCGATATCTATCGCGGCGATGCGCAAGTGCAAAAACGGTATAGTTCGGTAGCTCTGTATATCGCATTGTTTCCGCAGCTCATCGCTGGGCCCATCGTACGTTACGCGAGCATTGAAAAACAATTATCCGAGCGTACGGTCAGCGCCACGGCCGTAGCCGAAGGCATCAGGAGATTCATCATTGGACTCGCAAAAAAAATATTACTAGCGAACGCCGTCGGCGACGTAGCCGACGACATATTCGATCACTCTCCCAGCGACTTGAGTCCCCTACTGGCTTGGCTCGGAGTCGTTTGCTACACGCTACAAATCTATTTCGACTTTTCCGGTTATTCCGACATGGCAATCGGTCTAGGGCGAATGCTTGGCTTCAAATTTCCCGAGAACTTTCGGCATCCTTATATTTCGACCTCAGTGCAGGAATTCTGGCGGCGCTGGCACATCTCCTTGTCGAGCTGGTTTCGCGATTACGTGTACATTCCCCTCGGAGGTTATCGTGGCCCACAATGGCGCGTCTACGCGAACCTCGTCATCGTGTTTTTTCTGTGCGGCCTATGGCATGGGGCGAGTTGGACGTTTGTAATATGGGGTCTTTACCATGGCCTGTTCTTGGTCATTGAAAGACTCGGTTTCGCACAGTTGTTGCAGCGCTTACCGAGAGTCGCTCGACACGTTTATCTATTACTGGTGGTCATGTTCGGCTGGGTACTGTTTCGATCCGAGAATATCGACTATGCGTTTGGATTTATCGGCACAATGATAGGGATATCCGAACAGCGCGATTCCGACGGTTACCTTATGCTTTATCTCAATCTCAAAGTCATCGGTGCAATCGCGGCAGGGATCGTATTTTCCATGCCGATATCGGAATGGATCCAAGAACGTTGGCATCGGGTCGCTGCCGGCACGGGCGGTTTAATTGTGCAGCACGCCTTACTCATCGCATTATTCGCGGGAGCGGCAACAATGATTGCGGCACAAACCCATAATCCGTTCATCTATTTCCGATTCTAGCTCGGATAATTCACGAAGGCAGACCATGTATCAGGAGGCTTTTGAGCATTTGATCCGGTTACCCATAGTGCTAAGGTACGGAGCTGCCGTACAGTTTGTCTTATTCGAATTCAAGAAAAATTGGACGTGGTATTCGTCACGATCGTGCTTGATCTATCGCTACAGCTATGAGTCGGCGAACGATCGCATCGATTTCTTACCGCGATATCCCCTGAGGCGTGAACCCTTCATGAAGTATCCGGGCAACTAGTGGAAATGCAGGCACGCTCACTATCAAATTGGATTCTAATCGTTGCATTTGGCGCTTCGATTTGGCTACCGCTTGCCGCGCAGCGACTGCAAGGATCGAGTACCGTAGGCCCACCCGAAAACCGTACCATGGCGCCGTTTCCGTCGTTACGCCTAAATAATTTGTCGATTCGAAATTTCCCGAATGCGTTTGACCGCTACTATGACGATAATTTCGGCTTACGGAACGACTTGCTACGCATCGCAAATACTGTCAACTATGACCACTTCGGCGGCTCCGGTAAGGTCATACGTGGCGACGGCGAGTGGTTATTCCTGGTTCGTGGTACCCAGCCGGGGGCCCGCAAGATTGCACTCACCCGCGACCTGTGCGGCCGCGCACGATTTAGCGCCGCCGAGCTGGAACAATGGGCATCTGCTCTGATCGATAATTTCCGGCAGCTTCGCGCCCGGAACATCGAGTACTTATTCGTTCTCGCACCTAACAAACACACGATATACAAACGTCATTTACCAATCGGCCGCGAATGTGCGAATCGACCGTCCCGCATCGATCAATTGCTCAAAGCCGTACGACAGGAACCGGATTTTCCGGTGCTGGATCTGCGCTCCGCATTGGCTGCAGCCGCGCATCAACCGGAACCGCTATGGCACAAGACCGATACTCATTGGAATGGCAACGGCATCGCCGTCGCATATCGGCAGATCTTACACACGCTAGATCGGAATGATCGCAATGCATTCGATAACGGCTACGCCCGTCTCGGCCACGAACGTACACCGCCCGGCGACCTAGCGGGGCTTTTGGGATTGCAAGATCGACTGAGTGAAGACCGATGGGTGATAAGACTGCATCAACCGAATGCCATTCACATTGGCAATCCGTATCCACACCATACTCCTATCGCCACCCGGCAACCGGAAGCGTACCGACGCGAGAACATCGCAGACGATACATCCCACGCATTAATTTTCCGCGACTCGTTCATTGGCAATGCATTCGAGGCCCTACTGGCGGAGTCTTTCGTCCGAACCGTATTCGTTTGGCAGGGCGCACCCGGCCTGCCGTTCGATCTCATCGACGACGAGAAGCCGCAGCTCATTGTGCACGAAATGGTGGAACGAAATCTCTTGAATTCGTATTCGGCAGAAGCGCCGCGATAGCGGCCGATTACATCAACGTGATCGCGCACCAACACCATAATCCGTCTCGGCCGGATCGCATCACTGCGACGACATGCGTTCAAGAGCTGTTTCTAGACGGAGGCGCGCGCTGTTGCAACTTAAGGTGGATCAGGGGCGTCCCGATGTCCGACTCACGCAGTTCGACAGGATGCGTCTTGTCAGGGCGCCGCTATGATTCAGTGTTATTATTTGGAGTGACCCTCGGAAAGTGAACATTTGCACCTAGTGAATTTAGACACTAATGGCGGTATCAGTACAAGGCGCTCAGATCGCTTGCCCCTGCAGCTGTATCCAATGCGTTCCGTCAGCCCGTTAGCGCGGAGTCACATGCCATGAAAATACCGACTAGATCGGATTGGGGGGTCATTGAAAAGAATAATCTTGATGCTGAGTGTGCGTTTAGACAATTCTCCGGCAAATCTTTGAATGAGGCCGAGATGATGTTTCGAAATAACGCTCTGTATTATCAAGAAGATTTGATTTCTATGCCCCCAGTTGCTTTCAATTTCTATGCTCCTGCATTTGCTAGATATATTCTTTCCGATAATGCCGAAGCTGATTCCGATGGCGCTTCATCCTTCTTACATATGGTACTTGAGCTACTACAGTCAAACAGATCACTGACAACAACTAAAACTGAGAAAATGCTTTTGGCTTCGGCGCAAATTGTCGCAAGCAAGCAAGAATTCTATGCTGCGGATACCGATATTTACGGCGATTTTTCCGAATTGTACAAGCAGATAATGCGACTTACGGCTCGCACCTAACAACGCGGTCACGACGGCAACCAGTCTCCGTCAAACTCCACGAATCGGCGCGGCTTTGCTTCAACGTTATAGGTCCCTATCAAGAAAGCGGAAATAAATTGAAAAAGCAAGTCACTTATCATTAATTACCTTTGGTGCTATGTTCATAGTCGAATGATTATTTGGTTATTTCAGAGGCAATTCTACTGAAAATCGGCCAGAAACAAATGTAAGACTCTATCCTTCAACTTGAAAGAAAAATATAATTTATTCAGAGAGAAACGGAGGAATCAGGGCAGATCAAAAGAATATAAGGCCGATATATCCTACGCGTACCCTATTGGAGAGCGGGACTATATTGCTAAGACGTACGAGATAACTTTTGTTGCTTTGAAAAGCAATTTCGTTGGCAATCGACCTTAATTTAGAAGATACAATAAAGGTATATCAAAGATATAAAGCGGGCGCGCTAGTCAAAGTACATTGCGACCTGAATGATCCCTCGATCGCTCTTTTGGAAAATGGATATAAACGCTACATGCCCACCTACTTGATATTCGGTCTAATTGCCATTGCTTACGGTATTTATGGGACGATCAAAAATTATTGAAGTAAATTGTATATATCAAACCATCTCAGCAGGTCGCAAAAACGGCCGCTAAGCCCAATCGTTCTGTACTAAGAGATTTCACATGGAAACAACCGCTTTATTGGTTATTGACGTCCAAAAGGGCCTTGAAGATCCATCTCGAGGGAAGAGAAACAACCCCGACGCGGAATCAAACATTGCTTTATTGCTTTCTGAGTGGCGCAAACAGGAACTACCGATAATTCATATACGGCACTGTTCACTAGGACCAAACTCGCCACTGCGTCCAGAACTACCAGGTAATGCCTTCAAGGAGGAAGCGCGGCCGCTGCCTTCCGAGACACAATTCGGTAAATCGATTAACTGTGCGTTTATAGGAACTGAGCTTGAAGAATATCTTCAAGAGCATGACATATCTTCTTTAGTGATCGTTGGGCTAACGACAGATCATTGCGTGTCTTCGTCAGCTCGGATGGCGGCAAATCTGGGGTTCAATGTAACGTTGGTTTCGGATGCGACGGCAACATTCGACCGTGAAGGCCATGATGGCGCGATTCATGCGGCCGATGACCTTCGTGAAATCAGCTTGGTGAGCCTAGATGGTGAATTCTGTATTGTTCGATCCACCGAAGAAGTATTAAATGAAATCGCATTAGTAATGATATCCAACAGACGTGGCGCTACGTGCCGGATCTTCGCAAAGGTGGACGATGCTACGGGAATCTGCTTCAGGAACCTCCGAACAAATCACAACCGGTTCGCGGTTTTCGGCTTAACCTCAATCCGCACTACGCATCGGCGTAGCGATCGCAAATCCGTAATCAGTT
>Ga0224512_10000859_pt1 | contig 31074 bp, 28 predicted proteins | sample SF_May12_sed_USG_4_FD_169103 | JGI IMG/M metagenome (GOLD analysis project Ga0224512, IMG submission 169103) | Sediment microbial communities from San Francisco Bay, California, United States - SF_May12_sed_USGS_13 | ecosystem: Environmental > Aquatic > Marine > Sediment | place: USA... | reverse complement strand
GCATTCCTGGAAGGTTAGTACGTTGATTCGGACGTTAGACGAACGGGTGTAGGCACTGAGCTGATTCGCGCGGCTGAGGCCTGGGCCGTCGCGCATGGCTACTCGGAGATGGCCAGCGACACGGAATTGGAGAACGACGTCAGTCTCAACGCACATCTCGCCCTGGGCTACGAGGAAGTCGAGCGCCAGATTTGCTTTAGAAAGCGCTTGTCATAAACGGCCCACGGGCTAGGATATGGGCGCCGCGACATTGGTTACTGCGCGACGGCTGGAAACCTCTTTAGGTCGCTGTGGTCAAAATGGCGACGATTGCACCAGTCGCTAGCTGAAGCGCAGCCGATCCACGCCGGAATTCGGGACGGAAGGGAGCCCTCGATGGTCACACGACGCGATTGTTTAAAATACACGGCTGCTGCGAGTGCGGCACTGACGCTCAAGACGAAATGGCTACAGGCCCAAGAGGTCGGCCCGCTGATCCAGCGCCCGATTCCATCGACGGGCGAGTTGCTGCCGATTGTCGGTCTTGGCAGTTCGGCGACGTTCAGCGACGTCGCGGATCAAGACGATATCGCCGGAGTCCGATCGGTGTTGACTGCGCTCCTCGACAACGGCGGCAAAGTGTTCGACACGGCACCGGTGTACGGTGCCGCGGAGCAGGTCGCCGGCCAGGTTGTGCGTGACCAAGGCTTACACGACCGGCTGTTCTGGGCGACGAAGGTCAACGTGCGCCGTCGAGGTGGAACGGTCGAGGCTGCACGCGCGCAGATCGAAGGGTCATTCGCCGACTACGGCGGTGATGTCATCGACCTGATCCAGGTCCACAACATGCCCGATTTTCCGGCGCAGTTACCGATCCTCGAAGCGCTCAAGGAGGAGGGGCGGATACGGTATATCGGCGTGACGACGACCAACAGCGATCGATACGAGGATATCGCCGAGATTATGCGCACAGCTCCGATCGATTTCATCGGTATCGACTACGCCGTTGATGGTCGCGAGGCCGCCGATATGGTGTTGCCGCTTGCACAGGATCTTGGTATCGCGACCCTGATCTATCAGCCTTTCGGGCGCACGCGCTTGTGGCGCCGCGTACGCGGCCGTGAAGTGCCGGAATGGGCGGCCGAGTTCGGCGCCTCAACGTGGGCACAGTTTTTCATTAAGTACGTTGCGGCGCATCCGGCCGTGACCTGCGTGACGCCTGCGACGAGCCGGCCGGTCAACATGATCGATAATCTCGGCGGCGGGGTCGGTGCGTTGCCTGATGAGGCGACGCGGCGGCGCATGGCCGGGCTCGTCGATGCGCTGCCGTCGGCCTGACGCTTAAACTTCTTACACAAAAAAAAGCGGCTGCGGATCACTCCGCAGCCGCCTATTCGTCATTCAGGCTAGAGACTAGCCCGATCTTCCCTTAGTCTTCGTCGCTGTAACTGCGTACAGGCGGCAGGTAGGAGCCCGTGCGCTGCGGAGGCTCCTCTCCGGCGACGACGTTGAGTTCAAACGAGCCGATGCCGTCGATCGCGGCACTTATCGTTTCGCCGGGTTGCAGCCAACGCTGCGCGCCGCGATAGGCGCGACCCGCGCCAGTGCCGCCAGACGTGCCGTTATTGAGCACGTCGCCCGGGTACATCGTGATGATCGAGGAGCCATACTCGATGAGCTCGTAGATCGAATGGATCATGTCGCCGGGACCAGCCCGCTGCATGACCTGGCCGTCGAGCTCGAGCACCTGATCGAGGCGCTCCATTGGATCGCCGTAGAACTCTTTCGGCACGATCCACGGACCGATTGGCGCAAACGTGTCATGACCTTTGCCGACGAGCCAGTCGGAGCCCGGTCGTGAATTCGGCGGACGCCCACCACGGTCGGAGATGTCGAGGCTGACCATATAGCCGAAAATGTAGTCTTGCGCATCTTCCGCCGAGACATACTTCGCGGTGCGGCCGATAACGGTTGCCAGCTCGACCTCCCAGTCGAGGCGGTGACGTCCCCAAGGAATCACGACATCATCGCCCGGGCCGATGATGGCACCTTCGGTCGGCTTGATGAACAGGTACGGAATACCGCGCGTTCGGCGACGTTCCTCGGCAGCGGCCTGCTGCTCTGCCGGCGTGCCGCGCTCGTTGACGTGGCTGTAAAAGTTCACAGCTGCGTTGAGCATCTTGCCTGGCATGAGCGGTGGTAGCAGCCGCACGTCGTCGACGTCGTGCGCGTAGCTCGGGCGGTTACGCCCGGCGAGGCGATTGTTGTCGACGATATCGTTGACGATCTCGTACAGGCGCGCCTTCATGCCGTAGTCGTAACGGCCGATGAGCTCACGCATGTTTTCTGGCATTGGAATCTTCGGATAGGCAGCTCCGCGCTCGAGTGCGGCGTTCGCGCGATTCAGCTCGACAATGACCTCGTCACCGAGGACGATGCCGATCAGTGCTTCGCCGTCGACTTCGATCGTAGCGAGCTTGAACGGCTGCGCTGCCATCTGAGCAGACACCAGTGCAGGCAATGACAGAAGTGCCACTGCAAAGAGAACTAAGGTACGTTGCATGACGCCCCCCCTATTTGGTTTAGTGATGTTGATGCCAACAGTCTGGTTGAACAACGCGCTAACTGTGGCGTTTGGTCCGGCGACTGTCAAGCACGGTCGTCGAGTGATGGAAGTAATTGTTTTTTTTGGCTATTTTTCAGGCCTCGACGAAGACCTGTGCCGATCGTTCAGCATCGACATTACCGATGCCTTTAGTGTCAGCCAGATTGCACTGCGCTGGATCGTGTTGTAGAGTCGCTTCGCCGCAGGTAACTTTAATAATCATAAATGTGGGGTCAAATATGGATCTGATTCCTAGCTCCGGTCCGCATCTGCATATCTTGCTGAATCACCTGCCGTCCCTAGGTTCGGTAGTTGCGTTGGGTATGTACTTGTTATCGTTCTACCATAACAACACGCGTCTGCAGAACTACAGCATCCTTGCGTTTATGGGGTTGGCATGGCTGGCGATTCCGACATTCATCAGCGGCGCCGCCTCGCGGTGGGCGCTTCAGGCTCGCGGCGATACGGATGTCCTTACTGGGCTGATCTTCGCGCACCAGAACGCTGCGCTCTGGGCGTTCGGAGCGACCGGCCTCACGGGAATTTTTGCATGGTTTGCCCTGTGGCAGTTTCGCCGGTTCGGTGCCGTGCCGAAGTGGAATCTCATGACGCTGCTCGTGCTCTCCAGTGCGACGGTCGTCACGATGATCAAGGCCGGCAGTCTCGGTGGCCGCATTAGTCATCCAGAAATTCGCTCGGGCATGGAGGCCGTTTCGGCACCGGGCGAGCCTGGGATCATTACGTTTACCGAGAATCTCATTACAGGCAACAACTGGGCTTGGCCCGCGATGGAGGCCGCTCACTTTCTCGGTCTCGCGCTGATCTTCGGTACCGTCTTGCTCGTCTCCTTGCGAATCCTCGGCTTGGCCAAGGACAAGCTTTCATATTCGGCCGTGCATCGGCTGCTGCCGCTCGGCGCCCTGGGTGTGATCATCAACATCGTGACAGGCATGTTCTTCTTCATCGGGGATTCTGGCCGCTACGTCGCGATGGACGGTTTTCCGCCGAAGATCATCTTCTTGATGATCGGTGGTTTCGCAATGCTCTACTTCACGAGCTTCGACGGGCCCTGGAAGCTAAAGGCTGGCGACGACGCATCGCTCGTTTCGAAGGCTATGGCTGCGGCCGTAATCGGCTCGTGGGGTTGCGTCATCGTCTTCGGCCGCTTGTTGCCGTACTACGGGGGAGGGGGTTAAGAGATGGCACCTGTATTAATTCCGACGATCATCTTCATCATCTGTTTGATTGTGGCGGTTGCCGTGGTCGCGTATGTCGCCGACCAGCAGGCGGAGCGCCACGATAAAAGCAATGGTTGAGCGTCACTGCTCCTCTCGTCACGGCGAGACAATAACAACGGAACATAAGATCAAATAGGGAGCATCTATGCTTATTTGGCTGGAGAACACGGCTTACTCGCAGTGGATCCTGACAGGTCTGACGGGCTGGCCCCTGGTTTTGTCCATGCACGCGGTTGGTCTGGCCATCGCGGTCGGCATGGTCTTTGCGATGAACCTGCGCTTGTTGGGTCTGTACACGACGATACCGCTGAGCAGCGTCCAAGGGTTGCTGGGCTACGCGTGGATCGGCATCGCCATCAATATTTTTTCGGGTTTCTCACTGTTCATGACCCAAGCGAGTTATTACGTCACGAGTTTCCCGTTTCTGGTGAAGATTTCCGCAATCGGGCTCGGCATCGTTGCGCTCGTCATTACGCAGAAGAAGTTAGGTAAGGAGCTGTCGAGCTGGGAGACCGGCGGCATCTCGAGCCAGGGCCGCAATCTCGCGATTGCCTCTCTTGCGCTCTGGACGCTAGCCGTCGTCACGGGACGGCTGATCGCCTACCTCTGAGCGGTACTCGAGTTTCCCGGGTGTGAGACCCGGCTGCGGAACGGGGGCTGTGGCTCCCGTTTTGCGTTTGGGGCTGCTTTCTTACTCGCGGATCTTGCCGGTCGATAAAAGGCCGGCGGCCGTCAGTCCGTCAGTACCCGAGAGCGAGGACCTCCGACCAATGAACCTCGTTTTGCCAGGCCTGATACAGCTTTGTTCCACCGTTGCCCGTCGTGACGCGAAGCGATTCCGCTCGGGCTGTCTCGAGAAGCCTGAGCTGATCGCGTGTAACACGAGCGCCGAGCTCATGTTGCAGCTCGACGCTCGTTTGATAGCTCGATAGCGCGTTGAGCCCCGGGGCAATTTCAGCCCAAGGGCGCAAGCTGAATTCCATCGGCTCGCCTCGCAGCATCAGTTGCAGCTTTGTCGGCACGCCGATCTCAGGCGCGAGATAACCCCGGTCGAGCGTCGTGGCGACCCCGACCCAAAGGAAGTACTCGCGCAGCCCCTGGCGGTTGAGCTCGACTGGACCTAAATAGACATAGTCGCGCGCGCTTCGCGAGTAACGACCCTCGGTTCGCGCGAACACGAGAACGTCATCGGCGGTAGACACGGTCACACCGGTGCGCGGATCGAGCCGGCTCGGCGCCGAGCGATCCGGCAAACTCTGGCAGCCGAGCAGAGCCTGGGCGGTGACCACGACCAGGGAGAGATGTCTTAACGAGCGAGATCGCGTGGCTGGGGCGTACATATCAATAACTCGCCCGATAGCCGAGGTTGAGGTAGTAGCCCGACGAGTCGCTGGTGCTGCCGTCGGCCAGGCCACGTGATGAGCTGTCCGCGCCGATCTCGAGCTCGAAGCGGTAGTGCTCGCGAGTATTGAACAGCAGTCTGAGCGCAAGCGTGACCGTTTCTCTCGTCGTGCCGTCGAGCAGACCGTCGCGAACAGCGAGCCGCAGCCTCGGGTTGATACGCAGCTTGCGGCCGACAGGAAACCGCGCATCCCATGTCAGGTAACTCGTCTTGAAGCCGTTTCCCTCACCGTAGCGAACGTTGAGCATACTCACGTCGCCTTGGCTGAATAGTCCCGTGCCGACGAGGCTCGTCGTCAGGTAGGTTTGTCGGCCCGTGTCCGGAATCGCGTTAACGCCGCCCGAACCCGTGGTCCCCTCAATCTCCGTCGTGGTCAGATCGGCATTGAGCTGCAGCCGCTCACCGATCGTTTGCGAGACGCCGAGCGTCATCGTTTTGGTCTTTGCCGTGCGATCGAGCGCGAGCTGTCTGATCTCCTCTTCGGTCCAGACGATCAATAGTTCCTCGATCGTCGTTACTGGCTGGCCGATCAGTGCGTTCCGTGTCGTTAGGATCGGACTCAGGCGAATATCGATGAGCCCGTTCACGGTCGTTCGCGACGGCAGCCGCCACGCACCGAGCGCTAGAATAGAGTTGATTTCGGAGTAATCCACGTCGTAATCGATGACGCCCGTGATGTTGCCGTTCTCGCCGGCGTAGTGAATCTGTGTGCCGATGGCACGTCGTGCGTCGATACCTTCGATCGTCTGGTCGTTGAAGAACACGCTTACGTTGGCATCGGCCACGAGCTTGTCGAACTCGGCGGCGACACCGATGAACTGTCGGTCGCTTTCCACGCCGTCGCGTGTTGAGTCGACGGGATGTCCGGCGGTGGCATGAACTCGCCGGTCAGGCTGCCAACCGTAGGCGACGTGCGCGCCGTCAAAGCGGCCCAGCACGCCGAAGTTGTGTAACGACTGACGTCCGAGTCGCATCGACCAGTCGCGGTGCGCGTCGATCACGTCGAAGTAGCCATAGGACACACGGGTCTGATCGCCGGGGCCATTGTCTTCCTCGCCGATAAGGTCATAGAAATGGCTGAAGCTAACTCGGCCGATCATGTCGAAACGCCCGCCGGTTCGGCGTGCGCTGAGATCGAAGTTGCTCTGCAGTGCCGAGAGCCCGATAAAATCTCCGCGATTGTCGTCGAAGGAATCGACATCGCGTCGGTAGTACTGAGAGAGCCCTGTGACGAAGTCCCAAGCCGGCTCGTCGGAAGCCTGGCGTGGGCGCAGCGGCTCGCGCGGCTCGTTCGCAGCGGTCAGGAGCCCTTCGAGCCGTCGCTGAACGCGTGTGGTTGCCGGGTCGTTGGGATATTCCTGCAGATAGGCTCGGTACTCGGCGACCGCGAGATCCAGGTGTCCGAGCCGCTCGCGAGCGACACCGAGATACTCGCGCGCCTCCTGCTGGTGCGGGCCCGGCTCAGCCAGCATTGCCGTATAGGCTCGCGCAGCCGCATCGAAATCCTGATCGAGCAACAGCTCTCGAGCCTCTGTCATGCGCTGGAGTACGAGGTCCGGATCCAATTCGGCCGGTCCGGCGCCGCGTTGCGTTGCTGCACGCGAAGGCACGGCCGCCGCGCGCTGCGCTTCGGCAATGCTGCTGCCGGTCTCGAATTCGGCGCTGGAAGCAAAGCGGACTTCCTCGGGATCGGCCCGACCGATCCAGGCGCGCGGAAACGCCGTGCGCAACGTCCCGAGGGTCGCCTCGGCATCTTCCTCCGAGCCGAAGAATCCGAGCCGTAAGCGGTACCACGTTTGGCCGTTCAAGGAAGCCTCCGACACATAAAGACGGCTGCCGTCCGGCACGGTGATGCTCTCAATGACCGTTGACGATACGGGCTCGCGAGTCGACGTCAGGTTCAATATATAGTCGGCGGCGTTTTGCGGTGCCCTGGAACGTGCCGCGAGCGGCCTGCGAGTGCTCGTCGATTCGGCGAGGCCGCTTTCTGCCGGTGTCTGTTGTGCGACGCTTGGGTTGACGGTCTCCATGAAAACAGGCGATTCGTCCGGATTCAGCTCCAGAATGATCTGGCGCAGATCGCCGCGTTGCGAGATCCGATACGAGACCGGTTGGTCGAAGCGAAAGAACAGGAAGTTGTCGCCGAGTCCGAGTGACTCGTATTCGACTTCCGTCAAGTTGGCCAGCTGCCCGCCGAGCGGTCGGTACGCCTCGCTAGCGATGCCCGAGCCGAGCCCGAGCTGGCGACAGCTATCGAACGGCGCGACCCGGATTTCGACGATAACGCCGGTCTGCGCCTGCGTGTCGGCGAGAAAACGCATTGGGCACGCAAGATCGACGATGATCTGCGCGCGGCCGTCGGTTCTCGAGACCTGAATGTCCTCAACGAAGCGCTCCTGAGCGTAAGGCGCGGTCGCGCTAGCGCTCAATGCCAACGCAGCGAGTCGGGTCAGCAGCGTATTTCGAGCTCTGTGCACGGCAGGTTCACCAGTCCCGGTCGCGCACGCTGTGCTCGGGTGAGGACTGATGGCACGAGCCAGCGCAGTCGCGCAGTGACGACACGCTGGCGTTGCGATGCTCGTCAGGCTCGTAGTTGGAGGCGTGGCAGGCTGCACAGTCCGGTGCGAAGACAGGCGTCGGCCACGGCATGGCTTCGGCGTTGCTCGCATGGCAGTCGGTACAGCCCGGATTCGTTGCATGATCGCCTGGGTAGGTGGCTGACTGATGATCGAAGACGGTCGGCGTCCAGAAATCTCGGCTGTGGCAGTAATCGCAGGAGCGCTGGGTCAGGAAGTGATTGATGCCCTGGCCCGTCGCCGTCGTGCCGTTGTGGCAGCTCGCGCATGTGCCCGCGGTGACGTTGGAGTGGTCGAAGCTCGAAGGGAGCCACGCGTTGGTCGTGTGGCAGACGTCGCACTGTGCGGTCGTCTGTAGATGCGTGGGATGCTTGCCCACGGCCGTGACGCCGTCATGGCAGCTACTACAGCTGCCGATGACTTGTGTGTGGTCGACCTGCTGAGCCGGCACGAACGCGACGACCGAGTGGCAGTCCTCACAGACATCAGTCGTCTGGACGTGGTTGCCGGGTTTGCCGAGCGCATCGACGTTGTTGTGGCAGCTGACGCAGTTGCCGGCAATGTTTGCGTGATCGAAGTTTGCCGGCACCCAGCCATTCGTCGTGTGGCAGTTGTCGCAGGTATCGCCGCTCGTGATGTGCCCGTTGTTCTTGCCCATCGCGATCGTGCCGTTGTGGCAGGAGCTACAGTTTCCCAGCACCTGAGTGTGATCAACGCGCACCGCGGGCGCGAACGTTACGACACTATGGCAGTCCTCGCAAAAATCTGTTGTCTGTATGTGTGTAACGGTCTTGCCGATCGAATCGACATTGTTATGGCAGCTCACGCAGTTGGCCGTGATGTTGTCGTGGTTGAAATTGGCGGGCGCCCAGGCCATCGTGGTGTGGCAGTTGTCGCATGTGTCGCCGCTGAGAATATGTCCGGGGTTCTTGCCCATCGCCGTCGTGCCGTTGTGGCAGGAACTGCAGGCGCCGAGTACTTGCAGGTGATCGACCTGGGCTACGGGTGCAAACGTAACAACGCTGTGGCAATCCTCGCAGATACTCGTCGTCGCGATATGCGTCGCGGGCTTGCCGATTGCATCGACGGTGTTGTGACAGCTCGCGCAGTTGCCCGTGATGTTGTCGTGGCTGAAGTTCGCCGGAGTCCAGGCCAATGTGCTGTGGCAGTTCTCGCAGGTATCGCCGCTGAGAATGTGACCAGCGTTTTTTCCGGTCGCCGTAACATCGTTGTGACACGAGCTGCAGCTACCGAGCACCTGCGTGTGATCGACGCTAGAGACAGGTGCGAACGCGACGACCGTATGGCAGTCCTCGCAGACATTTGTCGTCAGTGCGTGCGTTGGCGGCTTGCCGATCGACGTCACGTTGTCATGGCAATCCACGCATTGGCCGGTGATGTTGTCGTGGTTGAAATTGGCTGGCGTCCAGCCGGCGGTCGTATGGCAGTTGTCGCAGGTATCGCTGCTCGGGATATGCGTTGGATGTTTACCGACTGCGGTCGCGCCGTTATGGCATGAGCTGCAGGTGCCGAGCACCTGAAGATGATCGACGGTGGCGACCGGCGCGAACGCCGACGTCGTATGGCAGTCCTCGCAGAAGCTCGTTGTCGTGATATGTGCGAGGTGCTTGCCCGTCGCGCCGACTCCGTCATGGCAGCTCACGCACGATGCCGTGATTCCGAAATGATCGAAGAACACGGGAAACCAGGCGGCCGTCAGATGGCAAGCGTCGCATTCCTGTTGTGTCGGTGGATGGTCGGGCGGCTTGCCGACGCTTTGAATGTTGTTGTGGCACGTCGAGCAGCTGCCGAAGATCGAGTCATGATCCATTTGAGCGAGCGGCAGCCAGGCCGCCGGTCGGTGACAGTCTTCGCAGAAATCGGTCGAGAAAACGTGATCGGTTGGTTTGGCCGTCGTGCGCACGCGGCTCCCGACGGAGTGACAGCCCACACAATCGAGTGGTGTCCCTTGGAATACACCACCGATATGGCAGGTTTCACAATCCGCTGTGATGTGCGCGCCTTCGAGCGGGAAGCCTGTGGTGAAGTGATCGAAGTCCGAGTTGAATCCGGACTGCGCCCAACTCAGGGTTGGCACTAGCAGTAGTGCGAATAGCCAACAGTGTCGGAGCGCGGGTGTCACTTGAGCTCCGTGAAGGCGTCGGTCGTGTGGCAGCGGCCACAGTCCATGCCGAAGCCAGTCGCATGAATGTCGTCACCGCGGTGACAGTCACCACACGTCGTCGAGAGCGCGACGCTGTCAGTGACGGGGCGGTTGTGGCACGCGAGGCAATCGAGGCCGCCGTGTGCGCCCTCTAGCGCAAATTCCGTTTGCTCATCATGATCGAATTGCCATATGAGCCAGTCGTTCGGGTTGTGGCACATGGCGCAGTCGAGCCCGAGACGCTGAGCGTGGACGTCGTCCGCACGGTGGCAGTCGACACATTCGCTGGCCGTCTCTCTGAAGCTGGATTCAGCATGGCATCCCTCGCAAGAGACCGCAGCGTGGAGTCCGAGGAGCGGAAACACCGTCAGATCGTGATCGAACCGCACGGATTCGGCCCAGCCGCTTTCACCGTGACAGTCCTGGCAGCTCTCACCGAGCTGGCCTCCGTGAACGTCGTTGCTCCAATGGCAGCTATTGCACGCAGGCTCGGGTCGCGACGTTTCTACAGGTCCGCGATGGCAGGCGGTGCAAGTGAGCTCAGCGTGTGCGCCATTGAGTGCGAAGCCCGCATCGAGCGCATGCTCGAAGCTGACGCTTGGCCAGTCCGTCGGCGTATGGCACGTGTCGCAGGCGGCACCGTTGTTACCCGCATGCACGTCATCGGCACGGTGGCACGTGCTGCAAGCGGGGTCGGGTGCCTGATCGAAACGCTGCTCGGCATGGCAGGCCGTGCAGGCTAGACCGCCGTGGCCGTCGAGTAATGCGAATCCAGTCTCTTCGAAATGATCGAAGCTCGCTTCCGCCCATGATGCGGGTGTGTGGCAGTCCTGGCACGCATCACCATTCCTGCCGGCATGGAAGTCGTCGACGCGGTGGCATGCCACGCACAGCGTCGGTGTCTCAACATAAATTTCGTTGCGATGACACCCGCCGCAATCCGCGTTGCTGTGGTTGCCCGTTAGTGGGAAGTCAGTCGTGTCATGGTCGAAGCTCGCATCGGCCCAAGCCGTCTCGCTGTGACAGTCGCCACAGGTCTCGCCGAGGTTGCCTTTATGCGGCTCCTCCTCCGCGTGGCAGCCGATGCAGGTGGATTCGGCATCCCGAAAGTACACGGCCGTCTCTGCATGGCAGCCTTCGCATCGGGCGCCGAGGTGACTGCCGAGCAACGCAAAGTCCGTCGCACCGTGATCGAACGTGTCCTCATCGAGTCCGACGACATCGGCATCTCGGCCTTCGTGCTCGGTGTGACAAGCGGCGCACTCGAGCATCGGGATGACAGGAGAGCGGCCGTGGAACCCTAAAGATGCATCAAGGTCCTGGGCAACTTCCGTGTGGCAATCCAGGCAGAGCTCGCGTTGCAGGTTGCGAGAGAACGGCTGATGGCAAGACGAGCACTCGTCCTCGTAGGCCGCATGACCTTCGATGACCGGGCCCGGCATGAGGACGCGTTCAAGCAATTGTCCGCGCGCGTCTGCCGAATGACCCAGGCCAATGATGGCAACACTCACGATGAGCCAACCTGTTTTGTTTGTCGTCGCTCGCACGTCATGTCATCCACGGCTAGTACATATGCACGGCCAAGATATGGATGATCGTTGCGAGCACGAGAATGTAGAAGAATGGCATATGGAAGAGATGCCACAGTGAGAACATCCGCTCGTAGAAGGCGAAAGACGCAACGCGCCTGACGCGTCGGAGGTGCTCGGCGATGAAGCGCGCGAGGACTCGCTCGAGCTGCGGCCGGCTAGCGGCGATGCGTGCGTGCTCGGCAGCCTGGTTGCGTAACTGCCGGCGCATGAACCACGTGAGCCGGAATTGCGCCCAGCGAGTGCGGACGTTCAACGTCAACGGCAGGAGTGCCGCACCGATCAATGTCTGCGGCGGCTCGAGAACCTTGCCGTCATAAACGTTCATGCGTTCGAGCAGATCAGGGACGACGGTCGAGGTATGGGTCTTCTGCTGCGTCGTCACGCGTGCACGCTCGACGAGCTGCTGCAGGCTCGCTTTGCTGCCGTACAGACCGAGGTGGATCTTGGCATAGAAATAGCGGCCGACGAGCCCGCTGCCCGCGACGAGCAGCGTACAAAATAGCGCGACTCGACTATTTAGAGAGCCGAGCGCGAAGTTGCAGTGGTACAGGATCAGAACGGGTCCGATGACGCCGAGGATCATGTGAGCACGGAACCAGCTCTTCGTTGATCCGAGGCGGTGCAGCAGCCGCACGCGTTTGCGTACGGGATAGAGCAGCACCAGGCCCATGAGGCTGGCGCCGAGGATACCGAGCCAGTAGCCGATGCCGGTGTCGGCGACGATATGTCGTTCTTGCCGGCCGAGCCAGCCGACGAGCACGACGAGTGCCGCCAGGGCGTAACCCAGTGCGGCAGCATGACGTGCATACCAACTCTCGAAGTGCTCCGGCCGTGCTGTCGGTACGGCGCGCGGCGCTTCGTTCATCGGTGTCGAGATCGTGCTCGGGTTCGCAGTCACAGCGTTGTTCTCGGTTACCTGATCGCGCTCGTTTGCGGCGACTGCGATGCGAGCTCGATCCGCTGACGCAAATCCGCCTCATCGAAACCGAGCGCGACGGCTCTCGCAAGGGCACCCTCGACGCCGTGCTCATCTGCTACGAATGCGTACGATTGCGCAAGGAGCACCCAGCCTTTGACATCGTCCGGCTGGCTAGCGAGCCGCTGTTGGAGTCCTGTGATGAGATCAGCAACGGGCGCGGCATTCGTAGGTGGGGCGGGAACGGGCGGACGCGCTGAAGTCTCTCGCGGCCACGCAATCGACTCTAGACCGGCGATTGCAGCAGCCTCATCGTTCGACGTCTCTGGATCGAGGCTGTCTGCAACGACGACAAAAACAATCGGTACGGCGATAATCGTTGCACAGATTAGGAGTGCCCGCTGCGATACGAATCGCCAATGAATGTTACTACGCTGCTGCACGCTACCTTCTCCCTGGTTACTCAATCGTCCCGGCTCGGAAACCGACAGTCCGCCAAATCCGTGACGGTCTCCCTTGGATGCCGCGCATAGTTTTGCCGAAAATGTCGAGTGCGGACGGTGTCGCAGTTCACTTAAGGAGAAGTATTGGTGCGAACTGGGCTTGTGCCAAACCGTCGGCTGATGGCGACACTGTGCGATCACCGCGCGCATGGAGCAGACTTTTTCGATGTTCGTTGACGGATCCTTATGTTGTCTCGTGAACGCGGCCGATTGATGGGTAACTGAGAATCATTCGCAAAGACGATGACTAACAGGCTGCTAGGTCTAGGTGTCTACGCTGCGCCGATGGTGCTGATCTGGTTTTGGTATGCGCTGCGCCGGCAGAAAACGCATCGCGAGACCCTCGTCGTGCGCGGTGAAAGCATCGAAGCAGGACTCACGGAGCCGGCATCGCTGCATCCGGTCATCGATCCCGTCAAATGCATCGGTTGCGGCTCGTGCATCGCGGTTTGTCCGGAGATGCCTGGCCATAAAGTGCTGGGCCTCGTTCACGGCAAGGCCGAGATTGTTAGTCCGACAGACCGCATCGGACACGGTGCCTGCCAGGCTGTGTGCCCCGAGGATGCGATTATGCTCGTGTTTGGCACGGAGCGGCGCGGGGTCGATATTCCGAACGTCAAACCGAACCTTGAGACGAACGTACCTGGCATTTTCATTGCCGGTGAGCTCGGCGGCATGGGCTTGATCCGCAAGGCAGTAGAGCAGGGGCGTCAGGCTATCGATTCAATCGCCGACGAGTTGAGAAAGAAGCGATCCGGTGCGACAAGTGAGGCAGTCGTTGATGTCATCATCGTCGGCGCGGGCCCAGCCGGTTTTTCCGCTTCATTGGCAGCTCGCGAGAAAGGGCTCAGCGTTAGGACTATCGAGCAGGATTCGCTCGGCGGAACGGTAGCTAACTTTCCGCGCGGTAAGCTCGTCATGACTGCGCCTGCTATGTTGCCCATGGTCGGGCTCATCAAGTTCTCCGAGACGACCAAGGAGAAGCTGTTGTCGTTCTGGACCAAAGTCGAACGGGATACGGGCGTTGAAATCAGTTACGGCGAACGACTGGAGTCTCTTAGCCGTGATGGCGATGTGTTTAGAGTTACGACTACGACAGATCGCTACGCTGCACGTGCGATTCTGCTCGCGGTTGGTCGGCGTGGCACGCCGCGCAAGCTCAGCGTGCCGGGCGAGGAACTGCCGAAGGTTACCTACCGCCTCATCGATCCCGAGCAGTATCGAGGACAGCGCGTGCTTGTCGTTGGCGGCGGAGACAGCGCATTGGAGGCCGCGACGACGATTGCCGAAGAGGCCGGTACGGAAGTAACATTGTCCTACCGTTCTGATGCATTCGCACGTGCCAAGCGAAAGAACCGCGAGAAGATCCAAACAGCGTGTGCGGACGGTAGGATTCGGGTCTTACTGAGTTCCAATATCAAGGCACTTACTGCCGATGCTGTCGAACTCGAGCAACACGGAGAGATGATCTGAATGCCGAACGATGCAGTCATCGTCAACGCCGGTGGAATTCTGCCGACGGCTTTTCTCAAGGAAATCGGCATCGACGTCGAGACGAAGTATGGTACGGCATAAATTACTGATCGCGATCGTGTTCGCTCTGCTCGCGGAGCTGTCGGTCAGCGCGACGCTTGACGAGGCGAGGCGCGCGATTCGTCTTCGCGACTACGCTCAGGCCGTGTCGATTCTCGAGGATCTCAGCGCGCAAGGCGATGCGGAAGCGCAATTTCAGCTCGCCGGCCTGTACCGCGCCGGCCATGGTGTGCCGCGCGATCGCGCGGAGGCCGATCGTCTGCTTCGCGCTGCTGCCACGCTCGGCCATGATGCAGCACGTGACGCGCTCACCAGCCGGTTGGGCCAGCCTCCCGTGCTCGATCGTGAGCCGGACGTGCAGTTGCGCCGTGCGGCTCAGCGTGGCGACGTCGCTACACTTCAAATGCTCATCGACACAGGTGTCGATCCGAACGGGCGCGATAGCAACGGGCGCACGGTACTCATCGACGCGGCGGAGAACGGTCAGCCAGACGCCGTGCGCGTGTTGCTCGCAGTCGGGGCCGATATCGACGCTCGAGATCTCAACGGCGAGACCGCACTGCTCAGGGCCATTCGCAGCGGTCAAGCCGAGACTGTGATCTTGCTCATCGATGAGGCCGCCGGTCTCGACACAGCGGATCGTTACGGCAACACGCCTCTGATCGTGGCGGCCGCTGGCGGCGATCGCCGGATTGTCGCTGCGCTGCTCGAAGCCGGCGCCGAGCCGAATACGACAGACGAGCGAGGTTGGACGGCACTGACGGCCGCACGTCTGCGCGATCATGCCGAGGTAGCGGCGCTGCTGGGCCGTGCCGGCGGCATCGACCCCTGGGAAGCGCGCATGATCACACCGACGCGAGCCGCAGACTGGTCCGGCGCGCCCGACCAAGTGCTACCGGGCTGGTCTAATCTCATGGCGGCCGCTTATCGAAACGATGTCGAGGGCGTTAGGGCGCTGCTGCGCAAGAGCGATGTTTCCTGGGCGGATGCCGACGGACACACGGCCTTGAGCCGCGCGGCGCTGCGCGGCAACGATGAGGTTGTCGCAGTGCTCCTACAGGCTGGTGCTGACGTGGACGCCAGGGCGAAGAACGGTGACACGCCGCTTGCCTGGGCCGCACGTGCCGGTGCCGCAAGAACTGTCGAGCTTTTGATCGAGCACGGTGCGAACGCCGATGTCGTCTTGCCGAGCGGAGAGTCGACGTTGATGTTGGCCGTTGCATCTGCGGACTCGGTGAGCGTCTCCCATCTGATCGCGGCCGGTGCTGATGTCGATCGACAGGATGCGGACGGGCGCACTGCGCTCATGCGAGCGATCGGCTCGGGAGTGGCCGATGTCTTCGATGCAGTCCTAGCTGCGCCAGCCGATATGAACTTACGCGACGCGTATGGCCGTAGTGCGCTCTGGTATGCCGCCGAGGCGGGGTTCCAGCGACAAGTCGACGCGTTACTTGCCCGCGGCGCGCGCGTAGATCTTGCAGATGGGGCAGGGATGCTGCCATTGCATGCGGCAGCCTCACAGGGGCACGCTGGTATCGTCTGGCGACTCATCGAGCACGGTGCAGATATCGATGGCGCGACCGCGACCGGCAACACGGCCATGATCATCGCCGCGGCCGCCAATAAGCTGCGCGTCATGCAAGCGCTCATCGACGGCGACTGCGATCTTGACGCGCGCAATGAGCGTGGTTATAGCGCACTACACGCCGCTGCGGAGTTCGGTCGCCGCGAGGCCGTCGAGATGTTGCTCGAGGCGGGTGCCGATGCGCGGCTCGTCAACCTCCAGAGAATGCGGCCGTTCGAACTCGCTGAGCGCAACAGTCATGAGGCTGTTGCGGCAATGCTCCGTTAAGCGAAGCAGCGCGATCTCGTGACGCGCTCGAGTTAGGGCTGGCCGCCGCGCCTGAAGTAAAAGCGCACGCCGATGAACAAAGTGGTGTCGTCCTCGTCAACACGCACGCGACCACCGATCGAGAAATTGCTGCTCGAAAAATATTGGCCGCCGACTTCTAGCACCGTATCGATGTCCGAGCCCAGGGAATCGTCCAGAAACAAGAATGATGACAGCTCTATTGTCGGACTAAGCCAGCCGCGCAACCCGGCATGCAAGATCAGGCCGTCGTCGTCGAAGTCACTCGCGCCACGGCGATCAATCTCGCTCTCCGCAAAGGAGGCACCCACGGCAAGGTCGAGATTCTCAGAGATATCCCAATAGTAACCGCCGCCAATCTGTATTATCGAACGGTCGACTAATTCGTTTGCTTCCCAGTCCTGGTAGCTGCCGAAGATGTATATATTTGGCGCCACGATGAACGAGCCGCCGATCTCGAGGCCACCGGAGTCGAGCTCCGTCATCGCGAGGCTGCCGTACGCAAAATCGTAGGGCGAAGGCTTATCGGCTTGCTGTTGGGCGTTGGCCAGGGAAATGACGAATAGCGGAAGCACGGCAACGAGCTGTGAGACTTTTTTGAGCGCCATGAGCGTAGTGGACCTCTGTGTGGAACGAGTGCGGACGGCGCGATAAGTTGCGCCGAGGTATAAATAGGGTGCAATAGTATACCGTCCGGGATGAGCGAGGAAGCTGATTTTTCAGCTATCGGCGTTGGGCCGGGTAACCCGGTTTCTCGGCAATGAGTAATATGTTGCTGATCGCGCGGTCGGCAAACGCTCCCTCGCAATAGGTCAAGTAGAACTCCCACATGCGAATGAATTCCTCTGGATAGCCCAGCTCCCGGACCTTGTCGATATGCGCGAAGAAATTCTGCCGCCAATGATAGAGGGTCAGTGCGTAGTGTCGGCCAATGTCCTCGAGCCCGGTAATCAGCAATTCACTGACGCGCCCAATAGCGCCCGCCATCGCTGTTATCGAAGGTAGGCAGCCGCCCGGAAAGATATAGCGCTGGATGAAATCGACTTCTTTCTTGAGTAGTTCATGTTGGCGGTCGAACGTCGTGATCGCCTGAATCAACATTCGACCGCCTGGTCGCAACAGTTCGTTGCATTTGGAGAAATACTCGTCGTAGTGCTCACTACCGATCGCTTCGATCATTTCGATGGATACAAGCTTGTTGTATCGCCCAGTCAGATCACGGTAGTCTTCAAGCAATACCTCGACCTGGTTCTCGAGTCCGGCTTCACGAACTCGTTGGCGCGCAAGCCTGTACTGTTGCTCCGAGATCGTCGTTGTCGTCACGCGACAGCCGCGGTTTCTTGCTGCATGCAGTGCAAAGCCTCCCCAGCCCGTGCCGATTTCGACGACGTGATCGTCGGGTCCCAGGTCGAGCTTATCGCAGATGATGTCCAGGCGATGTCGCTGCGCGTCGGCAAGGCTGTCGGTGTCATGCTCGAATATCGCCGACGAATACATCATCGTCTCGTCGAGCCAGAGCCGGAAAAAGTCGTTGCCGAGGTCGTAGTGCGCAGAAATGTTGCGTCGGGCCCCATCGCGCGTATTGCGGTTGAGTTTGTGGAACAGATTCTGCAGCGGGCGAGTCAGGCGCGCAGATCCTTTGTCCATATCTTCCATGACGCTGCGATTCCTAACCAATATGCGAACAACTCTGACGAGATCGTCGGCTCGCCAAGTACCGCGCATATAGGCCTCGCCGGCACCGATCGTGCCGCCAAAGGCAACATCACAGTAGAACGATGGATCGAGGACTTCGACCGCTGCGTGGATCGTCGCCGTGGACGAATCCTCGCCGTAGCTCGAGACGGCATGGCCTTCTCTCAAGGTTACACGGCCAATCTCGAGACGGCGCAATTGTCTGAGTACGAGGTTTCTCGCGAGGTCCTCGAGTACGGACGGTTTTACCGTGCCACTGAGATGGCGGGGGTCAGCTAGGCTAATGGCTTTCATAGTTTTTTTCGTGGACCGTCGAGGTCTTTGCTGGATGATCGAAGACGGGTACGCGTTTGAGCCACAATCTCAAAGCCTCCCAGTAGATGCGCGTAGTGATTTTCAGTGTCAATAAGGGATACACCACAAGAACCCGAGCGAGCGCGGTTGCCGTAATGTCCGTACGCTCGAAGTCCAGCGTCGCGTCGAAGATTTTCAGGTCGTCCGCCGAGTTTTCCATGTGTACCGTAAGGCGCTCTTGCGGTGGTGAAAAACGCCAGTCGTAGCCCACGTTCATCGGCATGAACGGAGAGACATGCATGACCTTCGAGGGCATATACCGTTTGTGTTCAGCCTGGCCTGTGTTCATCGCTTCGTGCAATACGTAACAGTGGCGCTCACCCCAAGGCGTGTTGTTGACCTCCGCGACGATCGTCTCGACATGCGTATCCGTGGCGTCAAAGCAATAGTAGAAACTCACGGGATTGAAGCAGTACCCGAAGTAACTGAGTTGCGTCAGCAGGCGAATCGGCCCCGATGGGCGTTTGCCAGTCCGCTCTGCGACGAGATCGCGGACCGCCTGATCGAGCGGCACGCCGGGATCGCCAAAGTGGTCCCTGCGGCGGAAACGCGCCAGCGCCGGCCGGTTCGCAGACCATAGCCATCTGCCCGAGAAGATCGAGTCGAGTTCGCTCAGATCGAGATAGACCATGAACAGCCGATACGAAAACGTATGCTCTGCCGGTGAGAACCGGCGATGTCTAACCTGCCCTTCGTAGATAGCGCTGTTCATTGCAGATCCGGTCATTGAGCTGGTCAAGTGCGGCCAGCGCGCTCACGACGCCGTCTTCGTGAAAGCCATAACGCCAATACGCGCCGCAATAGTACGTACGATTAATGCCGCTGATCTCGACGTGACGCTGCTGAGCGGCGACGGCGTCGGGTGTGAACATGGGATGGTCGTACTCGAAGCGCGCGATGATCTTGGATGGATCGATCGCTTCAGTATTGTTCAGCGTGACGCAGAACTCTACCGGGGCTTCGATGCCCTGCAGGACATTCATGTTGTAGGTCACTGCGACGCGGTCCTGCGCGTGTCGCAGGATGTGGTAGTTCCAGGCCGCCCAGGCGAGCCGCCTTTTCGGCATCAGGGATTTGTCGGTATGCAGAACGACGTCGTTGGGTTGGTAGGGCATCTGTGCGAGGATTTCGCGCTCGGCAGGCGTCGGGTCAGCGAGCATCGCCAGCGCCTCGTCGCTGTGGCACGCGAAGAAGACGTGATCGAAGTGCTCGGCCTCGAGCCCACGCGCTTTGACCTCGACGAAGCCCGGGAGCCGGCGCACGGCTTCGACGGGTGTATCGAGCCGAATGCGGTCCCGATGTCCGGCCACGAGCTTTTCGACGTAGCGGCTCGAGCCGCCTTCGATGACTCGCCAGGTCGGCCGATCCGAGATGTTGAGCAGTCCGTGGTTCTGGAAGAATCGCACGAAGAAGCGGGCAGGCATTTCACCCATGAGCTGCGGCTGTGCGGACCAGATAGCAGCGCCCATCGGAATGATGTAGTGCTCGATGAACTCGCGCGAGTAACGTCTCGCGGCGAGATAGTCGTCCAAAGATATGTCGAGCGCACCGGGCTCGAGCAGGGCAGGGGCCTCGCGATTGAATCGAACGACGTCACGGATCATTCGGTAGAAGGACGGCCGAAGTAAATTGCTGCGCTGCGCGAACAGCGAGTTGTAGGTCGTGCCGTTGTATTCGAGGCCCGCCGCCTCGTGCTGAACGCTGAAGCTCATGGCACTGTCACGCCAGCCGACGTCGAGCTCGTTCAGCAGCGCGATGAAATTCGGGTAGGTGCGGTTGTTGAAGACAATGAAGCCGGTATCGATGGCGTACGATCGGCCGGCGTGCTCGAGTTCGAGCGTATTCGTGTGACCGCCGATGCGGCTGTCAGCCTCGAACACGGTGATATCGTGCTCGCGTGCGAGGCGGTAGGCGGCCACGTTTCCGGCAATGCCCGTGCCGATGACGGCGATCTTGAGCCTTTCGCCCGTTGCGGCTGGAAGACCCCGAGACTCTCGCTGATTACCCGCGAAGTTGTAGCGAGCACCTACCATTGCTGCGGTACCCGCTGGATCTCGCTCACGTCGTAACCGACGTCGCCTAGCATCGTGAAGATCTCGTCGTAGCGCGCGGCGGGAATCTGCGGCTCGCGCGCCATGATCCAGACAAAGTCGCGTCTATTCCGGCCGATGACCGTCGTCGAGTAGGTCTCGTCGAGGTAGACGATGCGGTAATCCGCCTTAATCGGCCAGATGAACTGCATGCCCCAGACGGCATTGGACTCGCTCGTGATGAAGCCCCGTGGCGTATACGTTTTGACAGGGCCATCGAACGCGCCGTCGCGAAACGTGAAGGTCGTTGCGATCGTGCCGTCGGAATCGAGCTCGTAGGACTCGACGGCATTGTGCGCGCCCTTCTCGAGGAACGTCGGAATGTTGGCGATAACGTACCAGTCGCCCATGAAGCGCTCGAGATCGACGCGCTCGACGGCCTCGAGCGGCGGCATGCTGCTGCAGGCGGAGACAGCCAGAGAGGCGAGAGCGGTCGGCACAATACGGCGCAGGGCGTGCATCGAAGACTCCATGCGACTAGATGAGCTCGTAACGCAGCTTGCGCCCGCCGGCCGCATCGGCCTCGAGCGCGAGCCATTCGTCGTTCTCGGAGTAGAAGAGCTCGATGCCGAGGTCCTCGGCCTCGAGCCGGTAGCGCAGTGCGGGAAGCGTGGAGCCCCGAACCTCGAGGTCCACGCGTTCCGGCGCACCGACCTCGACGTCGACGAACTGGCCGTTCTGCGAGTTCAGCAGGCGATCCTGCTCGAGGAACGCCGGGTTCCAGTATGCAAAACTCATGACGCACGCAGGCAGCTCGGCGGAACCTTCGGTGCCCTCGAGCACGAACCGATCCTCCGCCCGTGCGCCCTTGAGCGCGTACGGGTCGCCGTTGGCATCCGTGTAGGAATCGATCTTTGCGAGGCAGTCGCCCTGCCAGATCTCGGTGTTCTCGTGCGCATACTCATAGAGCGTCAAGAACAGCAGCTTGTACTCGAAGTTCGCTTCCGTTTCGAGCCGACGCAGGCCGTCTTCCTCGCGAACCCGGAACTCGTGGTAGCCGATTTCCTTGTCGTCGAGATAGACGCGGAACCGCCAAGCCTGCTCGGTAGCGCCGGCGAAAGCGGGAAGGGCGAGAAGCGCAAGCGCGATTGAGATCTTGTATTTCATGATGTTCTCTCTTCGATCTGAGGCGCGCGACGCGGCCCAGGGAAGAATGCGTTGGTACGATGGATGTAGTCGACATAGGCGGGACGGCGCTCGGCAATGTCTTTCTCGAGCAGCGCAACCCCGGATACTTTCAGTAGAAGCGCGGTCATGAGCAGCGGCGCGAAAATCGTCCACGAGCCGCCGGCGCTGAGGGCGATCAGGTAAAAGCCCCACCAGACGGCGAAGTCGCCGAAGTAGTTGGGGTGACGCGTGTAGGCCCAGAGCCCGGAATCGAGCACCTTGCCCCGATTGGCTGCCTCGCGCTTGAAACGAGCCAGCTGCCAGTCGCCGACGCTCTCGAACACAAACCCGGTCAGCCAGATGGTGGCGCCGGTTAAGTCGAGCAGACCGAGTGGCCCGGTGCCGCTGATCGCGACGGCGAGCGGTACTGCAATGATCCAGGCCAGCAGCCCCTGCAGTCCGAAAACAATATAGAAGCTCTTGTACTTGAAGCCGGGCTCGTAGTTCGCGCGGATCTGCTGATAGCGGTAGTCCTCGGGCTTGCCGTGATTGCGCCAAGTAATGTAGATCGCAAGGCGCAGAGCCCAGACGGCGACGAGCCCCAGCACGAGCACGGCGCGCGGACCCGTTATCTCGGCCGCCGCGAGGTATGCCAAGGCGGCAATGAGAAACATGAGCGACCAAACGGAGTCGACGATGCTGACGTCGTCCTTGACGAGGCTCACGATCCAGAAAGCGGTCGCCACGAGGAGTAAGGCGGCGCCGGCCCAGAGATAAGCGGTGAAGTCGAGCATGACTCGTTACTCCTGCGTCACGATGCCGAGCCGCAATGCAGCCGGAGTCGCTTCAACGCCGTTGTGGCGACGTGCTGCCACGACGAGGGTGGGCATGGCGATGGCCCATATCAGCGCGAGTGCAGCGAGTGCTGGGAACGGCTCGAGCAGAGCGATCCCGCCCAGGCGCGCGCCCGCCAGAAAGCTCAGGGGCCCGCAGACCGCGCCGAGCACGGCCGCAAGCGGGAGGCTGCGCTTGATCCAGCTCATGCAGACGTTGAGCGTCGTTGCGAACAGGCCCCACATCGCAAGAATCCAGTAAGGGGCGACGTAGGCGCTCAACACGCCGCTCGGGTAGCTGACCCAGCCCGTCGCCAGCAGCGCGCTGTCGAAGACGAAACCCAGCACGAGCGCGAGCGCAACGAGGCGGATCTCGGCTGCGGCGTTGAATGCGAGCAGCAGATGCAGTGCGACGGCTGCGAGTGCGGCGATGAAGCCCGCCCAGGGCATGCCGTTGGCAGCGCTCAGGACGCAGGCAAGCCAGCCGGCTTGAAACGCCACGAGGTTGACGATCGTGCGCGTCATCCCTTCGCCCTCGCGCGCGTCCCGTCGGCGCGCTCGAACAGATAGTGGGATACGTACCATTCCTGGCCGCCGTCGTGGCCGAACAGTTCTGCGCAGGCCATGAAAAAGATGCGCCAGCGCATGAACCATTTGTCGGCCTGGTCGCTACCATAGGTCTCGGCGAACAGGGCCATGATGCGGTCCCTGCTCGCGTCCATGTTCTCGAGCCACGCGTTCGCCGTGCGCTCATAGTGGCGCCCATCCCAGCGCCATTGCCGCAGAAGGCTGAGATCGGACTGAAACCGCGCGGGCAGGCCGTCGCTCGGCATGATGCCGCCAGCGAAGAAATGCCGGCTCATCCAATCGCTCGGGCCGTTGTCGACGAATTCGTAGGCGCAGCTGCGGTGGCAGAAGATGTGCATGAAAAAACGTCCCCGAGGTTTCAGCCACGTGTCGATGCGGCGAAAGAGCTCCGGGTAGTTGCGCATATGCTCGAACATCTCGACCGAGACGATGCGGTCGAACTGTTCGGTGCTGTCGAATTCGTTCATGTCGCGTGTCAGAACAGTGATGTTCTTCAAATCGCGCTCCCAGGCCTCGTTGATGATGTGCTGGCGCTGGCTGCTGGAGTTTGAGACAGAGGTGATCCGGCAATTGGGGTAGTAAGCCGCGATCCACAGGCTCAGCGATCCCCATCCGCAGCCGAGATCGAGCACGGTCATGCCGTCCACGATGCCGGCACGCTCACACGTAATGCGCAGCGCTTCGGCTTCAGCCTCATCGAGCGACCGCGTTGCCGGCGTCCAATGGCAGCAGCTGTATTTGCGATGCGTGCCGAGCACTTCACCAAAGAATGCCGCGGGCACCTCGTAGTGCTGCTCGTTCGCGAGATCCGGGACGGGCGCTATCGGTGAGGTGTGCATCCGGGCGACGAATTCGTCGAGATCGGCCGCGGCGTGCTCGAGATCATCCGCGCCAATCTCCTCGAGACGTTGCTTGTTGAGTCGGCGAATACCCGCGCGGATGACGCGATCGGGCAGCAGGCCCATCTCGGCCCAGCCGATAGGACCCGATGATCGCGGATCAAGAGTTGTCGACTGGAGCGCTTTGGTTTGCATCGTAGAAAATCCTTCTCGTTCAGGCGTTCAGAATTTCGCCCATGCGTGCGAGGCCCGTCTCGACATCTGTGCCGAGTGGCTCGGCCCTGGTGCGCTTGAGCGCGTCATACGCATCAACGGAAGCGCGACCGCCGATGAAGACGGGCACGTCGCATTGTTCGACGGTATCGGTGAGCTCGTTTTCCAGCGTGGTTGCCGCGGGGGCAATGAGGCCGGACAGCACGATCGCAGCGCAGCGCGTCTTGCGGGCAGCGGCCGGCAGCTCCTCCAGCGGCATATCGGCGCCCAGCACAATTGTGTGGTAACCGGCGTCGTTCGCGGCCAGCGCAAACAGCAATAGACCCGTCTCGTGCCGGTCCCCGGGTAGGCAGGCAAGCAGCAGTTTGGGGCCGTCCTCGGCACGCACGCGATGGTGAAAGCGGGCGCCGAGCTTGCTGCGCAGGTAGCAGCCGAAGAAATGCTCCTCGGCGACGGTGCCCTCGCCATTTTCCCATCGCCGACCGAGTTCCATGAGGAGGGGGGTCAGAAGTTCTTCCGTGACGGTTTTGACGGGGTAGATGGCGAGAGCGTCGCCGTAAGCTTCCTCGAGCGCAGTTTCGTCGAACTGCACGACGCCAGCGACCATGCGCTCGAGATAGCGATGCCAGAGTGCCTGTGGCGTGCCGGTTCCGCTTGCGGCGCGCGCCTGCTCGGCGTCGAGACGGGCTCTGACCTGGCCGATGCGCAGGCCGCGCTCGAGCAGGCCGACAACGCGGTTGATCTGATCGATGTGCTGCTGCGTATAGAGACGATGGCCGCTGGCTTTGCGCACGGGCTCGAACAGGCCGTAGCGGCGTTCCCAGGCCCGCAGCGTGATTGCGTTGACGCCGGTCAGCTCGGAGACGGTGCCGATTGGGTAGAGACCAGGGTCCACGGTGTCGAGTTGAGGGGCCATCGTTGGGTAGCTGCTAACTGATTTGAGCCAAATCGTACAAGAGTTTCACAAAAATGTACAGTAGTTGTATAGTTAATTCGTCACCTAGGACGAAATAGATTCGTCCTGATAGAAAAATTGATAAAACAATGATTTAAGAGTCTTTTATATGGCATAACCTTAGAAAGACAGCCAAATATCAGGTGATAAAGTTAGATATTGTATAAGTTATTCATATTAGATGTATAGATACGGGCCAAGTTCTGATCAGGCGCACCCTGCGGGCGCGTCGGTGCCGGCCTTCGCTAGGCGCGTGAGCCACTGACGATTGGGTTGCGGCTGAACTCCAGGGCGAGACGGGGCAACCCGGCAATTACATCGGCCGCCAGCTCGAGTCCTGGCTGGCCTGGGACGCGCTACCGGAGCGACTCAGCTTGCAGCTCGGTCTCGCCCATCTGCGCTACGCTCGGTTCGCATCGACCGTGCCGGGAGCGACGGGCAGGACGCATACGACCTACCTTTACGGACAGTTGACGTATCGGGTGGGTGCGTCGCGGAAACAACAACCGTTCCTCGCGTTGAGGTTCGCGCTGTCAGCGTGTCAGCGCTTCCATGCCGTGCGGCTCGAGTGCTCGCATCATCGCAGGTGACGTTAGCTGCTCGAGTAGCTGGCGCGCGGCAGCGGTTTGTGTGCTCGCATTGCTGATGCCTGCGGCGAATGAGACGTAGTCCTGCAGCTCGGCAGGAAACGGCCCGACGAGCTCGAGGCCCTCGACTGGCACGATCTCGCTGATGAGCGTCAGTACGAGCTCGGCTTCTCCTCTGGCAACGACGTGCGGGCCTTCGCCCGGGCCGACGAGAACGATCTTACGCGCCATCTGCTCAACGATACCGAGCGTCTCGAATGCCGCCTCGCTGACGCGCCGGCTCTGCCCGTCGGCCGTCAGCGTCACCGATTCGGCTGCCAACAGCGTCGCGCGCATGGCATCCATCGTGCTGACGTCGCGCGCAACGTTGGAGCTTGCGGCGCCGATGCCAACGCCGGAGCGTGCGAATACGGGAACCGGCTCGGCCGCAACATGGCTGCCGGCCACGAGGCGTTCGATCAAGGCCGGTGTGAGAATTGCGACGTCGAACGACTCACCGGCTTCGATTCGGTTCGTAAGCGACACGGAAGTGCTGAACTCGATGTCGAGCGAATAGCCGATCGCAGCCTCGATCTGCATTTGCACGTCCTCGAGCGGCGCGCGCGGACCGTTGGAGCTCAGGACGCGCAAGCTCGGCGGCTGTCCGGCCTGCTGTGCGGAGCACGACGCTGTGATCGAACAGATCAGAAGCAAGGCGAGGGAAACGGTTTTCATGACGGCTCCTTCATTGGTTATTCCAAGCATCGTGGGCTTGTTCGGGGGGCGCGGCGCTCACTGGTAGTCAGCCAAACGAGTGCCGCGGCTGCGACGAACAATGCGGGCGTCATCGCCAGCTGGACCGTGTTCCAACCAAATAGGCTCAGCAGGGCGCCGGAACTGAACGATGCCGCGGTGACGAGCCCGAGCACGAGAAAATCATTCAGCCCCTGGACCTTGGCTTGCTCCTCGATCGTATGAGTTGTCGTCAGCAGGCTCGTGCCGCCGATGAAGCCGAAATTCCAGCCGAGGCCGAGCGCAACGAGCGCTAGATAGAACTGATGAAGGTCGGTGCCGGTCAGCGCGATCGCGCTGCAGACACCAAGCGCCACGAGTCCCAGCGCAATGATACGTACATGGCCGAAGCGAGCGATCAAGGAGCCCGTGATGAAGCTTGGCGCAAACATGGCCAGTACGTGCCAGCGTACGACGTCGGCTGCATGATTGGATGTGAAGCCGTGATCGGTCATCGCCAGCGGCGTCGAGGTCATCACGAGTGCCATCATCGCGTAAGAGATCATCGCGCAGACGATGGCTACGACCGTTCTAGGCTGGCAGAGGATCTCGATCAGCGGTCTACCCGATGGCGCGCCTTGCGCGCGCTGAGGCGGTCTGGGTATGTCCAGAAAAAATATTCCACAGGCGCCGATGATATTCACGAGCACGATGGTTGCGTAGGCGCCAGCGTACGGAACGGGGGCAAAGTAGTCGCCCATCGAGCGTACGATTTCCGGACCTATTAGCGCGCTCAGTAGCCCTCCGGCCAGTACCCAGGATATTGCCTTGGGCTTGAAAGCGGGCGATGCCGTATCGGCAGCCGCGAAGCGAAAATAGCCCTGCGTCGATTGATACACGCCAGTAAAGGCCGCGCCGAGCAACAAAAGCTCGAAGCTCTCGATCAGCAAGGCACGGGTGCTAAGCATTCCGCCGATCGCGCCTGCCACTGCGCCGACGAGAAAGCCGGCCTTGCGTCCGAACCGCCCCATGAAGTGCGAAACTGGCAGCGTAGAGAACATGGACAGCAATACCATGACCGAAATCGGTAACGTTGCGAGTGCGCGGTTGTCCGCGAGCAGGGCGCCGGCCAGGCCGCCGAGAATGATGTTGACGGGTAGCTGCGCACCGAGAATCGCCTGCGTGAAGAACAGCACGGCCACGTTGCGTTTCGCGCGGCGGTCGTCGACGGCTGGCGCTGCGGTATTCATCGATGCGGTTAGTCGTGGGCCCGGGGCGCCGCAGAGTAACATCTCGACGCCGTCGGCCACAGCCCGCTTGCAGTAGCGGTTGTCTGGGCCCGGGTCGGACTGTCGTTAGAAGACGATCGTGACGACGATATCGTCGGTGTAAAGTCCAGGGCTGACGCTCTGTGTCGGAGGGATCCGTCCGTAGACGGCGAGAGAATAATCCTGCCGGCCCGCGTTGGGTTTGACGCCGTTGACCGTCATGGTTCCGCCCGTGCCGTCACCCCAGACTATCGTGCGGGCGGCATCGATGAAGAAGTTGTAGAACATGAACGCGGCGCCGGACAGCATGCGCCGTTGCGCGAATGTGCCGCTGCTCCCTGTCGAAAGCGTCGCGATGAAGGAGCCGGCAGTGCCCCGGCAACTCACGTCGATATTCCCGGTGACATCGTGCGGTGCCGGATTACCGGGCGCATAGTTACCGAAAGCAAACGGATTGACCGAAACGCGGCAGTTGATCTGTGCCTCGGCAGTACCCGCGAATAGGCAGAACGCCGCAGCGATGAGCTTTGCGTACGGCCGGGCCCGGCGAGGCCGCGTCGGACCGCGATTGATGCGCCAGGCCCCGTATCGCTCGCTGACCCCGCGCATCACGGCTGGCTCCTGGTGGTGGAATGCTCGGATTCAGCGTTGCTCCTGCGGCAATACACATCGCCGAGATCGGGCAGCAGCTGGTGCTCGTCGAACTCGGGTAGCTCGAGCGAGCAGACATAGTCGGCTTGAACGATCTCGACGAGTATGCCCGGCTCGACGTTCTCCAGGTACAGACGTCCATCGAGGCCGACCGGCGAGGTCGACGACCTCGAAGCGCTACGCGCTCGGGCGCCTTCTGTGATTGGGGCTCCGTTCTCGTCGAGCACGCGCAGCAGAACGTTTGTGTCAACATGGATACCAAAATCGGCAATCGTCCCCGAGCGATAGTAGGGCGATACGGCGAGCGAAGGGTTGCCGATTCGGGCTGTTAGCGGCAGATCCGCAGTTTCCAGCCGCAGGCGATTGGTCTCGTAGGGTCGCAGCCGGGGCACGAGCAAACGCCCGCGGTCGTCAGTGACGCCGATCTCCTGATTTTCGAGGTAAACGCGTACGTCCTCGAACCCACCCGCATTCACGACGGCGAATCCATCGCTGATTTCGCGCGCGGCAAAAACTGCTCCGTCCAGTAACGCGATCGACCCTCTGGTCTGCAGCCGCCAGCCGTGGCCGGCGTCGTGCCGGCGTACTTCGGCCGAGTATTTCGCGTAGGCTGTGTTGACCGAGACCTCTGCATCGAGCGCCTTCTCGTCACCACTGAAGACGCTCGTGCGATAGCCGTAGCCGGGGCCGAGGGGGAGCTGGTAACGATGGTCTACTCTGAGCGTCGTCTCATCGCTTCGCGAGAACAGCGAAGCCGACGTGGCGCTGCGCGGGCCGAGCGCACGGCTCACGACAAGGCTCGCCTGGACATCGCTGATCTCACCACGGATCTGGCTCGCCGATGTGGAGAACGAGAGCCCACGCGGCAGGGACCGCGAATAGCTCAACGTCAGGATCCGTCGATCCGCTTGTGTTTCGTGAAAGCGTTCCGTCAAGAACGAAGCGCCGAGGGAGCCGCGGGTGCCGAGACTCATACCTGCCGAGGTGACGACCTGCCGCTTGGGAAAGGCTGCTGGAATCTCGAGACCCGGCTGGGCGAAGCCGCTGCTCGTGCCTTGAACCCGCAGATCCGCGCGATACTTCCTTCCCTGGTATTGATGGCCGACCTGCCAAAGCGTGCCGCGACTATCGCCGGTGCTGGCGGCGGCCGAAATCGACGAGAGCCCGAGTTCTTGCCTGCTGAATAGAATACTCGTGCCGGCGAGCTGGGTGTTTGCGGTTCCGCTGAAACGAGCTGCCATCGTCAACCGGCTCGACAGGCCACGTCTGAGCGCGCCCTCGACTAGAAAATCACCGTAGTCGTTACTCTCGAGTGCGTAGTTGTTCCGCAGTCGGCCCGCGCTCACGGAGTAGTCGCTCAAACCGGCGCGCAGGAGTTGCTCGCTCGCGTAGAACGACTGCGTGATGATCTGTTCGCGACCGAGTAGGTCGCGTGCGACAACCTGGATCTCACCGGCGCCCGTTACAACTGGAACCGCATCGATCTGGAACGCGCCATCCGGCACGTCCACACGCGATCGCAGGCTGCCGTTGACAAAAATATCCAACGCGCTGGGCACGGCTGCCGTGCCGCTGATCGATGGCTGTGGGAACGTGATCATCGTCGGCTGCGTTGCGTAGTTGGAAGCGAGCTGGACACCTGCGAACCGAACCGAGCGTCCCCAACTGCCAGGCAACGTGACGGCATCGCCGACACGGATCGAGCGCAGCTGGTCCGGGTCGTCGATTGTCCAGGTCGTATCGAGGCGTACCCAATCGTCGTGCAACGCACCGAGCGTGTAGCTGTCGCCGCGGTACAAGAGCTCGCTCGAGAGGTTGCCGTGGCGTGTGAAAACAGTCGGCGCGAGCAGTGACGACAATGAGTTTTCTCGAGCGGCCGAATCGCTCGTGTAGGCCAGGTCGTAATCGAGAAATGCACCCGTCGCCGTCGTCGGCGCCACGAGATTCCTCGGTGAGAATGAAACGAATGCATCGCCCAGCAGCTCGGCCGGGATGTCGATATCGGCCGTCATCGACTGCGCTTCGTGCCTCATGCGGACCCCGGCCAGCGCGACGAGCGGGTGAAACCGGCGGTTCTGAAAGATGACGGGTGAGGGGTAGGGTCGCTCGACGCCCCAGGTCGCCAGAGTGTCTGCAGAGACGAAATATCGTCCGTCGGTATCGCGCATGAACAACGTCACGCCACGGCCGAGGCCATTCATCGTGACATCGAGGAGAAGCAGTTGGTCCCGCAGCGATGTGCCTGCTGCCGTGGACTCCGATGCGGAAGCTGCGCTCGAATCGACCGTGCCTCGCGCTTGGCCGAGCGCTGCAGTCTGGGAATCGAGAATGAGGGTCGTCGCGAGCGTGAGTCCGAGGACAGCTCCAGTGGCCCCCCTACCGGGCCGGTGGGACGGCATGCTCCCAGTCTCGTCCGTCGGCCGATATAACTCGAATAGCTCTGATACTTGCGGCGTCACCCGGCACCTGAACGTCGGCTCGGGAGTCGGGGAGAAGATACTGAGCCATACGCGCCAGCTCGCTTGGCTGTGACCAACCGCCGCGTCCGAGCAAGTCGACGCCGAGCACTTTCGCGTGCGCGTTGCCCGTGTTGCGTAACGTCAGGCTCGCACCGTCCGTCGCGGGCTCGATCGAGTCGAGCACGATCTGCGGTGCAGCGACACCGGAGAGGGGAGCAACGAACACGGGGATACTGAGCTGCATGCGCATGTTCAGGGCAGATCGGTCTCGTTCGGCTACAGGTGGCGCGAGCTCGGTCAACAAAAGCCGGAAGCTCATCTCGAAATCTTCGCTCGGTGCGCCGAG
>Ga0224512_10000858_pt1 | contig 31086 bp, 28 predicted proteins | sample SF_May12_sed_USG_4_FD_169103 | JGI IMG/M metagenome (GOLD analysis project Ga0224512, IMG submission 169103) | Sediment microbial communities from San Francisco Bay, California, United States - SF_May12_sed_USGS_13 | ecosystem: Environmental > Aquatic > Marine > Sediment | place: USA... | reverse complement strand
GGCCGGCGTCTCGGTCGCTCACCTTCGCGCCTGGGTCTTCGACCTGAAAGACGGCGGACTGGCGGCCACCTCGATCCGACGGGCGCAGTCCGCCGTGCGCACGTACTTCGGCTTCTTGCTCGCGGAGGGCGTCATCTCGGTCGATCCGACCGACCGACTCGATTCTCCGAGAGTCGACCGGTCGCTCCCCCACTTCCTGACCGTGGAGGAGACCTCGTGCCTGCTCGACGCACCCGATCCGGACCGTCCGACGTATTGGAGAGACAGGGCGATCCTGGAGTTCCTCTACGCCACCGGCGTCCGGGTCTCGGAGCTGACCGAGCTACGGCTCTCGTCGCTCGACCTCGACGAAGGGTTCGCGACGGTGTTCGGGAAAGGCGCCAAGGAGCGTCTCGTGCCGATCGGAGCACCCGCGCTCCGAGCCCTTCGCCGCTATCTGCGAGACGTGCGACCCGGTCTCGATCGCGGCGAAGGCGAGGGTAGGGTCTTTCTCAACGCACGGGGACGGCCCATTCGGCGTGAATCGATTTGGTCGGTGGTGAAGACGAGCGCGGAACGGGCCGGACTGACGAAGAAGGTGTCACCGCACACGCTGCGGCACACCTTCGCAACGCATCTCGTCGAAGGCGGGGCCGATCTGGCGGCCGTGCAGGAGCTGCTCGGGCATGCGGATATCTCGACCACGCAGATCTACACGCACCTGGATCGGGCGTACCTCCGTGACATGCACCGGAGGTTCCACCCACGTAGCTCCTGACGGGACGGCTCCGTGATCCCCGGTCGGAAACGCAGCGGGAGCGGCGCCGCGTCAGCCGCGAGGCTTCTGGGTCGCCTCGGGCAGGGCGTCGACCCTCTGCAGAAGAGCCTGCTGCGAGCCCGAGCCCGCCAACAGCCGCAGTGCCTCGGTGAGGACAGGGTCCCGACGCATGCGGAACTTCGCCTCGGCGGCGATGTCGTCCATACGCTGCGCCACGGCCATCTCGGTACGCCAGAAAAGGTAGTCTCGCACGTCCGGGTCCTCGATCGACATCGGATCGAGTCCGTCGGCAACGAGGTTGCTTACGAAGCGCTGGAACTCGGCCTCCGTCAGGCCCGGCTCCCGTCCCGACTCGCGGCGCTCGGAGGCGACGGCAAACCCGTACTCGGTGATGCGGAGGCCCAACGGGAACTGGGCCTCGTTCATTTTCCGGATGAACTCGCGCTCCACGATCTTGAGCGTGTCGTCCTGGATGACGAGATCCGGGAAGACCCCCCCACCCGCGATCAGCGACCGTCCCGACGCCGTCTGAATCCGGGGGAGGCTGTCCACGACCTCGGGCAGGGGACGGCCCTGGCCGTCGCGCGACCTCTGGAGCGACCGACCGAGGGGGGTGAGCCACGAGCCCGTGGTGAAACGCAGGCGTCGGCCATAGGGGAGATTCATGACCGTCTGAACCACGCCCTTCCCGAACGTGCGTTGCCCGAGCACCACTGCCCGGTCGTAGTCCTGGAGAGCGCCGGCCAGGATCTCCGCACCCGAAGCGGTGAACTCGTCGACCAGGATGACCACCGGGAGGTCGGGCACCAGTTGGGGCCATCGGTCGTTGTACGAGTCGGTCTCGGGCTGGTCGGCTGCCCCGCCAGGAACGCGTTGCACGGTGCTCGCCAGTGTCGAACCGGGCTTGAGAAAGAGGTCGGCGAGCATCAAGGACTCGTCCAGGAAGCCGCCGGGATTACGCCGAAGATCGATGACCAGACCGTTCTTGTCGGCGAGCTCGGCGAGCGCCTCGTTCATTTCCCGGGCGGCGTTTCGCGCGACCCGATCCATGATGACGTAGCCGACGTCCCCGTCGAGGACGCCCCAATACACGGCGGGCACGTGGACCTCGGCCCGCGTCAAGTCGTACGAGATGGGGAGGTCGTATCCGGCGCGCCTCACGCGGACCTCGACGGCACTCCCCACGGGCCCACGAATGGAATCCGCGGCCATACCCGTGTCCCAGTCCGAAGCGTCGTGTTCATCGACACCCACAATCACATCGCCGACCATGAGGCCGTTGTCATCGGCCGGAAATCCCCGGAAGACCGCGGTCACCGTGATCTCGTCGTTGAGCATCGTGATCTGGAGCCCGACGCCCGAGTAGTTTCCGCTCGTCTCCTCCTCCCACGCCTCGGCCTCCTGAGGCGTGAAGAGCTCGGCATACGGGTCATTGAGCGCGTCGATGAGACCGTCGATGGCGGCCTCCCATAGCGTCGAGTCGCTGAACGGCTCCATGTGCATTCGCGAGATCGCATTCACGGCGCTCGCGAGAACCTCGACCTCCGGCGGCTGTGTGGCGCTCGCGGACGTTTGGGCCGAGACGGCCGGTGCGCTCAGCGCGAGGCAGAAGGTCGCGAAGACGACGAGTCTCTTATTCATGCAGCGCCCTTGTGGGTCGACGATCGGATGCCCAACTGTAACCCCGGTTTCACGGACCTCGTTCCTTGCGCGGGGTACGACCGACCTCGCCGATCCGCTCTTCCACCGATACGCCCCACCCGTCGATGAATCAAGACTCGGCTCATCCCTCCCTGCGGGTCGCGTTGGCTCAATTCAAGCCGACCAAAGGCGACGTGGAGGAAAACCAGCGAAGAGCACGAGAGATCGTCCACGGCGCGAATGGCGACGCGGACATCGTCGTTTTTCCCGAGGCGGCTCTGTCCGGCTATTTCCTCGAAGGCGGCGTGTCCGAGGCGGCCCGACCCGTCGAGGAGGTCGCGGCCGGCTTCGGACGCTCCGGAACCTCGGCGCCGGACGTGGTCGTCGGTTTCTACGAGCGGTGGCGTCGGCGCCTCTACAACAGCGTCGCGTACCTCGAAGCCGGAGAGGACGGGTACACGGCTCGGCACATCCATCGAAAGATGTTCCTGCCGACGTACGGCGTGTTCGACGAGGCTCGATTCGTCGAGCCCGGCACGGACCTTCGTGCGTTCGATACTCGGTTCGGGCGGCTGGGCATGTTGGTGTGTGAAGAGGCGTGGCATTCGATGCCGGCCACCATTCTGGCGGTCGGCGGCGCCGAACTGATCATCGTGGTCAGTGCATCGCCCGCGCGTGACTTCTCGCCGGCAGCGGGCGGACGTCCCCAAAATCTGGAACGCTGGGAGCAGCTCGCCCCGGCCATCGCCGTCGAGCACGGCGTCTTCGTCGCTGTCTCGCAGCTCGCCGGCTCGGAGGGTGGCAAGCTCTTTCCGGGGGGTTCGATCGTCGTAGGGCCTGCAGGTGGCGTGTTGGCCCGCGGTCCGCTCTTCGAGGAGGGCCTGACGATCGCCAGCCTTGAGCCGAGCGCGATCGACCGAGCACGCGATTCGTCTCCGTTGCTCTCGGACCTGGAGCAGATGCTCCCGCACCTGGAGCGTGCACTCCACATGGCCGCGACGCACTCCGAGGAAGATCCGGACGAGCCCGACGAGCCCTCGGAATCGAAGGAAACCCCTTCGGGTCTGGCGGGTCGAGGTACGCTGCAGCCGCCCGACCCCCACCTTCGGGACGTCGACGCGCTCGAGATCGACGTGGAGCTGGTCGAGCGTACGCTGGTGGAGTTCATACGCGAGGAGGTACAGCGGCAACGGGGTTTCGACCGAGTGGTCGTCGGAGTGTCGGGGGGGGTCGACTCGGCCGTCTCGCTCTTCCTCGCCTGCCGGGCGCTGGGCCCCGAAAAGGTCTACGGCTTCCGACTCCCTTATCGAAGCTCGAGCCAAGAAAGCCTCGATCACGCGGAGCTCGCCCTGGACGCAACCGGGGCCCATGCCCGAACCATCGAGATCTCGGACCCGATCGAACGGTACGTGGAGGAGTACGAGCCGGAGATCACGCCACTGCGAAAGGGCAATCTCATGGCGCGTCTCCGCGCCGTGATCCTGTTCGATCAATCGGCAAAGCTGCACGCGCTTCCGCTCGGGACCGGCAACAAAAGCGAACGGCTGCTGGGGTACTTCACCTGGCACGCCGACGACTCGCCGCCCATCAATCCACTCGGCGACCTGTTCAAGACCCAAGTCTGGGCCCTGGCTCGCCACCTCGGCGTTCCGGAAGTGATCATCGACAAACCGGCAACGGCAGACCTCGTCCGCGGCGTCAACGACGAAGACGAGCTGGGGATCTCCTACCACAAGGCCGACCCGATCCTGCACTGGATGGTGCGGGGTCACAGCGTGGACGACCTCGAGCGGATGGGATTCGACCCGGAGCAGGTGGCGGTCGTACAGCGTCGACTCGACTCGACCCATTGGAAACGGGAGCTCCCGACCGTCGCGGTCCTTTCGTCGAGCGCGATCGGCGAATTCTACCTGCGACCGGTCGACTACTGACGGCGAGGCGGTGGGCCGCCGAGCGAGTACGGGGAGCCGTCCTCGTGCCAGGAGTCAGCCGCTGCCACCCGTGACCAAACGACGCATCTGCTCGAGGACCGGAAGGGGTGTGAGCTCGCCGTCGATGATCGACGCCAACTCCTCTTCACGCTTCCAGTGCGCTTCGAGCTCCGCCAATTCGGCCTCGAGGAGGCGTTGCTCCGTCGCCTCGTTCGCGGCGATCTCGAGCGCGATCCCGCCTGTGCGCTGAAGGTCGCCGAGACGCTTGCCGTCTCGAACGACGATACGAGCGAGGTCCTGCGGCGAACCCGCCTCCTGGATCAGGCGGCTGGCCTTGAAGACTCGCCTCTCCGACGCTCCGGCGAAGTGATGGTACGCGAGCACGCGGCGCAGCGTTCGATCCGCCTCGTCCCCTCGAAGATGGAGGCCGGCCTCCCTGTACTGGCCGCACTTCGGGCACCGCGCCACGAGCTCGAGCCGGCCGTGCTCCTCAGTGGGGAAGAGCCCGATGGACGCCCGGTCCCGGTACGCGATCGCTCGGAAGCGATAGCCGCAGCTCGAGCACCGCTCGTTTCCACGCCACGCGGAGCTACCGAACCTGAGCCAACGCGCACCGTCTCGAAGCGTCTCGCTCCCGTGACCCATGATGAGCCAGACCCCGAACATCGAGATCCCCCCGGCGGCCCACCCGCCAGCGACGACCGCGCCGGCCGCGATCGTGCCCGCGACGCCGAGCTTGTTCCAGTTCTCGCGCCGGCTCGCGAGCTCTCGCCCGTAGCGCCACCACGCCTCCTCGGTCCGCTCGGCCCTCCCCACGCGAACAATCTCGAGTGGTCCGGCCTTGAGGAGGGAGATGTTGTCGGTTTGCGAGAGGAGGCGTGCCTTGTCGATGGCCAGCTTCTCGAGTTCGTCGAGTGCCTCCCACCGCTCCTCGATCGGCATGAGCGACCACCGCCGACACGTCCCGCAGATCGCCCAGAGCCGTCCCCGAGACGGGTCGAAGGCGAGACGCTTACCGTGCGGCGCGTACTCCAACTGCTCATTCTCGTCGAACGGTGTCGCACAGACGAGGCAGCGAGTGTACAAGGAGCCTTCTCCCGAATCGTCGGGGCGCGGAGCCCGGAAACGTCGAATGGCGATACACGAGAGGATACGCACCGGATCCGCATTACATTCTCCACATGCTGCTCGTCATCGACAACTACGACTCCTTCACGTTCAACCTCGTGCAACTGCTCGGGACCCTCGGGGCCGACCCGCACGTGGTCCGAAACGACGAACTGACGGTCGCCGACCTCGACGCGCTCGCACCGTCACGCATCGTGGTTTCGCCGGGGCCCCGTACGCCGAGCGAGGCCGGCACCAGCGTCGACGCGTTCCGTCACTTCGGTGCGCGGGGCGTCCCGATGCTGGGGGTTTGTCTGGGACACCAGAGCCTGGGGGAGGCCTTCGGCGGTCGTACGGTCCCCGCGCGCCGGGTCATGCACGGGAAGACGGGCCCTGTGCGCCACGCGGGCACGGGTCTGTTCGACGGCGTTCCCACGCCGTTCTCCGTCGCCCGATACCACTCCTTGGTCACCGACGCGTCGGCGCTGCCCGCCGAGCTCGAGCCGATCGCCTGGAGCACCGATCCGGAGGACGAGGGTGAGATCCAGGCGATGCGCCATCGGAGCTTCCCTCTCTGGGGCGTTCAATTCCACCCCGAGTCGCTCTTCGGCACGCACGGGAAGCGGCTTTTGCAGAATTTCCTCGGAGCTCGACCGTCCGGCGGCCCCGGGAAGGCAGGTTGACCCTTCCCGACGCTTTCCGGTAGGTTTCTCAGCGTGAAATTCGCGCTCCCGCCCCGCCTTCTCGGCGCCGTCAACGCACCGTGAGCGGCCAGGTTCTCGGCATCGTGCCAGCCCGGCTCGCGTCGACCCGGCTCCCCAACAAACCCCTCTACCCCCTCCTTGGAAGGCCGCTGATCGAATGGGTCTGGCGGCGTGTGGAGACCATGTCCGTGCTCGACCACGCGGTCGTGGCAACCGATTCCGAGAAGGTCGCCGAGATTTGCGTTCGGTTGGGCGCGCCCGTGGAAATGACGCTCCCCGACCACCCCTCGGGAACGGACCGAGTCGCGGAGGTTGCGAATCGAGCCGAGTACGAGCGCTTCGAATTCATCGCCAACGTCCAGGGCGATGAGCCGCTCCTCAAAGAGCCGCACCTCCGCAGCGCCATCGACCTGGTCCGACGAGACGGCTGGCAGGTGGGCACCTGCGCCACACCGTTGCTCACGGAGGAAGCCCGGCAGGCGTCGTCGGTGGTCAAGGTGGCGCGCGCGGCGAGCGGCCGCGCCCTGTACTTTTCCCGAGCTCCGATCCCGTACCGCCGGGAAGGGAAGCCGACCACTGAGGAGCTGGAGCGCGATCCGTTCCTCCGCCACATCGGGATCTACGCGTACACGAGGGCGGCCTTGAACGACTGGGTCGCGCTCGGGCCCTCTCGCCTCGAGCGCCTGGAGATGCTCGAGCAGCTGCGACCGCTCGAGGCCGGTCTCCGGATCGGCGTCGCGGTGGTCGGTGCCGCCGATCCCGGTGTGGACACGCCGGCCGACGCGATCCGAATGGAATCGATATTGAGCGACCTACGATCCCCCACCTTCGCATGACGGAGCCGATGACCGAGACCCAGGATCGACCCACCAAGTACATCTTCGTGACCGGCGGTGTCGTTTCATCGCTCGGGAAGGGGATCGCCGCGGCCTCGATCGGCCGCCTGCTCAAGGAGCGCGGCCTCCGGGTGACGCTCCAGAAGTTCGACCCATATATCAACGTCGATCCGGGCACGCTTTCCCCGTATCAGCACGGGGAGGTGTTCGTCACCGACGACGGGGCCGAGACCGACCTCGATCTGGGGCATTACGAGCGCTTCATCGATGAATCGCTTTCGCAAGACAACAACATCACCACGGGTCGGATCTACCAAAACGTCATCGACAAGGAACGGCGGGGGGACTACCTCGGGTCGACCGTACAGGTCATCCCGCACATCACGGACGAGATCAAGGCGGCGATCAGTCGGCTCGCGGAGAACCACGACGTGGTCATCACCGAGATCGGAGGCACCGTCGGTGATATCGAGTCGCTGCCGTTCCTCGAGGCGATCCGGCAGTTCCGGGTCGACGTGGGACGCGAGAACGCGATCTTCGTGCACTTGACCCTGGTCCCCTACCTGGCGGCCGCGGGGGAGCTGAAGACGAAGCCGACCCAGCACTCGGTTCGTGAGCTCATGGAAATCGGAATTCAGCCACAGGTGCTGATCTGCCGAGCCGAGCAGCCGCTCTCGAAGGAGATCAAGCGCAAGATCGCGCTCTTCACGAACGTCGAGCTCGACGCGGTGCTGGAGTCACAGGACCTCTCGACGATCTACGAAGTGCCGCTGAGTCTCAAGCGACAGAAGGCCGACGACGTGATCCTCTCGAGGCTCGGCCTCCCGGGCCTACCTCAGCCGGATCTCAGCGCATGGACCGACATGGTCCGACGCGTCCAACACCCGGCCTCGGGCGAGGCACGGATCGCGGTGGTCGGGAAATACACCGAGCTGGTGGACTCCTATAAGTCCGTGCAGGAAGCGCTGATCCACGGTGGGATCGCCAACGACGTGCAGGTAGATATCGAATGGCTGCTCTCCGAGACGATGGATAGCGGCGAAGGTCTGGATCAGCTCGCCGATTTCGACGGCATCCTGATTCCGGGTGGTTTCGGATCGCGGGGGATCGAAGGGATGGTCAACGCGATTCGATGGGCCCGCGAAAACGAGCGTCCGTTCTTCGGCATCTGCCTGGGACTGCAGTGTGCGGTGATCGAGTTCGCCCGCAACGTATGCGGCCTACCCGGGGCTCACTCGGCCGAGTTCGACCCCGATACGCCGGACCCGGTCATCGCGCTGCTCGACTCCCAGCTGAAGGTCACCAAGAAGGGCGGTACGATGCGCCTAGGCGCGTATCCCTGTGCGCTCGCTGAGGGCACGCACGCCCGGGAGATCTACGGAGCGCCAGAGATTTCCGAACGACACCGTCACCGCTTCGAGGTGAACAACGAGTACCGCGACATCCTGCGCGAGAAAGGGATGACGATCAGCGGGACGTCGCCCGACGGTGGCCTGGTGGAGATGATCGAGATCACCGATCACCCTTGGTTCGTCGCAGGCCAGTTCCACCCAGAGCTCAAGAGTCGTCCGACCAGACCGCATCCGCTCTTCGCCTCGTTCATCGAGGCCGCGGCAATGCAGGCCGAGCGGGGCCACGCGGTCCCGGTCGAACAACCGGTCGGCGTGTAGACGGGCTCGCCCGGCTACCGACCGTATCGATGCCGTCATGTTCGACCGCTTCTTCCTCATCGCGGGGCCATGCGCGCTCGAAGATCACGACCTGAACCTGGAAGTCGCGAACGCGGTCGCCGAGATCGGTGAGCGGTCCAGACTCCCGGTCGTCTTCAAAGCCTCCTTCGACAAGGCCAACCGGTCCAAGCACGACGCCCCCCGCGGCCCGGGCCTCGACGCCGGACTCGAACTCCTGGCTCGTGTCAAAGCGGAATCCGGACTCCCCGTCCTGACCGACATCCACGAGCCGGCTCAGGCGGCGGCGGCGGCCGAGGTCGTCGACGTTCTGCAGATTCCCGCGTTCCTCTGCCGGCAAACGGACCTGGTCGTCGCGGCCGCCAAAACCCGCAGGGCGGTGAACATCAAGAAAGGGCAGTGGATGGCCCCCGAAGAGATGACGGCTGCGGTGGACAAGGCTCGTGCGTCGGGCGCGCGTGAGATCACCGTGACCGAGAGGGGCACCGTCCACGGCTACGGCGATCTGGTGGTCGACATGCGCTCCTTCCGTCGCCTACGAGACGCGACGAGCTGCCCGGTAGTGTTCGACGGCACACACTCCGTCCAACGCCCCGGGCGAGCGGACGGCGCGAGCGGAGGAGACCCGATCCACATTCCGGACCTCGTTCGGGCCGCCGTCGCGGCAGGCTGTGACGGTCTCTTCCTCGAGACCCATCCCGATCCCTCGCGCGCGCCGTCGGACAGCACGAACATGCTCCCGCTCGCCCGCCTGCAGGAACTCGTCGACGACGTGGTACGCATCCGCGCGGCGCTCGCGGAGGGCAGAGCATGAGCCCGGCTTCCGAGCCGATCTCGGCCGAGTTGGCCTCGAAGATCAAGCTCGTGATCTTCGACGTCGACGGCGTTCTCACGGACGCGGGTGTCTACATCGGGGCCGGAGAAGACGGCGCGACCGTCGAGTTGAAGCGCTTCGATATCCAGGACGGCGTCGGGATCAAGATGCTCATGTGGGGCGGCCTGGACGTGGCCATCGTTTCGGGGCGCGTGTCGAAGGCGACAGCGATCCGTGCTCGGGAGCTGGGGATCGAGGAGTGCCACCAAGAGCCCGATGCCCACAAGCTGAGGGTGGTGCAGAAGCTCCTCGACCGTAAAGGCGTGGCGTGGGACGAGGTCGCCATGATCGCGGACGACATTCCCGATCTCGCGGTCCTCCGTCGCGTGGGACTCAAGGCCGTGGTCGGCAACGCGACTCCAGCCGTCGTCGCGGAGGCCGATTGGCAGGCCACGCGCTCGGGCGGGGCCGGAGCCGCGAGGGAATTCTGCGACGCGCTCCTCGCCGCGCGCGGCCAACTCGAGACCGTCATCGAGCAGTACGTCACGGAGCGGAGTCGCACGTGACCGATCTCGACGCCCTCATCGCCGAAGGCCGCCGAGTCCTCCGGTTGGAGGCCGAAGCGATTTCCGCACTGGAGCCGAGGCTCGGGGCGGAGTTCGCTAAGGCTTGCTCGACGATCGCTGGGGCTGCGGGTCGGATCGTGACCTGTGGGATCGGGAAGAGCGGACACATCGCGCGGAAGTTGGCCGGGACGCTCACGTCCACGGGCACGCCGGCCATCTTCCTCCACCCGGTCGAGGCGCTGCACGGCGACCTCGGGATCGTCGGACGCGATGACGTCGCGATCGTCATCTCCAAGTCCGGGGACTCGGAGGAACTGCGCGGCCTCATCGAATACCTGAGCCGGCTCGGCGTGCCGATCATCGCGCTCGTCGGTGCCGCCAGGAGCCAACTCGCGGACCACGCGGCCGTCGTTCTCGACTGCTCCGTGGCCGAGGAGGCGTGCCCCATGGATCTCGCCCCCACGTCGTCGAGCACCGCCGCTCTGGCGATGTCCGACGCGATCGCGGTGACGGTCTTTCAGCTCAAGGGATTCGAGCCGGAGGACTTCGCGGCGATCCACCCGGGAGGGGCGCTCGGCCGGAAGCTGTCGGTCTACGTCCGAGACGTCATGGTCTCCGAGGCTTATCCTTCGCTGCCCGACAGCGCGACAATGAAGGAGGTCATCGGGCCGCTCGCGGCACAGCGCGGAACCGTCCCGATCGTGGACCGATCCGGCCACCTGGTTGGGGTCGTGACGGCTGGAGACCTGACCCGACTCATGGGTCACGACCACGACTTCCTGGTCCGCGGCGTGCGCGACGTCATGACGCGTGACCCGAAGACCGCTTCCGCAAATGAACTCGGATCGGCTGCCGCGAGTAGGATGGAGGCGCACGGGATCATGGCACTGCCCGTGGTACGCCCCGACGGGACCCTGGAGGGCGTCGTTCACCTGCACGACTTGATGAGAGCCGGAGCCGTCTAGCGATGACGACACGTAGAATTGCCTTCACCCTCGCGATCGCCGCCACAGCGGCTGCGTGTGGTGAGGATCTCAATACGCCCGTGGCGGGAAACGAGCTGCAATCGATGGAAGCCGACTACGTGGCGTTCGGGATGGCGAGCTTCGTCACTGCCAACGGCGTTCGGGAGGGCCGGGTGGAGGCGGACACCGCGTACGTCTTCGAGGAGACGGGGCTGGCCAACCTCCACCAGATGGAGATCGTCTTCTACGACGAGACGGGCCGCGAGCGCGCGACCGTCACCGGCGTCAGCGGCGAGTGGAACCGGAACACGGATCGGATGGTTGCCCGGGGCGACGTGGTGCTCTTCGTTCACGCCGATTCGAGCACGATCGAGAGCGCGGAGATCTTCTATGACCCGGCACTCGACCGGGTCTGGAGCGACTCGACCACGACTCGGATCATGAAGGACGGCACCGTCACGAGCGGGACCGCCTTCGAGTCGGACATGACGTTCGAGAACATCCGCATCGAGAACATGCGTGGTGGAGCGCGACGGGTGTTCTAGCGCCCGATGACCTCGATCGCTCGTCGCATCCCGGATCTTTCGACCAGCAGCCGGCTCGCCCTGGCGGCCATCGCCGCGGCGTGCGCGATAGGGGTTGCTCCGCACGACGTGCGGGCCCAGGACGGTTGCGTTTTCGGGGATCGGGGCAACGACGTCGTGAACAGCCAGACCCTCCCGGGCATCGGACGGGTCACCTACATAACACGACCCCACTTCGACTGCGACGGTGGCGTCCAGATCTTCGCCGACTCGGCGGTGGCCTACAGCGACCGCGGCATGTCGCACCTCATCGGTTCGGTTCGCTACGTCGAGGCCGATCGGGAGCTCCGCTCCGACGAGGCCCGCTATTTCAGCAACGAAGGCCGCCTTCAAGCCGAAGGCAACGTCACGCTCGTCGACGAGGCGCAGGGCTCTTCCATCGAGAACGGCGACCTCGTCTATCTGCTCCAGACCGACTTCCGGGACGAAGCCACGATCACCGTCACGACGGGCAGGGACGGCGTACGCCCCACAGCCGTGCTGACCCCGCCCGAGCGCACGGAGCCGGATTCGACCGCCTTCGAGGGGCGCGCCGAGCCCGACAGCTTGCTGCAGCGCGCCGCCATCGTACCGGGCGATGAGGCGGCGGACTCCGCCTCCAGACCGCCCGCGACACCGTACACCGTGATCGGTGACCGGATCTTCCTGCGCGGCTCCGGCTACTTCACCGCGACCGGCGATGTCGAGATCGTGCGCGACTCGCTCTTTGCCTACGCCGACTCCGCCGAGTTCGACGAGACGGTCGGCTCACTTGCCTTGGTCGGCTCCGCACGTGTGGAGGGGCAGGCGTATCAGCTCACCGGTCGTACGATCCGCATGGAGGACCCGGGAGCTGCGAACAGTGACATCCGGGCGCTCCGGGACGCGAGGCTCACCGCTACGGACGTTCTGCTGACCGCGGCGCAGATCCTCGTGCGCCTTCGCGACGACGCCATGGAGCGCCTCGTGGCCACCCCGATCGCCGTCGCCTCGGACGAGGCCGCCGACTCGGTAGACACGGAGACGCCCGTGGCAGTCGTCGAGGACTTCCGACTCGCCGCCGATTCCCTCGAGGTTTTCGCGCCCCGGGAGCGGCTCCAGCGGGTTTTCGCCTCGGGGGACGCGCGCAGCGTCTCGACTTCGAGCGACTCGCTGAACGCCGCGGTGCTCCCGGAGATCGCCCGGAACGACTGGCTCGAGGGGGACACGGTGATCATCCGCTTCACGGGTGCGCCCGAGGAGCCCAGCGCGGCTGAGATGGCCGCGAGCCAGAGGGTTGCCGACAGCCTCGCGGCCGCCGCGGGCGATTCGATTCCCGGAGAAGCCGTCGTCCTCGACACGATATCGGAAGTGGCCCCCATGGACTCGGTTCGCGGAGCGGCAGCCGCGGATTCGATCCTGGACGTGGCGGACGAGGGGGTGCCACAAGCGCTTTCCAGCCCGGACGAAGACCCGTCCGTCGAGGAGATCATCGCCAGAGTCCGGGCGCGCAGCTTGTATCGTTTGGCGCCCGGCGATTCGACGTTCCGGGCCGGTCGCGATGCGCCGGCCGTCCACTACGTGCAGGGAAGCGAGATCCGCATCCGGCTCGCGGACGGAGAAGTGCGAAGCATGCAGGTCGCGGGTCAGACCCGCGGCGTCCACCTGGAGCCGCTCCGCAGCGGGTCCGCAGCCGACTCGATCGATGCATCCGCCGACACCTTGGCGGTCGATACGCTCGCCGTCGATACGATGGCGGTGGACACGCTCGCTGCGGACACCACCGTGGCGGCGGCGGACACGACGTCGACGCCGGCGGCGGTCTCGGGAATCCCACCGCGCCGACGGCTCCCGACCGACTCGAACAAACCGCAGATCATAACCGCCCCGATCCGGGCGCCGGAGGAGAATCCGTGGATACGCCGATAGAAACGAACGGGGCACCGACGGGGCAGGCCTCACCGCCCACGCTCGATCCACCCGAGGCGCCGAGCGAGGGGAGTCGCGTATGGGCGGAGGGGCTCACGAAGATCTACCGGAACCGAAAGGTCGTCGACAACGTCGACGTGTCGGTCCGGCAGGGGGACATCGTGGGACTGCTCGGACCGAACGGGGCGGGAAAAACGACGACGTTTTACATGATGGTCGGCCTGATTCCGCCAGCGGCGGGCACGGTGCATCTGGATGGCGAGAATCTCACGAACACCCCGATGTTCCGGCGCGCCCGGAAGGGCATCGGCTACCTCGCGCAGGAACCGTCGATCTTTCGCAAGCTCTCGGTCGAGGACAACGTCCTCGCGATTCTCGAAACGTTGGGCCTGTCGCGGGACGAGGAGAAGCGCCGTCTCGAAGAGCTGCTGGGCGAGCTGGGACTCCTGTCGCTCCGCAAGTCGAAGGCCTACTCGCTCTCCGGCGGGGAGCGAAGGCGCCTGGAAATCACGAGGGCGCTCGTGCAACGGCCGAAGTTCATGCTCCTCGACGAGCCGTTCGCGGGGATCGACCCGATCGCGGTGCACGACATCCAGGAGATCGTGCGCGGGCTCAAAGGGCGCGGGATCGGCGTGTTGATCTCCGACCACAACGTGGAACAGACATTGGAGATCGTCGACCGTGCTTACATCATGTATGAGGGCAAGATTCGGGTGAGTGGTACGGTTTCCGAACTGGTATGGAACGACGAAGTTGCGGAGATCTACCTCGGGCCGGCGCTCACGGCTCGGATGAGGGGGCGCTATTCGCGCCCGGGAGGGTCCGAAGAGTAGGAAGGGACATTCGACTGAAAGGAAGACTTAGGCGGAACGCCGACGAATCATGAGTCAGTTCAGCGCCAAGCTCACTCAGAGCACGCAGCTCCGGCAGGAGATGCGGATCAATCCTCGTCTGTATCAGGCGATGGAATTGCTCTATATGCCGCTCCTGGACCTGGAGCAGCATCTGAAAGAGCAGTTGGCGGAGAACCCCTTCCTCGAAATGCAGGAGGCCGTCGAAACGAAGGAAGTCGAGCTCAAGGACGACTCGACCGACGAGCCGATGAGCGACAACGACGTCGACTGGGAGGAAATTCTCCTGGACGGCTTCGAGGTCGGTGGCCGCCCGCAACAGTACGAACACCGCGAGTTCTACGAGCCGACCCCGGTCGAGGCGCAGGATCTTCACGACCACCTGAACGACCAGCTCCGACTCCTCTCCATCTCCGAACGTGAGCTGCGGCTGGGCGAAGAGCTGATCGGCGACATCGACGACGCCGGCATGCTCGCATGCACGACCGAAGAGGCCGTCGCCGGCGTGAACGAGTGGCTCGCCGAAATCAGACCGACGGTCGTCGACAAAGCCCGTGAGATCGAGGACGAACAGGAGCGGGAGGCCGAGCTCGACGAGATCGCGAGGCTCTTTCGGCCCTACGAGACGATCGAAGCCGAGCGCATGCTCGAGGTCATCCAGACCTTCGACCCGCCGGGCGTCGGGGCTCGTGATGTCCGAGAGTCGATCTTGATTCAGCTTCGTCACCGTGACCAGGGCGACTCGGTCGCATACCGCATCGTCGAGGACTTCTTCGACGCGTTGATCAACCACCATTGGGGCGACATCGGGAAGGAGCTCGGCCTTACGCCGATAGAGGTTCAGGACGCGGCGGATGTCATCAGTCACCTCGACCCGAAGCCCGGACTCAAGTACTCCGTCGACCCCGAACGGTACGTCATTCCCGACCTCATCGTCGAGAAGATCGACGGGGAGTACATGGTCTTCGCAAACGATACGAGCTTGCCCCGCCTCCGCATCTCCCGTTCGTACCGGGAGGTCGCCAAGGACAAGCGGAACTTCACGGGGGAGAACAAGGAGTTCATCGCCAGCAAGCTCAACTCGGCGAACTGGATGATCCAGGCGATCGAGCAGCGTCGTCAAACCATGCTCAAAGTGATGAACTTCATCGTCGACCGTCAGCACGAGTTCTTCGAGCGCGGCGTGCAATACCTGCGGCCACTGACGCTCCGCGAGGTCGCCGACCACATCGAGATGCACGAGTCCACGGTCTCCCGCGTCACGAACAAGAAGTTCGTGCAGACTCCGCGGGGTGTGTATTCGCTCAAGTTCTTCTTTTCGAGTGGTCTCTCCACGACGAGCGGGGAGGACATCTCGGCACGAAGCGTGCGCGACATGATCCAGAACATGATCGACGCCGAGGACCCGAAGAAGCCGCTCACGGACCAGGCCATCGTCGATCGACTCAAGGGGGACGGCGTGCAGATCGCGCGGCGGACCGTCGCGAAGTATCGCGATCAGATGGGCGTCCTGACGGCGCGGATGCGGAAGCGGGTCTAGGGACCGTTGGAGACGCGCCGAGACTTCACGCTCGTCGTCCCGGCCTTCGACGAGGCGCCGGTCATTCCCGCACTCGTCCAGGAGCTGAGGGCGTCGTTCGAGCGGAACGGCCTCGGTGGCGAGGTCATCCTCGTCGATGACGGATCCACCGACGGCACGGGAGACGTGGCGGAAAGGGAGGCCGCCGGATGGGATCGCTTCCGTGTGATTCGTCACAAGGCGAACCTGGGCAAGACCGAAGCCATCTTGTCGGCCACGGATGCCGCGACGGAGCCGAAGATCGTTCTGTTTGACGCGGACCTCCAACACGCCCCGGACGAGATCCCGCGGTTCCTGGACCGACTCGACGACGGCTGGGACATCGTCACCGGCAGGAAGGTCGGGGAATACGGCAAGAAGGCCGTGTCGTCGATCTACAATCGGCTGTCGCGCCGGATCTTCGACGTCCCGGTCTCCGATCTCAATTCCATGAAGGCGTTTCGGCGAGAGGTCCTCGACGGGATCTCGTTGCGGCACGACTGGCACCGCTACTTCGTGGTGCTCGCCCATGCGCGCGGCGCGCGCGTCACCGAGATCGACATCGAGCTCCTCCCGCGCAGGGCAGGCGAGTCCAAGTACCAAGGCAGACGTCGCGTCCTCGTGGGGCTGCTCGACCTCTTCTCGGTGTGGTTCCTCCTCTTGTTCTCCAGGAAGCCCCTGCTTCTGTTCGGGGGCACGGGGCTCGCGCTCGCCGGCCTCGGTGTGCTCGTCGCCCTCGGGACGGTCTACCTGCGCTTCGTGCACCCCATGGTGGGCTTCGATCCTTATATTCCGCCGATGGGCTACCGCCCATTGCTGTACCTGGTCATGCTGCTCGAGACCCTCGGCTTCCTCCTTTTCGGATTCGGTTTGGTCTCCGAGCAGGTCGCCCAGCTCCGCGACGAGCTCGAGGCGGCGCGAAAGAAAGGGCGCTGAAGATTTCCGGCCACCGTGTGCTCGTCGTGGTCGGGACCCGACCCGAGGCCATCAAGATGGCACCGGTGGTCTCGGCGCTGCGCGCTCGTCCGGAAGGACAGGGGCCGGAGCCGACGGTCGAGACCCTCGTCGTCTTCACCGGGCAGCACACGACGTTGGTGGATCAGGTGCTCTCGGCGTTCGATCTGGCGCCCGATCGCGAGCTCGGAATCATGAAGGACGGGCAGTCGCTCTACGATGTGGTCCACGCGGGGCTCGACGGCCTGCGCGAAGTCGTCCGGGAGTTACGGCCCGACCTCATTCTCGTCCAAGGCGACACGGCCTCGGTCTTCACGGCGTCGCTCGTGGGTTTCTTCGAGCAGATCTCCGTGGGGCACGTCGAGGCGGGGCTACGGTCAGGTGACAAGGCCGCCCCGTTCCCGGAGGAGGTCTTGCGGAGGCTCACGGACGTGGTCGCGGACCTACACTTCGCGCCGACGCGCCACGCGCGTGACCTGTTGCTCCGCGAGGGCGTGCCGGCGGGGCGGATCCACGTGACGGGCAACACCGTAGTCGACGCGCTGCTGGGCGTCTCGAGCCAGGAGCGCGTGGTCGGGCATCCTGTGCTCAGGAAGCTCATCGACGACCCGGAGCGCCGGCTGGTTCTCCTGACCGCGCATCGGCGAGAGTCCTTCGGGGATCCGTTACGAGACGTCTTCGAGGCCATCCGCGCCCTGGTCGACGAGGTCGAAGACATCGAGCTCCTATACCCGGTGCACCCGAACCCGAACGTCGTGGCGCCGGCCAGGGAGCTCCTCTCCGGCCATCCCCGGATCCACCTGACGGACCCGCTCGACTACTTCGATCTGGTCGCGGCGCTGAGTCATGCGGCCTTGGTCCTGACCGACTCGGGAGGGATCCAGGAGGAGGCGCCGACGTTCGGGACACGGGTATTGGTCCTGCGCGACGTGACCGAGCGCCCGGAGGGCATCGAAGCGGGGGTCGCCGAGCTCGTCGGCACCGATCGGGAAGTGATCGTCGCTCGGGCTCGGGCGGCGCTCGCCACAGGGACACGCGCTGACGGGGTAAACCCCTACGGCGACGGTCGGGCCGCGGCCCGCATCGCCGACGTGGTGATGTCCACGCTCACGGGTCGCCCGCGCGACACCACCGATTGGGACGGATGACGCCTTCTCGCACGATCGTTCGACGTCCATGAAGATCGTCATGCACTGCGTCTACTATCCCCCGGAGGTCGGCGGCCTGGAGAGTCACGTGCACTACCTCGGCCGCGCGTTGGTGGAACGGGGGCACCGAGTCGACGTGGTGACGTCACGCTCCATGCCGGGCACCGCCGCATACGAGGTCCGCGACGGGGTCCACGTTTGGCGAACCTGGTTTCCTGGCAAGTCCACCTTGGGATGGGCGGCTCACGCGGTCGGCTCGGTCCGCAGGACACTCCAGGTTTCGCTGGGAGCGGACATCCTTCACGCCCAGGCGCTCCAGTCGGTCCCGCCGCTCCACCTCGCGCGTGGGTACCGTGGCGCCCCCCTGGTGGTCACCTGGCACACCTCGCACTTCCTCCGACTGGCGAAGCGTGCCGGGTGGCGGACCCTGCTGTCGCGCATGGTCCGGACCGTCGACAAGAATTTGGCCGCGAGTCGCGAAATCGCCGACGTGGCCGAGTCGCTCGCACCCGGTACGAGCGTCGAGGCGGTCACCAACGGGGTCGAGACGTCGATCTTCCGCCGGGTGTCCCCATCGCTCGAACCGACCACAGGGAGTCGCCGCCGCATCGTCGTGCCTCGAAGACTCTTCGAGAAGAACGGCGTCGAGTACGCCGTTCGAGCGGTTCCCCTCATCGCCAGGGAGGTGGACGTCGAAGTCCTCGTCGTCGGTGACGGCCCCGAGCGAGCGCGACTCGAACGGCTCGCGGGGGAGCTGGGAGTCCTGGATCGCGTGCGATTCCTCGGCGCGCGATCGCACGACGAGATGCCGGCTCTGCTCTCGTCGGCGGAGCTTGCCGTATTCCCGTCCTTGATGGAGGCGACATCGGTGGCGGCGCTGGAGTGCATGGCATGCGAGGTGCCGGTCGCGGCTTCGCGAGTCGGAGGCCTGCCCGAGATCGTCGACGACGAGGTCGGGGGTCTCTTCGCGCCTGCCAGCCCCGAGGACCTCGCCCATTGCGTCACGGTACTCTTACGTCGGACCGATCTGACCGAGGTCGGGGCGGTCGCGCGCAGGCGCGTCGTGGACCAGTGGAGCAACGCACGACTGGCGGAGCGTCACCTGGAGATCTATCGAGAGCTCGTCCAGCGCCGCGGCACGGCCGGCGGGCGGTAACGAGACACCGCATGCCCAAGAATCGCCCGACCGTCGACGTTCCGGCCTGGACGCCTCCAGCGCTCTACGCCCTCCTCACGGCGTTTCTGTTCCGTGAGTTCATCCTCACCGACCGGATGCTGTTCGGCTCGGACACGCTCGCCATGGGGTACGTGGCCCGCGAGCTCTACGCCAGCGCGCTCGACACGCTTGGGCGGGTCCCCTATTGGACTCCCCACATTCTCGGGGGCACGCCGTTCCTCGAGGCGCTGAGCGGCGGGGACTCGCTCTATCCGCCGTCGCTCCTCTTGCTCATGGTGACGGAGACGTATCGGGCGCTCGGGTGGAAGCTCGTCCTGCACGTGTTCGCCGCCGGCCTCCTCTTCTTCGGGTGGGTCCGCTCGATCGGCGGGTCCCGCGGGGCTGCGCTCCTCGGCGGCACGGCGTACATGCTGGCGCCGTTCCTGATCGGCTTCGTCAGCCCGGGTCACGATGGGAAGATCTTCGTGACGGCTCTGGCGCCGCTGATGTTCTGGGTCACGGAGCGGCACTTCGGGCGTCCGGGCCCGGGGACGCTCGCCGGCATCGGACTCGTCGTGGCGCTGATCATCTACACGACGCACTTCCAGATGGCGTACTTCCTGTTCGGTGCCGTCGGGATGTACGCGATCTTCCGATCAGTCCAGATCGCGCGGGGTGCCGACGAGGTGGTATCCGATCGGGGTGGTCGGGCCGGAGGCGCCCGATTCGGACTCTTCCTCGTCGCCGCGGTCCTCGGTGCGGCTGGAGCCGCCTACCAGTTCGTGCCCGCGGCCGAGTACGTGACCGAGTCTTCGCGGCGCGTGCAAACCACCCGAGAGGCCGCGGGCGAAAGCGGCCGCGCGTGGTCCAGCTCGTGGTCGATGCATCCCGAAGAAGCCATGTCGCTGATCGTGCCCGAGTTTCCCGGGAACGGGGCAGGGGGCGCCGCGTGGGCCGAGGGCACGTACTGGGGCCGTAACGCGCTCAAGGACAACCACGAATATGCGGGCCTGATCGTCTTGTTGCTCGCCGCGATCTCCTTTGTGGGCGCCCGTCGCAAACAGCTCCGCTGGTTCTTCACCACCCTGGGCCTCATCGCGTTCGGCTTCGCACTCGGAGCGCACACTCCGGTCTGGCGCCTCTTCTACGAGGTCGTGCCGGGCATCCGCCTGTTCCGAGCGCCGGGCATGGTGATGTACTTGTTCGGGTTCGGCGCGATCACGCTCGCGAGCCTCGGCGTCGATCGGCTGGCCGAGCTCGTCCACGAGCGCGACGAAGAGGGCCTGGCAAAGGTGCTGAAGGTCCTGTGGGTCGCGACGGGCGCCACGGGCGTGCTCGCCCTCCTCATCGGGTCCGGCGCGTTCACGGCGTTTTGGACCTCCGTCGTGTACCCACTGATCGACGCGCGTCGCCTTCAACTCCTGCAGAGCCACCTTCCCAACATCGTGCGGGGTGCCTCCCTCGCGGTCCTCCTCGCTGGGGCGACGACCGGCATCGTATGGGCGCTCGCCAGGGAGAGGATGCCCCTGAAGGCCGGCCTCGCGGCACTCGTCGTGCTCGTCGCTTTCGATGCGGGGCGCGTCGACCAGGCGTTCATCCAGACGCTCGATTTCTATCAGTGGTCCGCCGCCGACGCCAACATCCGCGCGATCCTCGAGCGGGAGCGCGGGGGTGAGCCGTACCGCCTGCTGTCGCTCGCCCGGGCCGGCCAGGATGTGACTCCCGCCATGCATGGGATCGAGCTCGCGGCGGGTCACCATCCCAACGACCTTGCCCGCTACCGGGAGCTGATCGGAATGGTCGGGTCGGGACTCCCCGAGAATCTCCTCAACCCGAACGTCCGGCGGATCCTCAACGTCCGTTACATCCTCTGGCCGGACGCGGAGCTCGGTCCGGCGCCGCAGGGACCCGTCGTATCTCGCACGGAGCTCGGCGCAGGTCGCGTCTACCAGACCGTGTTGGCCGACCAGGGGCTCGCGCGCGCGCGCCTCGTCGGCGAGGCCGTGGTCAAAGGAGACGACGAGGCCGTCGCGTATATCTTGAGTCCGGAACACGATCCGGCGCTCGAGGCGGTGCTCGCCGTCGAGCCTCCGGTTGCGATGTCCGGGGGGCCGGTCGAGGGGTCGGTCGCGTGGGTCGAGCGGGGCGTCGATCGGCTGGAGCTGGAGGCGGACTCGGATCGACCCGCGCTCCTCGTGGTCGCCGACAACTGGTTCCCGGGGTGGAGGGCGACCGTGAACGGCGAAGCGACGGAGGTCCTGCGTGCGTACCATTCGATCCGCGCGGTCGCGGTCCCGGCTGGATCGAGCACCGTAGAAATGTGGTACGAATCGGAGACGCTCGAGCGGAGCCGGTTGCTGAGCGTGCTCGTCCTTCTCGGCTTGGCAGGGGCGGGCGTCTTCGGCGCGTGGCGCCGGCGACAGGAGTCCGCGAGCTGAAGAAGATTCTCGTCGTTATCGGCCAACTCACTGCCACAATTGTCGTTACATGGTTCGTCGCAAGTCAGGCCGGTCTCTCCCTCGATCAACTCCGCGGCATCGAGCTCGCTGCGTGGAACGTTCGCTGGGGGGTACTCGCCGCGAGCTGCGGCGCGCTGCTGCTCGGCTACTTCGCCAACGCATATCTGTGGGGCCGAATCGTCTCGGACCTGGGAGGCCCGCCGATCCCGCCGACCGTCAGCGTACGGCTCTTCATGATCGCCAACCTCGGCCGTTATGTCCCCGGGAAGGTATGGCAGATCGCAGGGCTGGTCGCGCTCGCACGCCAGCGGGGGGTCTCGGGGTCCACCGCAACCGCAGCGGCGATCTTGGGCCAGGGCATCGGCCTCGCCTCGGCGACGCTCATCGGGCTGGGATCGATCTGGGTGGTCGCCGACGGTGCGTCGTGGCGGTGGATCCTTCCGGTGGTCGTCCTCGGAAGCGTCGCCCTGGGACTCCTCCCGCCCGTCTTTCATGCGGTGGTCGGCGCCTGGTTCCGCGTCGCGAAGGGTGCGCAGCCCGACGGGCTCGCTCCGGCCCGCGCCGCCGCCTGGCTCGCCATGGGCCTCGGCACCTGGATCGTGTATGCCCTGGCGTTCTGGGCTCTGGTCGAGGGGCTGGGCCTCGAAGTGAGCATACTCCCGACGGCTTCGGCATTCGCGGCGGCCTACGTCCTCGGGTACGTCATGGTGTTCGCCCCGGCGGGCATTGGGGTGCGCGAGGGCTTCCTGGTCGCCCTCATGGCCCCACAGCTCGGGGCGGGTATCGCCGGAGCGATCGCGGTGGTCGCGCGGTTGTGGACCACCGTGATCGAAGTCGTGCCGGCGGCCGCGTTCTGGGCCCGGCATGTGGCCAAGACGCACCAAGCCCGCGAAGCCGATGAGTGACGGCCGAATCCTCGTGATCATCCCCACGTACGACGAGGCGGAGAACCTGCCTCGCGTCGTGCCCCGCGTGCTAGAGCAGAGCGACGCGATCGACGTGCTGATCGTCGACGACGCCTCCCCCGACGGAACCGGGAAGCTGGCCGATGCGATGGCGGCCGAGAACCCACGTGTCCACGTGCTTCATCGAGAAGGGAAGCAGGGGCTGGGGGGCGCCTACCTGGCCGGATTCCGCTACGGGCTGGAGCGGGGGTACGACATTCTCTTCGAGATGGATGCCGATTTTTCTCACCCACCCGAGGCACTTCCCACCCTGATCGCGCTGCTCGACGACGCGGACGTCGTCATCGGGTCGCGGTACGTCGACGGGAGGGTCACGGTCGTGAACTGGCCGATGACCCGGCTCCTGGTCAGCTATTTCGGGAGCATCTACGCGCGCGTCATCACCGGGATGCCGGTTCGGGACGGAACCGGAGGCTTCAACGGGTGGCGCCGAGGCGTGCTCGAGAAGGTGGATCTCGATCGGGTACAGTCGAATGGCTACGCGTTCCAGATCGAGCTGAAATACCGGGCGTGGCGAGCCGGCTTCAAGCTCGTCGAGTCGCCGATCCTCTTTACCGAGCGCGACACCGGTGAGTCGAAGATGTCGAAGCGCATCGTTCGCGAGGCGGTGTGGCGGGTTTGGTGGCTGAGGATCCAAGACCTGTTCGGTCGCCTGTGAGCGAAGCGGATCGCGAACGAATCGGTCGAGAGTTCTACGACTCCTCCGACTACTTCGAGGGACGGGAGAGCGAGCATCTCGTCGATCACGACAGTCCCTTCCAGCGCTATCGAGTAGCCAAGGTGCTGGAGATCCACGATCCCGGTCCGGCGGCACGCGTCGTCGATCTCGGCTGCGGATGGGGGACCTTCGCCTTCGCCTTGGCGGATCGGGTAGGTGACATCGTCGGTGTGGACTTCAGCCAGCGCTCGATCGATATCTGTGACCGCAGGCTCGCGGAGGATCCACGGAAGAACCTGAGCTTCTTGTGCGTGGACGCGGGCGAGACGGGCCTCGAGGGCTCTTCCTTCGACGTCGCGCTGGCCGCCGACCTCTTCGAGCACCTTTACCCGGACGACTCGGCACGCGTGGCCCGCGAGGCGTTCCGCCTGCTTCGCCCGGGTGGAAGATTCGTGACCTGGACGCCCCATCGTGGTCATATTCTCGAGGTGCTCAAGAACCGGGACATCCTATTGAAGCGAGACGTCAGCCACGTCGACTACAAGTCGATGGGCGCCATGCGTCGGCTGCTCAGCGACGCCGGCTTCGACATCGAGCGCGCCTACTACGCCGAGTCGCACGTACCGGTGCTCCGTAACGCCGAGCGGCTCCTCCAGGGTATGGTGCCCCTCCTTCGCCGCCGGATCGCGGTGCTGGGAAGGAAGCCCGACGCGCCCGCAGCGAGTCCGGACGGAGGCGAAGGGGAGCCGAAAGGGAAGGGGTCCGGCAAGGCGACAGGGTCCGCCGGGAAGCCGAAGGCGAGCGGAGCGGCTTGATGGGCTGGGAGATCGAGCGACGCTTCCTCGTCCAGGTGGACAACCCGACGTGGATGACCTTCGGGGAGGGATCCCACCTGCGCCAGGGCTACGTGCGGAACGGAGAGCCCACCGTCCGGATCCGGTTCGGTGAGCCTCGCGGGGCCGTTCTGACGTGCAAGAGTGGAAAGGGCGTGCGGCGTGAGGAAGTCGAGACGGTCGTGCCCGACGATGTGGCCCAAGCCCTCCTCGTCGCCGCCGAAGACAGGATGATCGAGAAGATCCGCTTCAAGATCGGGCCGTGGGAGCTCGACCGTTTCCTCGGCGGACTCGATGGGCTGGCGCTCCTCGAAATCGAGCTCGAGCACGAGGACCAATCGATCCCCGAGCCTCCGGCCGGAGTTAGAGTATTACGCGAAGTCACGGATGACAAACGCTTTGTGAGCGCTCACTTGGCGAGGATGACCGACGCCAAGAAGCGCAGGCTGGTGAAGAAGGCGTACAAGGAGGTGAAGGGGTGGAAAGGGCTCAACGACTGACACTCGCCGTGTCGGTCGCGGCGATCGGGCTCGGAGGCTGCACGATGATCGGGTCCACCGAGCTCGACCGCCCGCGCCCTCCGAGCGAGGCGTCTGGCCCCGAGCCCCGACCTCGCGAGGAGCCGCCCAGCCGAGCGGGCAACATGGTGGAGTACGAGCAGAGTGGGCGGACTTACCGAGTGCTCGACTCCTCGTACGGCTACGACGAACGCGGGATCGCCTCGTGGTACGGGGAGCAGTTCCACGGTCGCCCGACCAGCAGCGGGGAACCGTTCGACATGAACCAGCTCTCGGCCGCCCATCGCACGCTTCCGCTGCCCTCGTGGGTGCGCGTTACGAACCTGGCGAACGGTCGCAGCGTGCTCCTACGCGTCAACGACCGCGGGCCGTTCGCAGACCCCGATCGCCGCATCCTCGATGTCTCGTACGCTGCGGCAGTACGGCTCGGCATGGTGGGGACCGGAACGGCCTCCGTGAGGGTTCAGGCGGTCGAGCCGTGGCAATCTCGCGTTCGCCAAGCACTTCGCTAGGCACATGGACACGCTCGACGCGCTGATGCCCGAGTACGACGTGCAGGGCACGCACTCGATCATGGTGAAGGCGCCACAGGCGCGCGTTTATGAGGTGGCCAGGACCCTGGACCTCTCCGGATCGACGATGATACGCGTCCTGTTCGCCCTCAGAGGACTCCCAGCGAGCTCGTTGAACGCCAGGGGCCTCGAGCGAATCCGGTTCAAGCCGCTCCGTGAGGAGCCCCCTCGATACTTCGTCCTCGGCATCATCGGACGATTCTGGACGGTATCGGGAGGGCTCCAAGACTTCGATCCGGCCCTCTTCGAGACGTTCGCCGAACCAGAGTTCGCCAAGGCGGTCTGGTCGTTCGAGACCCGCCCGCACGGTCCGGCCCAGACGCTTCTCGCGACGGAGACCCGGGTGCTCGCGCTGGACCGGGAGTCCCGGGCACGGTTCTTACGATATTGGCGCCTGATCGGGCCGTTCAGCGGCCTCATCCGGAAGCAGACGCTCCGGATCATCCGGAACGGGGCGGAGGGTCGGTGATCGCAGCAGCAAGGGAGGCGACAAAGGGTCCCGTATCCGCACCCTCGTTTGAGTGACTTAACATAATATATATTATACGAAGTACATTCCGGCTCCTAACGGGGCACTTTTTACGCAACGTTCGGCCCCCGACGTACTCCCTGACGATCGCCGGCCCCTCCGCGTCGTCCAGCACGTCGTAGACCTGGACGACGCTGGGATGACTGAGCTATGCGGCCGCGCGAGCCTCGGTCAGGACGCGGGCGCGCTCCTCGGGGGCCGAAGCCTCGCCCCGCAGCCGCTTGATCGCGACGTGGCGATCGAGTCGCTCGTCGTGGGCGAGCACGACGTCGCCCATGCCGCCGGTCCCGAGGGGGCGAACGACACGATAGGGTCCGATTCGGTCCATGGAGCCTCAGTCCGGAGGGAGCCCGGTTCAACCACGAACGTGGCTCCCTGAGCCTCCTATGAGCAACCTAGCGTCGGCTCGGCGACTCGAGTCAGATGTTGGCCGCGCTACGGATCTCTTGGATCCGCATCTCGTAGCGACCCCGCTCGGGTGCGTTCGCGTCGAGCTGGGCGAGGACCTCCTCGTAGAGCTCGATCGCTCCCTGCGGATCGTTCCGATGCTCGTGACGGATCCGGGCCGCCGCGGCGAGCGCATTACGCACCTGGAAATCGAGGTCCGAACGGTCGGCGATGGTCAGGTAGGTCTCTTCGGCCTCGGCCCATCGCTCTTCCTGCTCGTACGCGGCCCCGAGGAGCGCCGCCGCCTGGAACTCGATCGCGGCGCGCGGAGAGGAGCCCAAAGGCCCGAGGACGGCGAGCGCCTGCTGGGATTCGTTGCTCTCGAGGTACAGCTCACCCAGCAGGAGGCGGGCCTCGCTCTCGTACACGGTGCCGGCGAAGCGCGACAGGAACGTCGCGAGATCCGTCTTGGCGCCCTCGATATCGCTGATCGCGACAGACTGATAGATGGTCTCCAAGGATTCGGCGGCCTGGTCGTTCAGCTGGCCCTTGTAGCTGTTGTAGTAGAGGCCACCGGCCACCAGAATCGCCACCACCACGCCCGCGACGGTGAGGACCTGCTGATTCCCCTTGGCCCAGTTCGTGACGTCGAGAACGGACGCGACGAAGGCGTCCTCTTCGTCGCCTTTCCCGTGCTTCGGAGTGCGTCGTGCGTCGGGGTGTCTCTTTGCCATGGGTGTCGTTCCGTGGAGAGCCGGGCGGCCTCTCGCCGTCCGTGAAAAAGCCTCGAAAGCTAGACGGGACGCCGACTCCGGTCAACGAAGCGGCAAGCGTTCGCTCACCGTCTCCGGGCCCGATCGCGTGGCGTCAGCTGCCGACTTCGTACCCGGCGAGAACCCAGAGATCCCCTGGCCGACGCAGTGTGAGCCGGTGGTCCGAGACGCCCAGCACACGATCGTAGATCCAGTCGTTGAGCAGCGTGGTGACGGTCGCGCGGTGCGCGCCCGCGAGGTCGGCCAGCACCTGATGCGTGAACCTCTCGGTCAGATGGATGCCCCGGCCTTCGGGCTCCCCGCATCGAACGCCCAGGTCGAGTAGAACCTCCGCCAGTCGCTGGGCCGCGCTCGGACCGTGCGATCCGCCTTGCGCGTGCCGGAGTCGGTAAAGCTCCTGCTCCTGGCCCTCGAGATAAGCGTCGAGGCTGCTCTTCGCGGTCTTGAACCCGGCGAGCACGAGCTTCTGCGGCAGCGGCTGCACCTCGCAGGTCGAGCCCGCGACGGCTCCGTACCGTCGATGACCTTCGGTGAAGGCCTCGTCGCCGAACAACTCCCAGGGCAACGCCACCGACACCGTTCGTTCGCGCTCGCCCTGCTCCATCCCGGGCAGCACCAGCCGCATGTACCCCGTGCGCACCAGGTAGACGTCCTTCGCGGGATCGCCCGGGCCATACAGCGGGCGGCCCTTCACGAGGTGAACGTGCTCCGCCTGCTTGACCAGACGGAAGAGCTTACGATCGCGTGGTGGGTTGAGGCGGAAAGGCATGAATCATCTCCCGTGCGCCCCATGGTCGGCCAAGGACGGGTGGAGCGCCAGTGCGACCGCGATGAGCGCGGCGGGCATCGACGCCAACGTCGCCGCCTGCGCTCCGATCAGATCCGCGAGCCCGCCCGTCAGGAGCACGAGAACCGAGCCGGTGGCCCACGCCAAACCCATGACGATGCCCGAGCTCACGGCGGTCCCGGTGGGGACCATCTCCTGGGCCATGACCACGACCGGCGGGAGCGTCGCCATCCCCAGGAATCCGGCGAGGGCGGCGGCGGCGAGGCCCCAGAAGCCCGCCGGTCCAACCCAAAGCGCCAGGAGGTGGGCGGGCAGCGCCCAGAAGCAGAGGTTCGCCAGGAGCATTCTCCGGTCGACGCGATCGGCGAGCAGCCCACCCGTCACCGTGCCGAATGCCTGGGCGCTCAGGTAGACGGTGAGCACCACGGCGCCGAGCGTCTCGGATCCCCCGGACTCGGCCACGATGATCGGCTCCATCGTCAAGAACGCACGCTGGACGAAAGCCATGGTGGCGCTGACGCCGAAGATCAGTCCGAGCGGTCCACGGAGATGTCGGAGCACTTCTCGGGGGGCCGCGGGCGGCGGGCGGTCCCGATCTCGCACCTCGGTGCGACCGCTCGGGAGTGCCCAGTACACGAACGGGGCGAGCAGGACGACCGGAATCATCGCCACCCAGAGGCCCTCCATGCCCCGCTGCTGAACCAGCCCCACCGCGACGATCGGGCCGAGCGCGAAGCCGACCGAGCCTCCGAACGAGAAGATGGAGTAGCGCGCGCCGCCGCCCTTCCCTGCCGACACCCGCACTGCGTACGAGGCGCCCGGCGGGTGGAAGGCCGCGCTACCGATGCCTCCGATGGTGAGGAGGAGCACAAGCGTCCAGAATCCTGATGCCCACCCGATCGCAGCGACGAAGACGCCCGAGACGACGGGTCCGACGACGGCGAATACACGACGTCCGTGCCGATCCGCAAGATATCCGAAAAGCGGCTGGGGAAGCGCGGCGGCTACGGAGAACGTCACCGCGAGCGTCGCCGCCAACGCGATCGAGAGCCCCAGCTCGTCCATGATCCGCGGCAGGAGCGGCGGCACGAACGAGGCGTACGTGTCGTTGAGCGCGTGGGCGAACGCCACGATCAGCGCCAGCCGCATCGGCGACGCCGTTGCTCTCGATTCGGCCGGGGGGGCGGCGACGTGCACAGGCGCTCCGGGATCGGGATCGCGGTGGACCCGCGAAACGACTGAACGATAAACCGACTCCAGCCGACCATCCACTGGGCGCCCTGGCGCCCCGAGGACGTCGTGCACAACGTACCGGGCCAGTTCCGGCCACCCGATCTCTTGCACCCGAAGCACATGGCAAACGCAACGCCGTTCTCATTCGCGCGCCCGCTCGCGCTCCTTTCCCTGCTCGCTTCCTTGGGCGCGTGCGCTCCCGCCGAGGAGGCGCGATCGGACGCCGACGACCCGCTGGTCACGACGGTCTACGCGCCCCAGAATCGGCCCGACGTTCGGGGCACGGTGGGCGCGGTGTCGGCTGGCCATCCGCTCGCCGCGCAGGCTGGACTGGAGGTGCTCAAGGATGGGGGCACCGCGACCGACGCCGTGATCGCGATGGCCGGGGTGCTCGCCGTCACGCGACCCCACATGAACGGTGTCGGTGGAGACGCGTTCGGGATCTTCTACGACGGCGAAACCGGCGCGGTCACGGCGTTGAACGCGAGCGGTCGCTCCGGCGCGCTCGCCACACCGGCGTTCTTCGCGGCCGCCGGGCTCGATCGGGTTCCGCAGACCGGCGCCCTCTCCGTCAGCGTCCCCGGCGCGGTCGCCGGTTGGGTCGACGCACACGCCCGCTTCGGTACGCGTCCGTTCGCCGAGCTGCTCCAACCGGCCATTCGATTCGCGCGCGACGGCTTCCCCGTCTCGGTCCGGCTCGCCATGGACTTCGAGGAGCAAGGCGGCGACCTCAACGACGCCGGGCGGGCGCTCTACCTGCCCAACGGCGCCCCTCCCCCGGTCGGCTCGCTGCTGAAGAACCCGGAGCTCGCGGCCTCGCTCGAAACGATCGCCCGCCAGGGAAAGGTCGGCTTCTACAGCGGTCCCATCGGCCGTAGACTTGCGGCGTTCGTGGAAGAGCAAGGAGGACATCTGCGCTTCGGCGACTTCCAGGCACACGCCTCGACCTGGGTCGAGCCGCTTCGGGAGGAGTACCTCGGTCGGACCATCCTGGTCATGCCACCGAACACGCAGGGGCCGGCACAGGTCGCCTACATGGAGATGGCGAAGTCGCATGGTCTGGAGTCGATGGGGCACAACTCGGCCGAGTACCTCCACGCGCTGATCGAGCTCAAGAAGCTGGCCTTCGCCGATCGTGACCGGTGGGTCGCCGATCCCGAGAAGGCCGACGTCCCGATCGCTCGCCTGCTCGACGACGACTACCTGCGGGAGCGCGCCGGACTCGTCGATCCGGACCGGGCGGCGGACAACGTCGGACCAGGCTTCGGAAACGACGCCACGGAGACCGAAGAGGACATGGACGACCGCGGCGACACCGTCTATCTGACCGCGGTCGACCGGTTCGGCAACGCGGTCTCCTGGATCCAGAGCAACTTCGCGGGCTTCGGATCCGGCCTCCTCGACCCCGAAACCGGCATCCTTCTCCACAACCGCGGCGCGCTGTACACCCTCGAGGAAGGGCACCCGAACCAGGTCGCTCCGAACAAGCGCCCCTACCACACACTGTCGCCGATGATGGCGCTGCACGGCGACGGCTCGTTCGCGTTCACGCTCGGGACCCCGGGTGGGGACAGCCAGCCCCAGTCGCTCATCCAGATCGTCAACAACATGCTCCTGTTCGGCATGACGCCGCAGCAGGCGATTGAAGCCCCGCGATTCCGCTCGCTCGGTGGCGTGCGCGTATCGATCGAGAACCGCGTTTCGCGCGGCGCGCTCCAGGGACTCGTGGACCGAGGGCACGAGCTCAACGTCATCGACGGGTGGACGGCGACGTTCGGAGGCGCGCACGCCATCGTGTTCGACCCGGAGTACGGCGTCCTGACCGTGGGCTCCGATCCGAGGCGCGAGGCATACGGGCTGGCGTATTGAACCGCCCGAGCGGCGGTTCTGAGGCGTCTTCATGCATGGCGGTCTCCTCGACCTCGGAGGCGGAAGGGTTGGTCGCATGAAGCTCTTCTTCACGCTCGGCGCGACCTTCGCGGCGCTCGCGGTCGTATTCGGGGCGTTCGGCGCGCACGCGCTGAGGAACACGCTCGCGGCCGCGGACCTCGCGACCTTCGAAACGGGCGTTCGATACCAGATGTACCACGCGCTCGGTCTGCTGGTGGTCGCGTGGGCCACGACCCAATGGAATTCCGGCACCATCGTCGCAGCGGGTTGGGCCTTCGTGATCGGGATCTTGGTCTTCTCCGGCAGTCTCTACACGCTGGTCCTCACGGGGCAGC
>Ga0224512_10000857_pt1 | contig 31115 bp, 25 predicted proteins | sample SF_May12_sed_USG_4_FD_169103 | JGI IMG/M metagenome (GOLD analysis project Ga0224512, IMG submission 169103) | Sediment microbial communities from San Francisco Bay, California, United States - SF_May12_sed_USGS_13 | ecosystem: Environmental > Aquatic > Marine > Sediment | place: USA... | reverse complement strand
GTGCGTTAGGTGTAAGCACGATCACCCCTCGTTATTCGCGCTATGTCGTTGATCTGAATCGCTCGGCAGATAATAACGTGTTGTATCCGGGCGCAGATAATACCGATGTCTGCCCCACGACCTGTTTTGATAACACACCGATCTACGCTGCAAACCAAGTTCCTGATCAGTCCGAGCTGCAGGCGAGAATAAATCGGTATTGGCAGCCGTACCACAATGGCCTTGCGGCCGAGTTGACACGCTTGCGCGAGCGCTACGGAATTGCCGTACTGTTTGACGCACACTCGATCAAATCCGTAGTGCCAAGGTTTTTCGACGCCGAGTTACCGCACTTCAATCTAGGCACGGCCGACGGCCGTTCATGTGCTCCAGAGTTGCAGCAATGGCTTGTTGCGGTGTTGACGGATATCACGGACTACACCCATGTCGTGAATGGCCGATTCAAGGGAGGGTATATTACCCGTCACTACGGGCGGCCAGATGAGTCGCTGCATGCCGTGCAGCTTGAGCTTGCGCAACGCAGTTATATGAACGAAGCCTATCCGTTTCATTATGACGATGGGTTGGCGGCCCAGATCCAACCGGTGCTGCGCCGTTTGCTCAGTGCGATATTGGACTGGGCGGCTTGATCGCGCGGACCGCCGCCGGGGAATCCGACCATTGAACGCGATCTGTGACGATATCACTACGCTGTCGGTGGATGCGATTGTAAATGCTGCGAATGCCAGTTTGATGGGTGGGGGCGGAGTTGACGGCGCCATCCATCGCGCGGCCGGGCCGCGGTTACTGCACGAATGCCGTTTGCTGGGGGGTTGCAAAACCGGCGAGGCAAAACTGACCGGAGGTCACGGATTACCCGCGAGATTTATCGTACACACGGTGGGTCCGGTATGGCACGGCGGAGGCGATGGCGAGGACGAGTTGCTCGCATCGTGCTATCGCAAATCCTGTGAACTCGCAAGCGCGCAACCCGCAATCCGGACACTCGCATTCCCCTGTATCAGCACCGGAATTTATGGCTTTCCATTCGAACGCGCCGCACGTATCGCAATCCGCGAATGTGCGGCGCACACTGATCGACTCATCACAACGTTTTGTTGTTTTTCGGAACGCGATAGAAATGTATATAGCCAATTGTTGGAGGAGCACGGACGACGGGTGGCCGATTGATCGATAGGCAGCGTTGCCGACGGGGGCCACTGCCCGATCGGACTAATCGCCCATGACCACACCTTCGCGCCGCGGGTCGGCGCCGCCCAGCATTTTGCCATCTTGAATCAGGATACCGTGCAGGCCACTGTTTAAATCGCGAACGTTGACTTCGTGGCCGCGTTCGGTCAGCGCGTCTTTAAGCGTCGCGGCTTGCGTACCGGCTTCGAGATCGGTGGCACCGTTGCGGTTCGAAAAATGGCCTAGATTGATTGCGTCCTGCAGGTCCCAATGCCAATCCAATACCGCGACGAGGGTCTTGGCGACATAATTGATGATGCGACTGCCGCCGGGCGAACCAATCAAGAGGTGCGGATCACCGCTTGAATTAAACACAATCGTGGGTGACATCGAACTGCGCGGTCGTTTGCCGGCTTCGACACGGTTTGCGACCGGTCGACCATCGCGTTCGGGGCGGAATGAAAAATCCGTAAGTTCATTATTCAGGAGAAATCCGCCGGCCATGAGCCGACTGCCGAAGCCATTCTCGATCGTTGTGGTCATCGACAACGCATTACCGTAGCGGTCGACGATGCTGAAATGGCTGGTGCCGGGAAACTCGCGCTGGTCGTCCGGCGCCCAGAGGCGCGCGTCCAGCCACGGCGGGTTGCCCGGTTCGGCCTCTCCCATTGCGCTGTTGCGATCGATGAGTTGCGCGCGGTACGTCAGATAGCTCGGATCGATCAATCCAGCCACAGGCATACGCACGAAATCGTTATCCGCCATGTATAGGCCCCTATCCGCATACGCGAGTTTCGCAGCCTCGGAAAACAAATGAACGCTGTCGACACCGTATCCGATTCCCGGCATATCGAAATGCGACAACATTCCGAGGATTTGCGCGATGGTGAGACCGCCCGAGGTCGGTGGCCCCATACCACACACCGTGTAGCGCCGGTACGGAGTGCACACTGGGTCGCGTACTTTGACTCGATATGCCTCGAAGTCAGTGGTGGTAAGCACACCGGGATTGTCTTCGGTTGTGGCGACGGTATCCACGATCTCCTGCGCCAGCGGCCCTCGATACAACGCATCCGATCGTCGTTGCGCCACACGCCGCAACGTCTCGGCGAACGCGGGATTCTTTAACAGATATCCTGCGTTTAGGGGTACCCCGTCGCTATCGAAGAAGTACGCGCGAGTTGCTTCGTAACGATCGAGTCCTTCTGCGTTGGCAATCGACTGCGCGAGTCGCGGGGTAATGTTGAAGCCTTGCTCGGCACGGTCAATGGCTGGTTGTACGAGCTCCGGCCAAGGCAGCGTACCGTGCCATTGATGCGCCAGGTCGAGCAGTTTCAATGTGCCCGGCACGCCCACCGAGCGGCCGCCGATTACGGCGTCCCACCATTCCTTCGGTTCGCCGTTGGCGTTCAAGAAATACGCTGGGGTTGCTGCGCCCGGCGCGGTTTCGCGTCCATCGAACGTGCTGAGTGTTCGCTGCTCGGCGTCCCAGTACAACATGAACGCGCCACCGCCGATGCCCGACGATTGCGGCTCTACGAGATTCAGCATGAATTGAACGGCAATCGCGGCATCGACCGCCGTGCCACCGCGCTTCAATACGTTATAGCCCGTTTGCACCGCCAGCGGGTGCGCAGCAGCGACCATAAACTGCTGCGCCGTGGCCGATTTCTTATCGGTCCAGCCGCTCGCGGCCTCGGGCGCAGGCGGCTCGACCGCGGCCGCAGTCGCGATCGATAGGCTGAATCCGGCGGCTACCGCGAGGCTAGATCTAAAGTAGCTTGAGAATAGTTTCGGCATCGCTGACTTCGAATTTCCCGGGTGCCTCACGGTTGAGGTGCGTAACGACACCATCTTCCACAATCATCGCATAACGATCGGAGCGTACACCCATGCCGCGCTTGGTGAGATCCAATTCCAGGCCCAGTGCCTGCGTCAGGTCCGCGCTGCCATCGGCGAGCATGAGAATTTTTTCCGCGTGGTGACTTTTACCCCACGCATCCATTACCCAGGCATCGTTAACCGACAAACATACGATGCGCTCCACGCCTTTATCAAGAATGGCGTCGGCGTACACCACATAACCGGGTAGGTGACTGGCTGAGCACGTCGGTGTATATGCGCCGGGCAGGGCAAACAACACGACTTTCTTTCCAGAGAAAATCGCATCGGTGGTGATTTCGGAGGGTCCTTTATCCGACATTTCATATACCGTGACATTGGGAATACGGTCGCCTACTTTGATTGTCATTAGTTGCCTCCTTAGCGGTTGGTTTGTATCTCAGTGCTGAATAATGGTTGTTCCGTATAACCATGGCTATTCCCGCCGCGCCTCGGGTTATTGTCGGCGACCGCATCACAATTGGCAATGTACGAAGTCACTTTGCGTCGACTTAAATCATCCCACTTGATCGAAACTCGGTGATTTCTCCGTCGTCGAAACCGAGATCGCTTAGCACTGCCTCGGTATGCTCCCCGAGATCCGGTATCGCACCCATACGCGGTTCGAAATCCGGCATGATAACCGGTGGTTTCAGCGCTTTAATCGGTCCGACGGGCGAGTCCACTTCCCGCCATCGATTGCGTGCGGTGTGCTGCGGGTGGTCCCAGAAATCCTGCATGGAGTTCATGCTCGCATTCGCGATCTGAGCAGCGTTGAGTCGGGCGATGATCTGATCGCGCGTGAGTTCGCTGAACACGGTGTTGATGATCGTCGTTAAGGCATCGCGGTTCGTGACGCGATCGGCATTGTCGGTGAACCGCGAATCGGTGCTGAGTTCGGGCTGCTCCAACACCTGTTTACAAAATCGCGCCCACTCGCGCTCGTTTTGAATGCCGAGGTTAACGGTCTTTCCATCACCGGTGCAAAATGGGCCGTACGGTGCGATCGCGGCGTGGCTTGCGCCACTACGCGGCGGTGCGGTACCGCCGTAGGCTGCGTAGTACGCGGGAAAACTCATCCATTCACCGAGTGCGTCGAACAACGAGATGTCGAGTACAGTGCCACCACCTCGAGTTTGGCGTTGCAGCAACGCGGTGAGTATGCCGCTGTATGCGTACATCCCAGCGGCGATATCGGCGGTCGAAATACCGGTCTTTGACGGTTCGCCCGCGCCGCCCGTGACCGACACGAGGCCCGTCTCGCATTGAATCAGCAAATCGTACGCTTTCTTATCGCGGTATGGGCCGCTCGTGCCATAACCCGATATGTTGCAGACGATTAACGCCGGATTGCGCGCGATTAGCGTCGCTCCGTCGAGTCCGAGTCGATCCGTGGCGCCAGGGCCGAGGTTTTGCACAAAAATATCCGCATCGATCAACAACCGATGCAATACCTGCGCGGCCAGCGGGTGTTTGACGTCTAACGTGAGGCTCTGTTTCGAGCGGTTCAGCCACACAAAGTGGCTCGATAGACCATTCACGGTGCGGTCATAACCTCGTGCAAAATCACCGCTCCCGGGGCGTTCGATTTTTATCACTCGAGCGCCGAGATCCGCCAGTTGCCGCGTCGCAAAGGGGGCCGCGACCGCCTGTTCGAGTGCGACAACGGTAATGTCGTCGAGCGGTAATTGGGCGGTTGATTCGACCACGCTGTTGATGCTCTTGATCGGGTTGTAATGATACGTTGTGGGTTTGCAATTAGCCGGCGGTCACAAAATCGAGGCCGCGTTTTAGCAACTGCGCGGCGATGATGTTGCGTTGCACTTCGCTGGTACCTTCCCAGATTCGGTCCACGCGCACTTCCCGGCAGAAGCGCTCGGCGACGTTCTCGCGCATGTAGCCACGGCCGCCGAAAATTTGTACCGCACGATCCGCAACCCGATTGGCCATCTCTGAACTATACAGTTTTGCCATCGAACAGCGAGTATGCAGGGCTTTTGTGTCGGCACCGCGATCGTGGGCTGCGGCGGCCTCATGGGTCATGAGCCGTGCCGCCCATAGTTCGGTCGCGCTGTCCGCGAGCATGTGCTGAATCGCTTGTTGGCGGCTCAGCGGTTGTCCGGCCACGCGTCGCGAGTCGGCGAATGCTTGAGCGGCTTCGATGAGGCGTTGCGCGGCACCGCAACAGCGTGCGGCAATCATTAAGCGCTCATAGCGAAACCAGGCTCGGATGTAGGTCATGCCGTCGCCCTCGGCGCCGATGCGGTTTCGCGCCGGGACCTGCACATCGCGAAACTCGTAGATCGGATGCTGGGCGGCAAAGGTATGGCTAAACGGTGGATTATTGACGAGGTGGACGCCGGGTGTATCGGCATCGATAAAAAGTAAAACGTGTTCACCATCGTGGTTACCGCCATCAAGACGGGCCTGCAGAATAAAATAGTCGGCAAAGTTAGCACTGGTTACGAACCACTTTTCGCCATTGACGACATAGCTGTCACCGTCGTGTCGCGCCGTGGTTTTCAATTCCATCTCCGACCCCGACTCGGCCTCGGTCAAGGCGTAGCACTCGTGCCGCGCATCACTCAGTAGAGGCAATATATATCGATTCAGCTGATCTTCATTGCAGGCCTCGAACATCCATTGCTGTGGTTGGTTAAAGCACCATCCCAAGGCGTTGGTGACGCGGCCTAATTGCTCCCAAATGACGGTCTGCGTCAATATCGGTAATTCCAGACCGCCGTACTGGGTTGGTGTGTCGATACGGTGCAGCCCGAGTTCCCGGGCCCGGGCCCGGTGTTGTGCGCTAATATTTTCGGGCAGTTGTCCCGCATTAAACTCAGCTTCGACCTCCCACGGAATCAGGTCTGTATCAACGAATTCACGAACCCGTTGTTGCCACTGCCTTGCGCTTTCCGGTAGTAAATTCATTGTGCCTGCCCAAATTCGATGGCGGTGTTTGAAAAAAGCGAACCTAGCCCGGATATTTCATGAAGGCGGACCATCCACCAGAAATCGTCGCAATATTTGAATGGGTTGCCCCACATATCAAGGGTCTCGACCGTCGCAAAGTTTGTCCTGTTCGGATTCAGGAAAAATAGGGCGTCCCATTTTTCAACATGGGCGTCACGATCCTCCTTGATCCATAGCTACGGCTATGAATCGGACAAACGATCACACCGACTACTTAGCCCGATTTCCCCTGAAATCCGAACCTTTCATGAATTATCCGGGCTAGTGCTAAACGTGCCGAGTATCGGTCGCATCCGTGTGTAGGGTAAAGTGTCCCGAAAACACGGTGTCTAAGTAACCCAACGCGGTTTCTTTTGCACGCTTCGTACTCATCTTGTTCGGCGTCAATAACCGATCGAGCCATAAGCCGTCGATTATCGCGCTTATGGCGGTCGCAATAAGATCCGCATCGACCGTCATGCGGCCTGATTCATCCAACAACTGCCGGCACAAGTCACGTAACGCAATGTAATGTTGTTCGTCGCGTTGTTCGCACAAAGCGAGGTACGTTGGCCGCGATTTTGATTCACCGTAAAATGCGAACCATACGGCAATTTTCTTCCGGTTGTACACAACGGGATCAAAATCTGCCATGACCAACGCGTATAACCGCTCCGCAACCGTCGGCCCGGCACGGTCTAAGGCGTGCCGCCAGACGTGGCGGTACTCGTCGGCCAGATATTGCAACGTGTCATTGAGCAATGTTTCTTTATTTGTAAAGTGAAAATTGACGATCCCGCGCGATAACCCGACACCTTCCGCGACGTTGGCTAACGTGGTATCCGCAAAACCGCGCTTGGCGATCGACGTAATCGTGGATTTGATGAGTTGTTCCCGGCGCCGGTTTTTCAGCGTGTCGGTGTGGCGCTGTCGGGGCTCCGGAGGGTCAGCCATGGATTGTTCTGCCATTGCTCGAGGGCGGGTACATAAAGCGTCAAAAAATAACAATATAATCCATATATAGCAACAGGTTGTACGAATTTATTGGCTGAACGTTCATTCAATTTATTGACATTTCCACGAGTCCCGTGGGATTATTCGAATGCCCGCAAGAGGCCTGATTCGCGCCCGGGTTGCTGAGATCTCGCCGCCGCTGATACGACAACAATTTCCACTAATGCTAAGCTACGACGCAATAATTATCGGTGCTGGCCACAACGGCCTTGTGACGGCCTGTTATCTGGCTCGCGCCGGATTACGGGTGGTCGTGTTGGAGGGTAATCCATATATTGGCGGCGCGACGGTAAGTCGCGAGCTGTATCCGGGGTTTACCTATTCGAACTGTTCGTACGTTTGTAGCCTGTTTCGTCCCGAGATCTTTCGCACGCTGGATCTGCCGCGATACGGATTGCAAGTCATCCCCTACGAAGGTTCGGTGACGATGACCCGGGACGGTGGTTACTTCGCGAGTTTTGTCGATCACGATGCAAATCGTCGGGAAATTTCGCGTTTTTCAAAACGCGATGCGGAGAATTACGATCGTTTCAGCCACGAAATGTCCCGGCAGTGTCGCTTTATCAAAAAGTTCTTGCTCACGACACCACCCGACCCGACGTCTTTTAAATGGCGTGACCTGAAAGACCTCGCCAGTCTCGGAGCGGCGTTCTACGACTTGGGCGAAACGCAAATGTACGACACCATCCGTTTTTATACGATGAGTTGTGCGGATCTGTTGGATCAATATTTTGAGTCGGATGTCATCAAGGGGGTGATCGCGGGCAGTTCCATTATTGGCACGGCACTTGGGCCCTATTCACCTGGAACGGCCTACGTGATGCTGCATCATTATATGGGCGAGGTGGATGGCACCATCGGCGCATGGGGTTATGCGCGTGGCGGTATGGGATCGATTGCCACGGCGCTCGCTAATGCCTTGCAAGCGCACGGTGGTGAAGTACGAGTAAATGCCGAGGTCAATGATGTTATCGTCAAAGACGGCCGTGTGTGTGGAGTCGCTCTTAAAGACGGTGAAGAACTGCATGCTGCGACGGTAGCGTCGAATCTCGATGTGAAGCGGACATTTCTAAACATCATGGATGAGCGCGATCTGCCGGCGGAGTTCGTACGACGCGTGCAGCGTTTTAAAATTCGCGGGTCGTCCGGAAAATTGAATATTGCGCTGGACGGAATGCCGTCTTTTCCACAGATCCCGGAGAACTGTCCGGCACGGCGTGGCGATATGCATATCACTGACTCGATGGAACGCATCGAGCGCGCTTACGACGATTGGAAGAGCGGTACGTGGTCGAAAGATCCGTATGTGGATATGTTGATACCGAGTCAAATCGACCCAACGCTCGCGCCGCCGGGACAACACATGATGTCGGTATTCGTACAATACGCGCCGCCGCGACTGGCGAGTGGCGACTGGACCGACGCGGATCGCGACGCATTCGGTAGCACCGTAGTGGATGCGATCGGTGCATACAGCCCAGATTTCAAAGATCGGATTCGGCATATGGAAGTGCGTACGCCGCGCGAGTTGGAAGCCGAGATCGGTTTGACGGAAGGCAACATCTTCCAAGGTGAGCTGACTCTCGATCAGTTGATGTTCAATCGTCCGGTTCCCGGTTACGCGCAGTACCGCAGTCCGGTCGAGGGAATGTACCTGTGTGGTTCCAGCACCCATCCGGGTGGTGGGGTAATGGGGGCACCCGGAGCCAACGCGGCGCGCGAGATCCTGCGTGATCTTGGTCGCAAGGACGGCCAGTTGTGAAATCCGTTCGTTACGATGCGATTGTAGTTGGAGGCGGCCACAACGGCCTTGTGTGCGCCAATTATTTAGCGCGGGCACGGCAGCGCGTGTTGTTACTGGAGGCGGCGGATCAAGTCGGCGGTGCTGCCGCGACCGAATCGTTCGCGCCCGGGTTTCGAGTATCGTCGTGCGCACATCTTGTGTATCTGTTCGATCCATCGATCAGCGCTGAGCTGAAATTGGCGGACCACGGCCTAGTTTGGTCCGCCGTAGATCTACCGAGTGTGGCGCTGAGTCAAGAACGTGCGGTGCTGTCGATCAGTTCCGACCCGACCCTCAGTGCGGGCGAATGGATGTCCGGTGAGCACAAGCGGTTTGACGCGCTGATGGCACGCATGACGCGATTCGCTTCGGTATTGCAAAACTTATATACGCGGGTACCACCAAGGCTTCGCAACCGGCGGGGCGATATCGTCGCGCTTGTGCAGGCTGCATGGCGTATCCGTCGCCTGGGTCGTGACGACATGCGAGAGTTGCTGCGCATCGCCGGTATGAATATCGCCGACTTGCTCGACGACGAACTCAACGATGACCGACTCAAAGGGATGCTCGCGTTTGATGCGGTGCTCGGCACGCGGCTCGGACCGCGTGCACCGAATACGGTATTTACATGGTTGCACCGGCTGGTGTCCCGAGCGCCGGCAGCGCACGGCGGAATCATGCACCCGCTTGGCGGTGTGGGTGCGCTGTGCGACGCCCTGTCGCGAAGCGCGCAGGCCGCCGGTGTGGAAATACGCACTGGCGCCCGCGTGGAATCTATCATGTGCGATGCGGACCGCGTCACTGGCGTACGAGTCGCTGATGGCGAAGAGATCGGTGCGCGTCAAGTTATTTCCAACGCCGACCCCCAGCAAACCTTGTTGTCGCTATTGGGTGCGCGTGAGTTGGATACCGAATTCGTGCGCCGCGTCCGCGACGTTCCGATGGCCGGTACGGCGGCCAAATTACATCTTGCCATCGACGACCTACCGACCTTCGTCGGGGTAGATCCCGAGCAGGCTCGAGGGCGGCTAGTAATCGCGCCCAATATTGATTACGTAGAGCGCGCATCCAATGCCATCAAATATGGAGAATACGCGCCGCAGCCGGTTATCGAAATCACTATACCGTCGCTGCACGATTCGACGCTGGCGCCGCCGGGTAAACATGTGTTGTCGGCCATCGTGCAGTACGCACCGTACACGCTGCGGGCCGGTTGGGGTGCCCATCGAGACGAGTTCGCCGATTGCGTGATTGCGGTCCTGGCGGAATATGCACCGGACCTTCCCGACAAGATTGTTGAACGGCAGTTATTATTGCCCGTGGATATTGAACAACGTTACGGCATGACCGGAGGGCATTGGCATCATGGCGAGTTAGGGCTGGAACGTTTTTGGATGTGGCGCCCGACGCCCGGTGCTGCGCAGTACCAGATGCCGGTCGAAGGTCTGTTTCTATGTGGTGCCGGTTGTCATCCCGGCGGCGGCGTGATGGGGCTCGCGGGCCGCAACGCGGCACGGGCCGTGCTGGCGACGGCGAGGCCATGAGCGACCTATGAACGAACCCCACTATTTACAGCCGCTGTTGCCCACGCCGTTTCATTCGCGTACGCAAGCCGCGTGCTGCACCGCGCTCTGGTCCGGGTGGGCGGGTTATCAAAGCGCTCGCTGTTACACCCATGTCGAATTCGAGTATTTCGCAGCACGGAATCAGGCCACCTTGTTCGATCTGTCGCCGATGATCAAGTACCGCATTGCCGGCAGCGACTCGCTGCCATACTTGAATCGGCTCATGACCCGCGACGTCGGAAAGTTGGCAGTGGGTCGTGTCGCCTACACGGTATGGTGCAACGACGTAGGCAAGGTGTTGGACGACGGCACATTATTTCGATTGGATGACAACGAATACCTACTTTGCGCTCAGGATCGGCATCTGCCGTGGCTGCAGGACTCGGCAATTGGATTCGACTTGGAAGTGGAGGATGTTTCTGAACGTTTTGCGGCGTTAGCTCTGCAAGGACCGACTTCATACGCGATTGTGCAACGCATGGGCTTCGACGACTTGATGTCGCTAAGACCGTTCGGCTGGCGGCGCGTCAAGTATCGCGGCGCTGAACTCATCGTATCGCGGACGGGATTCAGTGGTGATTTGGGTTATGAAATTTGGAGTGCACCGGATCAAGCCGAATCACTATGGGATGATCTTATGGCTGCCGGTGCCGACTTCGGCCTGATGCCAATGGGATCCGATGCGCTGGAACTACTGCGTATCGAAGCGGGCTATCTGCTGCCAAACGCCGATTTTATGCCGGCGGATCACGCGACCCGAGCCAGCCGCGGCCGCTCGCCGTTCGAACTCGGCTTGGGGTGGCTGGTGGATTTCAATAAAGGCCACTTCGTGGGCCGCCGGGCCTTGCAAGCCGAACGGGCGGGTTCGGGACGATACACGTTCGTCGGCTTGGACATTGATGGAAATAAGCCGGCCCACGAGTCGCTGATTTATCATCGGCGCCGTGAACTGATCGGTCACGTCACCTCGGCGATGTGGTCGCCAACCTGCAAACGTAATATCGCGATCGCCGAATTGCAGGCAGGCCGCGAAGCGATGTTGGACGATTTGTGGGTGGAGATATATCTGAAGAAAGAATTGAAGTGGGAGAAGCTCATGGTGCGTTGTCGGGTCGTGCCGCGTCCGTTTTTTGATCCGCCGCGGCGTTTGGCGACGCCGCCGGCAGCCTATTAAATTGGCTGCACCGCAGCATCGGCTTGATCCGCTACTGAGACCACGCTCGGTGGCCTTGGTCGGCGCATCGCAGCGTGTCGGATCGGTCGGTTGGAATCTCATCGAGAATATTCAGCGGTCCGGATTTAGCGGGCCGGTATACGGGGTCAATCCGAAGTACGGCTCGATTTCCGGTGTTCCCTGCTACCCGAACCTCGATGCATTACCCGGCCCGGCCGAACACGTGGTTCTAGGCGTGTCGATGCAACGCGTCGAGGAGCAGTTCGACCGGGCAATCGCACATGATGCGCGGGCGGTCACGATTATTGCGAGTCTGCTTGGCGAAGAGGAAGCGGTTGCGAAAATGCATGAACGCCTCATCGATAAAGCACGGCGTCACGATGTATTGATGGCGGGACCGATGAGCATGGGATTTCACAATTTCGCCGACGGCATTCGTGTGTTCGGATTTGAAACCAGAGCTGACCATCGAGCCGGCGGTGTGGCACTAGTGACTCAATCCGGTTCTGTGATTAACGCGCTGGTGGATTGCGAATCTCGTATCGATTACAACTTGGTCGTATCAACCGGCGTGGACGCCGGAGTCACCCTCGCCGACTACGTCGATTTCGCGGTGAATCTGCCATCGACTCGCGTGCTCGGTGTTTTTATCGAAGCGATTCGTGATGTACAGACGTTCTGCGGTGCATTACGGACCGCCAAGTACCGCGGTATCCCCGTGGTCGTCTTGAAGGTCGGGCGAAGCCAACAGGCGGCGCGATTCGTGACTAGCCACAGTGGCGCGTTGGTTGGGCACGATGGAGCGTATCAGGCATTGTTCGATCGATTTGGCGTGACGCGGGTGCGCTCGCTTGACGAAATGGCCGTCACCTTGATGATGTTCGCCCAACCGTATCAGGTAGTTGACGGTGGTTTGTCGGTTGTGCACGAGTCCGGTGGCGAGCGCGCGCTGATGGCGGACTTGCTGGCCGACATGGATGTGCCGTTCGCACCGATTTCGGAAACAACCCGGCGGCGCTTGGAGGCGAGCTTGGATCCCGGTATGCCGGCCACGAACCCCGTGGACGTATGGGGAACGGGCCAAGATCACGACGCAGTCGTATCGGGTTGTTTGCATGCATTGATGAGCGACGATTCGACGGCCATCGGTGCCATCGTTTCCGACCGCGGCATAGGTGGTCGGGTCTACGAACGTTATGTCGACCTAGCGCACGCTGTAAGCAAGAGTACTGCCAAGCCGATATTTATCGTGTCGTCAAACCAAGGCAGTGGTTTTAGCGACACCGCGATTGCTGCCACCCGGCGCGGCGTGCCGGTATTGGATGGAATGCCCAACTTCGCCGCTGGCGCCAAACATTTGATGAACTATTGTGAATTTGGCGCACGTAATGCGATGCGCATGCCCGTTCTCGCGGAGCCGGTGTTGCAGCGTTGGCAGCGAATGCTGGGGCAGCATTCAGTCATGACTACCCGGGCGTTGGAGTTGCTTAGTGCGTCCGGCCTCGCCGCGGTACCGGCGATTACCGTACAAAACGGTATGCAGGCGGTGCGCGCCGCACAATCTCTCGGACTCCCGGTTGTATTGAAAACGGCGTCTACGAAGGTGAGCCACAAAACCGATAGTGGCGGCGTGTCCGGTCCATTGCACGATATGCACGCGGTACATCAGGCCTATGTCCGCATGGCGCGACAGCACGGCGACTCGATCGCAGTCAGTCCATGGCGTACCGACGTGGTTGCGGAGTTGCTGTTGGGAATGGTTGACGACGAGCAGCTTGGTCCGACTGTCGTCATCGGTGCAGGCGGCATCGACGCCGAGCTATTAGACGATAAAGTCTTCGCGGTGCCACCGTTCGATCGTGACGAAGCGTTACGATTGCTCGACCGATTGCGTTGCCGGCCCCTGCTGAACCCGGGGCGCGGCCGTTCGGGGGCGGATATCGGTGCGCTGTGCCGTTATTTGGCGCGTTTTTCGCAACTCGTCGCGGGCCTGGGCGATGCCATTAAGGAAGTCGATATCAATCCACTCGCCGTAACACCGTACGGTTGCGAAGCACTCGACGCATTAGTGGTGCGCGCGAGCCTGCCGAGTCGACGCCCGCTCACCGATATCGCAATGCCGCGTCAAGGCGCCGTCTAAATATAACTTTCAACACCTTCGGTTCAAGGTAATTGCTATGTTGGTCAATACAAAACAAGTTCAATCGGACGACAATCGAGTCGTCCACCCGTGGGATAACATTCAACGGCTTGGGCACAACAAGCGCACTATAATCGCCCAGTCGGATGGAATCTATGTCCATGATTCGGACGGTAATCGCTTAATTGACGGGCCGGCTGGAATGTGGTGTGTCAATATCGGCCACGGCCGCGAGGAGATGGTCGATGCCGCGGCGGAGCAAATGCGCCGCATGCCGTACTACAGCCCGTGGGGACTTGCCAATGTACCCGCGGCCGAACTGGCAGCTCGGCTTGTAGAGCACACGCCCGGCGATCTCAATCATGTGTTTTACACCACTGGCGGATCCACCGCGGTGGATTCGGCACTGCGCTTCGTAATGTTTTACAACAACTATCTTGGCCGCCCCGATAAGAAACATGTCATCTCGCGGGAGAAGGCGTACCACGGTAGCACCTATTTAGCCGCTTCATGTTCCGGCAAAGAGCGCGACAAGAACTATTTTGATTTTGAACAACAACGCGTTCACCACCTGCCGGCGCCGAATCCTTATCGGCGCCCGGCCGGAATGTCGGTGCAGGCGTTTTGTGACGAGAAAGTGGCCGATCTGGAGAATAAGATTCTGGAGGTCGGTCCCGAGCAAGTTGCAGCGTTTATCGCCGAGCCGGTACTAGCATCCGGTGGCGTGATCGTGCCACCGCCGGGATACCATTATCGTTGCCTGGAAGTGTGCCGGCGCTATGATGTACTGTATATCGCCGATGAAGTAGTAACGGCATTCGGTCGTCTCGGCCACTTTTTCGCTAGTGAAGATGTGTTCGGCATGGTGCCCGATATCATCACCGCTGCTAAAGGCATTACCTCCGGTTATGTGCCATTGGGTGCGGTCTTTATCTCCGATCGGTTGTTGTCGGATTTAAATCTGGAGGCCCGAAAGGCTGCGGTATTTTCTAACGGATTCACGTATTCGGGGCATCCCGTGGCGTGTGCGGCGGCATTGAAGAATATCGAGATCATGGAGCGCGAAGATCTTATGCAGCATGTCCAAGAGATCAGTGGTTATTTCTTGGCACGATTAGGTGAGTTGGAAGAGATTCCGATCGTCGGTAACGTCCGGGGAGCGGGGCTGATGGCGTGCGTTGAGTGTGTAATCAGTCAGGACAGTAAGGACCCGTTGTCGTTGGATTACGAGATCGGCGATCGCATCGACCGACACTGTCAGCGATTAGGGCTAATTGTTCGACCGCTCATCAATATGTGTGTGATGTCTCCGCCGTTAATCATATCGAGATCACAAATCGACGAATTGGTGAATATTCTTCGCCAAGGGATTGCCAATACGATGGAGGATGTTCGACGCGAGGGGTTATGGTCGCCGCCGCCCGAATAGTTCTTTAGTCGCAACCTGCTCATTTCCGGGCGCGAAGACTGAAATTTTTGCCCGCATTGGTTAGTATCAGCGCGGCGTACGGCCCCTAAAGTGGGCCGGATGTCTGTTATTATGGCGTAATTTCTGGGTTTATTGGTCCAGCGTCGAGGATGACATGGCGAAAGGATGATTCAGTCTACGAAATTTGCATCTAATGCGGACATAATGCGTCGCATTATCGCCACGTTGGTAGTTGTATGGACTTTCGGTTTGCCACCGCTATCCGTTGCGGCGAGCGATCTGCCGGAATCGAGCGACGCTGTGATTCTGATCGTTGAAGGGAATATTCGGTCTACGAATGGCGCCGGACGCGCGCAGTTTGACCGCGAGATGTTGAGCCGCTTGGGGTCGCACCATATACATACCAGCACGCCATGGACCGACGGTGTGATCGATTTCGAAGGCGTATTATTTACCGATCTATTGGCGGCAGTCGATGCTCAAGGCACAGCACTGGAGGCCACCGCCCTTAACGATTACACAGTCACGATTGATGTTGCCGATCTGCAAAAATACCCGGTAATCATCGCGATGAGTGCCGACGGAAAGCCGCTCACGCGTCGCGATAAAGGCCCGCTATGGGTGATCTATCCGTTAGACGATCATCCAGACATCGAGCAGACGGGAAAACTGTCGAACATGATCTGGCAACTCAATCGAATCGTTGTGCAATGATCCAGCGTATCCGCGAGCATGTTCTTTATGGCACGCTGACGGTCGTGTTGTTGGCATTTGTTGCTGCGGCTTTTTACGGCGTATATCGGCTTAGCGAATCCCAACAGTCGTTAGGCAAACGGCTCCCCGGCGAAACCTTATGGGCAACTACACAAACGGAAATCGAGCTGCTGCGATTATCGGCGGCATTGTCGTCGTTTGTGCAGGGCGAAACCGATGCCGAGACAGTTGCTCTGCGATTCGATATTTTTTGGAGCCAAGCTGGTTTGCTGGAGAGCGGTGACATCCATAGCTCGATCGCTGCGATGCCGGAGCATGCGGGTACGCTCCAAGCGTTGCGAGACACACTCGATCGCGCCGACAAATTATTGCCCCAGATCGAGGAGGGAGCGATCGATCCGGTCACAGCGGCGCAGGAGATGCGCGCACAATTGGAGGCGCTCACTTCACCGCTGCATACTTTGACTATCGCCGTAGTGCAATCTGACGTGATTGCGAGGTCGGCACGAATCAAAAGCACGCTCGATATTCTACGTGATGTTGCGTGGTTCTTTGTGGCGGCATTGGTTATTGCCGGTGTAATTGGGTTGGGACTCGTCGTCGGACGGCGTAAGTTGCAGCGGGAAGTGCGGGTTCGAAAGCAGGCGGAAAGGGCGTTGCAGGAACGCGATTCACACTTGCGGGATGCAGCACAAATGGCGCATCTCGGTTATTGGAGTTGGGACCATGTGACGGATACCTACCTGAATGTGTCGCAGGAGTACGCGGCGATATTCGGCTATCCCAGCACTGCGGCGTTTCTGGCACGGCAGACGAAACGTAACGACCGCCTTGGTGCGGTCCACGTAGAAGATCGAGAGAGAATTCGGCAAATACTCGCGTCAGCGTCGCCCGCAAGCGGCCGCGTTAGCACTAGCTATCGAATTCTCACCACGGCCAGCCGGGTCCGGCAGGTCCGTGAGATTGCTGAGTATTTTTTCGATAATGGTGGAAGGCTTATCCGTTCGACCGGAACATTGCAGGATGTTACGGAATCGCACCGTGCGGAGGAAGCATTGCGGGAGAGTGAAGAACGTTACCGGCACATGATCGAACACAGCCAAGGGTTGATCTGTATCCACGATATGGATGGCACGATTACGTTGGTAAATTCCGCCGCCGCGCAGGCGCTGGGATTCGAACAAAATGCAATGATTGGTCATTGTCTTGCCGAGTTCATAGCGCCATCGGCGCGGAATGATTTCGGCGAATACCTACAACGCGTCGCGGTGCAGGGTAGTGACTCGGGACTGCTACGGGTGCAAACCTGCGATGGGGAGGAGCGGGTGTGGGCATACAAGAATACAGTCTATAGCCCCACTAACGAACCGCCGCACGTACTGGGGAATGCGCAAGATATTACCAAGTTGGTACAGACGGAGCAGGAGCTGCACTTCGCGTTGCAGGAAGCTGAGCGCGCTAGTAATGCCAAATCGGACTTTTTGGCGCGGATGAGCCATGAACTACGCACCCCGATGAATTCGATCTTGGGATTTGGCCAACTAATCGACTCCGATCCGGAAACGCCACTCGATAGTCGCCATGCCGCGATGATGGATCGTATACTCGATGCCGGCCGGCACTTGTTGGGATTGATTAACGACATATTGGATTTGGCGAAGATCGAGCGCGGTGGTGTCGAGGTTCGAATGGGAATCGTGGACGTATCGGAACTGACGGGAGAATGTATCGAACTCAGTCAGAATGCCGCCGTGCCCTCTAATGTGAAAATAGTCAATCACCTTAAGGAAACCGGTTGCCCATTAGTATGGGCGGATGAGATTCGGCTGAAACAAGTGCTCTTGAATCTGCTGTCCAATGCGGTGAAATATAACGTGCCACAAGGAAACGTTTCGATATCATGGCGGGCGGCTGCCGATAACCGGATCGACATCAATGTCAGCGATACCGGGCCGGGAATCGAGCAAGCGGAACTTGGAAAATTATTTCGGCCGTTTCACCGACTCGGTGCCGAGCGCAGCGGTATCGAGGGGACTGGAATTGGACTGGTCATCGCCAAACGTTTGGCAGAATCGATGAAAGGCAATCTCACTGTGGAAAGTACATCGGAAATTGGCAGTACGTTTACCGTCGAGTTGATGCAGGCGCCCCGTATGACAATTTCCGTTCCCGTTGTGGACGAGCACCGCGCAGATACCGAAATTGCGCGCGGCCGCGAATTGACTGCGCTGCAGTGCGTGATACTCCATATTGAAGATGAGCCTTCTAATCTTTGGTTGATGCAGGAAATAATGGGCCGATATCCGGGTATACAGCTTTTGGACGCGCCAGACGCGCAAAGTGGTTTGCATATTGCGCGCGCGCGCGAACCTGACATCATTCTACTCGATATAAATTTGCCTGATATGAATGGCTTCGAGGTTTTCGAGCGTCTCGCAGCGGATCCACGAACCCACGCGATACCCATTATTGCAGTATCTGCCGACGCTATGCCCGAGCAAGTTGAGCGAGCCATGGATTTAGGCTTTTTCGGGTACATCACCAAGCCGTTCGTAATTGACGAGCTTGTGGCAGTCATCGATCAGGCAAGATTCGCACGGACCGAGGGCGCCGGGCGGCTATCCCGAATGGACGTCAATCGCACTATTCATTGAGCCTGGGTCTGCGATCTCGCAGGAGTTGTCACTGTCGCTCTAGTCGATGAAATAGCAATTTCTTGGTTTTTCTGAGAACAACGATTCGACGTGAGTCCAGCCCGGAAATTTCACGAAGGTAGGCCGCGGTAATAATACTTCTCAATATCCGAAGCGGTTACACCCTATATCAAGGTCCGGCCTACGCATAGTTTGTCCTGTACGGTGTCCCCAGAAAAACCGGGTGTCGTATTAGGTACTACCCCCTTGATCCAATGGTAGTCGGCCCTAAGTAATAATAATTTGTTGGGTGAATTTGTTTTATACAGAGAGTTGTCGTCATGAATATGCCATCAATCCGGACGGCTAGATTAGTTCCGGTGCCGGTCGCAAGATTCCACCATAGTTGGCGTCGCCGGTAATGGAATTGCGCACCAAGGGGTCGTTATGGTTGGGCACCAGCGTAGTATTGATGCTGGTTTTTGTTAATTCATTTTCGATTTGGGCATACCTCTATCGCGTCGTCGCGTTAAGGTACTTGGTAATACTGCCGTTTGTAATTACCGCAGGTTGTATTATCGCATTGCTGCTGAAGCGATCATCGGTGCCCCAACCGCGCGAGATTGCGTGGGTCGCTGCGGCGGTTGTGGTAGCGGCGATTGGATTATTGTTACCCGACGCGCAAGTGCTGGCGAAACGAATCCATATCCCCGAATACATCATATTGGCACTAGTCGTCCGCAAGGCGCTGTCATTCCATGTAAACGGTTACGCCTTGTTGTTGTGGACCGGACTTATCGGTGGCGTACTCGGCGTGCATGACGAGTTGCTGCAGGGACTACACCCGCAACGGTATTATGGTTTAAGGGATATGACAGTAAACGTATTTGGAGTTGCAAGCGGTACGATGCTGGGTCACGGGTTGCGTTTATTCGAGAGTCAGCCGCGTAACGGGACATCCGATGTTTGGAATCGCGGCATTGTGACTGGCGTGCTCGTGTTTACTGTTGCGATTCTTGTTTTGGTGCTGAGCATTGGTAGCTATCGCGGAGAATCGACTCCCGGTTGGACGATAGTGCCCATCATTGTGGCGGCGATAGTCTGGAATGTTACCGTTCAGTCGCAGAATGTAGAAGAGCTGCGCTCGGTCACCGGTAGTTTTTTTGGATTCGCAGCTGCCACTGCAGCGGTCCCGTTCTTCAGTTGGACATTAAAGTTGACGATCCAATAACCGTAACGCATATTTAAAGCGCGTAGTGATCTCGGTTGAGCCCGACTCGAAGTGTTCGCAGGCAAATTGTCAGCTCGGCTCAAATCCGTCGTAAGATTATTAGGAGTTGTAGGCCATGCTCGAGATTTGGGGACGGCGTAATTCCAGTAACGTCATTCCGGTGATGTGGGCCGTTGGTGAATTGGGATTAGAACATAAACGCTATGATGTTGGCGGTTCGTTTGGCGGATTAGATGTCGATGCGTTCAGGGCGCTAAATCCGAACCGTAAAGTGCCAACCATTAATGACGACGGATTCGTGATGTGGGAGTCCAATGCAATCATCCGCTATTTGTGCGCACGCTATGGCGATGGCTCGCTAGCGCCCCACCGCGCCGACCGGCGTGCGATCGCCGATCAGTGGATGGAGTGGCACAAGACGACATCTTACCCTGACTATATCAGTTTGTTTTGGGCGATTATTCGAACGGAACCCGCACATCGCGACGCAACGAAAATCGAACGCTTAACTGGGTCGTTGGCCAATTCTTTGATGGTCCTCGAGGCACAGTTGGAAAGCAATGCTTACGTGGCGGGCGATGAGTTGACGATGGCGGATATTTCTATTGGTCCGGCGATATACCGGTACTTTACATTGGATATCCAGCGGCCTGAGTTACCCAATCTGACAGCGTGGTACGAACGCCTAAAACGGCGGCCCGCATTTCAGCAACACGCAATGGTGCCGTTTGGTAGGAATCCGGCCGAGTGGTATGTGTTGGAGCGAGGGGCATAACGTATACGATACTTGTTCGGTCGATTTAGTCGATGCGCATCCAATCGGCAAAGTCACCGAATCGTTTCCATGCCCACCAGTCGTCCATGTGTTTGTCTAGGACAGCATCTATTTCAGAAGCTTTCATAGGAGCAGTTTTTTCGAACAACACGTGCCCTTCCGGCGAGAACAAGATGTGTTTCGGAATCGTCATTGAGGTCAGATCCGCGGCCAGTACGTGTGCCGGGTCGAGCCGGAACCGGCTGGCCCATCTCGCCGCCGTTTGCTGTGTGGCCGGATCGCCCAATCCACCCATGTCGCTGGTCATGACGGTCAAGAAAACGACGGCATCACCATCGAGCGAACTCTCGACTTGTTTGATGGCCTGGGTTTGGGGTGTGCAGGGCCCACACCAGGGTGCGGCGGAGTCCGACCAGATGAATTGGCCCGCGAAGTCTTCGAGGGACACCGTCTCTCCATTCGCGTTGCTGCGGGCAATTTTGCCGCGCATATCGTAGTAAGAGGTGTCGGTCATGTTTCCAATCGCAGAAGGCGGTTCGGCCTCGGCCAAACATCCTGATTGGAATACGCACGCGAGTACAGCGAAGAAACATGCCGCAAGTCGTCGCCGTGGTGGGAACGGGACTAGCGGGTACCACAATGTAGCACTACGATTCGATAGACGTGTTGCATCGCTCATGGGAGATAATAGTAGCATCGAATCGGCGACCCGGATTCGGGCGGTTGCCATTGATCAAGACGTCCTGACCTAACCTGTCATATGTACCACGCTACGATGTATGACTACCGCCGCTCCGTGCCGAGCTATTGGGAGGATACGACTGAGTCGGATAATGACGAATATCGACCGCTAGCCGGTGATGAGATCTGCGATGTCGCTGTTATCGGCGGTGGCTTTACTGGGCTATCGTGCGCACTACATTTGGCGCGGGATTTTGAGATCGATGTGCGCGTACTGGAGGCCGGGTCGATGGGTTGGGGTGCATCGGGCCGAAACGGCGGGTTTTGTTGCATGCCCGCCACAAAGCTATCGGTTGAGCAATTGATTCATCGGGTTGGCCTTGAGGAGACCCAGAAGTTTTATCGAATGCAACTCGATGGAATGCATTTGGTGCGGTCATTGGGGGCAGATGAAAACATCGATTTTGATCTGCAAGGCGATGGTAACCTCGAAGTGGCACATCATCCTTCACGCTTTGCTGGGTTAACGACTCACGCAGAAACATTGACGCGCTTGTTCGGTATTCGCACTCGCGTTTACTCGAGGGAGGAATTTGCGGAAACGCATCACGATTCTACCGAACAGTTCGGTGGGATGCACATGGACGCGGGATTTGCGCTGCATCCATTAAGGTTCGCAAAGGGTTTGGCGCGGGCGGCCGCCGGTCGTGGTGCGGTGCTACACTCGCACAGCTTGGTGCGAAGGTGGGAGCGGGAGAGCGGAGAACATCGATTAGTGACTGCGCGTGGCACCTTAAGGGCGCGGCGCGTAGTGGTTGCGACGAATGGTTTTACGCAAGAGGGATTGCACTCTGAATTCGATCGTATGCTGATACCGGCCATTTCTAATATTGTTACCACGAGGCCGCTGACGGTCGAGGAGTTGGCTCGGCATCGCTGGCAGACACAGAATCCGATATGTAATACCCGCACATTGTTATTCTATTATCGTTTGTTGCCGGACAATTCGTTTCTGTTCGGCGCTCGCGGGGATATCACGGGTTCTCCGCAGGCCGGTGAGCGGATGCGGGCCTGGATGACCCAGCGCTTAGGAGAAGTATTTCCCGGTTGGCGTGACGTTCCTATTTCTCATTTCTGGCGTGGTTTAGTCTGTGTCACCCGAAAGTTGGCTCCATCGGTGGGACGGCTCGAAGACGATCCGAGCGTTTGGTACGGATTCGGTTATCATGCCAATGGAGTAAATACGGCGCCGTGGGTGGGAATGAAGCTCGCGCAGGAGATCGCCGGTCACAGCGGCGACTCGATGGAAATCCCCGCTATTATGAAAGGTCTTGCGCCGCGGTTTCCGTTCGCGTGGATGCGGCGTTACGCGCTGGGTTGTGCATACCTATATTATCGTTGGCAAGACGCCCGAGGCTAGCATCACACTTGACGGTTGGTCGGCGGCAACTGAATGAGTAGAGATAGAGACGACACGGTGGATGAACTCTCGCGTTTTCTAATCGAGTATCCCGATACGCAATATATCGATGCAATATTCGTTGATTTGTGTGGTATCGTGCGCGGCAAGCGCATCCCGCGTGAGGAAAGTGGCAAGATCTATCATCGTGGGGTGCAGATACCCCATTCTGTCTATCTGCTCGATGTTACCGGTTACAACGCGGATCCGTGTGGTCGTGGTTTTGGCGATGGCGACCCCGATGGTGTCGGGGTGCCTGTGCCGGGAACATTGACTGCTGTGCCCTGGGCGCAACAACCGACCGGGCAAGTGTTAATGACTTTAGCAAATGGCGATGGCTCACCGTCGATAGTCGACCCGCGCAACGTCGCGGAGCGGGCGGTGCATCGGTTTGCTCAACTCGGTCTTGAGCCGGTTATCGCTTTCGAGTTGGAGTTCTACCTGTTGGACCCGGAGCGTGACGACAACAACCGGCCGCAAGCACCTGTTTCCCCGATTACGAACCAGCGCGATGCGGCGACGCAAGTTTACAGTATTAGTGAACTTGATGCCCGCGCCGCTTTTTTGGATGATGTCGTGGCCTCCTGCAAAACCTTGGGTGTGCCCGCGTCTGTCGCCACCGCAGAGTTCGCACCGGCGCAGTACGAGATCAATTTACATCATGTCGAGTCGCCGTTGGCTGCAGCGGACCATTGTGCACTGCTACGTCACGCGATTAAGTCGATCGCGACGCGCCATGGTCTCGGGGCGACGTTTATGGCGAAACCATTCAGTGCCCTAACCGGAAACGGCATGCACCTGCATCTGAGTTTGGTAGATGCCAGCGGCCGCAATGTTTTCGATGATGGTACGGAGACCGGCAGCGAGCAATTGCATTATGCAATCGGTGGCCTGCAAGCCGCGATGGCGGAATCGCTCGCAGTCTTCGCGCCAAATGTAAATGCGTTTCGGCGTTTCGCGCCGAATTTGTATGTACCCGTCACCAAAGACTGGGGAGTTAACAATCGTTCGGTTGCATTCCGTATCCCCGCCGGACCAAGCAACGCACGCCGAATCGAACACCGTGTTGCGGGCGCCGACGCGAATCCGTATTTAGTTTTGGCAGCAATTCTTGCGGGCGTACATCACGGCTTGACTAATCGACTCGATCCCGGCGCGCCGGCCATCGGCAATGCGTGTGCTCAGACCGACGCGGATTTACCGTTACAATGGCACGAAGCGTTGCGACGGCTCGAACAAGGGACGATTTTGAACGACTACATTGGCCGGGATTATCTCGAGATTTACGGCGCCGCCAAAAAGGCTGAGATGGACAGATTTTTCCAGTATGTTTCCGCGCGCGAGTTCGATTGGTATCTTTGATAAGAATCGATCGGAGTCATCTGTATGGCGATGAGTGCGGCGAATTTAGCCGCTATCTACCCGCTAACATTAATTCGTATTTCGTGTTAGCCATGAGGATCCTCATGAAAAACGTATGACGTCGAGTAATCGCTGAATTCAAAATAAACTTTTTTCTCATCACCGTCGGCTTTGCCGTTCAAGTTTTCGTCCAATACTCCATATCCATAGCGATACGGGCGTTGTCTATCGTCGCTGGTGCCGACGGCCGTGGACAATTTATCGATTTGTAAGAATCGTTTCACGAGTTTGTCACCGGCATAAATCTCCAGCAGGCCGTTGGTGCCGGTCCAGTTTTGCACCGCACGACCAAATTTGTTCTGAGTTTCTTGAGTGCACGCGGTCAATGCTGTTACCAAAGCCAATGCCAAGGTTAATGAGAATCGCTGTTTCATAATTAATAATCCTCTGGGATGGCACACAGGGCTCGTATTCGGGCCCGATTTCAAGCGCTCGGATGACTTTATCCTATAGGATCGATTTTGGGATATTAAACATTTATTCAAATATATTGAATGATTGTATAATATGTTTTCAGTCATCGAAATGGTAAGGAGGATGCCGTCGTGAACCTCGAATTTGGACCGATTAACAATGCTTTGCAATCCGCGCCGAATACCGCCAGAGACTCGGCTACGGTACGGCGCCAACAATTGATTGATGCGACAATTCGAACGATTGCGGAATTCGGACTATCGCGGACGACGGTGGCCCGCGTGACTGAGACGGCCGCATTGTCGCCGGGAATTGTCAATTTTTACTTCAAGAGCAAGGACGCGCTGTTGGTGGCGACGTTGCGATTCCTCGTGCAGGAGTTTGAGTCGACGTTGTACCCCGCTATCGATTCTGTGCGGGGTGATGTCGAAGCCGCCTTGCTAGCGGTCATCGAGCGCTGGTTCGATCCTGTATTGGCGGATCCACGCAAGGTCGTGGTCCGGTATGCATTTTGGAGCGAATCCCAGACGCGAAAGGAATATTTGGAATTGTGCGGTGATTCCGATGCCGCGTTTGGTGCGACAGTAGCGGAGTTATTCGCACGACTGGCGGCCGCCCCCGAGTTTGCTCATGTAAATGCCGAAGCCGCGGCGCGCGGTTTCGAAGGATTGCTAGATGGGTACTGGCAGCAGTTGATTATCGACGGCAACAATTTTGATCGTGACGTCGCCATGTCCACAAGCCGGGACTATCTTCAAAACGTGTTCCCAGGTCGATTCATCACCCTTGACGCAATAGAACTGGCGGAGCCTGAACAGATCGCACGTACGCTTCCTGCATGGATTTATCAAAATCAAGAGTTATTTGAACTGGAGCGTGACACATTGTTCGCAACGGCTTGGCAGATCGCAGGCCATATAAGCGAGGTGCCTAGTTGCGGCGACTACGTCACGCTCGAGCTACACCACCGCCGCGCTTTTGTGGTACGTGATGAACAAGGCAAGTTGCGGGCGTTCCATAATTCCTGCCGGCACCGGGGCCACGCCGTGGTGGCTGGTAATAGGGGCCACTGCGATAAATTTCTGCAGTGCCAGTATCACGGTTGGGCCTACCATTTCGATGGTCGGCTACGCGCAGTACCGGCAGAAAAATCCTTTCCCGGTATCGACAGGAATCAGATCGGACTACCGGAACTCGAGTTGGAAGTCTTTTTGGGATTCATATTTATACGTTTTGAATCCGACGGGCCAAGTGTCGCGGAGCGTATGGCACCTTATCGTAACGAAATGGCTGCGTATAAATTTGAGCAGATGACGGCAATCGACGGCTTATGGAACGTCGAGCTGGATATCGATTGGAAAAACGTCATGGATAATTACCTTGAGGATTATCACTTTCCGATCGGTCATCCCGGGTTGTATGGGCTCATGAACGCGGAGTACTCGCGCGATGTGTGCCCGCAAGGTGTATCGCGACTGAGTCATAGTTTGCGGGATATTCCGGCCGGTGGTTGGAGCGAGCGTATGTATCATCGGTTGTTGCCGGTGCGTGACGATTTACCTGAAGAGTTACGCCGCCGCTGGAGTTATTTCACGCTGTTTCCTAATGTGACGTTCGATGTGTACCCGGATCGCATGGACTACTTCGAAATGTTGCCGCTAGCCCCCGGGCGTTGTCGGTTACGTGGGCGGTCCTACGCGTTGGCAGACTCACGCCGTGAAATGCGAGCGGCGCGATATTTAAATCGACGAATAAACCAGTCCGTGCAAAGAGAAGACGAAAAACTTACAGAATCGGTGCAGAAAGGCTTGGCGTCAGGTGGCTATCACAGCGGCTTACTGTCGGAAATGGAAGTCGTGGTCAAAGGCTTTCACGATTGGTTGCGGCGTGAGTTGCCGATAGTCGGCAACCATGAGCCGCCACCCCCGGGTGGTGCGATGCATACACGTCGACGCCTGATTGCCGGAGTGTAGGACTCGGCCGTCAATTGGCGGCGCACCGTATCAATATACTGCCCGTAGTTATGAACTTCAACGAATTCACCGATAAGGTCTTCTCTGGGCGGTTCTCTCGACGGCAAATGCTACAGATGTTGGGTGCAGTGGGCATTGGTGTGGCGGCGGCGCCGATGCGCAATACTGCATCGGCGATGGAACAAGCGACGTACTATACCTGGGCTGGATACGACGACGACAAACTGTTTAGGCCCTACATGAATATACATAGGGCTGCCCCCAATTGCGCGACTTCTGGAGAATCCGAAGAAGCGCTGCAAATGATGCGCGCCGGATATGTGGTGGACGTTTCGCATCCGTGCGATTCGAGTTTCCCACGCTGGGTACAATCGGGCTTATTCCAACCCATATATGTGTCGCGATTGGAGCACTGGCCGAACGTCGTTAGTAAACTGAAAGAATTCCACGGGGCTCAGCAAGACGGCAAGCAGTGGTTTGCACCGATGGAATGGGGTCAAACGTCAATTACTTACCGTAAAGATTTGGTGGAGCTGCCGGGTGGTGAGGAATCCTCGCAAATACATAATTGAAGAATTCGGCTACTGGCACTGCAACGCGAGGTCGTTCGATGACGTACGATCGGAGCGTCTCGCCGAATTGGGACTAACCCGCAACCCGGCCGATACGTTGGACCCGAGCCATTTTCTAGTACCGCAGACTCACGAACTTGAGACACGAACGAACGCGGATTTCGCCGAAATTACCGCGGGTTTTTAATTCTGCCTCATACCCGCAACTTCCCTGTAGAACTGGTAAGATTCACAAACTAACTACAATACCGCTGCGCTACTGACGGCGGAAAAATGCATTTAGGCATAGGAGGATGCGATGGGTGAAATGGTGAATTTCAACACGCCTGGGGATATGTCGGTTTCTGGCTACTTGGCCCGTGCCGGCGACGATACGGCGCCGGGCGGAATCGTATTGCAGGAGTGGTGGGGCCTGAACGATCAAATTAAGGCCACCGCAGACCGGTTTGCCGCCGCCGGGTTTACTGCGCTTGCGCCTGATCTATTTGCCGGACGCGTGACTGAAGACGCCGACGAGGCGGGGCATATGATGAACGGCCTGGACTGGGTTGGCGCCACAAACCAAGATATCTGCGGTGCCGCAAATTATTTAAAACAATCAATGGACCAGGTCGGTGTCGTAGGATTTTGCATGGGTGGTGCGTTAACCGTAATTGCCAGTGCCAAACTTGCACAGATTGATACCGCGGTATGCTTCTACGGTATACCACCGCGAGACCATGCCGACCCGGCCGGGATTAGTCTGCCGTTTCAGGCTCATTTCGCAAATCAGGACGATTGGTGCACGCCGACTGCGGTCGATGAGTTCGAGCAGAGCCTACAATCGGGTGGTGTTAGCCATGAGCTATACCGTTATGACGCCCAGCACGGGTTTTTCAATAACCAACGCCCCGAAGTGTACGATGACGCGGCCGCGACGCTGTCGTGGCGCCGCACCGTCGATTTTTTTAATGCAAATTTGGGTGCATGAATTATCCGGGCTAGGGACTATGCGTCGTTCGTTGGTCGGGTAGGCTCAGATGGATCGGACCGAGTGGATTCGCACCACCTGCCCGCGTGATTGTTACGACGGATGTGGGATTCTTGTCGAGCGCCGTGATGGCACGATACATCGCGTATTGGGTGATCCGGATCATCCAGTCAGTCGCGGTGCGTTGTGCAGTAAATGCGCGCTAGCCTATAACGGCGCATGGCGTGATATCGAACAGCGATTAACAACTCCGCTGCGCCGCGTGGGCGCAAAGGGTAATGGCGACTTTGTACCGATAAGCTGGGAAGCGGCGCTTGAGGAGATCAGTAATCGATTGCAGCCTATCGTTACCGATAACGCTGGTGAAACGATATTACACGCCCATTACACCGGAACCTGTTCATTGCTGGCAGGGGAGTTTCCGTTGCGTTTTTTCAACCGCTTAGGTGCAACCGAGGTCGACCCAGATACGATTTGCAACAACGCGGGACATGTCGCGTTGGGCTACGTGTATGGTTCGTCAACCAGGGGTTTTGATCCACGGAGCATCGGCGAAAGTCACTGTCTAATTATATGGGGGGCCAATCCGTCGGCATGTGCGCCACATGTTCACAAATACTGGCTCGAAGATCGCGCCAATCAATTAATCGTGATCGATCCGGTGCGCCACGCCACTGCAGAGTGCGCGGATATGCATTTACAACTGGCACCCGGTAGCGACGCAGCGATTGCGTTTGCGATGATGCACGTGATCGAGCGCGACGGGCTGTGCGACGACGAATTTATTGCAGCCCACACGTTTGGGTGGCAGCAATTACGCGCCGAGATAGCAGTCTGCACTCCAAGTTGGGCAGAGCGGCAAAGCGGCGTGCCGGCTGCCCTCGTCGAACAAGCTGCGCATTGTTATGGGCGCGGGCCGTCATTGTTGTGGTTGGGTCAAGGCTTACAACGTCAGCGCCTTGGCGGCAACATTATGCGTGCCTGTGCGATGTTGCCCGCTATTACCGGAAACATTGGCAAGCGCGGCGCGGGTATTGGCTACTTAAACGGTGGCGCATCGCGCGCTATCGATTCCAATTATCTGACCGCGCCGCATTTACGCCGAGACCTCGAGCGAACGATTAGTCATATGGATCTAGCGGATGCACTGGCGGACCGCGAGCGCAGTCGGGCGTTTTTCTGCTGGAATATGAACATAGCTGGTTCGGCACCGCGTCAAGCGACGCTACGGGATGCGTTGCGTCGCGAGGATTTATTTTGTGTAGTAATCGATTTGTTTCAAACCGACACGGCCGATTTCGCCGATATCGTGTTACCCGCCGCGAGTTTTTTGGAATTCGACGACTTGGTGGTGCCGTATTTTTTCTTGCAGCTTGCCGCACAGGTGAAAGCCGAAAATGCCCCGGGAGATGCATTGCCGAATCCGGAGATATTCCGGCGGTTGGCACGGGCAATGGAGTTTAACGAGCCGGAATTGATGACCAGCGACGAAGAGATGCTGGATACGTTGTTGCAGAGGTGCGAGTTGGATGTCAATTGGCAGCAGTTGTCGGCATGTGGGTTTATCGAACCCTGGGACGAGCCAGTGGTGCAATTCGAAGACCTGCGATTTCCGACACCGTCCGGAAAGATCGAAATCGCGTCGGCGCGCGCGGTTGCCGACGGACATCCATCGGTGCCGACGCCCACCGTGGAAGCAATGCCTGAACAGGGCTTCCGTCTGTTATCTCCGGCCAGCCCGTGGCAGATGAACGGCAGTTATGGCAACGACGCACATATTCGTCGCCAACTTGGAACGACGTCGGTCAGCATTCATCCGGGTGACGCCCAACGGCTTGGAGTCACAACCGGTGACTCGGTTGTGTTGACGAACTCGGAGGGTCGCTTGCAGGCGCAAGCGGTAGTGGATGCCATCATTCCCGTGGGCGTGGTGTTAAGCCATAAGGGTCGTTGGCCTAAGCTTGAGAATCATGGCACGAATGTCAATCTGTTGAATCCCGGTACGCGTACGGATATGGGCGATAGCTCCGCGGTACATAGTATTGTGGTTAACATCGAGCGATTACCTACACCACGATCGGATGCGTAGGCCGGTTAGAGCGAATGCGAAAATCGGCAATTGGCCACCCGACCACTTTGGATAGAGCGAAACGTGCCATTCAAATTATCGGAGCTAGTAAGACCGCGGAAGCCCCAGTACATGTTCGCCAATGAACGATAGGATAAGGTTCGATGAGATTGGAGCCACTTGATATAATCGGGTTTCGCGAAACTTGCGTTCGATGTCGTACTCTGTCGCAAATCCGTATCCGCCGTGGGTTTGCACCGCTGCGTTAGCGGCTTCCCACGACGCATCGGCGGCAAGCAGTTTCGCCATATTGGCTTCGGCGCCGCAAGTTTGTTCCGAATCGAACAGCTCGGCCGCGCGAAAGCGCATGAGATCCGCGGCGCGGATATTGATATAGGCTTTCGAAATGGGGAACTGAATGCCTTGGTTTTGGCCGATCGGTCGGTCGAAAATTACCCGCTCTTGGGCGTAGCGCGTAGCGCGCTCAACAAACCAATCCCCATCACCAATACATTCAGCCGCGATGAGAATACGCTCGGCGTTCATGCCATCGAGAATGTAGCGAAATCCTCGACCTTCCTCGCCGATGAGATTCTTAGCAGGAATCTCCAGGTCATCGAAGAACACCTGATTAGTTGAGTGATTCATCATCGTGTCGATGGGATTCACGGCAAATCTATTTGGATCGGCATCGCGCAAATCAACAAGGAAAACGGATAGTCCCTCGGATCGTTTCTTAATTTTATCAATCGGTGTGGTGCGTGCGAGTAGCAGCATCATGTCGGATTGCAATACCCTCGACGTGAAAACCTTTTGTCCTTTGATCACATAGTGTTCGCCCTTGCGGGTCGCCCTGGTTTTGAGTCGGGTCGTGTCGGAACCGGTGGAAGGCTCAGTCACGCCGAAAGCTTGCAGCCGTAGCTCACCACTTGCAATTTGCGGCAGATAGCGATCCTTTTGTTCTGCGGAGCCGTGCCGTAACACGGTACCCATTGTATACATCTGTGCGTGACAGGCTCCGGCATTGCCGCCCGATCGGTTGATTTCTTCCAAAATGACCGACGCCTCGGTAATACCTAATCCCGAACCGCCATA